>Ga0210065_1000057_pt1 | contig 35864 bp, 33 predicted proteins | sample Muzzi_PWB_D1_FD_185533 | JGI IMG/M metagenome (GOLD analysis project Ga0210065, IMG submission 185533) | Wetland microbial communities from San Francisco Bay, California, USA, that impact long-term carbon sequestration - Muzzi_PWB_D1 (SPAdes) | ecosystem: Environmental > Aquatic > Marine >... | reverse complement strand
AGGGTTTCCTCGTCTACCGGGAAGAACCCGCAGGTGGCGCCATATTCCGGTGCCATATTGGCGATGGTGGCGCGGTCGGCAAGCGAAAGATGCTCAAGTCCATCGCCGTAGAATTCGACAAATTTGCCCACCACACCCTCTTGCCGCAGGATTTCAACAACCGTCAGCACAAGATCCGTGGCGGTTGCACCTTCCGGCAGCTTGCCATGCAATTTGAACCCCACCACTTGCGGAATCAGCATTGATATCGGCTGCCCCAGCATGGCTGCTTCCGCTTCGATACCACCGACGCCCCATCCGAGCACACCAAGACCATTGATCATGGTGGTATGTGAATCGGTTCCCACCAGGGTATCCGGGTAAGCCTGGGTGACACCCTCATGTTCCATTTCGAACACCACCCGCGCCAGGTACTCGAGGTTTACCTGGTGCACGATGCCGGTGTCCGGTGGTACCACCTTGAAATTGGAAAAGGCCTTTTGGCCCCATTTGAGAAAACTGTAGCGCTCCTGGTTACGCTGGTATTCAAGCTCACTGTTCAGGTCCATGGCACCGGCAGATCCGAAACTGTCAACCTGCACCGAATGGTCGATCACCAGTTCCGCCGGTTGCAGCGGATTGATCCGGTCAGGATCGCCACCCAGATCGGTCATGGCATCGCGCATTGCCGCAAGATCGACGACTGCCGGGACCCCGGTAAAATCCTGCATCAACACCCGCGCGGGCCGGTAGGCAATTTCTGTCGCCGGTTGTGCCTGCGGTTCCCAGTGAATCAATGCCTCGATATCACGCCTGTTCACCGTGCGCTCGTCCTCATGGCGCAACAGGTTTTCCAGTAATATCTTTAGTGTGCAGGGCAGGCGCGTGATGTCATGCGTCTCGCCGAGCTTCCGCAAGCTGAAAATCTCGTAGCTGGCATCACCCACCGTGAGCGTATCGCGGGTGTTAAAACTGTCGTTCATGCTGTTCTCCCTGACCGTTTCATCACGCACGTCCGGCCGCATAAAATGCGTGATTATACACTGAAATCCAGTGCGCAAATGTTCCTCAACCCGGGAGCAGGGGTGTACTCAGATTTCGATCACACCCCGCCCGAACGCGAGCGGCAAAAGCAGTCACCCTCAGCGGCGTGCCTCGGCAAGCAACGCTGTGCAGCAATCAAGAAACTGTTTGCGCTGAAAAATCAGTCTGATGCGATTTCCTCCCCGCTGTCTCCACAACACGGCTGCACGCATACCGGCCAGTAACAGGGCCCGAATCATGTTTTTACTGTCGGTATTACGCAGCACGCTTTCTTCGCCCTTCACCATGATGCGTGGTTGCAGGCTACTGACAGTGTCCTTGTAGAGCTCCGCGAGCGCCGCGATAATGTCGGGATCGGTCACATCAGCCAGGTTTGTTTCCCCTTTAATCCTCTCGATACCGTTGGCGAGCTGCTTCATTAAAGCAGTTTGTCGGGTCAATTTACGTTCAAGGTGCATGAGTGTTATGACATACCCCGTTAACACCATGTCCCGCTGCCTATTGTCATTTGCCAGCTGGCTCATGACCGTTTCCAGCCCGGTACCAAGTGCACGGCTGTCACCATAAACGGCAGCCGTCGATTCCGGGTCCGTATTCAAAATACTGTTAATGCTGGCCCTGGTGGCATCAGCATCCCGTCGCTCACCCTGTGCCGTCTGCTGAACAAGCCTGGCAGCCTGATAGATCCCGGCGAGGGCAATGGTTCGATCACGAATATCTTTGTTCATCGAGTCTGTCATTTAGCAGGGGCCTGCCGCATCAATGACGGCTCCACCCAGGCACTCGTCCCCATGGTAAAAGACGACCGACTGTCCCGGTGTCACAGCACGCTGCGGCTGCCTGAAGCGGACAGTGCATTGCTGCTCAGTGCAAACGGTCAATGTACATCCCTGAAGCGGCTGCCGGTGCCGGATGCGGGCGCGACACTCGAATGATTTCGCCGGTGCCACACCGGCTATCCAGTGCAAATCGCTCGCCTGTAAACACCGGCTGAACAAGGCCGGGTGATTGACGCCCTGCACCACGCGAAGGATATTTTTCCCGATTTCCTTGCCGGCGACATACCAGGGTTCGCCAGAAGTGTCGCTGCGCCCGCCGATACCCAGTCCCTGACGCTGTCCGATTGTATAGAACATCAGTCCCTCGTGTTGTCCGATCACCTCGTCATCGAGTGTACGAATCTCACCCGGATTCTTTTTCAGATATTGCGCCAGAAATGCACTGAAGCGTCGCTCTCCTATAAAGCATATACCGGTACTGTCTTTTTTTGCATGGACGCTGAACCCCGATCGTTTTGCCAGCTCCCGTACTGCCTGCTTGTTCAATCCGCCCAGGGGAAACAGGCTGCTGGCTAATTGTTTCCGGTCAAGCGTGTGCAGAAAGTAGGTCTGGTCCTTGTCGGGGTCCGCTGCCTGCAGCAGTCGCACAACCGGGGCTTTCTCGATACAGGCATAGTGACCGGTAGCAATAAAATCCGCACCCAGCCCGGTAGAATAATCCAGAAAAGCGCGGAACTTTATTTCCCGATTACACAGTATATCCGGACTCGGTGTGCGTCCCTCCTGGTATTCAGCCAGGAAATGTGCGAACACGCGGTTCCAGTATTCGGACGAAAAACTGACCGTATGCAACTCGATTTCAAGCTGCCGGGCAATCGCGCGCGCATCTGCAAGGTCACGGGCGGCGGGACAGTAATCTTCATCATCATCCTCGTCCCAGTTCTTCATGAAGACAGCGGCAATATCATGCCCCTGTTGCTTTAACAGCAGCGCCGCAACCGCTGAATCAACACCACCGGACAGGCCGACTATGATGTTACTCATTTACTGCTGTTCCATTCAATTGAGACACGATTTTGCTGGAGCGCCGTCCCCGGCGCGATTGTTTTTTGTCATACGCCGACTCGCGCCGGGGACGGCGCTCCTGCATCGGACTGGCAGGGTGATTTACGGTATCTAGCCAAGATCAGACAGCAACGTCAGCGGGTAGCGAAACCCTGCAAGGTAATCCTCGACTGAACGCAACACCATGGGGCTGCGTAACCTGTCGTGCTGATTCCTGATTTCTTCAGGGGATAACCAGAGTGTTTTTTCAATACATGCATCCAGTGCGCCGTCCGGATCATGCTGAAGGCGCTTGCCGGAGAAGGCCACCCGGATAAAGGTTTTACTCATATCAGGAAGACGCCATTGGTAGATGCCGGTAACCGCTTCCGGTAGAAATTCCCAGGCAGTCTCTTCGCGTGTTTCACGAATCACGGCGTCAACAAGTGTTTCACCGTCTTCCAGGTGCCCGGCAGGCTGATTGTAAACAGACTTGCCCGAGATGCGTTCCTGCACAAGGAGGAAACGGCCATCGTCTTCAATGAGGGCCGCAACGGTCACATGTGGCTTCCATATCATAGTCAATTAATTCAAAAAGTTAGATTGTAATAATGTTGGCCATTTTTAAATTGCCCGGGTATCAGCCGGGAGGCTCTGGCAAGCAGCGACTGTTTGATAATTGGCGCTCGCACAAGTTCGCTGATTCCCATATACTTCGCAACTCGTTAAAGGCACTGGAGTTACATAGCCTATCTCAGGCAAACTCTCATTGCATCATGCTAACGACACACTAAAATACAAAATCACTACGCGTTCTGGAGGAACAAAAAATGACTGGCTTGCTAAGAAAAACACTGTTTGCGGGAATCATGTTCGCTTTTTCAGCAGGTTGCGCACTTGCTGGTGACATACTCATGCCCTTTGTTCTGGCGGGGACGTCATCCGATGATGTCACGACCGTTGCCGCCGCAACAAAATCCAAGCTAACCGGTGCCGGTTTCGAAATTGTCGGTGAATATTCACCTTATGACGGCGCCGATATCATCATCGTCACCAATGATGCACTCAAGGCCGCTGCGGCCAAAACCGAGTTTGGTGCCTACGGCGCGGCACAACGTGTCTCGGTCACGAGAAATGGTGACCAGACTGAAATCGCTTACACCAATCCCGTCTACATGGCCGCTGCCTATCGCATGGCCTCTGACCTGTCTGATATCCGTGCACAGCTTGAAGGCGCTCTGGGAGCAGAGATGGATTTCGGTTCCGAGAAGGAACTGACTGCCGAGGATCTGGGCAAGTATCACTACACCGTCATGATGGAATACTTCGACGATCCCAGCGTACTGGCTGAATATGACAGCCAGGAGGAAGCCCTGAAGGCCGTCAATGACTCTCTGGCAGCCGGACTGGGTGGTACTTCAAAGGTCTACCAGATTGACATCCCGGGCAAGGACGAATCAGTCATTGGCGTCGCACTCAAAGGCAAGAATGCCGAAGACTGCAGTAGTGACGGATACATCATGAGCCGCATCGACAAGGCCACGCCGCGGTCAACCGCTCACCTGCCTTATGAAATCGTCGTTTCCGATGGAACCGCCTATGCGCTGTTCGCGCGTTTCCGCATCGCCATCAACTGGCCGCACCTGCCCATGGTGGCCAGTGAGTCCGGCGCTACCTTCATGAGCATCATGTGCTCACCGGGTGCTATTGAAGAAGCACTCATCGAGGCTTCCGGCGAAACACCGTAATCGCCGCAAAAACAGACTAATAGCGACGACTCGTTGTAACTGTCAAAGCCCCTGCAAGCGCAGGGGCTTTTTTTTGGACATTGCTTTTTCGGCTCTTCCCCAAGTCGAGTGGGTAGATTACCGTTGCATGGCCGAATGAATTCGACCCTACAGGGCGAATTGAATGACGATAAAACACCGCTGGTCGAATGAATTCGACCCTACAGGGCGGATTGAATGACGATAAAACACCACTGGTCGAATGAATTCGACACCACAGGTTTGATTGAGTAGGGCCGAATCCATTCGGCCAACAACCCTGCAAAGACCTGTACAACCGTACCGAATAGCGGATACAGACCCCGGATCAAGCTGCCACTGCAAATGCCGAACAGAGGATACGATTTCCGCAAAGATTGATTGCGCGATTGCGGAATGTAAGTGGTCCATATCAATGGTAAAATGTCCTTGTGGTACATTTGACAGGATCTTGCTAGGCTAGACTTGTAACTATGGCAGACGAACAGGAACACAGAGGCGACGAAGGGCTTGCACTCAAGGAGGCCAGGCCAAAACTCAAGGAGCCCTCCATGTACAAGGTGGTGCTCCTGAACGATGACTACACACCCATGGAATTTGTGGTCACCTTACTTGAGAGGCTGTTCGGTATGGATCGTGAAAAGGCCACACGCATCATGATACTGGTTCATACTCACGGAAAAGGCGTGTGTGGCATCTACACCTATGAAATTGCCGAAACCAAGGTTGCACAGGTCAACGAATATTCACAGCGCCACCAGCACCCTCTATTATGTGAGATGGAAGCAGTGTAGGTTGCCCACGAGGAACTGACATGCTAAGCAAAGAACTGGAATTCACTCTCAATCTCGCTTTCAAGGAAGCCCGGGAGAAGAACCATGAATTCATGACAGTTGAGCATTTGCTTTACGCCTTGCTGGGAAATCCCTCGGCAGTAGAAGTATTAAGGGCATGCGGCGGTGACCTGGAACAGCTCAAGCAGGATGTGGGCAAATTCCTGGATGAGACTACCCCGAAATTATCTGCGACTGATGACCGCGAAACACAGCCTACACTCGGTTTTCAACGGGTATTGCAACGTGCGGTGTTCCACGTGCAATCCTCAGACAAAACGGAAGTGACCGGTGCCAATGTACTCGTTGCAATTTTCAGCGAACAGGAATCCCAGGCTGTTTACTTCCTGAACAAGCTGAATATCACCCGCCTTGACATTGTCAATTACATCTCGCACGGCATTTCAAAAATACACGAACAACCGGAAGAAAATACCGGTAGCCCTGAAGAGGGTGAACCAGCCGATTCCTCCGCCAGGCAGCCGCTGGAAAGCTTTGCCACCAATCTGAACGAGCAGGCGGCACTGGGCCGGATAGACCCCCTCATCGGGCGTCGTGGAGAAATCCAGCGCACCATTCAGATACTCTGTCGCCGCCGTAAAAATAATCCGCTTTTTGTCGGCGAGGCCGGGGTGGGCAAGACCGCGCTCGCCGAAGGACTCGCCAAAATGATTGTCGATGGCGAGGTACCCGAGGTATTGCTCAACAGCGTCATCTATTCCCTCGATCTTGGCTCACTGGTTGCCGGGACCAAGTATCGCGGCGACTTCGAAAAACGACTCAAGGCCGTACTCAGCCAGCTGAAGAAGGAAAAAGGTGCCATTCTGTTCATCGATGAAATACACACCATGATCGGTGCCGGCGCCGCTTCAGGAGGTGTCATGGATGCCTCCAACCTGATGAAGCCGATGCTCGCCTCGGGCGAACTGAAATGTATCGGCTCGACAACGTTTCAGGAGTACCGCGGCATCTTTGAAAAGGACCACGCACTCACGCGCCGCTTCCAGAAGGTCGATATTAACGAACCCAGTGTCGAGGAAACCATTGATATCCTCAAGGGCCTGAAAACCCGCTTCGAGGAACACCACAAGGTAAAGTATTCCGCGCGTGCGTTGCGCAGTGCCGCGGAACTGGCTGATCGATACATCAACGACCGACATCTGCCTGACAAGGCCGTCGATGTCATCGATGAAGCCGGTGCCGGACAACGCCTGCAGTCACCGTCAAAGCGTAAAAAAACCATTGGCGTCTCGGAGATCGAGCACGTGATCGCCCAGATGGCACGGATTCCGGCCAAGACGGTATCTGCCTCTGACAAGGAAGCACTGCGGAATCTGGAACGCGACCTGAAAATGGTCGTCTATGGCCAGGACACCGCCATCGAGACCTTGTCAGCCGCCATCAAGATGTCACGTTCCGGGCTCGGCAGTGATGCCAAACCGATCGGTTCGTTCCTGTTCTCGGGCCCGACCGGGGTTGGAAAAACAGAAGTCACGCGCCAGCTGGCAAGAATTATGGGGCTGGAACTGGTCCGTTTTGACATGTCTGAATACATGGAACGCCATACGGTATCGCGCCTGATCGGTGCGCCACCCGGATATGTCGGTTATGACCAGGGCGGCCTGCTCACGGAAGCCATTACCCGCAACCCGCATGTTGTCCTGTTGCTGGATGAGATCGAGAAAGCACATCCCGATGTCTTTAACCTGCTGCTGCAGGTCATGGACCACGGCACCCTGACAGATAACAATGGACGCAAGGCAGACTTTCGCAACGTGGTGCTGGTGATGACCACCAATGCCGGCGCCCACGAAATGAATCGTGCTTCCATTGGCTTCACACAACAGGATCACTCTTCCGATGCCATGGAGGCCATCAAGCGGCTGTTTACCCCCGAATTCCGCAACCGCATCGATGCAGTGGTGCAATTCAACCCGCTGGATCCGGCCGTCATCACAAAAGTGGTCGACAAGTTTATTTTCGAACTGGAGGCGCAGCTACAGGAGCAGAACGTGACCATCGAAGTGGATGCAGCTGCCCGTATCTGGCTGGCCGAGCACGGCTATGATCCAAAGATGGGGGCACGGCCGATGTCACGCACCATCCAGCAGTACATCAAGAAGCCGATTGCTGATGAGCTGTTATTCGGTGACCTTGCGCATGGTGGTCACCTGATCATTCGCCTTGAGGGTGGCGAGTTAAAATTCGGGATCAAGGGGAGGGAGACGGTTCACTAGCGTCCGTGCCCCTGGCAAGGCACACCCTGGATGCCTGTCAGCGAGCCCGGTAGGTGATGCGCCCCTTGGTCAGGTCATAGGGTGTCAGTTCGACCGTCACCTTATCTCCACGCAATATCCTGATGTAGTGCTTGCGCATTTTTCCGGAAATATGAGCGGTCACTACGTGTCCGTTATCGAGCTCGACTCTGAACATGGTATTCGGCAGCGTCTCGGTAACCGTCCCTTCCATTTCAATTTGATCTTCCTTAGCCATAAAACGTCTGTACCGTGTTGCGTAAAGCGCGGGATTATACCTGAAAATGACCGGAGTGAACGCCTGACCTGGGGGATAAAGGCGAAACATCCTCGTCAAGCACCCAGCGCTGGACAGTGCCCGGTTTGAGACACTCCTGTTCCAGGATTGACGTAAACACCGGACGTGGCAGGGCGGAGGCACCCAGACTCGCCAGATGATCGGTATGTACCTGGCAGTCAATCAGGCGAAATCCCCATCGCTCAAGCTGCCTCACCAGGACGACGAAGGCCACTTTTGATGCATCTGTCATACAGGTGAACATTGATTCCCCGAAGAAAATCCCACCGATCGCGACGCCGTACAGCCCCCCCGCGAGCTGTCCCTGATACCAGCATTCCGCCGAGTGCGCATAGCCATCACGGTGCAACCTGACATAGGCCGCATGCATCTCGGGTGTTATCCACGTCCCTGACTGACCGGGACGGGTCGCTGCACAGGCCGTAATCACCTCCGTGAAGGCCTCGTCAAGGGTGACAGAAAAATTGCCTTTTTTTATCACCCGGGCAAGGCTGCGCGACACATGCAGTTGCCCGGGGAACAACACCAGGCGTGGATTCGGAGCCCACCACAAAATCGGCTGTCCGGGGCCATACCAGGGGAATATCCCGTGGCGATAGGCATGCAGCAACCACTCCGGTGTAAGCGCGCCACCAACCGCGAGCAGCCCGTCGGGTTCCTGCATGGCCAGCTCGACATCCGGAAATTCAATCGTCTGACTCTCCGGATTCAGCCAGCAGGGCGAGGCTTCACGGCTATGCGTCATCCGCTTCCGTTTTCCTGAAGGGAGAGGTCTCCATCAGCTCATCATGATAATCACCCATCAGCTCATGCTCCTGCTGCAGGTAGCGCCTGATTGCCTGGCGAAACCGCTCGTCAACAATCCAGTGAGCGGACCAGGTGTAGGCAGGCAGAAAACCGCGACTGATTTTGTGTTCACCCTGTGCACCAGGCTCAAACAATTGAAGATTGTTTCGTATGCAATAGTCTATACCCTGATAGTAGCAGGCCTCAAAGTGCAGGCTGTTGAATTCCTCACGGCAACCCCAGTGCCTGCCGTAGAGTGCATCCTTGCCACGCAGCATGATGGCACCGGCAACCACCTCGTCACCCTGACTGGCAAACACCAGCACCACCTGTTCACCCATGGTACGGCTGATTTCCAGAAAGAATCCCAGCGACAGGGTGGGCATGCCTGATTTCTTTTCGAAGGTCGAGCGATAAAAGGCATGCATAATCTGCCATTGCCCGGCGCTCGCCTCGTGACCGTGCACAATGCGCATCTCGATGCCGGCTTCCTGAACATGCCGCCGTTCACGGCGAATCTTCTTGCGCTTGCGCGAACTGAGGCACGACAGGAAATCTTCAAACGAGGCATAGCCGTGATTGTGCCAGTGGAAATGGCAGCCGGTGCGGCGCATAAAGCCGGCCTCGCACAGCAATGCCGTATCCGACTCACTGCTGAACAGCCAGTGCAGTGAAGATGCCTGCAACTCCGTGATCAGCGACAGGGCCCTGTCGATGAGTGCCCGGTGTACTTGCGCCTGATCACTTGCCGGGTGAACCAGCAACCGTGAGCCGGTAACCGGCGTATACGGGATGGCCGAGACCAGCTTGGGATAATAGGGCATACCGGCCTGGTGATAGGCGTCCGCCCAGGCCCAGTCGAAGACAAACTCACCGTAGGAATTGTTTTTCAGGTAGAGCGGGGCGATACCGACCAGTGTGTCGCTGGCATCATAGACGACGATGTGCTGTGGCCACCAGCCATAGGCATCGCCGACACAACCGTTTGCTTCGAGCGCCGACAGGAACTCATGGCGCAGGAACGGGTGCTCTGTACCGGAGACGCGGTTCCATTCGCCTGCCGGTATATTCTTGATCTGGTTGACGACAGCCGTACGCATGTTTACCTGCAGGGCGGACCACTGCGACCCGCACCGGGTTGCGGAGCCTTATCCGATCCGCCCCGCATGATGTGCCAGACTGTCCAGGTAGGCCTCGGCGTCCAGCGCGGCCATGCAGCCGGTTCCGGCGGAAGTTACCGCCTGGCGGTAGACGTGGTCACTGACATCACCGGCGGCAAACACCCCCTCGACACTGGTTGCGGTTGCATTGCCCTCACTGCCGCCCTTGACCGTAATATAGCCGTTGTGCATATCCAGCTGCCCCTCGAAAATACCGGTATTGGGTTTGTGGCCAATGGCGATAAAGACACCCTGCAGGTTGATATCCCTGGTGGTCCCGTCCTTTACATTCTTGATACGCATGCCCGTGACACCGCTGTCATCCCCCAGCACCTCGTCAAGCACGCTGTCCCACGCAATCGTAACAACCCCCTCTGACTCTTTCTTGAACAAGCGGTCCTGAAGAATCTTCTCGCTGCGCAAAGCGTCGCGCCGGTGTACCAGCGTCACGTGAGAAGCAATGTTTGACAGGTACAGCGCCTCTTCAACTGCGGTATTGCCACCGCCAATCACGGCCACCGGCTGCTGCTTGTAGAAAAAACCGTCACAGGTGGCACAGGCAGATACCCCTTTGCCCCGGAAGGCCTCCTCGGACGGCAGCCCCAGGTACATGGCGGAGGCGCCGGTAGCAATAATCAGGGCGTCACAGGTATAGACCCCCGCGTCGCCTTCCAGCCGATAGGGGCGGGTTTTTAAATCCACCGTGTGAATATGGTCAAAAATAATTTCGGTGTTAAAGCGTTCGGCATGCAGGCGCATGCTCTCCATCAAGGGCGGGCCCTGCATGCCTTCCTCGCCACCTGGCCAGTTCTCGACCTCTGTGGTTGTCATCAACTGACCGCCTTGCTCCAGACCCGTTATCAGCACAGGGTTCATATTCGCGCGCGCCCCGTAAATGGCTGCGGTATAACCGGCCGGGCCCGATCCAAGAATAAGTAGACGGCAGTGCCTGATATCGCTCATGTATAATGACTCCGGTTAATTCCGCGGACTGGACAGCTGGCAAGCACGCCAGCTGTCTGCCGGGCAGCAAGGACAACAAAGCCGGATGTTACGGAACTTGGAGGGTAGGGTAAAGCAACCATGAAAATCGGGATCCCCCGTGAGGTCAAACCACTGGAAGGCCGTGTCGCACTCAGCCCTGAAGCCTGCGGTGACCTCGTTCATGCTGGCCACAGCGTTAGCGTGGAACACAATGCCGGAATACTTTCAGGGTATCTGGATGAGCAGTATGAAGCCAGTGGCGCGACGATTGCGGCTGATGCCAAAGCCATCTACGGCGAAGCAGAACTGATTGTCAAGGTCAAGGAACCGGTGAATGCCGACCTGGCGCTGTTACGTCAAGAGCATCTTTTGTTCTGTTTTTTACACCTCGCCGCCAACCCGGTACTTGCACGCCGCCTGCGGGACATCGGGCTGACCGCCGTCGGTTTTGAGACGGTTGAAACCGATGCGGGTGACTTGCCGTTACTGGCACCCATGAGTGACATTGCCGGTCGACTCGCCACCCAGATCGGCGCCAGCCTCCTGCACCAGCCGCAGGGTGGCAAAGGGTTACTGCTTGGCGGCCTGCCTGGCGCAGAACGCGGGCGGGTGGTGATCCTCGGTGCCGGGAATGCCGGGGGAAATGCCGCCACGATGGCTGCCGCAATGGGTGCGGACGTTGTAGTATTCGATTTGCGCCGCGAGCGTCTGGCCGCGATGCGCAGCCTTGGCAACAATGTTACCGCACTGTATCCCTACAGGGAGGCGGTTACGCGGGAGGTGATCAGTGCGGACCTGCTGATTGGCGCGACATTGACGATCGGCCTGCGGGCTGCACACATCGTCTCACGTGAGACGGTACGCCTTATGCAGACGGGCAGCGTCATAGTGGACATCTCGGTTGATCAGGGTGGCTGCATCGAAACGACGCGACCAACGACCTATGAAAATCCGACCTATGTTGATGAAGGGGTAGTGCATTTCACCGTGACCAATATGCCCGGTGCAGTCCCTCGCAGTGCCTCACAGGCCCTGTCTGCTGCGTTATTGCCGTACGTGCACGCCCTGGCACGCCCGCACTGGAAAAACAATGCGACCCTTGCCCGTGGTATCAATGTCGCTGCCGGTGAACTGGCACACCCGGCCCTGAAAGAATCACTTGCGTGAAAGAAAAATTTGAATAGAATCTTGCCATTGGCGAAACTATCTATGAAAGAGGATTATTTTGGCTCAAGCACGGCGTAAATCCGAAAAACCGGCAAGACTCACTCACCAGGTATCGCGTGGATTGCGCGAAGGCGCGTTGCTCATTCTGGGTGCGATTGCCATCTTTCTGCTGGTCTCGCTGGCGACCTACCATCCGTCTGATCCAGGCTGGTCCAATAGTGGCGCCTACGCGCAAATTCATAACGCCGGCGGGCTGGTCGGGGCCTGGCTTGCAGATGTACTGCTCTACCTGCTCGGTTACCTTGCCTACCTGTTTCCCGTCATGGTTGGCTACAGCGGCTGGCTGGTTTACCGCGGCCATACACCGGGCGGCGGCATTGATCTGCATGTACTGGCTGTGCGCTGGTCAGGCTTCCTGCTGACCGTCGGTGCCGGCTGCGGGCTTGCCACACTGGATTCTGAAGCGGGCATTGCCGGCTTGCCCGCCGGCAGTGGCGGGGTGCTGGGCAACGTCATCGGTAACAGCCTTGTCGATGTTGTCAGCCCGGTCGGTGCCTCGCTGTTCCTGCTCGCGCTGTTTCTAACCGGTGTCACGCTGTTTACCGGCCTTTCATGGCTGGTGACCATGGACTTCATCGGCAAACATACCCTGATGGTTGCCGATCAGCTGTATGCACTGGCCAGTGAGATTCCCGGGCGACTGGCAGCCCGGCGCGCCCGCAATCAACGCGAGGAGGTCATCAAGGCCAGCCAGGAAAAAGTGGCCAGGCGCAAACCGGTGCGCATTGAACCGGTGATAACAAAGCCGCCACCGAGCGAGCGCGTCGAGCGGGAACGCCAGGTGCCGCTGTTCGAGCCACCGGCCAATTCAGAATTGCCGCCGTTGTCGCTGCTGGACAAACCGCGGCCGACAGAGGAGGGCTATTCCAACGCGGCGCTGGAAGCGATGTCACGGCTTGTTGAGCTGAAACTGCTGGACTTCAACATTGAAGTGGAAGTGGTTGCCGTCAATCCGGGCCCCGTGATCACCCGTTTTGAGCTTGACCTGGGCCCGGGCGTCAAGGTCAGCCAGGTCACCAATCTTGCCAAGGATATTGCCCGTGCACTGTCCGCCATCAGTGTCCGCGTCGTTGAGGTCATCCCCGGCAAATCAGTGATCGGCCTGGAGATTCCCAACGAGCACCGTTCCATCATCAGCCTCGGTGAAATTCTCAATACCCATGAATATGACAGTTCTACCTCGCCATTGACGCTGGCGCTCGGCAAGGATATCAGCGGCCTGCCCGTTGTCGTTGACCTCGCACGCATGCCACATCTGCTGGTGGCCGGCACCACCGGCTCCGGTAAATCGGTTGGCATCAACGCCATGATCCTGAGCCTGCTCTACAAGACCTTGCCCAAGGACGTACGGCTGATCATGATCGATCCAAAGATGCTGGAACTGTCCGTGTACGAGGGGATTCCTCACCTGCTGACACCGGTAGTTACCGACATGAACGAAGCGGCCAATGCCCTGCGCTGGTGTGTCGGCGAAATGGAACGCCGTTACCGGTTAATGGCCGCGCTGGGTGTGCGCAATATCAGTAACTACAACCGCAAGGTCAGGGATGCCGATGCTGCCGGCAAGCCCATCAAGGATCCGCTGTTTAATCCTGAGCACGCGCTGGAGGGCACCGAGCATCCGCTGCTGCAATCACTGCCGTACATCGTCATCGTCATCGACGAGCTTGCAGACATGATGATGGTGGTTGGCAAGAAGGTAGAAGAGCTGATCGCAAGGCTGGCACAGAAGGCACGTGCTGCCGGCGTCCACCTCATCCTGGCCACGCAGCGACCGTCCGTCGATGTGATCACCGGACTCATCAAGGCCAATATTCCAACCCGTATCGCCTTCCAGGTGTCTTCGAAAATTGACTCGCGCACCATCCTCGACCAGATGGGCGCAGACCAGCTGCTCGGTCACGGTGACATGCTCTACATGGCACCAGGCACCAGCGTGGCGGTGCGCGTGCACGGTGCGTTTGTCTCGGATCAGGAAGTGCACCGGGTCGCCGGGTTTCTCAAGGGCAAGGCCACGCCCGAGTACATGGCTGAAATTCTTGAAATCCCGTCGGAGCCGGTTCCCGGCCTGTCGCCTGCCAATGCCGGAGGTAGTGGCGGGGATGATGTCGAATCGGATCCGCTCTACGATCAGGCCGTCGCCATCGTGACACAGTCACGGCGGGCATCGATTTCAGGAGTGCAGCGGCGGCTGAAGATCGGCTACAACCGCGCAGCGCGCATGATCGAATGCATGGAAGAAACCGGCATCGTGTCACCCATGGAAAACAACGGCAATCGTGTCGTACTCGCACCGCCACCACCCGACGCATGAAAATTTCAGAATTTATCCGTGCCTGCACCCTGTTGCTGTTCATCCCGGCCGCCGGCCATGCCGCGCAGTCGCCAGACTATTTCACCGAATTTTTCACCGACCTGCAGACACTGCAGGCTGACTTCGACCAGCAGGTGCTTGACGGTAACCGGCAACTGCTGCAGTCCTCACAGGGGCATATGTGGATAAAACGCCCGGGGCGCTTCCGCTGGGACTATGAGACCCCCTACCGGCAGCAACTGGTTGCCGATGGGGAACACCTGTGGTCCTATGACGAGGACCTGGAGCAGGTCACGGTACAACCGGCGTCCGAGGTACTGACATCGACCCCGGCCGTGCTGCTCAGTGGCGACAAGCCACTGGAGTTGCTGTTCAGCATCGAGGACACCTCCACCGCGGCGGGTGAACAGCAAGTCACGCTTGTACCGAAGTCGGATGACAGTAACGTCACGCGACTGCATGTACATTTTTCCGGGAAACTGCTGACGCGCATCGATGCGGAAGACAGTTTCGGCAACACAACACAGTTCAGTTTTACCCGGCTGGAGCGCAATCCGGAACTGGACGAGAGTATCTTCACGTTCACACCTCCCGCCGGGGCAGATGTCGTCGGAAACACCCGCTGACACGTCCCCGGCAGGCCGGTCAATGTCTTCCGCATCCGCTGTTTATCGTCCACTTGCCGATCGCATGCGGCCGAGGTCACTGGATGACTATGTCGGGCAATCGCATATTCTCGGCAGCGGTAAACCATTACGTCGTGCCATCGAGGAGGGCAACCTGCACTCCATGGTCCTGTGGGGGCCGCCCGGCACCGGCAAAACCACCCTGGCAAGAATGCTTGCCGAGCAGACCCGGGCCGGGTTCATTACGCTGTCGGCGGTACTCGCCGGTGTCAAGGACATCCGCAACGCCGTCGCGGCAGCGCGTCAGGTACGTGAAATGGAGGCACGCCTGACGATTCTGTTTATCGATGAGGCGCACCGCTTCAACAAGGCCCAGCAAGATGCCTTCCTGCCCTACGTCGAGGATGGTACCGTTATTTTCATTGGCGCAACGACCGAAAACCCGTCGTTTGAACTGAACAGCGCACTGCTGTCGCGCGCACGGACTTATGTCCTGAAGCGACTTGAACCCGCCGAGTTGCGCATCATCATCGACAACGCCTTGTCCGATCGCGAGCATGGGTTGGGTGAACTCGAGCTGGAGTTTGCGCCGCTGCTGCGTGAGCGGCTGGCACTGGCCGCCGACGGTGATGCCAGGCGCGTCCTGAACCTGCTGGAAATCGCCTCGGACCTGGCCGAACCGGTGGCTGGCAAACAGGTGATTGCTGAAGCCGTTTTCAACGAGGTCATCGCCGGCGGCAGCCGACGCTTCGACAAGGGCGGGGATGACTTCTACGATCAGATCTCTGCGCTGCACAAGAGTGTCCGCGGTTCTTCACCGGACGCCGCCCTGTACTGGCTGGTGCGTATGCTGGACGGTGGTTGTGACCCGTTATATGTCGCTCGTCGCATCGTGCGGATGGCCTCGGAAGATATCGGCAATGCCGATCCGCGGGCGCTGACACTGTGCCTGAATGCATGGGATGTTCAGGAACGTCTCGGCAGCCCCGAGGGCGAACTGGCGCTCGCCCAGGCCGTCATCTACATGGCCTGTGCGGCCAAGAGCAATGCCGTCTACAAGGCCTGGAATGCCGCACGGGCAGAGATCGGCACCACCGGCTCGCTGGAGGTACCGGTGCATTTGCGTAATGCTCCCACCCGGCTCATGAAGGAACTGGGTTACGGAAAGGCCTACCGCTATGCGCATGATGAACCTGAAGGCTATGCCGCCGGCGAGCACTATTTCCCCGAGGGTATGAAAGATCCGGGTTACTACCGGCCGGTGCAGCGGGGGCTGGAAATCAGGATTGCCGAAAAGCTGGCGCATCTCCGTGAACTGGATAAAAAACACAACAAGCGCTAGTGCAGAAAGCTAACCGGCAGGACGCCGTTGCTGCCACAAACGGATACGGCGATGGGTGCGCTCTTTGCACCCGGCGTGTACCATTGGCGATGATGACTTACCGCACATCGACAGCATGGAACAGCTAGCCGCAATCGCCGCCGGTGGCGCCCTTGGCGCAGTCCTGCGCTACTGGACTTCAACCGCAGTACATAGCCGACTGGGCGCTGCATTTCCTTACGGCACACTTACCGTCAATATCCTTGGCAGCCTGCTGATGGGTTTCCTGTATATCTGGCTCACCGACCGCCTGACCAGCGGTCCGGCGGTGCGCGCATTTCTGCTCATCGGGCTGCTGGGTGCGTTTACCACCTTTTCCACCTTCTCGATGGAAACACTTAACCTGGTTGAATCAGGGCATCCCGGCAAGGCGCTGGCAAACGCACTCATCAGCGTAAGCGTTTGTTTTGTCGCGGCGGCTGCCGGCGTCTTTGCAGCGAGGCAACTATGAATACTCTGGAAGTAATGTTCGTGCGCATCTACCTGACTGAAAGCGAGGGCATCCTGCAAGACCTGCTTGAGTGCCTGCATGATGAAAAAAAGGTCCACGGTGTTACCGTCTTTCGCGGCATCAGCGGCTTCGGTAAATCCGGTAAAATGCATTCTTCATCGTTACTCGACCTGTCACTGGACCTGCCACTGGTTGTCGAATTCTTTGATGTCCCGGAAAAGGTCAATGACATTCTTGAATACATCAGCAAGAAAATACAGCCCGGCCACATCGTCTACTGGCCAGCGACACTCGTGGTATAAAACAGGGCAGGCAAGGTAAGTTGCGGCGCAGGCAGTGCATATCATCAGCCAGACCAGAATCAGCACACCGCGCCTTGCCGGTGCTGCGTGCTGTTGCCATACAGTGCATAAATAAATAAGGGATTCACATGCTTGACCCCAGACTATTGCGCAATGAACTCGACACCGTCGGACAACTGCTGGCCCGACGTGGCTTCACTCTCGATACCGACGCGCTGAAAACGCTTGAGGAGCATCGCAAGACCATCCAGGTCGATACGCAGGCACTGCAGGCGCAACGCAACAGCCGTTCCAGGGACATTGGCAAGGCCAAGGCCGCGGGCGAAAACATTGCGCCGCTGCTGCAGGAAGTTGAAGGACTGGGTGAACAGCTAAAGGCAAAGGAACTCGAACTGTCACGGCTGCAGGAAGAACTGAATGCCATCCTGATGGGTATACCCAATCTTCCGCACGCCTCTGTACCGGAAGGCAAGGGTGAGGAAGACAATCCGGTACTCAGGCTGTGGGGTGAACGCCCGGTGTTCGATTTTGAACCCAGTGACCATGTTGACCTGGGTGAGCAACTTGGCCAGCTGGATTTTGAAGCGGCCACCAAACTGACGGGGTCACGTTTCAGCGTTATCCAGGGTCCCCTGGCGCAACTGCACCGCGCCCTTATCCAGTTCATGCTGGACTGCCATACGCGTGAACACGGTTATACCGAAGTGTACGTGCCCTACCTGGTGAATGCAGACAGTCTGCGCGGTACCGGGCAACTGCCCAAGTTCGAGGCGGACCTGTTCAGGATGAGCGGAGAACCGGACTATTACCTGATACCGACCGCCGAGGTACCGGTGACCAACCTGGTTCGCGGTTGCATCATCGAACCGGATCAACTGCCGCTGCGCTATACAGCTCACACACCCTGTTTTCGCTCGGAAGCCGGCTCTTATGGCAAGGACACCCGCGGCATGATTCGGCAGCACCAGTTCGAAAAGGTAGAGATGGTGCAACTGGTACAGCCGGATGCTTCATACGATGCACTGGAGCAACTCACCGCGCATGCAGAAGCGATACTGCAGAAACTCGATCTGCACTACAGGGTCGTGACGCTGTGCAGCGGAGACATCGGTTTTTCAGCCGCGAAAACCTATGACCTCGAGGTCTGGTTGCCGGGTCAGCAGAAGTATCGCGAGATTTCTTCCTGCAGCAATTTCGAGGCATTCCAGGCTCGTCGCATGCAGGCGCGCTGGCGTAACCCGGAGACCGGCAAACCGGAATTACTGCACAGCGTCAACGGCTCGGGGCTTGCGGTCGGGCGCACACTGGTCGCCGTTATGGAAAACTACCAGCAGGCCGACGGCAGCATCCGGGTGCCAGACGTGCTGAAGACCTATATGGCCGGCAAGGACAGTATCTGTCGCGCATGAGCAACCAATCCTCAATAGACACAATCAACCCCGGTCCACGCACCAGGCGTGTACCATATGGAGCAATAACATGACACGAAACATCCCCCGAATTCTGCGCGGCACCCTGGCCACTGTACTGATCGGCCTGTCTGGCATAAACGGCCTGTATGCCGCTACCGTTGACCCGGAACAAGGCAACAGCGATACCGCTGAAGAGACCGGCAGCCGCTGGGATGCCGCCAGCGAAAGCAGTTCCGAGGCCTGGGAGAAAACCAAAGAAGCGTCAGGTAATGCCTGGGACGCCACCAAAGAAACAAGCGCACATGCCTGGGACAAAACCAAGGAAATCTCCAGTGAAACCTGGGAAGCCACCAAGGAAGGCAGCGCCAGAGCATGGAACAAGACCAAGGAAATCTCGATTGATGCCTGGGACTCGACCAGTGAATGGCTGAGCGGTACGGATGAGGACGAAAAAGACGAAACCAGCCCCGGGATCTAGCACACTACCCTGTGCTTTGCCCGGAGATGGCGAATAACAACCCGATCAGGGCTTCACTAGAAAATATGCACCGCATTGTTCAGAGGCCGCCTGCTGAAACTCAGCACCTCTCCCGAAGCATCCTGCAGCATCAGCTCCGTCTGGTTTCTGATGAAGGTGTACTGCGTCACTGTACCGGTTTGCTGGCTGTACAGGTTGACAATATTATTGTGGATCCTGATCGCACCATTAATGGCGAGCTGGCCATGCACCAGTCGAAAGCGGTCACCCTTGACCTCAAGTATCTCGCCGGAATGGCCATACCAGCGACCATCAAGCAGCGACTCGGGCGCTGACACGATACCACCCGGCTGGCCGCCATAACCGGCACTGGAATAGGGTGGGTAACCGGATGCAAACGGGTTGGGCGACATCGGACTTGCCCAGTTAGACAGACCCTGCCCGAAGCCGGGATAACCGCCCATCCCGGACCAGGGGCTCATGCCAGGATAACCACCCATCCCGGTCCAGGGACTCATACCGGAATAACCACCCATCCCGGACCAGGGACTGATACCCGAAAAGTTGTTGATCCCGTAGACAGGGTTCATCCCGTACAAACCACTCGTCGCGGGCCAGCTACCCATTCCGAAACCGAGTGAATTATTCGTGATGGCGGAGTTGTTGGTATTACCCAGCATGGCACCGGACATGACATTCATCATGACCAGCATCATGCGAAACATGGCGGCAAACATGTCCTCCATCGCGGCTGCAGGTGTGGGCAGCGGCAGCAAGAGCACACAAACCAGCATCAGAATGGCGCGTTTCTTCTTCATACTGAACACGGTTTTCCCAACAAACTCCTTACATTAGAGTATAGTAAATTACTCAATTCACTTTTCAGACATCTGATGATGATACTATATGTAGGGTTATAAAATAATAATCAATACAATATATGGAAACATCAGACTGACAGTGAAGATACCCGGTTTCCAGCGGAACCGACGCGAGAGACTCCCCGCCGCCGGCATCATGTTATCGTCCGTGCGCCGTACATCCAAAAATCAGGCGCACATGCTAGACTTGAGGGCTTGATCCAGGCCACTGAATCACATGAATAATTTCACAGAACTACTCAATGAACGCATCCTCTTCCTGGATGGCGCCATGGGCACGATGATCCAGCGCCACAAGCTGGAAGAGGCCGATTACCGGGGCAAACGATTTGCAGACTGGCCCTCGGATCTGAAAGGCAATAATGACCTGTTGAGCCTTACCCAGCCGCAGATTATCCGCGAGATCCATACACAGTATCTGCAGGCCGGTGCGGACATTATTGAGACCAACACCTTCAATTCCACGCGTGTTGCCATGTCGGATTACGGGATGGAAGGGCTGAGCTATGAAATCAATCTTGCCTCGACACGGCTTGCTCGCGAGGCAGCCGATGCGATGACGGCGCAGACGCCGGAAAAGCCGCGATTTGTTGCCGGCGTTCTCGGTCCCACCAATCGCACCGCGTCCATATCACCGCAGGTCAATGACCCGGCATTTCGAAATATTTCCTTTGATGAACTGGTTGAAGCCTACACAGAGTCCACACGTGCACTGCTTGAAGGTGGCGCCGATATAATCCTCATCGAGACGATTTTTGATACCTTGAACGCCAAGGCGGCCGTGTTTGCCGTTGATCAATTATTCGAAACGACCGGTAGTCGCGTGCCCGTCATGATTTCGGGCACCATCACCGATAACTCCGGACGCACCCTCACGGGACAGGTCACCGAGGCCTTCCTGAACTCACTGCGGCATGCACGACCGGTTTCGATCGGACTCAACTGTGCACTCGGTGCCGATCAGTTACGTCAGTATATCGAAGAACTGTCTCGCCTCGCGGATACCCGGGTGTCCGCACACCCGAACGCCGGCCTGCCCAACGAATTTGGCGAATACGATGAAACGCCGGAGCAAATCGCGGCTGAACTCGGTGACTGGGCAGCCAATGGCTTCCTGAATATCGTCGGCGGCTGCTGCGGGACCACACCGGAGCACATCAGGGCGATCGTCGCCGCTGTCAGCCCGCATCCGCCAAGGGCAGTTCCCGAGATTGAAATACAGTGCCGCCTGTCTGGCCTTGAACCGTTAAACATCTCCAGGGATTCACTGTTCGTTAACGTCGGTGAACGCACCAACGTTACCGGTTCGGCTCGTTTTAAACGCCTCATCATGGAAGGCGACTACGACACCGCGCTCGATGTTGCCCGCCAGCAGGTAGAAAGCGGTGCCCAGATGATCGATATCAACATGGATGAGGGCATGCTCGAATCCCGTGATGCCATGGTGCGCTTCCTGAACCTGATATCAGCCGAACCGGATATTTCGCGTGTACCCATCATGATCGACTCCTCCAAGTGGGACATCATCGAGGCGGGGCTGAAATGCATCCAGGGCAAGGGGGTAGTGAATTCCATCAGCCTCAAGGAAGGCGAGGCTGCGTTCATCAGGCAGGCAAAACTGGTACGTCGCTATGGTGCTGCGGCGATCGTTATGGCCTTTGACGAACAGGGACAGGCGGATAGCCGCGTGCGCAAGTTCGAGATATGCGAGCGCGCCTACCGCATACTGACCGAACAGGTCGGCTTCCCGGCTGAAGACATCATTTTTGACCCGAATATCTTTGCCATCGCTACCGGCATCGATGAACACAACAATTACGGGCTTGATTTCATCGAGGCAACCCGCGATATCAAGGAAAAGCTGCCACACGCCCTGGTGTCCGGCGGTGTTTCAAATGTGTCGTTCTCTTTCCGCGGCAACAATCCGGTGCGCGAGGCCATCCATGCCGTGTTTCTGTATCACGCCATCAGGAACGGTATGGATATGGGCATCGTCAACGCCGGCCAGCTGGCCATCTACGAAGACATCCCGGAGCGGTTGCGCGAACGGGTTGAAGACGTGGTATTGAACCGGCGCAGCGATGCCACCGAGCGCCTGCTGGAGATTGCCGGTGAATATGCCGGTGATGGCAAGGCTGCAGAAAAGGAAATGAGCCCGGTATGGCGCGAGTGGGAGGTCAACAAGCGCCTGGAATATGCACTCGTGAAGGGCATCACCGACTTCATCGATGAGGACACGGAGGCCGCACGACAGGCTGCTGAAAATCCGCTGCATGTCATTGAAGGCCCCTTGATGGACGGTATGAATGTCGTCGGTGATCTATTCGGTTCCGGAAAAATGTTCCTGCCCCAGGTGGTCAAATCAGCGCGCGTGATGAAAAAGGCTGTAGCCTACCTGCTGCCCTTCATGGACGCCGGCAAGGACGGCCTTGCAAAGAACAACGGCACCATTCTGATGGCCACGGTCAAGGGTGATGTACACGACATCGGCAAGAACATTGTCGGCGTGGTACTGCAGTGCAACAGTTACAATGTGATCGACCTCGGTGTCATGGTGCCTGCCGAAACTATCCTCAAGACCGCCCGTGAAAACAATGTCGATATTATCGGGCTCTCGGGGCTGATAACACCTTCGCTCGATGAAATGGTACATATCGGCAAGGAAATGCAGCGCCAGGGATTCAATTTACCGCTGCTGATCGGCGGGGCAACCACCTCCCAGATACACACATCGGTAAAAATTGACCCGCAATACAAGGGCGCCGTCGTCTACGTTCCCGACGCCTCCCGTGCCGTCGGTGTCGCCAGTACCTTGCTGAGCGAGGACAGGCGCACGGCCTACATAGCAGAAACCAAGGAACGCTACCGGCAGTTGCGCGAACAACGTAGCAGCCAGCAACAGGATCGTAAACTCGCCAGCCTGCGCGAGGCGCGCGCCAACCGGTTCAAGACCCAGTGGGAAAACTATCAGCCTGCCAGGCCTGCATTTACGGGTATCAGGACATTCGAGGATTATCCGCTCGGCGAACTGGTGACACTCATCGACTGGAGTCCTTTTTTCAAGGCATGGGAACTGGCCGGCAAGTTCCCGGGAATCCTCGATGATGCAGTCGTTGGCACCGAGGCACGCCGCCTGTTTGATGACGCCCGCGCCATGCTTGCGAAGATCGTCAACGAACACTGGCTGCAGGCACGCGCCGTTATTGGCTTCTTTCCGGCGAATACCATTCATGACGATGATGTTGAGCTGTACACCGATGAGCGCCGCAACGAAACACGAGCCGTGTTCCATTTCCTGCGCCAGCAGATGCAACACCGCTCCGGGGCACCGAACCATTGTCTTGCAGATTTCATCGCACCGAAAGAAAGCGGCGTCGAGGATTACCTCGGTGTATTTGCACTCACCACAGGCATCGGCATCGAAGCCAGGATCGCCGCCTTCGAAGCCGACCACGATGATTACAACAGTATCCTGCTGAAGGCACTGGCTGACCGCCTTGCAGAAGCCTTTGCCGAACGCATGCACGAGCGTGTCCGCAAGGAATTCTGGGGTTATGCGCCGGCAGAAAACCTGTCCAATGAAGAATTGATAAAAGAGGAATATCGCGGGATTCGACCGGCACCCGGCTATCCTGCCTGTCCCGATCACACAGAGAAGGCCTTGCTCTGGGAGCTGATTGACCCGACGAACAATGCAGGCATGCAACTCACGGAGAGTTATGCCATGTTGCCCACGGCCTCGGTCTCGGGGATGTATTTTTCACACCCTGAGGTCCGTTACTTCGGTGTCGGCAAACTGGCACGCGACCAGATTACGGATTACGCCCGTCGCAAGGACCTGGCCGTCGAGGAGATTGAACGCTGGCTGGCCCCGGTACTGGGCTACAACACCTGAAGCGGTTGCTTCCGTATCGTTCAGCCGGACGGCTGTTATTCAATCTTGATATACGCGAATCCCTGGTGCTGCAACTCTGCCAGCCGAACCACGCCGGAAGGGACCGCTTCGACACCGCCGTAGAGTTTCTCCGCGGAAAGTTTTATCTGGGAGCGCGTGATATCACACAGCTCCAGCTTGACACCCTGCACTGAATTCAATGCGCTGAGCCGGCCCTTGATGTTGCTGCGGCGTTCTTCCAGTGCATCGTCACTGGCAAAGGGTGTTCCGTCGAGTTTGTCGTCCGTTAAAAAACGGATGCCGTGAGCAACAAATACAATCCTGACGTCATATTCCATCAATTCGTTCTGGTAATAGGTGACCATGTTGTTGATGCTGGTCAGCATGGCGCTGAAGCGGCGCGGATCGGAAAAGTCCGCGTGATAAACGACTTTTGCAATACCACTCGGGCTGTCAGCAGCGCATGCAGGTTGCTGTACAAATGTTGCTGCCAGTATGACAAACACGACGGAAAGCATCTTTTTCAGGTATGTTCGCATTTCAGGTACCTCCATATTCAAGTGCTACTTACAGGAACGGCTCGCGTCCACGACTTTCAAACCCCGGAAACAGGCGCGAATGCGGTCGGCTACCGCACAATTTGTTCACTTCAACAGCGGGTGATCCGCTGGTAACTGGCGCGCCATCCACAGCGCCAGCTTGTGGCGCATATTCGGCTGCGAGGCATCACCACGGGCAAGAGGCACAATGACCTTGTCATGGACCAGCAGTTTGTAGACATATTCAATCTTGTCATTGAGGGAATCAGTCGGCTCGAACTCTACTACACCGCGCTTTTCACCGTATTCCATACCGGCCTTCACGGCTTCCTTCAGCAGCTGTGCTTCATTCTTCAGCTTCTTTGCAGACATAAACACCTCTCTCTGTACCAGTGTAGTAAAAGACTGCGCCTATTCACACACTTTCTGGAATTGCAGTGGGCCGGGCATGCGGGCCAGCAGCCACTGGCTGGCAGTTCTGGCAATCAGGCACTCATACTGCGTACAATCCGGTCATGGACCCATCAGCCTATCAAGCCACCTGCGTCTCCGGCAAGGACTGGCAGTCTGTTATCGATCAAACCCTGAATTCGCTGGGCTCAGTACCCGGCGACGCCAATTTCGGTTTTCTCTATATTACAGACCCGCTGGCACCGTATCTGAACAACCTGCTTGAAAGGCTCCGCCGGCACACAGGCATCCGCGACTGGATCGGCACTGTCGGTGCCGGCATCTGCTATACGGGACTGGAAATCTATGACGAACCGGCAGCAGCCATCATGCTGGCCACGCTGCCGGAAGACAGTTACCGGCTGCTACCGGCAGGAATGGAAGCCCTGTCGACCATGCTCGCCGAGAACAAGAACTGGATTGCCGAACAGGCCGTGCACTTTGGCATCGTTCACGGTGACCCGCGAAATACGCATATTGCCCAGATTATCGATTCGCTCTCGGCCGAACTCGATCCCGGTTTCTTCGTTGGCGGCCTGACTTCAGCCAGCGACAACGATTACCAGCAACAGATTGCCGGGCGGCTCTACGAAAATGGACTTTCGGGGGTATTGCTGTCTTCCCGGGTACCGGTCATCAGCGGCCTGACTCAGGGCTGCACACCCCTGGCAAACAGACATACCATCACACGTGCCGAGGGTAACATTGTCGCCGAGATCGATGGCCGGCCGGCACTGGACGTCTTCAAGGAAGATATCGGTGAAGTACTTGCCAAGGATCTGTCACGCGTGTCGGGGTATATCTTTGCCGGTCTGCCGATACCCGGATCAGATACCGGTGACTACCTGGTGCGCAATCTCATTGGCATCGATCCGGGTGAAAAACTCCTCGCGATCGGAGACCACCTTGAAGACAATGTTCCCATCATGTTCTGTCGTCGCGATGCAGACACGGCGCGTGAAGACATGTTACACATGCTGACGGACCTGAAAAAACGCGCCAGGGGTAGTCGTATCAAGGGCGGTGTGTACTACACCTGCCTCGGTCGAGGCAGAAACCAGTTTGGCAATGATTCCGAAGAGCTGAAAATGATCCAGGAGCAGCTCGGTGAGTTCCCGCTGGTGGGTTTCTTTGCCAATGGCGAAATATCCCACAACCGCCTGTATGGCTATACCGGGGTGTTGACGCTGTTTCTGTAATGCCGTTCCTGCATAACCATCGATCGAGGCAGGAGCGCCGTCCCCGGCGCGATTGATCCCGATAATCACATCGAAACACCTTGACAGGATAATCAGGAATTAGATCACTCACTCCTTCCAGTACTGCTCCGTCGTAATCTGACCCGGGTCGCGACGCCTGTTTTTCTTCAGGCCACGCGACTCCAGTACCGCCGTGGTATCACGCACCATCGCCGGATTACCACAGATCATCACCTGAGTGTCACTGGCAGTGATCCGGAATCCCGCGCGTTGCTCCAGTCGTCCATCGACGATCGCATCGGGTACACGCGCCCTGATTGCGAAACCGGTATCCTCGCGGCTGACAAAGGGAATGAACTGCAGCTGCCCGGTGTGTCGCTCAAGCAGCATCCTGATCTCATCACGGTAGGCAAGTTCCGCTGCAGTGCGCACGGCATGCACCAGCACAATGTTCCGATGGCGCTGCCAGGCCTCGTCCGTTGTCAGTATTGAGAGAAACGGACCCAGTGCGGTGCCAGTCGCCAGCATCCAGAGGGTATCGGCTTCAGGCACCTCACTGAGGATGAAAAACCCGGCCGCGCGGGGAGCCAGCAACAGCTTGTCGCCGGTTTTGAGCTTGATCAGCTCATGTGTCAGCGGACCATCCTTGACGAGGATGAAGTAGAATTCGTGTAGCGGATTGGCCGGGCCGTTTACGAATGAATAGGGTCGTGCCACTATTTCGCCGTCAATCTCCAGCGCCACACGGGTAAACTGGCCGGCGGTGAAGGGTGCGATGTCCGCCTCAACCTGTATCGAATAGAGTTCATCCGTCCATTGCCTGAGGTTGACAACCGTACTTTCGACCCAGGTACTCATACTGACGTCACCCTGCAGGTCGCATCGACATACGTCACCCTTAGCCAGCGGCCATTGCCCGGCTTGTGTCTTGCCTGTCCTGATTCGGGTTTACTGGCAGTCAGGGCTACCCGATGCTTGTCGGTCATAATGAACAGGATTTCCGCTTTGACTGTTACGTTATCATAACGTAAAACAGGCGCTGCGAATGCCTTGCAATTATGTATTGCAAACCCCATACAACAGAACAGGTACCCGATTGCTATGGAACAACTCTCCACCTTTGAAATGATCATGCTTGGCGCTGTTGCGCTGGGCGTGTTGTTCTGGGCCGGCCCCGGCGTAAAGGCCATGCTGGAGCAGAGCCGGCAGGCCGAAAACAAGGACTGGGCGGGCGCCTTGTTACCCATCATCATCGTGGTAATTTTTGTCTTGCTGTTAATCAAAATGGTCTGAAGAATTGACTGCTGCGCTGAAAATTACCGGCCTGAAAAAGACCTACAAGGGCGGGCATGTCGCGCTCAAGGGTGTCGATCTCGAGGTGAAACCGGGGGATTTTTTCGGCTTGCTTGGCCCTAACGGCGCCGGCAAAACCACCATCATCGGCATCATTACCTCACTGGTCAACAAGACCGGAGGCAGCGTCACCATCTTTGGCCACAACCTCGATGCTGATCCTGCCGCCGCCAAGGCATGTCTGGGCCTGGTGCCACAGGAGTTCAACTTCAACATGTTTGAACCGGTCATCGAGGTAGTGGCCAACCAGGCGGGTTACTACGGCATTGAACGCCGGGAAGCCTTCGAACGGGCGGAAAAATACCTGAAACACCTCGACCTATGGGACAAACGGCGCGTCATGGCGAGAAACCTGTCCGGCGGCATGAAACGACGCCTGATGATTGCCCGGGCGCTGGTCCATGAGCCGAAATTGCTCATACTGGATGAACCGACCGCTGGCGTCGATATCGAGATTCGCCGCTCCATGTGGCGGTTCCTGCGTAAAATCAACGCGGCCGGGACGACGATCATTCTGACCACGCATTACCTGGAAGAAGCCGAGAGCCTGTGCCGGAATATCGCCATCATTGACGAGGGTGAACTGATTGAAAACACGACCACCAAGCAGTTACTCAATACCCTGCACATGGAAACGTTCGTGCTGGATCTGGAATCACCACTTGCACAAGTACCCGAGCTCGAGAACCAGAAGCTGGTACAACTTGATGAAACCACACTTGAGGCCGCTATCTGCCGCGACGATACGATCAACGCCCTGTTTGAAGAACTTTCAAGACGGGGTATCAAGGTCCTCAGCATGCGCAACAAAACCAATCGCCTCGAGGAGTTGTTCATGAACCTCGTAGAGAATGGCAGTGGCAACAGGGCTGCGACATGACGCCACATGCGAAACTGGTTGCCCTGCGGACCATCGCCACCAAGGAAATACTGCGCTTTTCGCGCATCTGGATACAGACCATTCTTCCACCGGTCATCACCATGGCCCTGTATTTCATCATATTCGGCAACCTCATCGGCCCCCGAATCGGCAAAATGGATGGTTTCAATTATATGGAGTTCATCATTCCGGGCCTGATCATGATGGCCGTGATAACCAATTCCTATGCCAACGTGGTGTCATCCTTTTACGGCTCGAAGTTCCAGCGACACATAGAAGAAATGATCATCTCACCGACGCCGAACTACATCATCCTGATCGGTTTCGTACTCGGGGGGGTTACCCGGGGGCTGGCGGTGGGCATCGCCGTGACACTGGTATCGATGGTATTCCACCCATTGAATATTCACAGCCTGTGGATCATTCTGTCGATGATCCTGCTGACTGCGATCCTGTTCTCACTGGCCGGGTTGATTAATGGCGTCTATGCAAAGAGCTTTGACGACATTTCCATCGTGCCGACCTTTGTGCTGACGCCGCTGACATACCTCGGCGGGATCTTCTATTCAATCAGCATGCTTCCGGAATTCTGGCAACGTATCTCTCTGGTCAATCCGATACTGTATATGGTCAATGCCTTTCGTTATGGCTTCCTCGGTGTTTCGGATATTCACCTTGGCACATCCTATGCCATCAGCATCGGATTTATTGTCGTGCTGTACGTGTTCAGCCTTTATCTGCTGGGGAAAGGCCACGGCATCCGCACCTGAGCGAACGCCTGCGCTAGGCGATCACAAGCCGGCCACCACGAATAGAGAGTTTCAGCTCTCCGTTGAGAAACTCCAGCAGCTGTTTACCGACAAACTTCTTGCGCCAGCCCTTCACCACGGCGCTATCCGTGTCGCCAAGCACCAGCATTTCCAGCTGCTTGCGCGTTGCCAGTACGGCAGGATTGAGATTGTTCTGTTCACCGCTTAGCCGCACCAGTGCCATCATCACATCCACCACGGCACTCTGGTCAGGAGATAATTTCGTGAGCCTGCCATTATCGGGGAAGGGAACCGGTGTGTTACCCGTCGCTTCATTGACCAGTTCGATAATTTTCTCACCGGAGTTTCTGACCAGCCCCTCACTCAGTCCCCGGATTTTACCCAGCGCCGCGAGTGAATCCGGCTTGTGTCTTGCTATATCGATCAGGGCATCATCGCGCAATATCCAGCCCTTTGGACGATCCTTCTGCCGGGCAATCCGCTCGCGCCAGCGGGCCAGGGATTGCATGACTGAAAGACTGCCCCCCCTGAGCCGGTTGCCACCTTTGACTTTCAGCCAGGCATTCTCGGGCGGATTCTCATATAAATCACGGTTTGTTAAGCCCTGAAAATCCTCAAGCAACCAGTCGTTCCGACCCAGCTCAGCGAGCTTCTCGCTCAGCCGCTGGTAGATTTCCACCAGGTAAATGACGTCATCAGCGGCATACTGGAGCTGCCCCCGGGACAGTGGCCGCAGTGACCAGTCTGCACGGGTGTGCAACTTGTCCAGTTCAATACCGAGTTCATCCTTGACCAGGCTGGCATAACCTACCTGCTCGGGGTAACCCAGCATCAGTGCCGCGATCTGGGTATCGAAGACGGGCGAGGGCACCTTGCCGGCAAGGTGATAAAAGATTTCCAGATCCTGGCGACCGGAATGCAGCACCTTGGTGACACTGATATCAAAAAGGACATCAAGGACCGGTGACAGGTCATCGATTGCTATCGGGTCGATGCAGGCGACATGATCCGGCGTGGCAATCTGCAGCAAGCAAAGTTTTGGATAGTAGGTTTTTTCGCGTAAGAACTCGGTATCCAGCGCAATCCAGTCCGCATCGCAAAGCTGTTCACAAAACCTGTCGAGTGCTTCCCTTGTGTCAATAAAGCCGATATCGATTCCCGGGCTCATCGCACAGAATTGTTCGAATCAGATATCACCATCAACCTCATCAACATCGAACTGGCCGGTGATGCGGCGCCGGATGTGTGACCACGAAACGCCGATCGCCAGTATCCAGCAGAGCACCACCAGGATGATGTAGGTGACCGCCGTAAGACTGTCGGCCTGAAACCAGTCCCAGTCGATCAGCATCCAGATAAGCACGCCCATGAAGGCGGCGGCGAGCAACAGGCCGAACGGGCCGAGAGAACGAAAGGTGGCGCGCAGAAAGATTGTCCAGCCGATCAGCAGCAGGATACCGACCAGTGCAATCCACGGCGACAGGCTGGAGATATTGTTACTGACCCAGTGATAATAGGAATACCCAGACGGGTTGTAGCTTGAAAAGACAAGCACGCACGCCGTCAGCAGACGCAGTAAAAAACCGACCCAACCGAATCCCTTGACTGCCATATGCTTCCCCGGTGCCCGAACCTGTAGTTAAAACAATGCGTGTGAATTCTATGCGCAGCCCGCGGCACAGGCAAGCGATTCACCCGGAGTAATGCTATGCTGCATTGCATGACAAACAGGCTAAAACGGCACAGCACAGCGGCGTATTCACAATGGAAATACCGGAATAGCAGCGCTCCCGCCAAGATTGCAGGCATTGATTCCGGTAAACTTTCAAATTGATGAACATCTGCCTCATCAGCCCCTATGAACTGGGCCGCCAGCCCTTCGGACTTGCCGAGCCCGCTGCATTTTTACAGGCCGCAGGGCACACGGTACGTTGTTGCGATCTCTCCATCCAGACACTCGACAGCTGCCTGGACGAGACGACCGGGATGGTCGCCATCTACGTCGCCATGCATACCGCAACCCGCATAGCGGTCGAGGCCCTGCCAAAAATAAGGCAGCTAGCACCGCATGCGAGCCTGTGCGTTTATGGTCTGTACGCACCCATGAACGCCGAACTGTTTCGCTCGCGGGGAGTAATGACCGTACTTGGTGGCGAGTTCGAAACCGGCCTGGTCTCGATGGCCAGTCGCGTTCAGACGGGTGCCGGGCAGGCACAGACCGAGGCGGAAATATTCCTCGGCAAGGTCCCCTTCATGGCACCGGACCGAAGCAAGCTCCCGCCGTTGTCGAAATATGCCCGGCTGATCAATGCAGACGGTACGGAAAAGACGGTCGGCTTTGCGGAAACGACGCGTGGCTGCAAATACCTGTGCCGCCACTGCCCGGTAGTGCCCGTGTACCAGGGAAAGTTTTTCGTCATCCCCGCAGATATCGTGCTGGATGACATCCGTGCCCAGGTGCAGGCCGGCGCACGGCATATCTCCTTCGGCGACCCGGATTTTTTCAATGGCCCGGGCCACGCCCTGAGAATCGTTCGCGCCCTGCATCAGGAGTTCCCGGCACTGAGCTACGATGCAACCATCAAGATCGAACACATCGTCAGGTACCCGGAAGCCATGCAGGTACTCAAGGACACCGGTTGCCTGTTTATCCTCTCAGCGGTAGAAGCCGTTGATGACAACATCCTGGAGCTGCTTGACAAGGGCCACAGCCGTGAAGACTTTATCAATGCACTCACCCTGCTGCGCCGCATTGATATGGCGCTTGCGCCGACCTTCGTGGCCTTTACACCCTGGACAACGCTCGACAATTATCTGGAACTGCTGGAACACATCGTCAGCCTGCAGCTGGTCGAGTCGGTGGCACCGGTGCAGCTATCGATACGCCTGCTGATTCCTGCCGGCTCGTATATCCTCAAGCTGGAACATCCGGACGGCCTCATTGGTGATTTTGATGCTGATATTCTTGGACATCCCTGGCGCAACCCGGATCAGCGGGTCGATGATTTGCAGCAAAAAATACAGTCGCTGGTGACCCGGGCCGATGCAGACGGTCTGTCACGCGCGGCAATCTTCCAGGCGATCTGGCGGCTCGCCCATGAGCAGGCCGGCAGGGAGATACCTGCGCTGAACCTGGCAAAGACCGGCAAACCGGTCCCGAGACTGTCGGAAAACTGGTATTGCTGTGCAGAACCAACCTGTGAGCAACTGGTCTCATTCTGAACGCCAACGGGAGGCACACGCTGCTACGTGGCATGAAATCAAGGCTCATTGGTCATCGCGGCGAACCGCTCAACTGGCCGGAGAATTCGTTGCCCGGCTTCCGGGCCGCACTGCAGGCGGGGGCCTGCTTTGTAGAGACCGATGTTCAGATCACCGCAGACGGTATGGCGGTACTCAGTCATGACCCCTCCGTACTGAAAATAACCGGCAGAGACCTGCTGGTGACGGCTACCGACTATGAAACGCTGCGTGCCTTGCCTGCCGGTTATCCGCAGCGCTTTGCCGGGCGGTTTCAGGATCTGCACATCGCACGGCTGGATGAATTGGTCGAGCTGTTGAAGCAATGGCCAAAGGCAAGGGCCTTCATTGAGATCAAGGAGGCCAGTATCGCCGCCCATGGCATTTCCATGGCAGTCGACACCGTCCTCGATATCATCAATCCGGTGCTGCCGCAATGCGCCCTGATCTCCTTCAACGATGCGCTGCTTGCCCATGTTCGCCGGTTCTGGCAGCTACCCGTCGGCTGGGTGCTGCATGAATGGAGCGCACACAGCAAAGACCGCGCCATCGACCTGAAACCGGACTACCTGTTCTGCAACCATAAACGTTTACCACCCGGGAACGCGCCCCTGTGGCAAGGCCCCTGGCAATGGGTCGTCTATACCATCAACACGGCCAGCGTGGTACCACGACTGCTGGAACGCGGTGTGCAGCTCCTGGAAACAGACATCATCAGCCAGCTGCTTGCTGACCCGGCACTGGAAGGTCGAGGTTGTGTCTGACGCTTTTGATGTCGTTATTATCGGCGGCGGTATTCACGGCGTCGGGGTCGCCCAGGCGGCGGCGGCCGAGGGATACTCGGTGCTGCTGCTGGAACAACAGTCACTGGCATCCGGCACTTCCAGCCGTTCCAGCAAGCTGATACATGGCGGATTGCGCTATCTTGAGGGGCATGAATATGGCCTGGTCCGTGAGAGTCTCTCTGAAAGAGCCATCCTGTTGAGAATTGCCCCGGAGCTTGTACAGCTGCGACCCTTTCACATCCCCGTCTATCCCGATACGTCAAGGCGACCACTTGCCCTGCGGGCGGGCCTCACCCTGTATGCCCTGCTCGGTGGACTCAACCCGGCCAGCCGCTTCAGAAAACTGTCGCACGACGAATGGGACTTGCTGGACGGTCTTGAGACCCGCAATCTGCAAGCCGTCTACCGGTATTTTGACGCCCAGACCAATGATGTCGAGCTGACCCGCGCTGTCATGCAATCGGCACTTGAATTCGGTGCCACGCTGAGCTGCCCGTCAGAGTTTCTGTCTGCACGTATCGGGCAACGGGGCTGCGAGATTCTCTATCGGGACAACTCCCGGGAGAAAACGTGTCATGCACGTGTTCTCGTCAATGCAGGCGGCCCCTGGGTGAACTCGGTTATAGAGCGCATACACCCGGTGCAGGCACCTGTCGCCATCGATCTCGTACAGGGCACCCACCTGATCCTTGACAGCAGTCTGGAGATGGGCTGCTATTATCTCGAGGCACCGCAGGACAGGCGTGCCGTATTCCTGCTGCCCTGGGGCCGGCAATCCATGCTGGGCACCACCGAAAGCCGGTATCTCGGTGATCCGGGGGATGTTACCCCGCAGCAACAGGAGATCGATTACCTGCTTGAAGTCATGCAGCATTATTTTCCCGGCCGCTCACGGCACGTGGACGACCTGTTTGCCGGACTGCGGGTATTACCTGCATCAGACAACATCGCGTTCACGCGCACACGCGAGACCCGCCTGCCGATCGACGACAGCACCCACCCCAGAGTGCTGTCGATCGTTGGCGGCAAGCTCACCGGTTACCGCGCGACAGCGCAAAAAGTCATGCATTGCCTGCGACGCAGCCTGCCCGCGCGTAAGTCACGGGCAGATACCGCTACACTGAGATTGAAGCCGGTATCGTAATGTCGGATCTGATACTGGCAATCGACCAGGGCACGCACTCAAGCCGTGCAATCATCTATAACCTGCAAGGCCGGGTCGCCGCCAGTGCACAGCAGTCAATAAGCTTGCAGCAGCACAGCCGCACCGAGATTGAACAATCGCCCGTGGAAATCCTGCAGTCCGTGCAGTCAGTCATACAGCGTGTACTCAATGACCCGGCTATCGACAACGGTCGCGTCATTTGCGCGGGCATGGCGACGCAACGATCCAGCGTCCTCGCCTGGGATCGACACAGCGGGGCGCCGTTGAGTCCCGTCATCAGCTGGCAGGACCGTCGCACGGCAGCCAGGCTGGCGAGCCTGAAGGATAAATCGCACAGCATCCGGCAACTCACCGGGCTGCGGCTGTCGCCCCATTACGGGGCCGGTAAACTGCAGTGGCTGCTGGAGCATAATGCCGCGGTTGCCGCAGCACGGGACGATAAACGGCTGGTGGCGGGGCCCCTGGCGAGTTATCTGTTGCACCACCTGACAGATAACGCCGAAGTCCTCATTGATGATGCCAATGCCTCACGTACACTGCTGTGGAACCTGAAGCAGCGCAACTGGGATAACACCTTGCTCGGTTATTTCGGGATACCGCCCGAGGTATTGCCGCACTGCAAACCCGTCGCCTGCGAGTACGGTCATATCCGGGACAGTGGTATTCCCGTCAGGGCGGTAAACGGTGACCAGACCGCTGCACTTTATGCACAAGGCGCACCTTCCAGCCGCACGGTGAACATCAACATCGGCACCGGTGCCTTTGTACTGTTACCGACAGACGCTCCAGACACCCGGCCTGACGGCCTGCTGGCCGGCATTTCATACAGCAACGCACAATCCGGCAGTTACTACGTTGAAGGTACCGTGAATGCAGCCGCCACGGCACTCAAGTGGGCAGCCGGTTCACTTGGCTTACGTACGGTCGAGCAGCAGTTACCCGGCTGGCTGGAAACCGTTAAGTCACCGACCCTGTTTATTAACACTCTCGGCGGTCTCGGTTCTCCATGGTGGCAGGAGGGTCCTGCACCTTATTTTCTTGATGCCGGTGCACCGGGCCCGGAGGCCATGGTTGCCGTTGTTGAAAGCATCATCTTTCTGGTCCAGGCCAATGTCGAACTGTCGCGGACAGTCAATCCGGCTGCCGACAAAATCCTGGTCAGCGGCGGGCTATCCAGACTCGACGGGGTCTGCCGGAAACTTGCCAGCCTCTCGGGCCTGACGGTTTTCCGACCACCGCAGATTGAGGCCACTGCACGCGGCATTGCGTGGCAGGCGGCTGGATGCCCGGCTGACTGGCCACCCCCGGGGGAGAGCGCGACCTTTACACCCATTGCCGACCCCGGCCTCAACGACCGCTACACACGTTTCCTGGAGATACTGAACACCCTGTCCGCGCCTGCAAGACCATCACCGGCTTGCTAGTGCTCTTTCAACCTGATAATAACGGATGCTGAACTATATTACGTTGGGCACCCAATTTATTTAACAGCCACGGAAGCACACGGAATTACACGGAAAAAAGTATTTTATGGTATTTATTCTTCCGTGTTTTTCCGTGTGCTTCCGTGGCAATCATATCCGTTTTT
>Ga0210065_1000055_pt1 | contig 36551 bp, 37 predicted proteins | sample Muzzi_PWB_D1_FD_185533 | JGI IMG/M metagenome (GOLD analysis project Ga0210065, IMG submission 185533) | Wetland microbial communities from San Francisco Bay, California, USA, that impact long-term carbon sequestration - Muzzi_PWB_D1 (SPAdes) | ecosystem: Environmental > Aquatic > Marine >... | reverse complement strand
CAGGGGGCTTTTGTCCTGTCGTTGCTGCTGCACCTGGTGCTGGCCGCGGCGACGTGGCGCATTCCCCTGTCGCCTTCGGTAAATCCCGCCCTGGCCGCGGACGGTGACAAGGAAGTGGAACTGTTCCTGATGCCCGACGAACCGGATCAGGATCCCGCCAATGAATTGCCCCAGGCCTTCACCGCGGTGCCCGAGCGCCAGGCCAGTGAAACGCCTCCCGAGGAACCCGAGTACCTGGCCAATCATCATTCCCTGGCCGCGGACAACAAGATCGGGGGGGAGTCGAACAGCCCCGCCGCTGACGAGGAGTGGATCACCGACCAGGTGGCCATTCGCAAGGATGAAAAGAGCGGCGCCAACGGAGCCGAACAGGCGCAGCAGCCCCTGCCGGAGAACGAATCGGCCACCAGTCCCCAGGTCGCCGGCGAGGCCGGCGAGGAAAAGGAAAAGGTCCAGGGGGAAGACCTCGACCCCAGCGGTCAGTGGGCCCTGCCCCGGGAGGACGCCGATTCGGGCGGCGCCGACAAGGGGGAAAAGGCCGACAAGCAGGACGAAAAAAAGCCCCAGCTCGAGGATTGGTGGGGCGGGGAAGCGCCCTCGATCCTCAAGGAGGGCCAAAAGGGCGAGTCCGGCGACAAGGGTTACGATTTCAACCAGGCCGCCAAGGGCAAGGTCCAGTCCGGGGTGGCCATCGACGGTGATTTCAGCCTGAACACGTACGAGTGGGACTACGGCCCCTGGATGACGCGTTTCCAGAACGAACTCTACCGTCACTGGATGGCCCCCTATGCCTACCGCCTCGGGGTCATCAGCGGGATGACGGTGATCCGGCTGGTGGTCCGCAAGGACGGCCGGGTCGAATCGATGGAGATCATCGAGACCGAGGGGCACCAGAGCCTGCACGACGCGTCCGAGGCGGCGCTCAAGGCCTTCGCCCCCTATTGGCCCCTGCCGGATCATTTTCCGGAAGAGAATCTTGTGATCACACTCGGCCTGCACTATCCTGCGTTCCGGCACTGATACCGTCGGCGCATCCCGCGGGGGAGAGGTTCCCCGCTTTTTTATGATGGAGGTTTGATCCCGCATGTGGGAAATGATACTGGCCGGACGATACATGATGATTCCCATCTCCCTGGCCTCACTGATCGGGTTGGCGGTTCTCATCGAGAGGATATTCGTGCTGCGGCAGGGTCAGATCATCGTGCCGGAAATCGCCGAGGCGGTGATGACTCTTTCGGCAAGCCGGGACCTGTCGGTGGCCTACGCCATCTGTGACAGAAGGCCGGGGCCTTTCGCGAACGTCGTCAAGGCGGGGCTTGACCACGCGGACAACGACTGGACGGTCATCCGCGACGTGCTGGAGGAGACCGGCCGCCAGGAGGCCACCCGGCTGACCCGCCGCCTGGGGGTGCTGGAAACCGTGGCCGCCGTGTCGCCCCTGCTGGGTCTTCTGGGCACGGTGCTGGGCATGATTCGTGTTTTCGCCACCATTTCCCTGGCGGGATTGGGCAATCCCGAAACCCTGTCCGCCGGTATCAGCGAGGCCATGGTGACCACCGCCGCGGGTCTGTTCATCGGTATTCCCGCCCTGGTCGCCTACAATTGGTTGAACGGAAGGGCGGATCGTATCATCTTTGACCTGGAGTACTATTCTTCCAAGGTCCTCGATACGCTGCGCCGTAGGCAGGTCAAGCTGCGCGGCGGGGCCCTGGATGCCGCGCCCGCGGAGAACTCATGAATTTCCGCCCCAGCAGGAAGAGCCGCGGGCTGATCATCAACATCACGTCGCTGATCGACGTGATGTTCCTGCTGCTCATTTTTTTCATGGTCACGTCGACCTTCAAGAACCAACCGGCGATCAACCTGGTTCTGCCGAGGTCGGCAACCGCGTCCGAGACGGTGGACACGCCGGCCATCCTGTTTCTGACAGCCTCGGGCGACGTCTACCTGAACGACACCCTGGTCGACCTCGAGACGCTGGCGGGCCGGCTGGAAAAGATGCACGAGGAATCCGGCGACGACCGCATGGTTCTGCGGGCCGATGAAAAGGCCGCCCACGGCGACGTGGTGGAACTGATCGACACCATCAAGAAAAGCGGATACACCCGCGTCAGCCTGTCGGCACGCGCGCCGACCGCGCCCTGACCTATTAGGAGATACGATTTTGAAGTCCACCAGCGACGGAACGGGACAGGACAGAAATATCGGCATGGGGGCGGCCCTGGCTCTGGCCCTGGTCATGGTTGTGGCCGGCGTGTTGGGAGGGTGCACCAGCGATGACCCCAGCGCGGTCGGCTCGGAGCTCGTGACCGATTCGATCGACACGGTGCTGGCCCCCCTGGGGACCGATGAGGTCACCATGTACACCGCCCTGCGCATCGAGGATCAGGATTCGGCGGTCAGGAAAAACATTCCCGTGGCCCGGCAGGAGGTCCTGTACATGGGCGGCCGGAACGGGACCCGGTGCGGGGGCATGCTGGTCAACTTCGATTTCGACCTGGACTTCAACGCCGCCCATCCCGAATCCCTTTTCACCGAGGAGAACATCAAGTCGGTGAAATTCAGCCTGACCAAGGTGAAGTACTACAACGCCAACGTGGACTCCAACGGGATCAGCTCCAGTGGGCAGCCGGTCGATCTCTATTACCAGCTGCAGATGCTCGCCGCGCCCTTCGACTCGCTGGCCTACGTGTCCTACCCCGTGGCGGCCCCGGCGGGCACCGGTCCGCTGCTGAACAGCGATTTCGGAACGCCCAACAGCGAGAACGAACCCTCGTTGCGCTTCCAGGATCCCCTGGACGTGCTGGGCTGGATCCAGGCGAAGGAGAAGGTCGGGGTCATCCTGACCTTCGGCGCCGGGTCCGACACCGGCCTGGTGGGTTACGCGTCCCGTGACCTGAAGCCCAGCCACTACGACCAGTTGGATCCCCTGGCGGTGGGGACCATCCCGGCCCCCAACATCATCATCGAATTCAATGACGGCACGATCAACTATCTGCTGGGTCCCTACGCGGACACCACCACCTTCACCGAGGTTCCCCCGGCGCCGCCCACCGTGGAGGAGGGTGTCCTGCTGCGGACCGGCCTGCGCAACTACCCCGGCCTGCTGTTCGACCTTTCCGGGCTGCCGCCCAACGCCCTGATCAACCGGGCGCTGCTGTCGTTGACCAACCAACCGGCCGTCAGCTTCGGGCCTCTGAGCTCCATCGGGGTCATGGAATGGGACACGACCTATTTCGGTGATCCCTACAAGGAGATCCGGCTGAAGGACCTCAATGATCCGAAGCAGTTCTACAGTTTCTACGTCACCGGGAACACCAGCCTGGATCCCAACCTGGACACGACCATCCAGTTCGACGTGACCCAGGCGGTCCTGCGGGTCATCAACGACGTCTACGAAGGGACGCGGGGGCTGCTGCTGACCGGCGGCGAGGATTTCCTGCCCGTGGGTTCGTTCGTGTCCGTGTCGCCTGATTTCTACTACCGCGAGTTCCGCTTCCTGGGTTCGGGCGCCGCCCTGCCCGAGGAACGGCCCCAGTTGAAGATCACCTACAGTGTGGTCAACGACGTCACCGGGGAGGGGAACTGATGGTTTCCCTTCACCTGAATCTTTCCCAGCGAAGGGCGGGACTGGCCAGCCTGGTCGTCCTGCTCGCGGTCGTCGGCCTGGCCGACGCTGCCCGGGCCCAGTCCCCCTTTTCCCTGCAGAACCTGGGCCAGCGCGTGACGACCGAAGACGCCCGCATGACCGGTCGCGGAGGCTGGGGCATGGCCGTCAACGATTCGCTCGACGTCGGTTTCAAGAACGTGGCCTCGCTGACCTCGGTGCGCTTTATCACGCTGAAGTTCTCGGCCTACGGCGAGGCCCTCAATACCGAGGATGAGTACGGCAAGACCCACAACTCGCGGGTCTTCGCGCCCGACATCCGGATAGCGTCCCCGGTCATCAAGGACCGTCTGGCCCTGACCGCCGGCTTTCACGTGTTCCGCTCGATGCAGTACCACACCCGGATCGACACGAGCTGGGGCGTCGTGTGGGCCGACACCGTCAGCGGCAACAAGCAGTTCGAAAGGGCCGGCAACCGCTTTCGGGTGCCGCTGGGCGGGGCCTTCGAGGTCGTTCCCGGCGTGTCCCTGGGCGCGACCTACAACCTCGAGGGCGGGTCCCTCACCGAGACCCTCTCCAACTTCTTCACACGCCCGAGCACCATCACGGGTCCCCTCTACACGACCAACGTGAAGCAGACCTACTACGAGTACCAGGGGACTTCCCAGACCTATGCCCTCCTGCTGGCGCCGGTGTCCTGGCTGCAGGCGGGGGCCTCGTGGACTCCGGGGTACACGGTCGACGTGAAGGAGGACGTGGTCCATTTCGGGGTGAGCCAGAACTACTACAGTACCTACAGCATGGAAATGCCGGACGAATACCTGGTGGGCTTCCAGATTCAGCCCGCCGGGCGTTGGCGCCTGGGGGCGGACGGCCGGTACCAGGATTTCACCAAATTCACCGGGCCCCAGGACTGGATGGACCAGATGCAGGAGGAGTACGTCCTGTACGCCGGCATCGAACGGATGGGGGCCCGGGTGCGCCGCGGCGGGTTCTCCAATCTGCCCCTGCGCTTCGGCTACACCGTGCACCAGTGGGCCTACAGCGTGGGCGGCGAGCCCGTCGAGGAAAGAACCTACAGCATCGGCACGGGTTTCCCGTTTTCCGGGAACCTGGGAGCGATGGACCTGGCGCTTTCCTACGGGAAGATCGGCGATCGGGACAAGAACGGACTGGAAACCGAGGTGCTGCGTTTGAGCGTTTCGGTGACCGGGCTGGAACGTTGGTGGTAGTTGCAGAGGCCGGGCAGCGAATGATGCCCGCGAATATTCAGCAGGGAGAATGAGCAATGGGTCGAAACATATTGCCGGTGATTCTGGTTCTGGCCATGGCGATGGGCATGATGTCCGGCTGCAAGGACGGGGAGCCCCAGTCCGATCTCGAGGTCTTTATCGCCCGGACCGACCAATTCGAGGGTCAGGCCCTGGTCGACACCCTGCGCAGCCTGGCCGCGGGTGAAGCCCCTTTCAACGCCTACGCCAACTTCCTTTTGGGGAACCGGTTCTACGACGCGGCGAGTGACAGCGCCAGTTACGGCGGCTGGATCAATGAGGGGGCGCAGGCCCTGCTGGACAGCGCCGAGGTCTATTTCAACGCGGCCGTCGCGCAGGACAGCACCTTCATCGAGCCGATGGTGAACCTGGGCTCGATCTGGGACGACCGCTCCGAGACCATGGGCAACCGGGAGCAGTACGACGAGCGGATCGCCCAGGCCAACAAGTTCTACACGATGGCCCTCCAGGTCGATCCCGCCGACGAGAAGGCCCGTTGCAACCTGGGCTCGCTCTACCTGCGGCAGCGCCGCACCACCGAGGCCCTGGCGGAGTTCGAGACGGCTCTGGAGTACAACCCCGAGAGCGCCCTGGCCCATTACAACATCGCCATCATGTTCGCCGAGGCCAAGATCTACCGGGAAGCCCTGCGTGAATGGGAGCTGGCTTCACAATACGATCCCGACGGGGACATCGGCGGCCGCTCCCGGGAAAACGTCAAGATCGTCAAGGATCTGATGAACGCGCCCGTGCCGCCCCTGGACTGATGTCTTTTCCCCTGCCGATCCCCGAGGACCTCCGTCGGGCCCTGCCGCCCGGCACCGGGGTCCTTCTGGGGATAAGCGGCGGCGTGGACAGCGCGGTGACCCTGGCCCTGCTGCGCGCCCTCGAATGCGACGTGCAGTGCGTCACCTTCAAGAACTTCTGCTACTCGGACGATGACGCCTTCACCGACAAGTCGTGCTGCTCCCTCGAGGCGATCGGCGATGCCGGTCGCCTCGCCCGCTCGTACGGGGTGCCCCACTGGGTGGGCGATGTGGAAAAGCCTTTCCGGGCGAACGTCATCGATCCTTTCATCCAGGAATACACCCGCGCCCGCACGCCCAACCCCTGCCTTGATTGCAACGGGATCGTTCGTTTTCCCGAACTCGTTCGCCTGGCCGACCGGCAGGGTTGCGCCTTCGCCGCCACCGGTCATTACGCGCGGATTTCCGGAGCCGGAGAAAACTCCTTTTTGCAGCGCGGCGTGGACCCGGCCAAGGACCAGTCCTATTTCCTTCACCGCATCAACCGTCGTCTTTTCCCGCGGCTGGTTTTTCCGCTGGGCGGGTACGTCAAGACCGACGTCCGCGAGGCGGCCCGGCAGCTGGGCATCAGGGTCGCCGACAAGCGGGACAGCCAGGAGATCTGTTTCGTGCCCGACGGAGACCGGACCTTCCTGTTCGACCAGGTCTCCGACGGCGACGCGCGGGCGCTGGCGCCGGGGGAAATCGTGGACCGTTCGGGACGGGTCAGGGGACGGCACCGGGGCCTGATCCATTACACCGTGGGCCAGCGCAAGGGTCTGGGCATCGCGGCGCCCGATCCCCTGTATGTCCTGGAACTGGACCTGGCCGCCGCCCGCCTGGTGGTGGGGCCGAAGGAGGAACTGGAGACCCTGACGGTTTCCGGCGACGAATTTGTCGCCGCGGTGGATGGACTTCCCGACCGCTGGGCCCTTGGGGATCCGCTGCCGGGACTGCCGGAAGTCGCGGAAGAGGTGGTCCTGAGTATCCGTCACCGGCATGCCGGGGCGAAGGTGGCCGCGTGGACCCTGAAGGACGGCTACATCGAGGTTACCCTTGCCGATCCGGTCGACGGCGCCGCGCCGGGGCAGGGGCTGGTCCTGTATGCGGGGGACATCGTGCTGGGCGGCGCCCGGATTCTGGGCCGACAAGGCCGGGAGGGATCATGACCAAGGCCAGGAAAACCCTGCGCAGGCTGCTGCTGGCCGTCGGGGCCATCGCCCTGGTTGCGGTTGTCCTGCTGCTGCTGGTTCCCCGACTGGTTCCGGGCGACCTGATCGCCGACCAGGTCATTCTCCAGACCGAACAAGCCACCGGCGCCCGCCTGACCCTGGACAAGGCCGAGGTCGCCTGGCGGGGTGGGTGGAGCGTGGTCCTGCGCCAGGGAAACCTCCAGGGCACCGGGAAGGACCTGGCCGTGGCCACCGGGTCGCCCAATGATCTCGAGTCCTACGCGGTCCGTTTCGAGGAACTCAGCCTCTCGCCCGCGCTGCTGCCCCTGCTGCGCCGGAAGGTGGAGATCAAATCGGTCAGCCTGGAAGGTCGGCATTTCCAGATCGTGGGCAAAGACGAGGTGACCCGGGCAGTGGATTTCCGGGTCCGGATCACGGACCTTCATCTTGATCTCGATGGTTTGGAACCGCTCGCGACGCCGGCCGCAAACCGCGGCCCTCAAGCTCCCGGCACCCTGATTCCCTCCGACCTGTCCTTCGCCCTTGCCGCTTCGGTCGACACCCTGTTCCTGCAGGGCGTGCCCTATACCGGAATCGACCTGGCCGGTGGTTTTTCCCGGAAGGTGCTCGCGGTGAACCAACTGTCGGGCCGACGGGCGACCGGCGAGGTGACCGGTCAACTCAATCTCGATTTCGCGACCGAACCCTGGGGGCGCCTGGAGTTCGAAGCCGAAGTGGCCAACGCGCCGGCCGCCGCCCTGCTGGAGCCCTGGATTCCCGAGCTGGGCAACCGCCTGGATTGTGCGCTGAGCGCCGACATGGTCGGACGGTGTGATCTCCGGGACCCGGACACGCAGAGCCGTACCCTCGACATCGCCGGTACGGTGACCGGGTCCAGGGGCGTTCTACGGGCGGGGATCTGGCTGGACGAAGTAAAACGATACCTTGGCGACCGCCAGGACCTGCAGGACATCGCCTTCGAGAGCCTGGACCATGACTTCCGGCTGGTCCAGGGGCGGTACCTCATCAAGAGTCTGACCCTGGACGGGGGCGAGACCACCTGCCGCGCCCAGGGCTGGATCGACCTGGAAGGCAACCTGAACCTGGCCCTGGACGTCAAACTGCCGGCCGGGTTCACGCCCGACCTGGGAAATTATTCTTTCCTGGCCGCCAGTCTGCGTGACCAGGAGGGGCGGATCAACCTGCCCCTGACCCTGTCCGGTCCGTCCTCGCGGCCGGATGTGGGGGTGGATCTGGGGCGGTCGCGGACCCCGTGACCCCGGGCCAGGGGCGCGGATGCCCCGATCGCCTTGACAAATGGAAATCCAAATAGTACCGTGCCTTTCCGCTGATGGCTCGGCGGCTTCAAGGGATGACTCCCGGGAAGCGACCGAACCGTCATCGGAGGCGGGAACTGGCATGATACCAATGGGATCGGTTGGGCCCAGGAACACTGATCCGGAGGGCTAGTCCTAATTGGTAAGGCAGCGGTCTTGAAAACCGCCGGGTGAAAGCCCATGGGGGTTCGAGTCCCCCGCCCTCCGCCAGAATTCGGAGAGGTGGCCGAGTGGCTGAAGGCGCACGCCTGCTAAGTGTGTGTGGGGAAACTCACCGAGGGTTCGAATCCCTCCCTCTCCGCCATTTTTTGTTATATTGAGTCAGCTGCAAAACTGACAAGGTGCGCCCATAGCTCAACTGGATAGAGCGTCTGGCTACGGACCAGGAGGCTGGGGGTTCGAATCCTCCTGGGCGTACCACTTTTTGGCCCCGCGGCTTGCCGCGGGGCCTTTTTTGGAGGCGGACATGAAATCACCCTTCCCGGGTTTGCTGATCCTGGCCGCCGGTGTGCTGCTGGCCGCACCGGTCCGGGCCGAAAGGATCAGTCTCCAGGTCAACGGTGGCTTTTCCACCTACAACCTGGATGATGTCAACGACGCGGGGGATCGGGCCAACGAGCTGGCCGGCCAGGAGGTGTTCAGCCCTGTCCATTCCGGATGGAGCGCGGGCCTGGGGGCCGGTTACACCCTGGACGCCGAACTGACTTTGGGATTGGCCTACGAAAGGTTGATGGGGAGCACCTCCTATTCCGGCGGTTCCCTTTCCGCGGAGTTTGACCTGCCGGCGGACCTCTACAAGATTTTCCTGGATTATCTGCCCGCCAACGGGAACAGCGTCCGCGTGGGCGCGGGGGCCGCGACCGGGATGGTCCGCAGTGCCGCCTCGTACCAGGAGTCCGACCTGGCGACCTCCAGCTTGGAAAAGATGGATTTCGACGGAACGGGTTTCCTGTTCGAGGGTTATGTTCTGGCGGAGACGGCTTTGGGATCCCGTTGGGCCCTGTTCGGGCAGGGGGGATTTCGCCACGCGATCGTCGGTCAGGTGACAACCGACGGCCGGACGATCTACAACCCGGACAGTCTCGACGACAAGCTGAGGTTGAACTACAGTGGTATTTTCCTGCGGTTGGGCCTGAAATTCCAGCCGTGACGGTCCGGTAATTGCGGAACCGGGCCCCATGGGGCGGCTTTCGCCGCGGGATGCGCCATATTTTGCCTGCAGGTGTCCCCAAGGTGGGCGCGGAAGGATCACCAGTGACCAGATTTACGTCAATTTCCCCCCGAAGGTTGATTCTGTCGGTCATCTGCGCCTGCGCGCTGCCGTGGCTGATTCCGGTGTCGGCTTCATCCGCGGACGGCCCTTCCTACATCCCGCTGGAGGAAATATCACCCGGAATGACAGGTTACGGCCTGACGGTTTTCGAGGGGACCCGCATCGACACCTTTGCCGTGACGGTGGTCGGGGTTCAACCCGATGTCCGCGCCGGGGGCAGTCTCCTGATCGTCGAAGTCGGCGGTCACGGCCTGGAACTGTCCAATATCGCCCAAGGGATGAGCGGCAGCCCGATCTATCTCGACGGCAGGTTCGCCGGCGCCCTGGCTTTCGGCTGGGGCGGCGCCCTGCGCCCCATCGCCGGCGTGACCCCCGCGGCGGACATGCTTTCCCTGCCGACGCGGGCCGCGGTGGTGGGGCCCGCGGCCGAGACGCGGGCCGTCCTGCCTGATCTGCGCACCCTGATTCCTGCCGACCAACCCGCCCCGGGGCTGGTCGAGGCCATGGCCGGTGATGTCCCGGCGGACATCCCTGCCGCGAGGGCCCGCTCACGGCATCAGCCCACGCCCGAAGGCACGGGCGCCTGGCCGGGTCCGCGGGAATTGATCCTGGACCTTCTGGCCGCCGCGGTTCCCGGCGGCGCCGCGGCACTGCCCGGCCCGGCCGGATGGATCGTCGAGCCCACCGGACAGGCGGGATCCGTCGCCCCCGGGAATGCCCCGGACGCGGCCGCCGCCCGAAGCCTGCGGCCCGGGGCCGCCTGCGCCGTGCCGTTGATCACCGGTGACGCCAAACTCGGAGCCATCGGCACGGTCACCTACGCGGACGGCGACCTGGTGCTCATGATGGGGCACCCTTTCATGCAGCGGGGCCCGGTCGATTGGCCCCTGGCCACGGCCCGGATCCTGACGGTTTTCCCCAGCCGGGAGATGTCCTTCAAGATCGGGTCCATCGGCGACATCGTGGGCACGGTGCACCATGACCAGCGGGCCGGTCTTTCCGGAACCCTGGGGCAGGCTCCGGAGATGGTGCCGGTGAGCGTCGCGTTGACCTATCCCGAAGGCGCCGGGCCCGGATCCGCAACCTACGATTACCAGGTGGTCAGCGATGTGAACCTGACCCCGACGCTGGTTTTCTGGTCCCTCTACAATTCCCTGCTGGCTCAGGGGGACGATGCCAGCGAGCAGACCCTGCATTACCGGATCGAGACCCTCTGGGAGGGAACACCCGAGGTGGCGGCCGAACCCCTGGTCCTCGAGGGCGTGGCCGCCGGACCGGGCAGCGCCATGAAATTGGCTTCGGCCTGGATGGCCCCGCTGGGCCTCTTGCTGGGCAACCCCTTCCAGGAGGTGGCCTTGAAAGGGGTGAAGGCCGAATTGACCCTGTCGAGGCCCGAGTCCGTCGCCACCATCACCGGCATCAGCGGGCCCCGGCTTTTGCCGGCCACCGGAGGCGAGGTCGTGTTCAGGGTGGAGGTGCAGCCGCACCTGGGAGAGTCCCGGACGGTTGAAATCCCGGTGACCCTTCCCGAGCAACTGGCCCCGGGGCCGTACCGGGTCCTGGCCGCCAGCTCGGCGGAGCTGTTCGCCTTCGAAGCCCAGCGGGCTTCGGATCGATTCGAGATGTCCAACCTGGAAGCCATGCTGGAAATTCTTCGCACCGAACGGTCGGCGGGCACCCTGTCGGTGGCCCTGCTGGCCCCAGGCAACAACCTGGTCCTGCTGGGCCGGGAGATGCACGGACTGCCCGGAAGCGTGGCCGGCCTGATCCGCTCGGGGAACATGCAGGCCCCGCAAACGATGGCCGACTATGTCGCGCGCAGCGACCTGCCGACCGAATGGGCGCTGGACGGGTTCGCCGTCCGGGCGCTGCGGCTATCGGCCGCCTCGGAACCCTTCAAGGAAGAAAGACGACCATGAGGATGAACTGGAAATTTTCCGGGAACAAGGTAGATACGGCCAGGATCCTGGGTATCCTTTTCCTGGTGGCCGCGGGAGCCGTTCCGGCCCTGGCCGCGGGTCCCGTTTTCTGGGACTGGCCCGCCGACCGGTCCTTCGACGAGGTCGAGTTGGACGGCGCGGCGGTCAGCCCCGCCGGTCACCTCGAGGCCGGACTGGCCAGCCGGGAGGCCGGGCCCGTGGGGCCGGAGGTCTTCTGGCGGATCATTCCCGACGGGAAGGGTGGCTACTTCACCGGCACCGGACACGGCGGTGAGATCCATCACACCACGTCCGGGAATGAGAGCCGCCTGGTGACCCGTCTCGAGGGCAGCGAGGTTTTCAGCCTGCAATTGCTGGACGGGGGAGACCTGCTGGCCGGCTGCGGGCCCGAAGGTCAGCTCTACCGCATCAACAAGGACGGCGAGGCTGTCCTGGTCGGCAGCGTGGACGGGGGCTACATCTGGTCGATGGCCGCGGATCCCGGCCACGGTTCCGTTTGGCTGGCCGCCGGCAGCCCTGCGGCGGTCTACCGGTACGGGACGGCCAAGGGGGACCTGGAGAAGGTTCTGGACCTGCCGGCCCAGAACGCCCTGGACCTGGTCTTCGATGACCAGGGCCGCCTGCTGGTCTCCACCCAGGGGCCGGGCTTGATCTACCGGATCGATACGGGCCACCCCGATCAGCCGCGCCTGCTGTTCGAAACGCCCCAGGATGAGGCCCGCCAGTTCATCACCGGTCCCGAAGGCGGACTGTTTGTCCTGGCCTTGAACACCGATGAATCGACCGAGGCCACCGGCGGCCTGCCGCCCGGCGCGGTTTCCGCCGGGGCGCCCCCGGCCCTGCTGGCCCTGATGATGGAAGGCAACGGTTCCGAGATCCCCCGGGCCGCCCTGTTTCGCCTCGAGGAGAGTGGTCTGGTCGTTCCCTGGTGGGTCGGCGAGGTGGACCTGATGATCGCCGGCTGGAGCGAGCGCTGGGGGTGGCTCGGCGGCGGTCCCCTGGCCGACGATACGGGCCGTTCGGTCCTGTACGGCCTGACGGTCCCGTCGGGCAGTCGGCCCCTGGCCGAATGGTACGGCGGGGATATCCTGGATCTGCAGGTGACCAGGCCCGGATCGGACAAGGAAGAGGTCATCGTCTGCCAGGCCCATCCCGGCAGCGTGACGGTCCTGGGCAGCCGGGGGGATCTGCCCCGGCAGGCGATCAGTCCGGTCCTGGACGGGGGGCTGCCGGTCAAGTGGGGCCGGCTCAGTTGGAATTCCGAAGGCCGGGGCGACCTCGCCTGGTCCGTCCGCGGCGGCAACCGCGCCGAACCCGACGACAGCTGGACCGAATGGTCGGGAACCTGGACCGGGTCGAACCAGGAAATTCCCCTGGACCCCTGCCGTTTCCTTCAGTGGCGGGTCGAGTTCCCCTCGCGCAACGGGGATGATCCGGTGCGCGTGACGTCCGTGTCGGTCAGCGCCTGGCAGGACAACCGTCCGCCGGTGATCACATCGTTCGACCAGGAGTATCTCAAGGCGATTCACCTGGGCATGATGAGCAACCACAATGACAACATCACCCAGACCTTCCGCAGCGGTCTGAAGGCCGAATTCAGCCGCACCAGCGCCGAGGATGGCCTGGCCGGGCCGGAGCGTACGGCCTTGGGCCGGTCGATCCGGGTCTTCACCTGGGACGGATCCGATCCCAACGGCGACCGGATCGTCTGGGACCTGGCCTACCGCCGCAGCGGCGAGGCGGCCTGGCGTGAGATCCTGGCCGGCAGGTCCGAACCCCTGGGCAGCTGGGAAACCGACGAGGTTCCTGACGGCCAATACGATCTCAAATTGACGGCCAGCGATCGTCCCGACAACCCCGGGCATCTGGCCGAATCGGTGAGCCGGATTCTCGGACCGGTGACGGTGGACAACACGCCTCCGGAAATTTCCGGTTTCCAGCTGAAAAAACTTGAGACGGGGGTGCAGGTGAGCCTGAAGGCCACCGACAAGGGCGGCGACCTGGCCTACGCCCAGCTGCGGCTGCCCGACGGAACGGTGGAAAGGTTCGACCCCGTCGATGGGATCTGCGACAGCCCCAGCGAAAAATTCGAGGCGGTCGTCACCTGGCCCCGGCCCGGCCATGAGCCCGGGACCGAGCCCTGGTTTTTCCGGGTCGAGGTTTGGGACATGGGCGGCAACCCGGCCGCGGCCGAGGGGGAGACCCCGTGAGCGAGGGAAACCTCTTCGCGGCATTCGGGACCCATGAACGCTGGCTGGGCGAGGCCCTCAAGGAGGCGCGCCTGGCCGCCGACAAGGGCGAGGTTCCCGTCGGGGCGGTGATCGTCCGGGGTGGCCAGGTCATCGGGCGGGGCCACAACCAGGTGGAATCCCTGGCCGATCCCACGGCCCACGCCGAGATCCTGGCCATCGGGGCGGCCGGCGGCCATGGCGATGACTGGCGGCTCGGCGACGCCACCCTGTATGTCACCCTCGAACCCTGCACCATGTGCTGCGGCGCGATCCTGCTGGCTCGCGTGGGCAAGGTGGTCTTCGGGGCGGCCGACCCCCGGGCCGGCGCCGTGGTTTCCACCGGACGGCTGCTGGACGGCAATCCCTACCGGCACTCCATCGAGGTCGTCGGCGGTATAGCGGCGGACGCCTGCGGGGCCCTTTTATCCGATTTTTTCCAGTCCCGCAGGGGCCAAAGCCCCGGATGAGCCACTCATCAGGCCGTGTTGATTTTCAGAGGGGGCGGTGCTATATTCCCCGCCTTGTTTGGTGGAGAGGTGCGAGAGTGGCTTAATCGGCTCGCCTGGAAAGCGGGTGTGCAGCAATGTACCGAGGGTTCGAATCCCTCCCTCTCCGCCACCCGGATTTTCGGCCCGCCGGGGAACGAACAGCGCGGAGAGGTGCCGGAGTGGTTGAACGGGGCGGTCTCGAAAACCGTTGAGCTCTTCGGAGTTCCCAGGGTTCGAATCCCTGCCTCTCCGCCAGTTTTCCCCCTGCGGGTGCGCCCGAAGCGGGCGGTTGATATCTTGATGATCGGTTTGGGGATGTAGCTCAGCTGGGAGAGCGCCTCGTTCGCAACGAGGAGGTCGGCGGTTCGAGCCCGCTCATCTCCACCAACCACATGATGGGCCAGGCCCGGTGTGACGCCGGAGCACCAACTCCGTCAGGACTGGAAAGTAGCAGCGGTACGTTACCTACGACGTGTGCGCCGCAAGCCTGGCCCACTTCTCCATTTTCCGCAAAAACGTGGTCGGGCCCGGCCCGATCATATGTTAGATTCCCGGGACAGGAATCATTCGGGCGAAACGCGTTCCGAACCCGTGCCGCACGCGGTGGCACCCGCACCCATCCCGAGACACATCGAGCGGAGCAGCATGTCCTACCAAGCCTTGGCCCGCAAATACCGTCCGGAGACCTTCGACCAGGTCGTGGGGCAGACCCATGTCACCGGCACCCTGCGCGCCGCCCTGCGCAAGGAAAAGCTCAGCCACGCCTATCTGTTTTCCGGTCCGCGCGGTTGCGGCAAGACCACCGTGGCGCGCCTGCTGGCCAAGGCCATCAACTGCCTGACCAACCGCAACGGGGATCCCTGCGGGACCTGTGAAACCTGCCTGGCCATCGCTCGCGGAAACTACCTGGACGTCCTGGAAATCGACGCGGCCAGCAACACCGGCGTGGACAACATCCGCGAACTGCGCGACATGGCCCAGTATTCACCCAGCGAAGGCAGCAGCCGCGTCTTCATCATCGACGAAGTCCACATGCTGTCCAAGGGCGCCTTCAATGCCCTGCTCAAGATTCTCGAGGAACCGCCGGCGCGGGTCTTTTTCTTCTTCGCCACCACCGAGCCCAACAAGATCCCGCGGACGATCCTGAGCCGGTGCCAGCGTTTCGATTTCCGGCTTTTGAGCCGGGACGAGTTGGCGACCCGGCTGACGGAGATCGCCGCGGCCGAGGGTGTGACCCTCGCCCCGACCGGCCTGCGCCTGCTGGTGTCCATGGCCGAAGGCAGCGTGCGCGACGGCCTCAGCCTTCTGGACCAGGTCGTGGCCGGGGCCGAAGGGGACATCGATGAACAGACCGTCGTGGACGCGTTCGGGCTGGTGCGGTCGGAACTGTTCCTCGAATTGAACGAGGCCATCACCGCGGCCGATCCGGCCCGCGCCCTGCGGCTGGTGGACGACCTGGCGGCCGGGGGCCAGAGCCTGGACGCGTTTGCCCGCGGCGTCGTGACCAATTTCCGCAATTTGATGCTGCTGAAGATCGATCCCGACCTGGCCGAAATGGTGGATCTGCCCGAGGACCAGGTCGAGACCCTGGGACGCCAGGCGGCCCATTTCCAGGAGCAGGACCTGCTGGCGCTGATCGACCGGTCCAGCCGCCATTTCGAGAAGATCCACCGCAGCACCCAGCCCCGCATCCTCCTGGAAGCGTCGCTGGTGGAATATTGCCGGTTCGAATCCCGTGTTCTGCTCGCGGACCTGGCGCGGCGGCTGGAGGCCCTGGGCGGCCGGGCGGCGCCCGGAGGCGGAAACGTGGGCACCGGCCCGGTGCGGCCCAAGGCCAAGTCCCAGCCCGGAGGTCCCGCAAGGGGCGCTTCCGCGCGTCCGGCCCGGGGTTCGTCCCCCCGGCCGGTGACGCCCGCGGCGGGCCCCGACATGACCGCCGCCGACACCGCCGTTCCCGGGTGGACCGGGCTGATCGACCTCTTGATGAAAAAGAACCCGCGGCTGGGCTCGTGCCTGATGAACGGACTGCCGAGCTTCAACGATTCGGGAGATCACCTGACGGTATCCTTCACCGAGGACAAGAAGTTCCAGGTCACGAGCATCGCCGCCGAGTGCGCCACCATCGAGGACCAGATCAACACCCTGTGGGGACGCCGGGTCCGGGTGGAACTCGTCCTGGGCAAAAAGGGACAGGCGGACATGGTGAAAGAGGAAATCCGCCAGGAAGTGGCGCCCACCCATCGCGAGGAACTGGAAAAGGCCTGCCAGCAGGACGCCAGTCTGGGCGACCTGGTCGACATGATGGGCGGACAGCCCCTGCCCGACAGTGAACGTGAGCGATGGGATCCCCCGGCCAAATAGATGCGCAGTGACGTCAACCGTGCGGGCCGCAGCGCCCGCCTGAACCGGAATGGGGGATCGCGGCGGAGGCGCCGCCGGTCCCGGGAGGAAACATGGACATCAATAAACTGATGAAGCAGGCCCAGCAGATGCAGGCCAAGATGGCCAAGGCCCAGGCCGAACTGGAGAGCAAGGAAGTCACCGCCGAGGTGGGCGGCGGCCAGGTCAAGGTCGTCATGAACGGCAAGCACCGGCTCAAGAGCATCGAGATCGCCCCGGAATCCCTGGACCCCGAGGACATCGAATTCCTGCAGGATCTCATCGTCGCGGCGGTGAACGAGGGCGCCAGGCTCGTGGATGAACTGGTGGAAAAGGAGATGGGCTCGGTGACCGGAGGGATGAATATCCCCGGGATGAACATCCCCGGCCTGGGCTGACGGTGAACAGGGGCCCGGGCAACAACGACGGCGGGGAATTCCAGTCCCCGGCCCTGGAACGGCTGGTCCGCAGCCTGAGCCGGCTGCCCGGCCTGGGGCGCAAGTCCGCCACCCGGCTGGCCCTGCATCTGGTCAACCGCGACAACGGGGAGGGACCCGCCGAGGAGCTGGTCGCCGCGGTGGGGGAGGCCCGGCGCGTGGTGACCAACTGTTCCTCCTGCGGCGCCATCACCGAAAAGGACCCCTGCCGGATCTGCCTTTCGGAACGCCGCGACCCGACCCAGATCTGCATCGTGGCCACTCCGGTGGACATTCTTCCCTTCGAAAAGGCCGGATTCTATCGGGGCCGGTATTTCGTGCTCGGGGGCCTGCTGTCCCCGCTGGACGGGGTGCGGGCCGAGGACCTGCCCTTCGACCGGTTGGCCGGTCGGATCGAGGCCGACGGGGTGACCGAGGTCATCATTGCCCTGGACGCCAGCGTGGAGGGGGAAACGACGGCTCTCTACCTCCAGCGCCTGTTCGAAAGCCGGGACCTTCAAATGACGCGTTTGGCCACCGGAATCCCCGTCGGGGGCGCCTTGGCCTACATCGACGAAGTGACGCTCCAGCGCGCCTTTCAGTTCCGCCGTTCCTTCTGAGCCCGCCCGCCGCGGTGGCAGGATTCCATTTATTTGTTGAAATTCACGGTTAAGTGGCCTCCCTCAGGGGCGATACCTTGGGGGAGATATCACTTCGTTTGCCTAACGTCCTGAGCCGGTTCCCCCGGCAGGAGATCGTTTCATGGTCAGAGCCGAATGGGCCATATTCGAAGAAGACTACTGGGCCATTAACAATGTCCTGGAGGATCTGCTGAAAAGCAGCCGCTCGGGCTATGTGATGCTGATCGACCGGACCGGTCAGTTGATCAGCCAGTGCGGCCCGGACGTCGAATTCGACCTGACCAGCTTCGCCTCCCTCTGCGCGGCCGATTTCGAGGCCAATTACCAGCTAGCGAAATTGATCGGGGAGAAGGATTTCAGCACCCTGTTCCATCAGGGGGCCCAGGACAGCATGTACCTCGGCAAGATCGCCAAGGGTGTCGTGCTGGTGGTCCTGTTCAACAAGAGCACGACCCTGGGGCTGGTGCGGCTGCGGGTGAAGAGGGCCATGGAGGAGCTCGATTCGATCATCGAGACCCTCTACGAGAAACTGGAATATCGCAACGAGGAATACGACGAGATCGACGCGTCGTTCACCGAGCAAGTGGAAGCCGAGATAGACAGTCTGTTCGCTGACTGACGTTGGGGGATCGTCCCCGCAATCGCCAGTTCAAAAGGGGTAGAACCGTGTCTCTGATTAACTATTCGTCCCGGGAGATCAACTGCAAGGTCGTGTACTACGGCCCCGGTCTTGGCGGGAAAACAACCAACATCCAGTACGTCTACGAAAAGCTGGCGCCCGAAACCAAGGGTAAGCTGGTGACGTTGGCGACGGAGATGGACCGGACCCTGTTCTTCGACTTCCTGCCGCTGGAGCTTGGCGAGGTGAAGGGTTTCAAGACCCGCTTCCACCTCTACACCGTTCCCGGCCAGGTGTACTACAACGCCAGCCGCAAGTTGATCCTGCGCGGCGTGGACGGCATCGTGTTCGTGGCCGACAGCAGCGAGTCCCGCTTCGACGCGAACATCGAGGCCCTGTACAACCTGCACGAGAACCTCAAGGAATACGACCTGAGCCTGGACGAGATCCCGTTCGTGATGCAGTGGAACAAGCGGGACATGCCCGACGCGATTCCCGTCGACGAACTGAACGCGGAACTCAACCCCGAGGGTTTCGAGAACTTCGAAGCGGTGGCCGTCAACGGCGTGGGCGTCTTCGATACCCTCAAGTGCGTGGCCAAACAGGTGCTGCGCCAGCTGCAGACCGCCTGACCCCGGCGGGATGCGGCCGGTCCTGCCGGCGACAGACGATGGGCGCGACCGCAAGGTCGCGCCCTTTCTATTGCCGTCCGCCGGCCAAAAAGTTAGGTTCTTCACTTCGCCGAAAGATTTCATGTTCTTCCCGCCCGTCCCGAAAGGACCGCCATGCCCCGCCCGCTGCTCTATGTGATCGGCACGTTTTTCGGCACCGGATTCGCGCCCATCGCGCCGGCGACCGTGGCCAGTTTCCTGTTCACGGTCCTGTGGTGGCTGGCCTGGACGTTCATCGCGCCCATCCCGCTGTGGGTGACCGCGGCCCTGCTGGTGGCCGTGACCCTGATCGGGATCCCGGTGGCGGGCGCCCTGGAAAAGATCCACGGCGAGGATCCTTCGCTGGTGGTCATCGACGAAGTGGCCGGGATGCTGGTGACGTACCTGGGCGTCAGCACCGGGCTGGCGGGCTGGGTCATCGGGTTTTTCTGGTTCCGGTTTTTCGACATCCTCAAACCCCTGGGTGTGCGCCGGCTGGAGAAACTGGGCGGCGGGGGCGGCCTGGGCATCATGGCCGACGACATCGGCGCGGGGGTTTTGGCCTGCCTGGCGACCCACGCCACCCTGATGCTCACCGCCAGAATGGGCTGGATGCCATGACCTCGTCCCGGCAGGGCCCCGCGGTCCGGATCATCGCCATCGGGGACGAACTGCTCGAAGGCCGGACCACCGACACCAACAGCAACCGCATCGAACGGGCCCTGGGGGCGCACGCGGTGCAGGTGTCGCTGATCCAGGTGGTGCCGGACCGGGAGGAGGACATCGCCGCGGCCCTTGACCGGACCGAACCGGGGGATCTGGTTTTTATCACCGGCGGCCTGGGTTCCACGCCGGACGATCTGACCCGGGACGTGGTGGCCCGCTGGGGGAAGGTGGACCTTGTCCCCGACCCCGAGGTGATGCGGCACTTGACCGAACGCTGGCGCAAGAGGGGTCTCAAGACCTCGCCGGGGGCCGAACGCCAGGCCGAGGTGCCCGTGGGCATGACCGCCCTGACCAACCCCGTGGGATCGGCGCCGGGCCTGGCGGGGCCGTTGCGGGGCCGCACCTTGATCCTGCTGCCCGGCGTTCCCCAGGAAATGACCGGACTTCTCGGACCGGCGCTTGATTGGCTGGATGGCCAGGGGCTCCTGCCGGTGTCCCGTGAATCGCTTTTGTGGCGCACGGCCCAGGTGGCGGAACTGACCCTGGTCAAAAGGCTGGCCGGAATCCATGACCGCCATCGGGGCCTCTCCTGGTCCTGGTGGCTGACCGAATGGGGTGTGGACCTGCGTTTGGCGGCGCCGGCGGGCGGGGAATCCGGGGACGAGCTATCGGCCGCCGGCGGCGAGGTGGACGCCATCCTGGGCCGCCTGGTCTATTCCCGGAAAATGGAAACCCCGGCCGAGGTCGTGCAGGGGCTGATGCTGGCCCGGGGCGCCACCCTGGCGGTGGCCGAGTCCTGCACCGGCGGGTTGATCGGCGGGGCCCTGACCGCCCATCCCGGATCCTCGGGATATTTCCGCGGGGGAATCCTGGCCTACGCCGACCACGTCAAATCCGAGCAGTTGGGCGTGCCCGCGGATGTCCTGGCCCGTCAGGGAGCCGTCAGCCGGGAAACCGTGGAGCTGATGGCCGCCGGGTGCCGGGCCAGGATCGGCACCGATTACGCGTTGGCCGTCAGCGGCATTTCGGGACCTGGCGGGGGCACCGAGGAGAAACCCGTGGGCACGACCTGGATCGGCCTCGCCACTCCCGGGGGGGTGTGTTCCACCCGGTACCGATTTCCCGCCGATCGTGAGCGCAACCGCCTGCTGACCGTGGCCGCGGCCCTCGATTCCCTGCGCCGCGTCCTGGAAAGCGGCGAGGACCGGCCTCCCTGGGACACCGACGATTCCTGGTGCCGCGGATCATGAGAGCCTTTGTGGCCGTCTCCTGCGGGGAACACCTGACCGCGGAACTGACCACCGTGAGGGACCGCTGGCGGGACGGGCCCCTGGGGCATTTGCCGCTGCGCTGGACCGATCCCGGATCCTGGCACCTGACTCTCCAGTTCCTGTCCGATTGGCCTGAAACGAGGCTGGAAGGCCTGAAGAAGGCCCTGGAAGCCGGAACCTTCCCCGAGCCATTCGTGCTTCACCCGGGAAAACTGGATGCCTTTCCCTCCCTGGACGCGCCGCGGGTCCTTTTTCTGCATATGGGCGATGACGGACAGATAGCCGCCCTGGCGGCCCGGGTGCGGGAAATCGTGGCCGGGGTCTGGGGGGATGGTCCCCAGGACACCCGCGCCTTTCGGCCCCACCTGACCTTGGCGAGAATCAGGGAAAAGCTGCCTCAGGATGGCCTCAAATTGCTGAAAAATATGGAGTTGGAAAATTTGCCGCCGGTGCCGGTGGAGGGTTTTCGCCTGATGACCAGCCTCTTGAGGCCCCAGGGAGCGCAACATGTGGAACAGGCCTATTTTGCCCTGCGAAAATAAGGCGAAAAAACCTGTTGCGCCGACCTTGACGGCCGTGCTATCTTGCCGGGTATCAAATTTGAACCCTGATCACGCCACCTCACCATCCGGAGTACCATCCGGAGGGCCATCCGGAGGGGAAATCAGGACCCAGTAATTCTCAGAAAGAATCAATGACATGTCCGGACGGAACCGGGTTTGAGGTTTCGGGCGGCCCAGCCGGAAGAGAAATGGAGTGGCCATGGCTCAGAACAAGAACAACCAGACGCAGAGCAAGGGAAAAGCAGGCGCCGCCGGACCCGGTGACGACCGGGCCAAGGCCCTGGAACTGACCCGCGCCCAGATCGAAAAGCAGTTCGGCAAGGGTTCGATCATGCTGCTGGGCGATACCAAGGTCTACGACAACTTCGACGCCATTTCCACCGGAAGCCTGGCGCTGGACATCGCCCTGGGGATCGGCGGCCTGCCCAAGGGGCGGGTTGTGGAAATCTATGGTCCCGAGGGCAGCGGCAAGACCACCGTGGCCCTGTCGGTCATCGCCAACTGCCAGAAGTCGGGCGGCACCGCCGCCTTCATCGACGCCGAACACGCCATGGATCCCATCTATGCCCGCAAGCTGGGCGTGGACATCGACAACCTCCTGGTCAGCCAGCCGGACACCGGCGAGCAGGCCCTGGAGATCACCGAGATGCTGGTCCGCTCCGGCGCGGTGGACATCCTGGTGGTGGACTCGGTGGCGGCCCTGGTGCCGCGGGCGGAGATCGAGGGCGAGATGGGCGACCACCACGTGGGGCTGCAGGCCCGCCTCATGTCGCAGGCCCTGCGCAAGCTGACCGGAACCATCGCCAAGACCCACACCATGGTCCTGTTCACCAACCAGATCCGCATGAAGATCGGGGTGATGTTCGGCAACCCCGAGACCACCACCGGCGGCAACGCCCTGAAATTCTACAGTTCGGTACGGTTGGACATCCGCCGTATCGGCGCGATCACGCAGGGTGAAGAGGTGGTCGGCAACCAGGTGCGCGTCAAGGTGGTCAAGAACAAGGTGGCGCCTCCGTTCAAGAAGGCCGAGTTCGACATCCTCTACGGCGAGGGCATCAGCAAGGAAGGCGACCTGATCGATCTGGGCGTGGCCGCCGATGTCATCCAGAAGTCCGGCGCCTGGTACAGCTTCGGCGAGGAACGCCTGGGGCAGGGACGCGAAAACGTGCGCGTCTTCCTCAAGGAGAACAAGGACCTCTACGAAACGATCAAGGTCCTGGTGTTCAAGCACTACGGCATCGGGGAACAGGTTGCCGATGAGGCCGGGGAAGAAGCCGCGACCGCGAAGGACTCCCTCGCCCCCACGGACGCGGGACGGGCCGCCGCCGCGACCATCGAGGGCAAGAAGGCCGCCGTCGCGGAAGCCGGAAAATCCGCCGCTTCCTCGTCAGGAAAAGCCTGAGGCGGCGGATATGAACGGGCGGTTTGGTCGGCCGGACCGCCGGTCCGGAAATACTGATAAACCCACGCAGCAGCCGGGTCTCCCCGCGAAGGAGGCCCGGCTGCTCGACGTCCGCCAGGAAGAGGGTGCGGTGCATCTGGCCCTGGACGACGGCAGCACCCTGGAGGTGGCCCCGGAGTCGCTTCCACCGGGTATGCCCGCGGTCGGGGAGATGCTGAGGGGCGACCTGCTGATTGAACTTCGTCTGGCGGACGAACGCAAGCAGGTGGCCCGCCTGATCTTCGCCCTGCTGGACCGAAGGCTGCAACCGCTGGCCAGGATACGGGACAAAATGGAGGAAAAGGGGTACAGTGGGGCCGCGGTCGATGCGGTCCTGGAACAGATGCAGGCCAAGGGTTTGTATTCGGACCGCCGCTTTGCCGAAGCCTATTGCCGCGACACGTTGATCAGCCGGGCCGTGGGACGCCGTTACCTGGAGGCCAAGCTCCGGGAAAAGAAGGTGCCCGGGGATATCGCGGCCGCCGTGGCCAGCGAAGTCCTGGACGAAATATCCGAACGGGAGCTTGCCGAACGCGCCGCCGCCGCGCGCTGGAAAAAGATGCGGGGTGCGGCGGATCTCAAGGCCGTGGCCAAGGTCGTGAGGCATCTGCAGGGCCGGGGCTTCGGGCCGGGCACGGCCAACGAGGCGGCCCGCAACACCAGACCCGACACGCGGGATACGTTCGAGGATTAATCCTTTTTTGCGCAAGGTGGTCAGCCGTTTCCATGAAAGTTCTCGTCACCGGTTGTGAAGGAATGCTGGGTCGCACGGTCATGCGCCGGCTGTCGGGCCCCCTTGAGCTTGCCGGCGTGGACCTGCCTGACGGGGATCTCACCGATGTCGCCGCGGTGACCGAAATTTTGGCGCGTACCCGGCCGGACTGGGTCGTCCATTGTGCCGCCTGGACGGACGTTGATGGTGCCGAGGCCGCTCCCGAAGCAGCCATGGCCGTCAATGCGGGGGCGACCGGCAACCTGGTTCACGGGTGTGACCAGGCCGGCATCGGGCTCTGCTACATCAGCACAGATTACGTTTTTGACGGCCGGGTTCCCGCGGACAAGGACGGTTTCGACGAGGACGACCCCCGCAATCCGGTGAATCGATACGGGCTCTCCAAGGCCGTCGGCGAGGAACAGGTGGCGGCCATGGCGGGTCCCTGGCAGATCCTGCGGACCAGTTGGCTGTTCGGGGACGGCCCGGTGAATTTTGTCCGCACCATCAGGGAACTGCTGGAAAAACGGAAGACCCTGCGGGTGGTGAACGACCAGCGCGGCTGTCCCACCTATGCCGAAGACCTGGCCGATGTCATCGGATTCCTTGTGTCCGGGCGTCACCGTGGTATCTTCCACGGAACCAACGCCGGGACCGCCACCTGGTTTGATCTGGCTCGTGAGATCGCGGTCGACAGCGGCGCCGATCCCGGGCGGATCGTGCCCTGCTCCAGCAGCGAATACCCCCGGGCCGCGACACGGCCTTCATGTTCGGTCCTGCGGAGCACCCGGCTCGAAGAGGCCGGCTGCCCGCCACGCCCCCGGTGGCAGGACGCCGTGGCCCGGTATCTGCAATTCCTTGATACGGGGCGGGAACCCCCATCCTGACCCCGGCATGACCCGGTCGGACCGAAAGGACAAGAAACCCGATGACCACCTCCCGGGACCCTTCGAAGCCCGTCCACATACCTTCCGGTCACGCGGCCCTGTTCCGGCGTGCGGTGGAGGATCTGGTGGCGGCCCTGGGCCGTCTGGACGACACCCATCTCGCGGCGGTGACCAGGTTGGCCGACGATGTCCACGCCGCCTGGCAGCTGGGCGGCAAGCTGATGGTTTGCGGCAACGGCGGCAGCGCGGCGGACAGCCAGCACATCGTCGCCGAGTTGGTGGGCCGTTTCCTTGCCGAACGGCCGGGCTATCCCGCGGTGGCCCTGACCACCAACACCTCGACGCTGACGGCCGTGGGCAACGACTACGGCTTCGACCACATCTTCTCGCGCCAGGTGCAGGCCCTGGGCGGGCCCCGGGACGTCCTGCTGGTCCTTTCCACATCGGGCAATTCGACCAACTGTGTCCTGGCCGCCGAAGAGGCCCGCCGCCAGGGAATGAAGGTCCACGGATTCCTCGGCGGGGACGGGGGCCGTCTGTTGACCCTGGTGGACGCCGCGCTGGTGGCCCCCAGTTCCGCCACCCCGAAAATCCAGGAAATCCATATCACCATGGGGCATCTGCTGTGCATGATCCTCGAGAAGATGCAGGCGGATCCTGCGGAGTGAGGCCCGTGTGATGGTGATCTTCATGGCTTTTCTGGAGAATCTTCGTCCCCGGCAGTGGACCAAGAACCTGCTGCTTTTCGCCGGTGTCATTTTCGCCCAGAAGCTGGGAGAACCGGCCTGCGTGACCCGGGCCTTTCTGGGGGCGCTGATGTTCTGTCTGGCCTCGGGCGCGGTCTATGTCTACAACGACATTTCCGACCTCGAGTTGGACCGGCTGCATCCGTACAAGAGGCTGCGGCCTTTGGCCTCGGGCCGGCTGCCGGTGCAGGCCGCGGCGCGGGGGTGCATCGTCCTGGTGGCCTTCTGCCTGGGGAGCGCCTGGTTCCTGGGGTCACCATTCCTGGGCATGGTGGCCCTGTTCTTCCTGTGGAACTGGCTCTACACCCGCTGGCTCAAACGCGTGCCTGTCCTGGACGTGATGGGCATCGGGATGAGTTTCGTGATCCGGGCCACCGCGGGCGTGATGGTCATCCTGCCGGCCTGCCCCGGGGTGAGTATTTCTCCCTGGCTGCTGCTGTGCACCTTTTTCCTGTCCCTGTTCCTTGGCTTCTGCAAGCGGCGGGACGAACTGCTGCAGGTGGACACCAGTGGCAGCACCACCAGGCCCGTGCTGGCGGAATATTCCGAGCCCATGCTCAACGCCCTGATCGGGGGCAGTTTCGCCCTGACCACCATGATGTATGCCCTGTACACCATGTGGCCCTCGACCATTGAACATTTCGGAACCCAGGACCTGATCTACACGTTGCCTTTTGTGCTGTTCGGGATGGGACGCTACCTGTACCTGGTGTTCCTCGAGGACATGGGGGGCAAGCCCCACGAGATCCTCCTGAATGATGTATTTATCCAGATCATCGTGGTCAGCTGGGTCGGCGTGGCCATCAAAATCATTGGTATCTGATGCGGTGACGGCGGCCCGGTCACCGGGTTGCGGAGGAGATCATGCGAGCGGTTGTCGCGCTGGTGGAAACCGGCCCCGAAACCATCATCGAGGATTACGCGCGGGTCATGGACCTGGCCGGGTTGGCCCGTGGCTCCGGAGAAGATCCGTGGGCCCTGGTGCCGGTGGCCCGTTCCGGCAGTTGGCTGCCCGGAGCCGGCACTCCTCCCTGGCAGCTGGACGGCGTGTTGGCCTGGCTGGACAAGGTGGCCGCATCCGGGAGCATGGCGTCAAGGGAGCGGGTTCCCGTGGTCCACCCTGTCTCGGTGGGGAAAAGCGCGGCGACGGCCGAAGCCTGGTCCTGGGCCGATGTGCTGGCTCGTCGTGGCGCCGAAATCGCGTCCGCCCATTTCCGCAGCACGCGGGCCTTCCGTCCCGAGCCCGGGTTGCCTGACCTCGAAGCGGCCCTGTCCCAGGGGCTCATGATGCCCAACGGGCTGCGGGAGAGGGCCACCCTGCTGCTGCCGGTGCCGGTCCTGGGGAGCGAGATTCTCCTGCGTGGGGCGGTCGACCTTTTGACGGGACTGCTGGCGGCGGGTCTGAGCACCACGGCCAAGGTGGGGAACCTGGCCGCGCGCGGCGATGTGCTGCGGTTCGCCAACCAGGCCCTGCCCTGGTTGGGTGTCGTCATGGACGCGGTGTTGTGGCAGGTCGGGCCGCGGCCGGGAACCAGCCCGGTGGTGGCGCGCAACATCCTGCTGGCCGGACGGGATCCCGTGGCCGTCGACGCGACCGCCGTGCGCCTGGCCGGCCGCGACCCCGAAAGAGATGCCTGGTTTCGGCTGTGTCGCGACCAGGACCTGGGCGCCGTGCGCACCGGGGACATCAGATTAAAAGGTCACACGGAATTGCTGGGCCGGGATTTCGGTGTCCCGGCCGGTTTCACCGAAAAAGGGGCGCTGGACTGGGCGCGTCGGCCCCTGGACCTGGTCATGGAAAAGGCCTTCCGGCAATCGGCCCAAGTGAAACGGTTTGCCCGGACTCCCTGGGGCCGTCTGTATGATGATTACAGGGCCGGCGGGCCCGCGGGGGAATAAGGATGCCAGACAACGGGTTCACCAAGGGGCGCAAGGACGTCGGCCGGACGGTGCTGGTCAAGGCCCCGGCCAAGGTCAATCTCCATCTCGAGGTCCTGCGGCGCCGTCACGACGGGTTCCATGAAATCGAGACCATTCTGCAGGCCGTCAAGATCTTCGACGAGGTGAGGGTGACCCTGATCGAACAGTACCAGGGCGGCGAACCGGACATCACCCTGGAAGCGGGGCGGGGGATGCGCGGCATTCCCGCCGACCAGACCAACCTCTGCTGGCGGGCGGCACGCCTGTTCTGCCTCGAAACCAGGCTTTCGGGCAGGATCCACATCAAATTGGACAAGGATATTCCCGCCGCCGCGGGCCTCGGCGGCGGCAGCAGCGATGCCGCGGCGGTCCTGGTGGCCTGCAATCGGCTGTTCGAAAAGGGTTTGGAGGCCAAGGAACTGGAGGAGATGGGGTCCGTTCTCGGTTCGGACGTGCCTTTTTTCATCCGTGGGGGCACCGCTCTCGGGCGGGGGCGGGGCACCACCTTGACGTCCCTTCCCCCGGTCAGGACCGGCCAGTTTCTTATTGTCAAACCCGCCTTGGACTTAAAGACTCCCGAGGTGTACGCCGATCTGAAAATGGGATTGACAGTAAACAGCCCCAAAGCTAACATCCGAGTGATCAAACCCTTGCTGGTCAGGTTTCCTCAAAAAGCCTGGCCGGGTTTCAACCGACTGGAGGACGTGGTATTGCCGTCCCAGCCGGCGCTTCAGCGCTTGGTCCTGGAGCTGAAACAGCTGGCGCCGGTCGCCCTGCTTTCGGGCAGTGGGTCCGCGGTGGCCGCCGTGTTCACCGAGGGATTTGACATTTCGGACATTGTCGAGCAGTACGAAGAAGCGGGACTGTATGTGAGAGTTGTCGGGCCGCACGCGGCGGGTGTTGAGATTACGGATGATTGAGGACCCTGCCGAGCCTGCGTCAATGGGGTAAAGGCTCGCTACGGAGAGGGAGAATCTTGGATATTTCCGAAATCAGAATCACTTTGCGCGATGACAACAAGCTCAAGGGGTTCGCGAGCATCACCCTGGACAACGCTTTCGTGATCCGGGGACTGAAGATCATCGAGGGGGCCACGGGTCTCTTCATTGCCATGCCCAGTCGCAAGCGCAAGGATGGGACTTTCCAGGACATCGCCCATCCGATCAACATGGCGACGAGGGAATGGATGGAGAACCAGGTCATCGCCGCCTATCGGCAGGAAATCAAGCGTGTGGAAAACGGCGAAATCCCCCCTCCGACTCGTCACGGAAACTATGACGATGATGACCACGGTTCCGTGATGGAGGAGCGTTTCTGATCTCCGGATCATGACTGGGGCGTCGTCAAGTGGTAAGACACAAGGTTTTGGTCCTTGCATTCGCAGGTTCGAATCCTGCCGCCCCAGCCACTTTTACCGACCGCCCGCCGACCGCTCCCTTGGCCGCGGACTCCCGTTTTTCCGGACAATGCAGGATGGCACCACCCACGGAGGACCCGATCCATGGCCAATGAACTCGTTCTTATTTCCGGCACCGCCCATCCGGTCATGGGCCAGCGCATCGCCGAGTGCCTCAACACGGATCTGTGCGATGTGGAGATAGGCCGGTTTTCCGACGGGGAAATCAACATCAAGATCCTGGAGAACATCCGGGGGACCGATGTGTTCATCATCCAGCCGACCATGCCCCCGGCCGAAAACATGATCGAACTGCTGCTGCTTATCGACGCGGTGCGCCGCGCTTCGTGCCAGCGGGTCACCGCCGTCATTCCCTACTTCGGTTATGCCCGCCAGGACCGCAAGGACCAGCCGCGGGTTCCCATCGGCGCCAAGCTCATGGCCGATCTCATCACCGGAGCCGGGGCCAACCGGGTCCTGACCATCGACCTCCACGCCCCGCAGATCCAGGGGTTCTTCAACATTCCCCTGGACCACCTCTACAGTGCGCCGGTCCTGCTGCACCATTTCATGGATCACCCGCGGGAGCGGATGGCCGTGGTCGCCCCGGACGCGGGTTCCATCAAGATGGCCCGCTCGTTCGCCAAACGCCTGGAGGTGGGGCTGGCCATCATCGACAAGCGGCGACCCAGGCCCAACGAGGCGGTGGTCATGAATTTCATCGGCGAGGTGGCCGGCAAGGACGTCATCATCTTCGACGACATGATCGACACCGCCGGCACCCTTACCGACGCCGCGCGGGTCTGTATCGAGCACGAGCAGGCCCTGTCCGTGACGGCCTGCTGCACCCACCCGCTGCTGTCGGGCCAGGCGCTGGACCGGCTCAACGATTCGCCCATCAAGGAAGTGGTGGTCAGCAACACCATACCCTTCGACCGGTTCGACACCTGCCCCAAGATCAAGGTGCTGGACATGGCGCCCCTTTTGGCCGACGCCATCGAACGGATCCATCTCGAGAAGACCGTCAGCGCCCTGTTCGTCTAGGGGGTGAAGGGGCCGGTCGGGGGCCGCCTGCCTTGACATCAGGGAAAACAGGTGCTTCTTTACACAGTCATTTTCCGGAAAACGCCGTTTCCCGCCCGGAGTAGCTTTCCCTTGTGGTTGGCGGGGCTGCGTGATCCATACAGGCCTTTGTGCCAGGAGGTTCCTTGCCGCGGAATGCGGCGAGCCCTTGCATCCCGGCTTCCGGCAGACAGCCCGCGGCCAGAATTTGCGGAGGAGACACCATGGGTCTCATTAATCTCGATGTATTTCCCAGGTCCACCACCGGCAAGAACGCCAACCGCCGCACGCGCGCCGCGGGCCGCGTTCCCGCCGTGCTCTACGGCAAGGACCGTGAAGCGGCCAACATGGAGTTGGACAAGCACGCTTTTACCGTCATCCTGTCCCACATGGCCGGCAGCGCCGCCATTTTTCGTCTGATCCAGGAAGGCAACGACGAGGAAAACATCGCCCTGTTGCGCGAAGTGCAGCAGAACCCGGTGACTGACGAGATCCTGCACGTGGACCTCATGGAAATTCCCCGCGGTGTCGACGTGACCGTGGAAGTGGCCCTGCATGTCATCGGCACCAGCCAGGCGGTGAAGAACAACGAGGGCTCCGTGGCGATGTCCCTGAACGAGATCGAAATCAGCTGCCGGCCCAGCGAGTTGCCCGATTTCATCGAGGTCAGCATCGAGGGTCTCGAGCTTCACGACAAGATCTTCGTCAAGGATCTCACCACCCCCGTGGGTGAAATCGTGTCGGATCCGGAAGCCCTGGTCCTGAACATCAAGCCGGCCGCGGCGATCATCGAAGAGGAAGAAGAAGGCGAAGAGGGTGCCGAGGGCGCCGAAGGCGCCGAAGGTGAAGAAGCCGACGGCGACAAGGACGAAGAGAATAAGGACGACTGATTCTCCTTGTTCCCCGGCCCTGCCCCGCAGGCCATCCCAGCCGGCCCGGACTTGTCCCGGCCGGCTGTTTTTTGAAACGGACTCGAGCGCATGAGGAGAGTTGGGACCCCCATGAGCGAAAGGCTTATTGTCGGCCTGGGCAACCCGGGCGCGCGGTACGAAGGCAACCGACACAACCTGGGGTTCCGGGTGGTTGAGGAGTTGGCGCGCCGTCTGGCGTTGACCTTCGAGCGGCCTGGCTCGTTATATCTGGCGGCCACCGACCCCGGGGATGAGGCGGGTTTCACCCTGTTGAAGCCCCAGACCTACATGAACCTCAGCGGCCAGGCCGTGACGGCCTGGGCCCGGGACCGGAATTTGGTCGTCAGCGGCGGCGACGCCGAAGAGGGGATCCGGCCCCTGGTTATCTGCGACGACCTGAACCTGCCCTTGGGGTCGGTCCGGTTGCGGGCCGGGGGGTCCAGCGGGGGGCAGAACGGGTTGGCTTCGGTGATCGAACATGTCGGAGGCGAGGATTTTCCCCGCCTGCGCCTGGGCGTGGCCCCGCTCGACGCAACGCTCGACCCGGCCGATTGGCCCGAATACGTCCTGGCGGATTTTGACCCCGACGAACGGCCGGTCGCCGCGGACCTGGTCGCCCACGCCGCAGAGGCGGTCGTCTTCTGGCTGGAAAACGGTCTGGAATCCACCATATCCCGCTTCAATCGCCGCGTTCGCCCGCCCGAGAGCGACCCGGACTGAGGTTTATTCCTTGCGGGATCCGGTGGTGGCGGATATATTGCCACCCTGCCGTCCCGGACGGCGCCGGTTTTCAGGACCGAAAAAACCAGATGATTACCAGCTTCATGGCTGAGTATTCACATCCCTACCCGGGCTGACGCGGGACCGTTCACCTACTGGACGCCACCTCGCGAATAGGGACCCGGGTCGTTCTGACCGAAGGGAGGTGTAATCAGTGAAAAAGTATGAGCTTATTTTTATCCTCAGGGCGGACCAGCCCGAGGGTGAGATGGAAGCGCGCGTGAAACGCGTCAAGGACATCCTCGGCGCGCACAGCGGCGAAGTCACCCAGGAAAACCACTGGGGAGTGCGTCGCCTTGCCTACGAAATCGAATACGAATCCCGCGGCAACTACATGTTCCTCAAGTTCAAGAGTGAAGGCACGGCCGTGGCCGAGCTGGACAAGTTCCTGCGTCTCGACGACAAGGTGCTCCGGCATCTGATCGTGGTGGACGAGGAATGGGATGAACGGAACCGCGTCGCCATCGCCAAGCGGCGCCAGAACCAGCCGCAGGAAACCGCCGGCGCCTCGGAATAGGTTGCCTGCCCTAAGAAAAGGAGAATCCGATGGCCCGTAAAAACCTTCGGATCAAGAAGAAGAAGAAAAAAAGAAGGCATGGCAAACAGAAGGTCTGCTTCTTCAGCAAGACCGGCATGGTGGCCATCGATTACAAGGATGATGAATTGCTGCGCCGGTTCGTGACCGAGCGCGGCAAGATCGCTCCTCGCCGCAACACGGGGACCACACCCAAGTTCCAGCGTCCGTTGGCCGTGGCCATCAAGCGCGCCCGGCACCTGGCTCTGTTGCCCTTCGTGAAGGAATACTACCGGTAGCCTTGGCGGCGGTGGAACGGAACGGCATGCTGAAATCCTGGCCTGGATACCTGCCGCCCCTGGTGGCGGCAGCGGTGACCCTGATCCTGGCCGCGGCCTTTGCCGCGGTCACTGGTGGATCGGAGGTTCCGGGGCCGGGCGGAGGTGTTTTGGCGCTTCTGCTGATCCCGGTCCCCCTGGGGGTGGCCGTGCTCTGGGGAAGCGTGCTGGTGACCGGCCGGTCCGATCGATTCGCCCTGGCCGGGGCGTTGGTCTGGCTGGTCGTGAGCTATTTGCTTTTGCCCCGCGACGTGGTCTGGCAATTGGCGGCCAACGTCGCCGCCGGACTGATGGCGGGAAGGGTGCTGGGCCTCCGGCTTCGCCTGGACGCGGCCCTGGTCGCGGTGGCCTTGACCCTGCTGCCGGTGATCATCTGGTCCGTGGGCGAAATTTCGGTGGACGAGCAGCTTGACCTGGTCAAGTCCGAAATGCTGACCGTGCTGGAAGACAATCTTCCGGCCGGCGCCAGCGAGGAACAGCGTGCCCAGGCCCTTGCGGAAGAAAGCAGGAACCTGGACAGGATGGCCGAGTTGGCGGCCCGTATCTATCCCTTCGTGATAGGAATGGGCCTGCTGGGACAGGCGGGGGTCATCCTGGCGCTGGTCTGGTTCGCGGTGCGGCCCCTGGGGTTCCCGCTTCCGGGCTGGGGATGGCCGCCTTTCGCCAGGTGGAGGGTTCCCTTCTACCTGGTCTGGATGATGGTGGCGGGTATCGGTCTTCTCCTGACCCGCAGGGACGGCTGGGAGGACGCCGGACTGAATCTGGTCCTGCTGACCGCCGGTTTGTTGAGTGTCCAGGGCATCGCGGTGCAGTGGTTCGTGACCAGCCGGATGCTCTCGAAAACGGGAAGACTGCTCTACTGGCTGGTGATGGGTGTCTTTTTCGCGCCCCTGATCCTGATCAGCGGGGTCGTTCTCGGGCTGGTGGATCAATGGGTGGATCTGCGCCGGCTGGGAACGGGTGTCGAAACGGACGAACGGAAGATCGACGACACCGATGACATGGAATAGAACGGTTGGATTCCGTTGACCGCTGTGCCGGTCCAGCGGTAACGACAAAGGTGGTTTGAGATGGAAGTGATCCTGATGCAGAGCGTGGACAATCTCGGTGAGATGGGTGACACCGTCACCGTCAACCGGGGTTATGCCCGCAATTTCCTGATCCCCAAGGGGCTGGCTGTGCTGGCGACCGAGGGGCACCGCAAGCTGGTGGCCGAGCACATGAAGCTCGAGTCCAAGCGTGACGACCTGCGCAAGGCCGGCGCCGAGGAACTGGCGGCCAAGCTGGGCGAGCTTTCCTGCACCATCACCGTGCAGGCCGACGACGACGAGAAACTGTTCGGCTCCGTCGGTCCCCGGGACATCGCCGATGCCCTCAAGACCGAGACCAACGAGTTCGATCACAAGCAGATCGTCCTCGCCGAGGCCATCAAGCAGTTGGGTGTCTATTCGGTGCCCGTCAGGCTTCACCCCGAGGTCGAGGTGACGGCCAAGGTCTGGGTCATCAAGGCCACTTAGGCCGCGGTACCCATGAGTTCCGCCGCTACCACTCCTTCCGGCAACCAACGGCCGGGAATCTGTGTCATCATGGCGGGGGGCCGGGGCACGCGCTTCTGGCCCCTGAGCCGTACCGACCGGCCCAAGCAGCTGTTGTCCCTGGCTTCGGGCAAGAGCCTGCTGCGGGACACGTTCGAGCGGGTGGCGCCTGTGGTGGGCGCCGATCGGATCCTGGTGATCACCAGCGGTTCGCTGACCGAGGCCACCTGCGGGGAACTGCCCGAAATTCCGACCGCCCATGTCATCACCGAACCGGTGGGCCGCAACACGGCGCCCTGTGCTGTCCTGGGGATGGGCCTGGCCCGCCGGATCGATCCCGCGGCGCCGGTCGCCCTGCTGCCGGCGGACCACTATATCCCCGATGACGACATCTTCCGGGACCAGTTGAACGAGGCCTTCAACCTGGCCCGCGCCACGGCCACGGTGGTGACCCTGGGGGTTCCGCCGACCCGCCCGGAAACCGGTTACGGTTACCTGGAGGCTGGAACCGCCGTCGAGGGGGAGCCGGGTGCTCCGGGGCGCGCCTTCCATGAAAAACCCGATGGAGCCACCGCCGAAAACTATGTCCGCAGCGGGCATCATTTCTGGAACAGTGGTATTTTCGTCTGGAACCCCGAATATTTTGCCGCGGCGGCCGCCAGGCACCTGCCCAGGGTCGTGGACCTGATGGCTCCAGCGGTGGATTCGCTGGGAACCGGAACCTTTTCCGCGGCGTTGGAAGAGGCCTACCGTGACTGCCCCGCGGAATCCCTTGATTTCGCGGTCATGGAAAAACTTTCGGATTTCCTGGTCCTGCCGGCTCGTTTCCGGTGGTCTGATCTCGGCAGCTGGGATGCCTGGGGGGCACTGGCCCCCGAATTGTCCCCGGGAAATCGGGGTCAGGCGGATCTGCTGGCTGTGGCAAGCGACGACAACGTGGTGTTTGCGCCCGATCGCCTGGTGGCCCTGCTGGGGATCCGCGGCCTGATCGTGGTGGACACGCCCGACGCGCTTCTGGTCTGCGCCAAATCCGCGGCCCAGGACATCAAGAAGATCCTGTCCAGGTTGGAGGATGAAGGCCGTTCCGACCTGCTCTGACCCCATTGATCCGGCTCTTCCGGGAGCCCCACCAAGGAGTATCGTCCATGTTCGCCGTGCGACCCCTGATTGTTCCTTCCCTGGTTTTTGCGGCCCTGCTGGCCCTGTCCGGCTGCCAGGGTGACGCCACCCCGTCGGCCAGTTCCTCCACCCGGACCCTGGCCCGGGGCTTCACCTGGCAGCCCCTGTATGGCGACGGGACCAACGATGCCAGCGGGATCATCGCCAAGGTGGGTGAAGTCGAAATCACCGCCCGGGATCTCGAACTGTATCTCGACGAGATGCCCTCGGTGAATCAGGTGGAATTCCAGGGCCCCATGGGCGAAAGACTGCTGCTCAGTCGGATGATCGAAAACGCCCTGCTGGTGCAGGGAGGCGTGAAGGAAAAGGTCTTCAATGATCCCGACGTGGCCAGGACCCTTATCGCCGAGAGGCGAAATACCCTGAAATCGGGCATGATCAACTACGGCCTTCTGCGGGGCAAGTCCCCCTCGGAGGAGGAGCAACGCACCTTCTTCATGAACAACCGCGACAACTACCGGCAGTTGGGTGTGGTCGATGCCCGTCACATCGAATGCAAGACCAAGGCCGACGCCGATGAAGCCTATCAGCGGCTGGTCAAGGGCGGCCCTGGAAACGACTGGATGTCGGTCCTGGTCAGCACCACGGTCAACGAGGAATCCAAGGCTCTCGAAGGCAGCACGGGTTGGTTCAACCAGGGCGGAATCATCCCCTACATCGCGGGTTCCAAGAAGTTCACGGCCCAGGCCTATGACCTGGATGTCGGCCTGCATCCGCCGTTCATGATCGCCGACCGGTGGCACGTGGTAGAGATCCTCTCCCGGCATAACGAACGTCCCATGACCTTTGCCGAGGCCCGCAATCAGGTCGAGATCGACATGCTGCCGGCCTGGCAGGACGCGATCATCAGGGATTACCTGCTGGCCGCCCGCCAGGAATTTCCCGTCGAGATGTTGGGCCGTTTCGCCCCGGGCCAGGGCCTGACGGTGGAGGAACTGTTTGCCCAGGCAAATGCCGTGACCGACGGGGAGAAGAAAATTGAACTCCTCAATCTGATCCATACCGACTACCCTGAAAGCGGACGGGCGGACGATGCCCTGTTCATGGCCGCCTTGACCGCCATCGACACCTGGACCGATATCCAGGTTGCCGAGCGTTATCTGCGGTTGTTGTTGGAGGAATACCCGGACAGTGAACTGGCCGAGGATGCCCAATTCCTCAAGGATAATCTGTACAACCCCGACGCCCTCAATCCGCAGAGTATCGAGGACCTGCGCAAGTAGGACAGGGGTGGTCAAGCAGGGAGGCGCGTGATGTTGATGAAAAAATGTACTTCGTACGGCCCGGTGGTGATGATGGCCCTGGCGCTGGTCGTATTTTCGGCTTTCGCCCAGGACCTTCTTGCCCAGGACGCGCCCGCGGCCGAAACGCCGCGGGAAGGTTCATGGGTGGACTTCACCTTTGGCACAGGGGTGGACACCGAGACCCGGGCGGTCATCGGCGAGGCCACCGTTTTTCCCGCCGACAGCACCAGGGTCTACTGCTTCACCCGGATCCACGGGCTTCATCCTCCCACCACCGTGACCCACGCCTGGTATCACGACGGCAAGACGATGGCCAAGGTCGACCTGGATGTGCGCTCCGAAAACTGGAGAACCTGGTCCTACAAGACCTACCTGCCGGAGTGGACGGGCTACTGGGAAGTGAAGGTCCTGGACACCGAGGGCATGGTGCTGGGTACCGCCGGATTCACCGTTGAGTAGGAGGCTCCCATGGCGCGGTATCTGAGATTCACCCGGGCGGTGGTCCCGCTTCTTCTGCTTGGCCTGGGCCTGGCCCACCTGCCGGGATGCTCTACCGGCGGGGGACCGGCGCCCA
>Ga0210065_1000053_pt1 | contig 37036 bp, 27 predicted proteins | sample Muzzi_PWB_D1_FD_185533 | JGI IMG/M metagenome (GOLD analysis project Ga0210065, IMG submission 185533) | Wetland microbial communities from San Francisco Bay, California, USA, that impact long-term carbon sequestration - Muzzi_PWB_D1 (SPAdes) | ecosystem: Environmental > Aquatic > Marine >... | reverse complement strand
CGGCGCTCATGGCGACCGCGGGCTTGAAAACCTCCCTTGGATGCACCAGGGATGCATTCAGGGACCCGACCGAGACCGTTTCGACCGCCTTGAGGCGATGCCTTGTATCGAGATAAAGCGCCAGGAAACGCTCCCTGTCAAGACCGCGGAATTCTTCCCGGAGCAGCGGATGCACGTCCGCGGGGCTGCGGACGGTCAATCCTGCCCTGCGGGGAGGCCCCTGAGCCCGAAATCCCAGTTCGAACGCCGCCAGCAGGCGGGACGTCCGGGCCGGACCCAAACCGAACCCCCCGGCCAGGGCAGCCGGCCGTTCGGCGGCCAGGACCCCCAATTCCGGGTAGGAATCCAGCAATCTTCGGGCCGCTTCGGCGGCGGGCACGCGGCCCCCCGGTCCCAGCACGCAGCCCACAAGCTCCCGATCGGTCCATCCGCCCGGACCAAAGCGGGCCAGGCGCCATTCCAGATCCCGGCTTTCGGCCTCCAGCGACCCCGGGGAAGCCTCATCCGATTTCGCCTGAACACTATTTATTTGACTGTTTTTAAACATCTTACCTCATTCACAGCTAGGGTCCATGTGCGATCGGCCCCCGGGCAGGCCCCGACCCGGACCCGCCCGCCTCCATAGCTCTTGTCCACACCGCCGGACTGACCTATTCTGGCTGAAATCCGGGTGTCGCCACGAGCTTCACCCCACCCGGAGCAACGGCCAGTTTGTTGCCGAAAGGACCGATTTTGAGCCATAGCAACCCTGGGGACGGAACCAACATCCTGGTCCGCAAATACGGCGGTTCCAGCTTGGCCGATGCCGACCGGATCGCCGCGGTGGCCCGCGACATCCGGCAGGCCCGTGACCGGGGCTACCAGGTCGTGGTCGTGGTCAGCGCCATGGGCAAAACCACCGACGATCTGACCGATCTGGCCCACCGCATCAACCCGTCGCCCCCCCGGCGGGAGTTGGACATGCTCCTGTCCGTGGGCGAACGCATCACCATGAGCCTGCTGTCGATGGCCCTGTTCGCCGAGGGCTGCCCGGCCATCAGCTATACCGGCAGCCAGTGCGGCATCATCACCGACGACAGCCACAACGACGCGCGCATCCTCGAGGTCAAGGGCGACCGGGTCCGGGAATCGCTGGCCGCGGGTTACACCGTCGTGGTCGCCGGTTTCCAGGGCGTCAGCCGCAAGCGCGAGATCACCACCCTGGGACGCGGCGGCAGCGACACCACCGCCGTGGCCCTGGCCGCGGCCCTGGGCGCGATCCGCTGTGAGATCCTCAAGGACGTCGACGGTGTCATGAGCACCGACCCCCGCCTGGTCGAGCAGGCCCACGTGCACGGGAATCTCAGCTGGGACCAGATGAAGGACATCGCGGCCTCGGGCTGCGGTGTGGTGCACATCCGCGCCGTGGAGTACGCCGCGGTGCACCGGGTTCCCCTGACCGTCCGCTCCAGTTTCCATGACCAGCCGGGAACGGTGATCGGCCCTGCCGCGGCGGTCGCCTTGCCGGCCGGTGACGGCGCCCCCTGCCAAAGGGAGGACCGCTACCGCCCCCTGGTCATGCACGTGGACAGGGATATCACCCGGGTCCGTCTGGTCACGGCCTCGGACCTGACCGGCCGCCTCTTGCGCGACCTGATCCTCGAACATCTGGATCCGGCCTGCGTGGTCAGCGAATGGCTCGACAGCGGGGAGGGTTTTCGCTGGGAGGCGTGGACCCGACAAGCGGCCCTGGGCGGCCTGCTCGAGGCCCTGGATGAGACCGGGGACGAGGTCTCCGGCGCGGTGGACCGGCAGGAGGGGTTGACCTGCATCAGTCTGGCGGGCGGCCGACCCGACAGCTGGGTCGAAGTCCAGCGCCACGTTTCGGAAATGCTCGAGCGCATGGACTGTCCCCGGTGGCGGCTCCGGGCCGACGGCTCCGCCCTCAGGATCCTCGTCGAGGGAGAGCTTCCCGCGGGTCTGGCGGAACGGATTCACGCCGAACTGCTTCCAGCCTGAATTCCTGCTCGAGGTAATCCCGCCAGCTTCCCTGAGGCAGCCCGTGCCAGGCCCGCTGGAGCCAGCGGCGGGCTTCCACCGGATCGGCCACCTTGCCGTGGTACAGGACGATGACCCGGACCAGGGCCCGTTGCCCCTGGGGATGGTCAGGGTAGGTCTCGTAGAGCAGCTGATAGGCCTTCAGGGCTCCCTCATCGTCCAGTTTCTTTTCCTTGTAGAAAGCCACCTTGGCCAGATCACCCGGCGCCAGCCAGTTCCCGGACCGGCCCCGGCCCGCCTCGTCGAACACGTCCAGGGCCTCGGACGCGCGCCCCTGGTCCAGCAGCGAGTGGAACACGCGACGGAAATTGTCCAGCGACTCCCCCTCGACCCGGCACAGCTTCTGGGCCCGGGCCAGGGACAACACCGCCTCGAGATCGTCCGGTTGCCGGGTCAGGTACTCCGACCATTCCCCCGCCGCGGCGTGGTACTGCCCATCGCGGAAATAGCGGGCGGCCCGCGCCGCGATGGCCTCGCTTTTTCCGGCCCTCCACTCGCCCATCACCACGGCCAGGATAAGCCCCATGGCGAATCCCCCGAAATGGGCCCCGAAGGAAACGTTGGCCCCGGTCTCCCCCACCAGCAGGGCCTGCACCACCTGCAGCAGCAGCCAGAAACCCACCGCGGCAAACAGGGGCACCGGGGTTCGGCCGGCACGGTTGTGGCCTCCCAGAGGCGCCAGGATCCACCAGGCGACCTCCACCTTGGCGTCGTGGAATCGAACCAGGGCAAAGCTGAGCAGGCCGGCGATGGCCCCCGAGGCCCCCATCACCGCGGTTGACCCCTGCCCAAGCAAATCCAGGACCGCGAACGCGCCGTGGACCAGGTTGCCGCAGACGCCCATGACCAGGAAGTAGATCAGGAAACGGGGATGGCCAAGACGATCTTCCAGCGGCGGGCCGAAGACATGAAAGTACAGCAAGTTGCCCAGCAGGTGCATCCAACCGCCGTGGAGGAACACCGCCGACACCACCGTCAGGGGCGAGCCCTCCCCAGGATAATACACAAGGTCATAGGGAGAGACGGGGCCCCACTGGGGAAAATACCGGACCCACCCGAAGGCAACGGCCATCACCGCCATCAGCAGATAGGTCACCCAGGGTAGACGGGTGCGCCGACGGTCGAGTCCCAGGGGGTAGAAATAGAAAAAGTACATCGGCCGACTCTGCGGTCCTTCCGGTCGGCGCCCCCTGGCGCGCGGATGCCCGCCCCAAGGGGAATCTCGGGAATCTGTCAGGTGTTGGAAGGATTTTCGACAGATAACGGAAAAACTTGAACAGGCAAAGGGCGGAAAAAGCAGGTCAGGGAGAGTTCACGGGGTCCTGCGCACGGTCACTGACGATCCTGCCGTCGTGAAGCCGGATCACCCGGCGACAGCGGTCGGCGATGTCCTGCTCGTGCGTCACGATGATCACCGTGTGGCCGCGCCCGTTGAGGCCGCCGAGGATTTCCATGATCTCGTCACTGGTGACCGAATCGAGATTGCCGGTGGGCTCGTCTGCGAGGATCAGGGAGGGATTGTTGACCAGGGCCCGGGCGATGGCCACCCGCTGCCGCTGGCCGCCGGACAGCTCGTTGGGTCTGTGGGCACTGCGGTCCCCCAGGCCCACCGCCTCGATGGCGGCCGAGACGCGCTCATTGCGCACCGCGGCCTTCACCCCGGCGTAGATCAGGGGCAGCTCCACGTTCTGGGTCGCGGTGCTGCGCGGCAGCAGGTTGAAGGTCTGGAAGATGAAGCCGATCTCGCGGTTGCGGATCCCGGCGAGCTGGTCGTCGGAAAGGGTGCTGACCTCGGTGCCGTTCAGGAAGTAGGTCCCCTGGGTCGGGGTGTCCAGACAGCCCAGCATGTTCATAAGGGTCGATTTGCCCGAACCGCTGGAACCCATGATAGCCACGTACTCGCCCCGGTCGATCTCCAGGTCGATACCCTGGACCGCGGGCACGGTCTGGGTGCCGACCTGGTAGATCTTGTGCAGGTCCCTCACCGAGATCAGAACGTCGGGCCGCGCCGTGGACATGACTACCGGCTCAGGAGGGCCGAGTAGGGGCGGCCCACCGCCCGGTACAGCCGCGTCTGGTAGATCATGAAATCGCACATGGCCTGGACCTCCTGGGCCCGGGAATTGGCCAGGTTGGCCTGGGCCACGATGATGTCGAGGGTCGTGCCGGCGCCCACGCGGAATCTTTCGCGGGCCAGGCGCAACTCCTCTTCGGACTGGATGATGGTCTCCTTGCTCACATTGGCCCTCTCACGGGCCTCGACCAGCATGTTGTGCAGCTGCCGCACCTCGACCTGGACGTTGAGCCTGGCCTGCTGCAGCTGGTACTCGGCGATCCGGGCGCTGGCCTTCGCCTTGGAGCGGCTGGTCAGGGTCTGCAACCTGTCGAAGACGTTCCAGGAGGCGGACCAGCCGAAGCTGTTGCTGCCCGATCGCTGCGACCCGAACCGGTAGGGGGAATCGTTCTGGTATCCGCTGAGGCTGGCGAAAACGTCCAGGCTCGGCCAGATCCCCGCGGTGGCGGAGGTCACGTCCTTTTTCCGGGCCTCGACCACGTACTGGTCGCTGGCGATGTCCAGCCGGTTCTTCAGGGCCTCACCGTACAGGGATTCGACCTCCGGAACGTCGTAGTCGGTGTGGAGGATCGAGGAATCGATGGTGAACTCCTCGGCCAGGGGCAGGTTCATGGTGAAGGCCAGGTCGGCAAAGGCCTTCTTCACGTTGTTGTCCGCGATCACCACGTCGAGCTTGGTGTTTTCCAGCTGGACCCGCTGCTGCAGGACGTCGCTCTTGGCCGCGCTTCCCAGGCGGAAGTAGGTCTCGATCCTATCCAGTTCCAGTTTCTGCTGGTCGCGGGTCTCCAGGGCCACCGCGTAAAGCCGCTGGTAACGCAGCAGGTTGAAGTAGGCCGCGACCACTTCCTCGACCACCAGTTCCTGCGTGTACTCCTGGGTCGCCTCGGCGGCCTTCAGGGAGCTCTTGGCGCTGCCCAGGCGGCTGAACTTGGAAAAACCGTTGAAGATGTTCAGGCGCGCCTGCCCGCTGTACCCCTTGTAGGTCGTGGTGATGGATTCATCGGCGAAGGTCCCGTTGGGGATCTGGGTGGGGAACAGGACATCCACGGTGGGATCGGTCGTGGGGATGGTGTAGACCCCCGGGCTGCTCTGTTCGACATCGTAATCCGTGCGTTCGGCCTTTTGCCAGTCGTAGCCGATGCTGACGGTGGGCAGGAAGTTTCCCCAGGCCGCGGTCACGTCCTGGGAGGCGATCTGCCTCTGTTCCTCGGCGATCATCAGGGTGGGACTGTCCCCCAGGGCGATGCCGATGCAGTCCCGCAGGGAGAAGACCTTCACGTCGTCCGTGGGATCCTGGCTGAGGGCGGATCCTGCCAGGACCACCGGCAGCAGGAGCGCCGTGAACATGACCTTCAGGATGAGGGAAGCTGAAGACGGGTTGAACTTGGCCGCTCGGACAGGATACATCGTGACACTCCCGGGAAAAATCAGTGGCTCCGTCCACCCACCATCGGGGGAGCCGGCCTTCTGGAAAATACCAGGGCGATCATAGATCGACCCGGCCGCGATTCCAACCATTTAACCTGAGGCTCTACGCAGAAACCCCGCCGACAGTTGCACGGCCTGACCAGACAATAGGCTCCCCGCCCCCGGAAAATCCAATCCACCGTGAAATAATCCCCACCCGGAAAAAAAGGCCGCGTCGATAAAGACGCGGCCGGTCGGGAAAAGTTCGCGGAAATTCCGCTTCAATCCGATCAGTTGAGCCGGAAATTGAAGGGCAAAGCCATCCAGGCCTTCACCGGGATGTTCCTCTGCTTGCCGGGGATGAACTTGCACTTGCGCGCGGCGACCAGGGCCGCGTTGTTCAGCAGGGGATTGACCCCCTGCAGGACCTGGGCGTCCTTCACGCTCCCGTCGGGCCCCACCAGGACCTTCACGATGACCGTGCCCTCGATCTGGGCGCGGCGGGCCATTTCGGGGTAATCCGGCTTGGCGAAGTGGGTGATCCGCGGATTGGTGGACGAAGCCACGAAACCCTCGTCGCCGGTCTCGAAAGACGGCATGGAGCTGCTGATGGCCATGTCCAGGTCCATCAGGGTGTCGGCGATCTCGACGTCGTCGTCCACCTCGTCGTCCGGAGCGGCCTCGATGACCTTGGGCGGCGGCGGGGCCTCGACCGGCGGCGGCGGAATGTCGATGATCTCCTGATCCTCCACGTCCACCACTTCGAATTCTTCCTGGCGCAGCTTGTAGGGGTTCGGCACGTAGTTCGGGGAGATCATGGCGCCGATGAGGACCAGCAGGATGGCGATCAGGGCCGACCAGCGCAGGTATTTGTTGTATTGCGCCTTGAACTCGTCGTTGGCCGACATCTTGTAGACCGTGGGCGTTTCGTTTTTTGCCGATAGACTGGACATGCCGCTCCTAGTACTTGTGGCCCGGGCTGCCTTCGATGTCATTGTTGAAGAAGACGCGTACGGCGTTGACCTCCTTCAACTCCTCCATGACATCGCTGACCACTCCGTAATCCGTGTAGGTGTCCGTCTTGAAGGCCACAATGAGCTGGGGATTGTCGCTGATCTTGGTCCCGATGATGTCGGTGATGTGCTTGATCTGGACCAACCGGTCGTCGATGGAGATCTGACCCTGCCGGTTGATGTAGATGTTCGAGACCAGTTCCCGGTTCACTTCCTCGCCCGCCTCGGCCCGGGGCAGCTCCACCGGCAGTCCAGATTCCTCGCGGAAGATGGTCGTCACCATGAAGAAGATGAGCAGCAGGAAGGCGATGTCCCCCATGGAGGAAGTGGGAATGAACGTGCCTTTGTTGGTTGATCTGCCAAAATCCATCGTCCCGCCTCCTTCCTATTTATCCGCCGTCTTGAGGGATACCTTGTTGGCGTTGGCCAACCTCAATTCATCCAGACAGGCGATCATGCGACCGTAATCCGCGTCGGGATGGATCTTCAGCAGGACCACGAGCTTGGGGTTGGACAGGATACGGTCCTCGATGGCCACCTTGATGTGGTTGATCTCGATGGGCTTCCGGTCCAGGGTGATGTTGTTGTCGGCCTCGACGAAGATGGTGGCGATGTTGCTTTCCTTCACCTTGACGGTGTCGGTCTTTTCCTTCTGCTTGCCGGGCAGGACCAGGGTCAGGCCCTGCTCGGCCGCGAAGATTGTCGTGACGATGAAGAAAATAAGCAGCAGGAAGGCCACGTCGGCGGTCGAGTCCATACGCAACTCGCCCATCGGCTCCTTCCTCTTTTTCTTCATGATGCCCATCGTTCCGCCTTCCTTCCCGGCGCGGACGCCGGAAGCCTCGACCGCCTGTTGCCGTGCCTAGCCCTTCATCCGCTCCAGCTCTTCGATCAGCTCGGCGCTGGTCTCTTCCATCTCGATGACAAACCGGTCGATGGAGGACACGAAGTAGTTGTAGCCGATGGTGGCGGGGATGGCGACGATCAGACCGGTGGCCGTGGTGATCAGGGCCTCGGAGATACCGGAGGCGACCAGCTTGGCGTTGACCTGCTCACTGGCGGCGATGGCCTCGAAGGCGTTGATCATACCGGACACCGTACCGAGGAAGCCCATCAGCGGGGCGATGGTCGTCACGGACGACACCCAGATAAGTCCGCGCTCGAGGAAGGACATCTCGATGGTGCCGGCGGTGGCGATGGCCTTCTCGACCTGCTCGCGTCCCCTGTCGGCCTTCTGGAGACCGGCATAGAGAATGGCCGCGATGGGCCCGCGCACCTTCTGGCATTCCTCGCTGGCGGCCTGCACCCCGTCGTTGCGCAACGTCGTGATGATGGTCCCGATCAGGCGCCGGGTGTTGACCCGGGCGCGGTTCAGGGTCCACAGGCGCTCGATGATGAAGATGAAGCCGACAATGGCGACGGCCAGCAGCCACCACATGAACACCCCGCCCTTGACGAACAGTTCACCGGCGCCGGTCCTGCCCAGCGGGGAACGGTCGACGACGCCCATCAGTCCCCCGATGGGCTCGATGATCTGGGGAACTTCCTTGAGAGAGTCGGCGGCCGTGGAGCCGAAACCCAGGGAGTCGCTGGTGGCCTGGATCTTTGCGAATACGTCTTCGCCCTGATCACCGGTCGCCTCGTCCTGCGCCAGGACGGGAGTGACGACCAGGATAGCCAAAACCCCGAGGATGGTGAGCCGGTAAATGGCATTATTCAACATACCGTGACGAGCCATTGTGCAAGTCTCCCTTTCCAGAAATTGGGACCCAAAGAAAGACTGGTGCCAGGAAGCGGAAAGCCAGCAGGTGGGGATCTGCATGTCCGCGGCCAGCGGGTCCGTCGCATGTCAGCAATCTGTGCTGCTGGACCCTGAAAATCACCCGGTCTATGGAGTCTAGTTGCTTGATATAATTAGTGCAGATGGGGGTACCAAGTCAAACCCTTTATCACCCTGCAGGATCAGTCGTTGCCCTGCAGGACATTTGAGCTTTGCAGCGCGTAAACGCCACCCCCTGTCTCGTCCACGAACAGGAACCGCTGCCCCATGCCCTTCCGGGAGAACATGTTGGGGAACAAGGTGTTACGGACATCGTCGTATTTCCACAATTCGAAGGGATAATAATGGGTGGGAGAATACAACTCCGTCATCCTCTGCGACTCCGCGCGTCGGGAATAGGGCATGGGAATGCCTCCGTATTCCTGGTAGGGGTCGACCCCCTGGGTGCCCTTGATGGCGCCGCCCTTGGCCTCGGTGCCCTCACGGTCGGGCGCGAAGCGTTCGAAGACCTTGATCCTGGCGTCATCCTGGTCACGGAAGTTCATCGGCATGGGGTTCATCTGGATCTCGTCGGCCGGCCCCATAAGAAGGAATACCAGGCCGCGGTCGTCGTTCGCCCCGTACTCCCCGAAGCCCCCCAGGAACTTGCGGACATAGGCCAACCGGTACTGGAATTCAAGATAGACCTCATTCACCGGGGATTCAGGGTCGGGGTTCAGGCCTTCCCAGAAGTCATCCATGATCTTTTCCTGCTCGGCGGGACTGGCCGCCAGGAAGGTATCCAGGTCGTCCCCTTCCAGAACGGTCCTCGCCTCCCCCAGGATCTGGCTGCGGTGGCGTCCCAGGGCCGCCAGGCTCCAGATGACGTCGAAGTCCACCAGGATGCCGCGCCCCTTACCGCTCAGCGGGGCCAGGTTTATCCGGTAGGCGCCTTCGGGAAGAAGATTGACATCCAGTTCATAGAACAGGGCGGCGGGACGGCCGGCGGCCAGGGCTGCGCGTCCCCGGCGGTCGAAACCGATGGTGTCGTTGAGCACGTATTCCATGTCGAGGCTGACCACCTGGACCCGCAGGCCGGTCCCCATTTCGTCTAGGGCGATGCCGCCGGCGGGGGGCCAGACCGGAATGAACATCTGCAGGCGGTCCTGCTCCAGACCATACCGACGGGAAGGATGGGTATAGTCCTGAAGCCAGTCGTCGTTGGAGGCCGCGTCATTGATATTGTCTGGGTTCCACTCGTTGAACGGAGCCTGGACCAGGAACAGGGGATCCTCGAGGGCCACGCCGTCCGCGGCGCGCGGACCATCCTCGGCGAACCAGTCGGCCGAACAGTTCGAACGGGAATTCTTCTTGGTCGCCTGGTTGAGAATGCCCGGCCGGCGACGGTTGACGTCATAGACCTGGCAGTTGATCCGGCCGGCGCGGATGGGGACATCCTCGAAGATCAGGCCGAAAACCTGGAAGAGGGTGGTCGAGGCGGCCTCGTATTCCTTGAGGGCCGGCGTGCGGACGTGCCGTTTCTGACTGATCACCTTGCCGTCGAGGCCGACCAGCTGGGCCTCGATCCGCATGCGCCCCACGTAGCCTCCGCCTTCGATCTCGCACTTCAGGTTGCTGTTGGCGACCTCCACCAGGACCAGGACATCGAGACGGTCCTCGCTGACCCACCGGTTGACCACTTCGACATAGGTGTGGAAGTTTCCGGAACCGTCCAGGGGCTGGAGCAGCGCCGCCGCGGGCCGGGCCGTCAGCAGCATGCCGCCGGCAAGAACCAGCAGCAACGATACCGACAGGGCGTGCGGATGAAACAAAATGAAGCGTCCAACGCGGCGTGACTCGAGTGCCATGTCCAGGCCTTTTCTGTGGTGACCAACCGATCCCCCTCGACCGGCATCGGGCGTACCCGAGTTCCCTGATTGTAGGGAATTCCCGGAAAAATCGCCAGCCCGGGTTTGCGAATGGGCTTGAAGAAGCTTAAAGAGCCGCCCCGTATCCACGGGGCGGCTCCAGGGGCGTGATCGTGATTTGTGTCCTGAAGGCCGGTGGAAACCTCCAGCAGCGTTCCGTCCGGGCCGCAACCCGGAACGGATCAGTAGGTGATCCCGATCGTGAACCTGTGGACATACCCCAGGGCGGACATGTCCACCGCGCTGTAGTCGGCCGTGATCTTGGACTTCTCGCCGGTCGGAATCCCGGCTCCGAAACCGTAGGCCAGGCCGTCGGTATCATAGTTGATGTTGTAGCCCGCCCGGACGAAAAACATCTCGTTGAGCCCGTATTCCCCACCCACGTTCGCCCGCTCCAGGTTGTCCGAGGGATGCTGGAACTCGAAGGAGATCGTCAGCCTCTGTTTCTCGTTGTGGAAGGCATTGAAGCTGGTGCCGACCTTGAAGATCACCGGCAGGCTCGTTTCGCGTTCATCGAACGTGAAGGTGCCGCCCAGGTTCTGGATGACCATGCCGAGTTTCAGGTCCTTGATCCCGATCCGGTACATGATGCCGAAATCGAGGGACCCGGTATTGACGGCGGCCTCGGCCAGACCCATGTGGATGTAGTTCAGGGTCACGCCCGACGAGAACTTGTCGGTGAAGAAACGGGCATAGGTCAACCCGAAGGTTGTCGTACCCGAATCGAAGGTTTCACCGGTGCCTTCGGGGTTGTAGGCCGTACGGACCAGTTGGGGATCCATCCAGAAGGACCGGATGGAAAAGGCGAAGTTACCCGGGATGGACCGGGGATTGAACGCCACGATGGCCGTGCTGAGTTTGGTGTCGGCGGCCCAGAGCACCTGGTTCAGGGAGACCTCGTTACCCCGGACGTTGACGAGTCCGCCGGGATTCCAGAACACCGACGAGGCGTCGTCCGCCACCCCGGTGAATGCAGAGCCCATTCCCGTGGCCCGCGCGCTCACGCCGATCTTGAGTGACTGACCCCCGAAGGTGCCGACTTTTGCGAACCCGGCCCCCAAGGCCAAGGTTGGCAGCACCAGCAGCAGGGTGGTCAGAATCACGATGCGTTTCATGGAAACCTCCAGATCCGTCCATGGACGGAGTTGACACAAATCTGCCCCTATCACCAGGGGTTACCTGACCACCACGAACTTGCCGACAAAATCCTCGAAGGCCGAGTTGTCGGATTGCACGCTATACAGGTAGACACCACTGACAACTTCCTGCCCGTTGCGACTCATGAGGTTCCAGCTCACGTGGCCGGTTCCGTCGAGTCCGCTCTGGGTAATGGTTTGAACCAGGTCGCCGCTGACCGTGTAGATATTGATCGTGTTGTTGGCCATCGGCAGATTGGTGAACGTGACCCTGACCCCGGTGGGATCGTCCCCGTTGGGATTCAGCTCCTGGTATTCGGCCAGGGCCTCCCGGGTGGCGGGATTGGGATACACGTAGATGTTGACGCCGTACTTTTCCCGTTCCGCGACCGTCTGGGCCTGGGTACCGGGAATGGTGTAATTGAACGACGATCCGGGGTCGCCCACCAGGCCGGGCCCCACCACGTCGAGGGGCGCATCCTCGTACCGGTTTTCGTAATGGTACAGTTCGTGATCCGACGCGGTCACCGAGTAGAAGTAGATGAACCCGTTGTGGATATCGCGATCCACGTATTCGTAGTACTTGGTGCTGCGCTTGGGCGCCACCTGGTTCTGGGGATCCCCGACCCGCGGGGTGACGGCGAAGAAGGTGTCCAACGCGTCGGGATAGGTTTCCCAGGGAACCAGCCCCTGGTATTCCGGAATGACGATGCCGTCGGAATTCCGGATTTCCGGCCGGACCCGGAGGGTTCCCTGCGGATCGTTGTCCACCACTTCCTGCATGGCTTCCGCCAGACCGTCGAACGTCGGGTTCGACAGCACCGCAGGCGTGTAGGAAATGACCTCGAGGCCGGTATTGGCCCCCAGGGGCAGTGTGTCCTCATAGGCCACGTTGTCGACCACCACCTGGGTAATGAAGGTGTTGACGATATCGAACTCGCTGATCATCTGCCACAGGTTGCTTTCGGGGCCGTTGATGACCGAGGAGCCGAAAGGCCGGTCCCAGTTGTCCGCCCGCCAGACGCGGTAGGATTCGAAGTCGATCTCCTGCAGGCGGATGTCTTTGCTGTGTTCCGAGGAGTCGTCCCAGAAGACATGGACCCGACTGTCGGTGGACCACAGGCGGAGCCCGGGCGGCGGGGGCGCCATGCCCACCAGCCAGTGGATCTGGGATTCCAGACCGTTGACGCCGGTGCAGCCGGCGGTATTGACAAGGTTGGGGTCATTGCAGGTCCAGTTGGGGGGATCCTCGAAATCCTCGGGATCACAGATGTACCCGTTCTGTCGCGCGCATTCGTAGCAGTTGTCCATGTTGAACATGGCGCACTCTTTGGTGTCCCCGTCGACCTTGTATTCGAAGATGTCCGAATCCTGCACCCGGGGTTGGTTGAGCAACCATTCCTCGTCCAGGCAGGAAGGGTCCATGTAGTCGGGGGTGAAGTTGTCGAAGACCCCAGGCTTGAAGTCCTGCTTGCACAGCAGTGTTTCGCGCCCGTTGATGCCCGGGTTGAACGGCGTGGAGCCATCGATGGGCTGCACCTGGGTGATCTTGTCCACGTAGATCCCCTGCCAGGTCAGGAAGGCCTCGGCGCAGTTGGACAGCAGCCCTTCAAGGCCCGGCCCGACGACCATGCCGACCTGGAAGGACAGGGATTCGCCGGGAGGCATGAGGGCAAAGGGCCCGGCGGATACCAGGAAGCGGAAGTCCGCCTGCTTGCCCGTAAGGGTGTTGTTGTCCCAGTCCTCGACCAGGGCGCTCAGCAGCTGGTAGCGCTCGTCGTCGTTGGTGGGATCGCCGCCCTGTTCGAAACTGGCATTGCCGGAGAAGGACTGGAAGGTCCGCATTCCCACGCTTGGCGGCGCCAGCACGCCGGTGGGGTCCACGTCGTGGCCCAGGAACACGATGCCGAAGTAGCCCTCGAGACGGCCGGTTTCGGCGGCGTCGTACATGTAACCCACCTGCAGGGGCACGAAGCTGCCGTCCGAGGCGCGCACCAGACCCGGGGAACCGTGGGCGTCGGGCCAGGACCCGGCCATGTCGTCGTCCGCGGTCCCGCCCTCGCTGCGGGGACCGATGTCGCAATCGGAAAAGAACCCGATGTAGACCTTTTCCACGTCCGTCACGCCGACGTTGGTGATCGAGTAATCGAAGCCGACGAAGTCGTCCACCTGGTCGTTTTCCCACTGGAAGTTCGTCTGTACGAACTTCAGGTTCATGGGCGTGTGATCAGGGTAGCCCTCGATGGACAGACGGGTGTTGTCGTAGTTCGTGTGCACGAACATCTGGTTGCCGATCTGCCCGAAATCCTCATCGATCCTGTTGTCATCGTCGTCGTCCAGACCATTGAGGATTTCCTCGTCCACCAGGCCGTCGTCGTCGTCGTCGGGGCTCGGCTGGGGTTCCCGCCGCCCGCTGGCCTCAGGATATCCCGAAGGCCGCAGGACCTTGGTGCTGACGGCTTCATAGATGGTGGCCGTGAGTTCGTCCAGGGGCGCCCATTCGTTGAGTCCCGCGTTGCCGCCGGTCGACACCAGGCGCTCTCCCAACACGATGCCGCCCACCCACAGGCCGGAAGCCCACAGGTACTCGTTTCCCGAGCCGGCAGGCCACTGGCAGGAAGGCGCGTCCGACCAGGGCCGCGTAATCGAGTAGCTGGAACCGATGAGGCCGAAATTGGTGATGTTGATCTGGACTTCACCCACGTTCATAACATAGGAGCCGTCGACGATGAAGATCCCGCTGGGGTTGTACCCCATCTCCAGAATGTCGTCCGCGGTATCCATCCACGCCTGGGCTGGCACCGAGATGCTGACCATCAGCAGAAGGCAGCACACCGCACCGGACCATTGTCTGATCCGCCGGACACCTCCAGCTTTGTTTTTGATGGTACCTATCATTGCCATCCTTTCCAAACCGGAACCCTTCGGGCGTCCCGGAAGGTCTGCCCCTATCTAGAAGTAATAGCCGATCCCGAAGCGGAACAGCCGATGCCTGCCGAAAGTCCGCGGATCGACGATGGGGATGAATTCGTCCTCGCCGTCGCCATTGGCGTCCTGCAGCAGGGCCGCCCCGTACTTTCCTGTTTCAGTCAGATACGACATTCCGCCGTAGGTGGCTCCATTGATCATCCCCGGGCTGATGCCCCCGCCGCCGGGAAGTTCCACGACGTCCTGGTTGATCAGGTTGAAGGCCTGCAGCTGCAACGAAAGCCGCTTGCCGTAGAAGTTGATGTTCCTCTCCAGCTGGATGTCCAGGGAGTAGGTCGGCGGCAGCCGCTCGCTGTTGGCCAGCAGGGGGTCCTGTTTCTTCGCGAAACGGTCCACCGGTGTCCAGGGGAAACCGCTGCCGTACGAGAAGGTGAACGAGGTCGACCAGACGCCGGGCTCGGCCAGAAGCAGCAGCAGGTTCAGGGTGTGCCGCTGGTCCCAGTCCAGGGGGAGCTCCTGGTTCGGCAGGAATTCCAGCCCGTCGGGATTGGAACCGAACTGGGAGTCCGAAGCCACACCGTCGGCAAAGGAATAGGTGTAGCTGAAGTTGAACTGGTAGTTGTCGCTGTAGCGCTTCTCCAGGGTCACCTCGATGCCGCGGGCCGAGGCGTAGGCCTGGTTGATGTACCGGGCCAGGGTCTGGCCGGTGGCCTCGTCGGTCACCTGGGTCGAGGCGATCAGGTCATAGATGTCCTTGCTGTAGAGCGAGAACTGACCGGCGATGAAGTCGGTGAACTGGTGCTTGATACCCGCCGAATACTGGACGGTGGTCTCCGGCTCCAGGTTAGGGTTGCCGAGGATACCGGCGTTGCCGACGGGATCCTGGCTCGCGAAAAGGTACTCGCGGTTGGGGAACTGGACGAAGCGGCCATAGTGGAAATGGAACCCGTCACGTTCGGTGATGGGGAAGGCGAACCCCAGACGCGGCTGGAACGCGGTCTTGTACTTGGTCACGTTCGCGTCGACGTCCTCGTTCGCGATTTCGATGGCGGCCGCCGAACCCGGGGAGAACATGTCCCAGCGCAGACCGTAGTTGACCACCATGCCCTCGTATTCCCAGCGATCCTGGGCATACCAGTAACCCTCGGGGTTGTAGGTATGGAAGACGTTCCGGTTGCCGCCCTGGGACCAATCCCCGGTGAAGCGGCTCTGCCTCATGATGGCGGGCTGGGTGATGGCGTACCGCTCCAGATCGTTGTAGCGGATGCCCATGCCGGTCTCGATCAGGTGCCCCTCGTAGCGGTTGCTGACCATTTCCAGCCCGAGGCTGTAGGTCCGGCTGTATTCCTCGAAATAGGTGAAGTTGTCACTGGTGGTGATGAAATAGGAGCTGAGCGGATCGGTGTAATAGTCGGTGCCCTGCAGGTAGATGTTTCGCTGCCCGAAGTACAGGCCGGGGCTGCGGATGCCACCGTGGTTGTATTCCCAGGGATCCTTGCCTTCGACGTCGCTGCGCGTGTCGAAACCCACCAGGCCGAGCCGGACGGTGTAGAAGGTGGACTCGGTCAGGTTGTGCCGCCACACGATCTTGGCCACCTGCCCGATGTTGGTGGTCTGGTTCAGGCGGTTGGCCGAGTTGAACTCCGTGTAGGCGCTGTCCTCGGCGACGGTCGAAAACGCCGAGTAGGGATAACGGAACCCGTCGAATTCGGCGTGGGCCACCACGGTGTAGATCCGGTTGTCGGCGGCGCCACGCACCTCGATGATGGGCATGGCCGTCCGGCGCTCGCTGGAGTTGAGCAGGTCGACGACCATCGCGGTGCGGGCGGTGGTCAGCATGTTGTCGTACCAGGGCCCGTAATAGACGGGGATGGCCCGGCCGATGGCGACCCAGTCGTTGAACTTGGGCCGGTAGATGACTTCCGGCATGTAGATGATCCGCTTGGCGTAACCCTCGGTGTTCCAGTTGGGCGCGTAACGCTCGGCCAAGGTGGTCGAATAGGAATACTCGGCGGTCACCTTCTTGTTGTCGCTGACGGTGTAGCCCAGCTTCAACGAGCCCTTGGCCTGGTTGAACTGGCGGCGGCGGAACTTGAACAGGGTGGTCTTGCCCAGCTGGACCTTGTATTCGGGACGGTGGGCCACCGACGTGTTCTCGGTGTCGGTGAACACCAGGTCGCCGGCGAAGTAGTAGGTCAAGCCGCTGAGGGGGGTGGGCCCGCCGAAGCCGTATTCGAAACGGTCGTAGTTGGTGAAGGTCTTGTCCTGGCGCCCGAAATCATCGGTCAGGAAACGGAAACCGCCGCCGAATTTCTCGCCGCCCTCCTTGGTGGTGATGTTCACCACGCCGGAAAGGGCGTTGCCGTACTTGGCGTCCAGGCCGCCGGTGACCATGCTCATGTTGTCCACGGCCAGCGAGGAGACTTCCAGCGATCCGGTGCCGATGGGGTTGTCGACCGAGACACCGTCGATCTGCATCGAGACCTCGCCCGAACGACCGCCGCGAACGAAGAGTTCGCCCGCGCGCATGACCACGCCGGCCTGCTTGGACAGGGCGTCGTCGACGGAGTCGATGGCGTATTTCTCGAATGTTTCCGAGCCCACGGTATGCTCGGTCACGGCGCTCTTGACCTCGACCATGTATTCCGCGCCCTCGACATCGAAGGCCTGCAGGGTTTCCACGATCACCGTCTCGAGGTCGAAATTCAGGGTCTTGATGTCCCCGGCGCTGACGGTCACCGTCTGTTCAACGGGCGCGTAGCCGAGATAGAGCACCTTGATGGTGTAGGTCCCGGGAGCCATCCCGTTGAAGTAGAAGACACCGCCGCCGAGGGACATCGTACCTCGCGTGGACCCCACGAGCAGGACGTTCGCATAATCAAGCATTTCCCCGGATTCCTTATCCCTGACTATTCCCTTGATGGTGGCCGGCGCGCCCTGGGCGGACGCCTCTCCGGGCACCGTCACGGAGACGACAAGCAAAAGAAGAAGCAGGGACAGAATCCATGTGAACCGGGGACGCCGGAGCATACCAACGCTCCTTTCCAAGGGAACTAATCCGGCTGAATCGGGGCTCCACTGGGAACCTTTGGATTTAACTTTAAAATTATGCACTGAACCTTAGCCGGGCAGTGTGGGGTGCCTGCTGAAAAGGGCGTTTCCGCCGGTCCTGGAAGGCACTTGGGGGACCTGTTTCTCAGGGAGAGGTTACCCGTGCCGCAACTGGTGTTTGAATATAGAGATTGGCCTATTACGTGTCAATAAATAGTGAAAGACCAACTTATTGAGCTTCCGGACAACGGAGCCAATGGCCCTTTGACACTTCTATCAGGTCAGGCAACTCCTTGAAGCAATGGGCTTTCTGCAATGGGCACCGGCCGGCACGCGGACACCCGTATCCCGGCCGGGGTACAATTTCCCTTTTGCCTTCCCCCGGGTTCGACGACAACAGGGTTTTTTCGCCGCCGCCCCGCGGAGCGGCCGCGGCCAAGGCAAGGGTGTAGGGATGCCTGGCGACCGGGGGCACGACAACCGGATACGACTCCAACACGATACCGCCATACATGACCATTGCCTGGCTGCAGACCGCGTGCAAAACCCCCAGGTCATGGGAAATGACCAGCAGAGCCAGGCCGCGCCGCGCCATGGCCTGCCGCAGCAGGGCAAGAATGCGATCGCGCGCACCCGGATCGAGGGAACTTGTCGGTTCGTCGGCGACCAGGACGGCGGGATCGGTGGCCAGGCACCGCGCCAGGGCGACCCGCTGCCTTTGGCCTCCGGAAAGTTCATGGGGATGGCGTGCGGCCAAATCCGCCGGCAGACCTACTTCGGCCAGAAGCTCCTCCACCCTCGCAACCGCCGGGTCGCCCGAGGCTTCGGCCAGGACCGCGCCGATCCTTTGGCGGGGATTCAGGGAGCCGGCGGGATCCTGAAAAAGCATTTGCACCGACCGCCGGGCCTGACGTTTGGCGGAGCCCTTCAGACCGAGGAAGTCCACGCCCGCCACTTCCAGCGATCCGGACAAAGGGACCAGATGGCCGGCTAGCACCCGGGCCAGGGTGGTCTTGCCGCACCCGGATTCGCCGGCAAGCCCCAGGGCCCGGCCGGCCGCCAGTTCCACATCCACCCCCCCCACGGGGTGAAGGCCCGCCGCGGCCGGGGCCCCTCCATAACCCGCGACGATCTTCCGCGCCCTCAATACCGATGTTCCCGGCGTCGCCACCGGAGCAGACACCGTGACCATCAGCGGGGTTGCCGCGGCCGGTTTGTTCTCCTTGAGATTCCTGCTTCCGGTGATGCGCCCGTTCTCCATCTCCAGCATCCGGGTCGCCACCAGGGGCACGATGTGCGGATCGTGCGTGATGAACATCAGGGCCATGTTCCGCTCGCGGCGCACACGATTGATGAGGGACAGGATTTCACCCTGGACGGTGACGTCAAGAGCGGTGGTGGGTTCATCGGCCAGCAGCAGCGCGGGATTGCAGGCCATCGCCGCGGCCAGCAGCACGCGCTGGCGCATGCCGCCGCTCAGCTGGTGGGGATAACACTTCGCCTTGGCCGCGGGTTCGGGCACCAGCATCTCCTCCAGGAGGGCCACGGCCTGTCGCTCCGCCGCGGGCCCGTCGACACCCTGGTGGACACGGACGGTTTCGGCGATCTGCGCCCCGACGGTAAGGACCGGGTTCAGGGCCGACTGGGGCTCCTGCAGCACGAGAGTCATCCCGCGGCCGCGAAGGCCGCGCCAGGGCTGGGCCTCCGGCCGCGTCAAAAGCCCGCCGCGCCAGTGGATGGCGCCGGACCAGGTCGCCCCCGGAGGGAGCAGGCCCAGCACGGCCCTTGTCAGAATGCTTTTGCCGCAGCCCGAGGGCCCCACCAGGGCCACGGCTTCCCCTTCGGCCAGTTCCAGATCGACCCCCCGCAGGACGTCGGCCCTTCGGTCCCGGCCCGGGCTTCCGAAAGCCACCTGGAGGTTTTCCACGCGGAGCAGGTCACCCATCGCGACCCTCCCCTTGTCCGCGGGGATTCAACCTTTGCCCCAGGCCCTCGCCCAGGAGGTTGTAGCCCAAAACCGTCAGGGCGATGGCCAGCCCGGGAAACGTCGTCAGCCACCAGCCATCAAGCAGGTGGTCGCGTCCCATCTGGATCATCGACCCCCAGCTGACGGCGGGTTCCTGGGCGCCGAGGCCCAGGAAGCTCAGGAATGATTCGGCCAGGATCGCGCCGCCGATCCGCAGGGTCGCGGCCACCAGGACCGTCGGCAGCAGGTTCGGCAGGACGTGGCGCAAGGCCACCGTCATGGGTGTCAGGCCCAGGCCCCGCGCCGCGGCCACGAAATCCCGCTCCCGGAGGCTCAGGGCTTCGGCCCGCACCAGGCGGGCCACCGGCATCCATCCGGTCAGGCCCAGCACCACCATGACCAGCAGCAACGACGGGGTGGTCAGGGAAACCAGCAACAGGATCAGGAAAATCCGGGGAAAGGCCAGGAAGACGTCCGTGATGTTCATGAGCAGGCGGTCCAGCCACCGGGGCCCCAGGCCGGCGGCCAGGCCGGCGGTGGTGCCCACCAGGATGGCCACCACCACACTCACCCACCCGACCAGCAGGGAGACCCGCGCCCCGTGGACCAGGCGCAGCAGGACGTCGCGCCCCAGCACGTCGGTGCCCAGAAGGTGACTTCCCGAGGGGGAAAGCAGACGGTCGGCGGCCGCGCCCAGGGCCGCCGGGTCGCCGGGCGCGATCACCGGCGCCAGCCCGGCCACCGCCCCCAGGCCCAGGGTGATGATCAACCCGCTGCGAAGACGGCGATCGCCCCACCAGGGCGCGGCCGCGGTCACGCCGACTCCCGGCCGGTCAGCCGCACGCGGGGATCGGCCCAGCGGTACATCAGGTCCGCCAGCAGCGATCCGGTCACCACCGTGACGGCCGAGACCAGGGCCGTGCCCATGATCACCGGATAATCCCGGGCCCAGATCGCCTCGATGGCCACCCGTCCCATGCCGGGCCAGCCGAACACCACCTCGACCACCACCGCGCCGCCCAGCAGGAACGGCAGGCTCAACCCCGCCAGGGTGATGACCGGCAACAGGGCCCCCCGCAGCGCGTGGCCGAGAATGACCCGTCGCTCGGACAATCCCCGCGCCCGCGCGGCGAGGATGTAGTCCTGGCCGAGGATCTCGTCCAGGGCGGCCCGCAGGTAACGGGCCGTGCCCATGAACGTGCCCAGAGCCAGGGTGGTCACCGGCAGGACCAGGTGGTGGAACAGGTCGCCCTGCCGGGCCCACCATCCCATGAACGGCGCGTCGGGCGCGTGCATGCCCGCGGCCGGAAACCAGCCCAGCTTGCGGCTCAACAGCATGATGAGCATGAGGCCCAGCCAGAAGGCGGGCAGGGAATAGAGGGTCAGCCCCACCCCCTGGACCGTTTTGTCCCAGGCTCCAGCCGGGCGGATGGCACCGACCAGGGCCGCCCCCACCGCCAGCAGCAGGTGCAGGAGGTAGGCCGTCAGGGTCAAAAGAAGGGTGGCCGGAAGGGCTTCGGCGATGATGGTGCCGGCGGGACGCTGCTGGGCCAGGCTGGCGCCGAAATCACCGCGCACCGCGGCGCCCAGCCAGTGGACATACTGCTTCGGCAGGGATTCATCCAGACCCAGGTGGTCCCGAAGCAGGGCGCGGTCGGCGGCGCTGAATTCATCCTGGACGACCCGATCCAGGGGATCGCCCGGCGCCAGACGCACGATGAAAAACACCGCGGACATCAGGACAAAAACCAACACGGCCGCCACGGCGACCCTGCGCGCCAACCAGAAAATCATGGAATCCCTTCAGGATCAGGTTACCGACGGGATTGATAGTAGGGAGTCCGACCGCGAATGGTCAAGCAGGACCCGGGCGGGCCGGCCGCCTCAGCAGGGAACGATGTCCAGCTCCAGGATCCGGCCGAAGGCCGCCGCCAGGCGCGGGGCCAGACCGTCCAGGTCGGCGGGGTCCCCGAAGGTGCCCAGCAGCTGGCCCAGGTCCGTGGTGACGGCGGCCAACTGCGCGGGGTCGTCAGCCGGCGTCCCCTTCAGGAAGCCCGGCAGGTCCAGGTGGCGGGGACCGGCCAGAATGGATCCATGCTGCAGGAAGACGCCCCCGGTACGGCGCTGCGCCGACCCGATGAGCTTGCGCCCGGCCACACTGACCTCATGACGGCCGGCGCTGCGGAAGCAGACCAGGCCGCGGGCCTCGTCGCGGGATTCGCCCTCGGAAATGTCCGCGGCGATGCCCAGGTCCGCCAGGAAGGCCAGCAACGCCTGGTTGATCTTCATGTAGGTTTCGTGGAGTGAGTTTCCGAACACCGGACCCGGCGAGGTGCCGATCACGGCGTAGGTCAGTTCGTCGGCGTGGAGAATCGCCCGGCCGCCGGTCGGGCGCCGGACCAGGTCGTAGCCGGCGGCGTCGAGGGCGTCCCGGTCGAAGGAGGAAAGGTCCTGGTTGTAGCCGAAAGTGACGGCCGCGGGCTCCCAGCGGTACACCCGCAGGATGGGGTCGTCCCCTTCCCGGTGCGCCGCCAACAGGGACGCGTCCCGCTCCATGTTCACCGTGCCGGTCGACGCCCCGTCGAAAAGAACGCGCAGGTTGCCCATCACGCGGTCAGCAGTTGCAGGGGCCGAGCCAGCTCAGATCCGGCTGGCGGGCCGCCTGGGCTTCGTCCATCCGGCCCACCGGAGTGGAGTACGGCGCGCCCTTGAGGATGTCGGGATCCTCGGCGGCCTCCCGGCGAATGGCGTGCAGGATTTCCACGAACAGGTCCAGGCTTTCCCGCGACTCGGTCTCGGTGGGTTCGACCATCAGCGCTTCCTCGACGATGAGCGGGAAGTAGATGGTCGGCGCGTGGATACCGTAGTCGAGCATGCGCTTGGCGATGTCCAGGGTGCGCACCCCGAATTCGGTCTTCCACTTCTTGCCGCTGGCCACGAACTCGTGCATGCATTCCCCGGCGTTGTCCACCGGCAGGATGTCCTTCAACCGCGCCAGCAGGTAGCGGGCGTTGAGCACCGCGCACTCGGACACGCGGGTCAGGCCGTTGCCCCCGTTGCGCAGGATGTAGGCCAGCGCGCGCAGGCAGACCCCCACGTTGCCGAAGTGGGTGTGGATGGCCGCGCCGTCCCAGCCCGGCAGTTGTTCCAGCCCGTAGGTTCCGTCCCCGTGGTCCACGATCAGGGGACCCGGCAGGAACGCCGCCAGCTCCTCGGTCACGCAGATGGGCCCCGCCCCCGGACCGCCGCCGCCGTGGGGCGTGCTGAAGGTCTTGTGCAGGTTCATGTGGACCACGTCGAAGCCCATGTCTCCCGGACGCGTCTTGCCCATCACCGCGTTCAGGTTGGCGCCGTCCATGTAGAGGCGCCCGCCGGCGGCGTGGATGATGTCGGAAATTTCCCGGATATCGTTCTCGAACAAACCCAGCGTGTTGGGATTGGTGATCATGATGCCGGCTGTTTTATCCGAAACCGCGGCGCGCAGCACGTCGAGGTCGATCCGTCCGTTCGGACGCGAGCCGATGGTGCGCGGCTTCATGCCCGCGATCACCACCGAGGCGGGATTGGTGCCGTGGGCCGAGTCGGGAATCAGGATCTCGTCGCGGTCGGGTTCGCCGTTGGCCACGTGCAGCGCCCGGATCACCAGCATGCCCAGGTACTCGCCGTGGGCGCCGGCGGCGGGAATCAGGCTGCAGGCGGCAAAGCCCGTGATCTCGCACAGGGAGCGTTCCAGAAGCTTGAGGGCTTCCAGCAGGCCCTGGATATCGTCGGGACCCTGGTCAGGATGGAGGTCGGCCAGGCCGGGCAGGCCGGCCACCTGTTCGTTGACGCGCGGGTTGTACTTCATGGTGCAGCTGCCCAGAGGGTACATGCCGCGTTCGATGTGATGGTTCAGGTTCGACAGGCCCGTGAAATGCCGCATGACCTCGGGCTCGCTCAGGGCCGGAAAATCAGCGGGCGCCGCGCGCCGCGTGTCCGCCGGCAGGACGCCGTCCAGGTCGGCGGCCGCGGGGTCGCCGTCCCACTTGGGGAAAGTCAGGCCGCGCCGTCCGGCCGCCCCCTTGTTGAACAGGGAATCGTGAAGACTCGCGTTCCAGCGGCCGGTGGCCAACCGACCCTGGCTGCTTTTTTCCTGGCTGTTTTTTTCCTGGCTCAAGCGGACACCTCCGTAGCGCCGGGTTCCCCGGACAGGAATTCCTCCAGCAGCCGGCCCAGGGTTTCGATCTCGGCGGCCGTGCGTTTTTCGGTGACGGCCACCAGCAGGTCGTTCGGCCCACAGCCGGCATACCCGTCCAGCGGGATGCCCGCCAGAACACCCCGGCTCCGCGCGAAGGCACAAAAAGCGGCCGCGGGCTTGTCCAGTCGGATCACCGTCTCGTTGAAGACCGGTCCGGGGAACGGCAGGCTGACGCCCGCAATGTCACGGACCCGGCGGCGCAGGGCGGTGATGCGGGTCAGGTTGGCTTCGCCCAGGGCCTGCAGGCCCCCGGCCCCGAGCATGGCCAGGTAGACCGTCGCGCGCAGGGCGTTCAGGCCCTGGTTGCTGCAGATGTTGCTGGTCGCCTTTTCCCGGCGGATGTGCTGCTCGCGCGTTTGCAGGGTCAGCACGTAGCCCATCTGTCCCCGGTTGTCCCGGGTGCGGCCCACGATGCGGCCGGGAATGCGCCGCTTGTGCTGGTCGGTGCAGGCCAGGAATCCCAGGAGGGGACCGCCCCAGCTGGGATTCACCCCGAAGGGCTGGGCTTCGCCGACCGCCAGTTCCGCCCCGAATTCGGCGGGCGTCTTGAGCAGCGACAGGGCCACCGGGTTCACCGCCGCGACCACGATCGCGCCGGCATCCTTGACCACCCGGGCCAGTTCGTCCACCGGCTCGACCAGTCCGAGATAGTTGGGGTTGGGGATGACCACGGCGCCCACCTCGTCGGTGATCGCCCCGGCCAGAACCGCGGGGTCGATGGTCCCGGCCGGCCCGGCCGGAACATCGATGACCGTGACACCTTCGCCGGCCATCATGGTCTTGACCACCCGGCGGTAGCGGGGGTTCACCGTGGCCGGCAGGACGATCGCCTTTTTCCGGTTGGAGGCCAGGGCGACCGAAAGGGCTTCGCTCAGGGCCGTGGCCGCGTCATACATGCTGGCGTTGGCCACCTCCATGCCGGTCAGGCGGCAGATGAACGACTGCCATTCGTAGATCACCTGCAGCGTGCCCTGCGAAACCTCCGGCTGGTACGGCGTGTAGGCGGTCAGGAATTCACTGCGTGAGCTGATGGCGTCCACCGCGGCGGGAATGATGGAGTCGTAGACCCCGCCCCCCAGGAACGACACGAGTTCACCCTGTCCGTGGTTGGCCGAGGCCACCTTGCGGAAATAGCGCCGGACCTCTTCCTCGGTCAGGCCGTCGGCCAGGTCGAGGGGTCGCCCGAGGCGGACGTTTTCCGGCAGGTGGGAGAACAGATCGCCGATCTCCTTCTTGCCGATGACGTCGAGCATCGCCCGGATGTCCTCGGATGAATGGGGAACGTAGGGCATGGGCCGATCAGCCTCCCAGAAGTTCGTTGTAGGCCTTGGCGTCCAGCAGCTCGTCCAGTTCCGCGGTGTCGCTGAGCCGGACCTTGATCATCCACCCCTCGTCCATGGGATCGCTGTTGACCAGTTCGGGGGTGTCGACCACGTCCTGGTTGACCTCGATGACCTCGCCCGAAACGGGCAGGTACAGGTCCGCGACCGCCTTGACCGATTCGATGGTGCCGATGGTGTCGCCCTGGCTGAACTCGGACCCGGTTTCGGGCAGTTCGACGAAGACCACGTCGCCCAGCTCGCCGGCGGCGAAATCAGTGACGCCGATGGTGCCGACGCCGTCCTCGATCATGATCCACTCGTGTTCCTGGGTGTATTTGCGATCGTCCGGTACCATGCTGCGAGCCTCCTGCCGGGTTGGCTGTCCTCAGGACAGCGTCCTGTCGGCCCGCGGATCCCCTTTGGTCCGCGCGGCCAGGAACGGAAACGAAACGAGGCGGCATTCCACGGCCTTGCCGCGAATATCCACCGCCAGATCCTCATCGGAAACGGCTTTTTCCACCAGCGCCATGGCCAGGGGCTTTTTCAGGGTCGGGCTGAAGGTGCCGCTGGTCACGAAGCCGACATCACGGCCGCCGGCCAGGACCCGGGCCCCCTGCCGGGCGATGCCGCGCCCGGTGACCTCGAGGCAGACGATCCTGCGGGGCACCCCGCCGGCCTTCTGGGCCACGAGAGCTTCGCGACCGACGAAGGCCTCCTTCTTCAACTTGACGGCCCACCCGATGCCGGCCTCGAGGGGCGTGACATCCTCCTCCAGTTCATGGCCGTACAGACAGTAACAGACCTCGAAGCGAAGCGTGTCCCGGGCCGCCAGGCCGATGGGCGCGGCTCCCAGGTCGGCGCCCTTGGCCAGCAGCTCCTCCCAGGCCGCCACGGCGTCCCCGTTGGGAAGATAGATTTCGTATCCGTGTTCCCCGGTGTAACCGGTCCGCGACACGATCCAGCGGCCGCCGGGACCGTCGCAGGTCAGGGCGGTATAGAAATCGAGGGCGGCGATATCCTCCACCAGGCCGGCCAGGACGTCCACCCGGCCCACGAGCTCGCGGCTGTCCGGGCCCTGGACGGCGATCAGGGCGACCTCGTCGCTGCGGTCGGCCATCGCCACGCCTTCGGTCGGCAGGTTCCGCTCGAGCCAGGCGGCGATCTTGTCATGGTTGGAGGCATTGCAGACGATCAGCCATTCGGCGTCGCCGAGGCGATAGACAAGCATGTCATCCAGCACGCCGCCGTCCTCGCGGCACATGGCGTTGTAGACGATTTTCCCCACGGGGATGCCGGCGGTGCGGTTGGTGACCAGCCCGTCGATCCAGGCTTCGGCTCCCGGGCCGGTGACGAAGATCTCCCCCATGTGGGTGATGTCGAACAGCCCGACTTTTTCCCGCACGCAGGCGTGCTCGGCCAGAACCCCCTCGTACTGGACGGGCATCTCAAAACCCGCGAACGGCACCATCTTGGCGCCATGGGCCCGGTGCCAGGCCGTCAGGGGCGTTGTCTTCAGGTCCGGGGCATCATTCACGGATGGGTCTCCAGGGCAGCAGGCCAAAGGGATTACCAAAAAGAAGGTCCGGCAGGAAGGGGAAACCCCGCCGCCGGTCAGGCCAAATCTAAACTCCGGTCCGGGTTTTTGCCAAGGGAATTAGGAGCCCGATCCGCCCTGTCAGGCGAACAGTTCCCGCAGCATGGCCCCGGTGTAGGAATCCGGAGCCGCCATGATGCTGTCCAGGTCTCCCGAGGCCACCAGGCGTCCTCCTTCGGCCCCGCCTTCGGGACCCAGGTCCAGGATGTGGTCCGCCCGCCGGATGACCTCCGGATGGTGTTCGATGACCAGCACCGTATTGTCGTGGCCGATCAACTGTTCCAGGACGCTCATCAGGCGGTCGACGTCGCAGAAATGAAGGCCGGTCGTGGGTTCGTCCAGGATGTACAGGGTGTGGCGCTGACCGCCCCGGGAGAGTTCCTTGACCAGCTTGAGACGCTGGGCCTCGCCGCCGGACAGGGTGCCGCCGGCCTGGCCCAGGCGCAGGTAGTCCAGGCCCACGCCGTGCATCACGTCCAGGATCTTGCGGCAGGCCGGGATGTTGCCCAGCACGCCGCGCGCCTCCTCGACGGTCATCTCGAGGATGCGGGCGATGTCACATCCCTTGAAATGGACCTCGAGGGTTTCACGATCGAAGCGGCGGCCACCGCATTCCTCGCACAGGACCTCGACATCGGGCAGGAAGTCCATGGTCAGCCGGCGCAGTCCGGCCCCTTCGCAGACGGTGCAGCGGCCGCCGGCGGTGTTGAAGCTGAACCGCCCCGAGTTGTAGCCGCGCATCCGTGCCAGACTGGTCTGCGCGAAAATCTTGCGCACGTGGCTGTACAGGCCGGTGTAGGTCGCGGGCGTCGAACGGGGCGAACGTCCGATGGGCGACTGGTCCACCAGCACCACCGAATGCAGGGAGTCGGCGCCGATGATTTCCCGGTAGGGTTCGGGCCTCTGGCGCGCGCGGTGTTTCATCGCCGCCAGGGCCCGGTACAAGGTGGCGTGCACCGCGGTGCTCTTGCCGGACCCCGACACGCCCGTCACGACCGTCAGTCGGCCCAGGGGAATGTCCAGGTCCACGTTCTTGAGGTTGCGCCCGGTGAGCCCGCGGATGGCCAGGACCTCGGCCGGGGCCGGGCCCTTGGTCAAGGGATCGGGGCCGTCCCGGCCCACCCGGCCGGCCAGGTAGTCGCCCGTGGCGGTGCCCACCCGCGCCGACACTTCGGCCACCGTGCCCTGGGACACGATCTCGCCCCCGTGTTCGCCGGCCCCGGGCCCCAGGTCGATGATGTGATCGGCGGCCAGCATGACGTCCCGGTCGTGTTCGACCACGATCACCGAATTGCCGCGGTCGCGCAGGGCCTGCAGGGTCGCGATGAGCTTGCCGATGTCCCGGTGGTGCAGCCCCACGCTGGGTTCATCGAGGATGTAAAGGACGCCCGTCAGCTGCGAACCGACCTGGGTGGCCAACCGGACCCGCTGGCCCTCGCCCCCCGACAGGGTGGCCGTGCCCCGGGACAGGGACAGGTAGCTGACCCCCACCTGGAGCAGGAAACGCAGCCGGTGGCGGATCTGGTCCAGGATGGGAGCCGAAACGATACGATTGCGCTCGCCGCTGAACGAGACGCCGGCCAGCCATTCGGCGAATCCGTCCAGGGTCAGGGCGGCCACTTCTCCGATGTGTCGACCGTCAATTTTCACGTTGAGGGATTCGGGCCGCAGGCGGTAGCCCCGGCAGACGGGACAATCCTGTTCGACCATCATGCGCTCGAGGGAGGCGCGGATCTTGTCCGACTTGGTTTCGCGGTGCCGCCGGACCAGTTCGGGCACCAACCCCTCCCACTCCCGCAGGAACGCGTTGTAGTGGGGATGCTCCCGCAACTCCTTCGTGATTTCCGGAGTCAGCCCGTGGAAAAGGACGTCCTTCACCCGCGGGTCCAGATCCTTGAAGGGAGTGTCCAGCGTGAAGCCCATCGCGCCGGCCAGGGCCTCGACCTGGACATAGAGCCAGCTGGTCTCCTTGCCCTTGAGGAATTCGATGGCCCCCGAGGCGATGTCCAGTTCCGGTTCGGGAACCAGCGCCTCGGGATAGATGGTGCGCAGGGTGCCCAGCCCGTTGCAGTTTTCGCACGACCCGGCCGGGGAGTTGAAGGAGAACTGCCGGGGCTCGCGTTCGGGAAATCCCCGGCCGCAGCCCGGGCACGAGGACTGCCGGCTGTACCAGCTTTCCTTGCCGCCGGTCCAGACGATGACCGACCCGTGTCCCAGCTCGCTCGCCCGGTCCAGGGCGATTTTCAGCCGGTCGCGAATGTCCGGGCGGTTGGCCATGCCGTCGACCACCACGGCGATGTCGTGGGTCTTGCCCCGGGCCAGTTCGATCGGGTCATCGAGATCCTTGAGGTCGCCGTCGACCAGGACCCTCAGGTAGCCCTGCTGCCGCAGGTCATCCAGCAGCTTCCTGTGCTCACCCTTGCGACCGCGCACCACCGGGGCCAGCAGGTAGAACCGGGTTTTTTCGGGCAGTGCCGCGATCTCGTCGCCGATCTCGGCCAGGGGACGCCCCGTAGCCGGCACCAGGCAGTCCGGACAGTGGACCGTGCCGCAACGGGCGAAAAGCAGCCGCAGGAAATTGTAGATCTCCGTCACCGTGCCCACGGTCGAGCGCGGGCTGCGGCCAAGACCTTTCTGATCGATGGCCAGGGCGGGACTGAGGCCCTCGATGCGGTCCACGTCGGGTTTGGGAAGCTGGTCGAGAAACTGGTGGGCGTAGCTGGAAAGGCTCTCGATGTAGCGCCGCTGCCCCTCGGCATACAGGGTGTCGAACGCCAGCGACGATTTGCCCGAACCGCTGGGGCCGGTAATGACCACCAGCCTGCGTCTGGGCAGGCGCAGGCTGAGGTTCTTGAGATTGTGGACCCGGACGCCCTTGACGGTGATGTCCCCGTGAAGGACGGGCCCCTTGGGTGTTGTCTTGCTGGCCACTCTGGTTTTGTCCGCCCTTTATCCGGCCGGCTTCAGCTCGGCGGGCATCTCGTCCCACGCGGCCTTTTCGGATTCGGTGAGGTCGCCGGTGCCCACCATGATGGTCACCTTGTTGATGACCACGGGATTGCGGGGGGCGTCACGTCCGGCGGCCGGATTCTGTTCCGCGCCGACGATGGTGTCGGCGACGTCCATGCCGGCGACGACCTGTCCGAAGATCGTGTACTTGCCGTCCAACTGGGGCGTGGCGGCCACGCAGATGAAGAACTGGCTGCCGGCGGAATCGTCACTCGGGCCGCGGGCCATGCTCAGGGTGCCGCGAATGTGTTTCTCGCCCGGGGAGAATTCGGCCTTCAGGTTGGCCGGGCCGTCCAGCCCGGCATACCCCTTTTCGGCCAGCATGGCGTTGACCTGGGCGACCAGTTCCAGTTCCTCATCATTGAGGACGTCGGTCATGGTGGGGCCGCCCATCCCGTCGTTGCGGGGATCGGCATCCTTGCTGTTGGGATCGCCGCCCTGGATGACGAATCCGGGAACGATGCGATGGAACTTGGTGCCGTCGTAGAAACCGGTCTCGGCGAGGAAGACGAAATTATTGACGTGGTTGGGCGCCAGTTCCGGGTAGAAGACCAGCAGGATGTTGCCCGCCCCGGTTTCCATCCGGGCAAAAACGGGATCCGCCGCCTGGGCGAAGGCCGCCCCCAGCAGGGTGGCCAGGATGACCAGCGAAAAGACCAGGAAACGTTTCCCCCGGCGGGCGGGCATGGCTGTGACGAATTTCTCAGGACGCATATTTCCTCCAGGATGCCGGACGTGTCTAGTTGGCGCGCCGGACAAGATAGGCGATGCCAAGTTCAGAATGAATGTGTTCTCCCAGCTTCGAGGCGGCGGCCATGTCGCCGATGCGCTCCAGCATCACCCGGTGATAGATCTTGCCGCCGAGATCATACTGGACGACCTCCGGCTTGTAGCCCAGGGCCTGGATACGGTCGGCCTGCTTGCGGGCGTTGGCAAGGCTGGTGAACGAGCCCAACTGCAGGCTGTAGGTCCCTTCCCCGGTGGCTGCCGGGGTCGCTTGTCGCGACACCGGAGGCGTTGCCGGCGCGGTTTCGGCGGCCGCAGGGACCGCCTTCAATTCATCCGGCGACCGATCGGTTCCACTCTCGGGGGTCCTTAATGTTCCCGCCTCGTAGGTGTTTTCGGTCAGGCCGGAATCCTCGGCCGCCACCAGGGACGAATCCTGGGCGACGCCGGGAACCAGGGCCTTCCGGCTGGCCTGGGCGGCCTCTTTATCCTTGTCTTTGCCGCCGCAGCCCGATCCGGTGAATACCGCGACCAGAATCGCCGCGACCAACACCAAAAAAAACTGCCAACGCCCTGCGGGCGTGCCTATCCTCATGACTACCTCCCGGTATGGACTGGTCAATCGGGAACGTTGGACATAGTATCCCCCTGTCGGGGGTCATGGCAAGCCCGACCCCCGACAGAATGGGTTTTCCCCGCAGAAAGACGGTTTTCATGTCCTCCACCGACCCGATGGTCTATTGCGACAACGCCGCCACCAGTTTCCCCAAGCCACCGAATGTGGCCCGGGCCATGGGCGAGTTCCTCACCCACCGGGCGGTCAACCCCGGGCGCTCGGGTTTTGACCTGTCCCTGGCGGCCGGTCGCATGATCGACGAGGTCCGCCGGCGCCTGGACCTCATGTTCCATAATCCCGCGGCCGATCCGAACCGGACGGTGTTCACCGCCAACGCCACCGACGCCCTCAACCTGGCCCTGCAGGGGGTCTGCCGGCGTGGCGACCACGTGGTCGGGACCGTTCTGGAACACAATTCCGTCCTGAGGCCCCTGACCATGATGAAACAGGCGGGCCTCATTGAATTCGACCTGGTGGATTGCGACGACCGGGGCCTGGTGGATCCGGCCGACATCGCGGCGGTCCTGCGGCCCGAAACCCGCCTGGTCGTCATGACCCACGCCAGCAATGTCTGCGGGGCCATCCAGCCCGCGGCCGACGTGGGCGCCCTCTGCCGCGACCGCGGGGTCCTGTTCCTTCTCGACGCGGCCCAGACCGCCGGGCTGATTCCCGTCGACATGACCGCCCTGCACGCCGACCTGGTGGCCTTCACGGGACATAAATCCCTGATGGGACCCACCGGCACCGGGGGTCTGGTCGTCGGTCCGGGCGTGGACATCCTCAGCACCCGCTGGGGCGGCACCGGCGTCCGTTCCGAGATGAGGGAACATCCCGGGGAGTTTCCCTGGCGGCTGGAGGCCGGCACCCTCAACACCGTGGGCATCGCGGGTCTGGCCGCGGCGCTGGACTGGCTCGAGGAGCCCGCCTCGGCCGACCGCCTGGATCGTGAACGCGCCCTCGCCTCTGAATTCCTGGATGGCTGCGCCGGCCTGGACCGGGTGAGGATCCAGGGCCACGGAACCGACCCCACGACCCTGGGGCCGGATCATTTGCCGGTCATCCCACTGACGGTGGACGGCCGCACCCCCGAGGAAATCGGCCTGTTCCTGGACGTGGACGGGAACATCGCCGTGCGCACAGGCCTGCATTGCGCCCCCCTGGCCCACCAGCGACTGGGCACGGCGCCGGAGGGTTCGGTCCGTTTCAGCTTCGGCCCCTTCAACACCGGCGCCGATGTCGCGCGGATTCTCGAAGCCCTGGCCGAACTCTCCCGGTGATCATGTTCGGATGTCCGTCAGAAAAAGCGGCCCCGGATCACAGGGATCCGGGGCCGCCGACAGCCTGACGCTACGTAAACCGAAGCAGGTCTATTGACCGGTGCGGTGCAGGGTGAACCGCACGCGGCGGTTCTGGGCACGGCCTTCGGGCGTGTCGTTGTCGGCCAGGGGCCGGAAGGGACCGTAACTGACCGCGGCAAAGCGGGCAGGATCCAGGCCCAGGTTGTTGGTCATGTAACGAACGACCGCGGAGGCGCGGAAGGCACCCAGTTCCCAGTTGGAGGGGTACTTCTCCTGGTATTCCTCGAGGATCTTCTTGTTGTCGGTGAAGCCTTCGACGAAAATTTCCCAATCGGGGTAGTCGCGGATGGTGCTGGCGATCCCTTCCAGGGTCGGCACCATGGTGTCCAGGACCATGGCCTGACCGGCGTTGAAGCCCAGGTCATCCTGGATCGTGATCATGACCACTTCTTCGGATTCCTCGATCAGGACCGCGTTCTCGCCCTGGCAATCCTTGAGGTTATTCCGCAGATCCTGGGCGACACTCTCACGCTCCTTGATGGCGGCGTCCTTGTCGGCCAGATCCTTCTGCATTTCGGCGATCTGGGCATCCAGCTGCATGATCTGCTCTTCATATTCCTTGCAGGAACAGCCCGCCATCGCGAAAATGGCGACCAGAAGCCCCAGCAAGACAATATTCCTGGCAATCCTCTTGTTCATGGATCACTCCTTGTTTGCGACGAGCCGAAACAGCCCGCCAACCTTTTGTCCGGCCAAGTGATGTCTTCCGTGCGCCATCAATCGAAAACCGGATATCCCGAAAACGGGAAAATTCTCGTCAAGGGGAGAGAGTAGGCTCCAAACCCCATAAACCTCAAGTTTTTTTTGAGATTTGTTCAATCAAACTTTTTCAATTCGGAATCCGGTCCGATGACATCGATTTTGTCCCCCTCCTTCAGGACCATGGACCCGTCGGGCATGGGGATTTTTTCCACATTCGGTTCCTCCCCCTCGTTTTTCGGGGGACTGGTCCGATGCACCTGGACCAGGTTCAGCTTTAGCTTCCCCAGAAGGTTCAAGTCGGCCAGGCTCTTGTCGTTCCAGTCCGCGGGGACCTTGATGCGGCGCAGGCTGAACCCCCTGGGCAGCTCCACGAAATCCACCACCGAATCGTGGAGCAGGTGTTCGGCCAGCCTCTCGCCCATGTCCTCTTCGGGCTTGATGACCTGATCGGCCCCCACCCGGCGCAACACGGCTTCCTGCATGTCGTTCAGGGCCTTGGCGTAGACAACGGGCACCCCCATGCTCTTCAGGTGCATGGTCACCAGGACCGAGGATTCGAAATTCGTGCCGATGGCCACCACGCCCACGTCCATCGACCCCACGTCATAGGAATTCAGGTTGTTCTTGTCGGTGGCGTCGCAGCCGACGGCCACGGTGACGTCATCGGCAACGTCCTGGACCAGCCGCGTGCTGCGGTCCATGGCCAGCACTTCGGCCCCGTCCCGGGCCAACCGGACAGCCAGGGTGCTGCCGAATTTTCCCAATCCAACCACGATGACCTTCAACATGCGGGAATCTCCTTGACGTGAAGTTAGGACGCTCAGCCGATCAGGATGCGGCCCTGGGGCAGCCGCACGCGGGGATCGTTGCTGGAACCGGTCAGGCTGCTGGCCAGGGTCAACGGGCCCAGGCGCCCGACAAACATCAGCAGGATGATGACGATCCGGCCCACCGGGGACAGGACCGAGGTCAGCCCCAGGGACAGGCCCACCGTCCCCAGCGCCGAAAACACCTCGAAGGCCGTGTCCAGGAATGGTTTCTCCTCGGTCAACAATAGAATGAAAACCCCGGTCGCCGCCAGTATCAAGCCGGCCGAAAGGACAAGCAGGGAACGCTGGACATGAACGGTCTCCAGCTCCCGCCCGCCGAGGCGCACGCGGTTCAGGCCCTGCCCGATGGACCGCAGATTGGCCCAGATGATGGCCACCGAGGTGACCTTCACCCCGCCGGCGGTGGACCCGGGGGCGCCGCCGATGAACATCAGGACGATCATCATGAACAGCGAGGCGGATTTCATCCCGGTCAGGTCCATGCTGTTGAAACCCGCGGTGCGGCAGGTCGCCGACTGGAAAAACGCCTGCGAAATCTTCCAGCCCGCCCCCTGCCCGGCCAGCGAATGGTTCCATTCGACACCCGCCAGGAATACCGTACCGACGACCAGCAGGGCGGCCGACACCACCAGCACCACCTTGGCGTGAAGGTTGATGCGACCTACGAGCCGGCCCCGCCTCAGGGCGCGCCCCTGCAGCCAGGCCAGTACCTGGGCCACGACCGCGAATCCCAGGCCGCCGATCACCAGCAGTCCCGCGATCGGGGCCATCACCCACGGGTTGTACGACAGGGACATCAGGGAATCGTCGAAGGTCCCGAACCCGGCGTTGCAGAAGGCGCTCACCGAGTGGAAAACGGCGGTGAAGGCGCGTTGGCCGCGGTCGTCGATCACCCCGCTCAGGCCCCGGTACAGGGCCAGGGCACCGACGGTTTCAAGAACCAGGGTCATCAGGATGATGAACCGCACCATTTGCCCGACCGCGCTGAGCATGGGCACCTGGAACACCTCGCGCAGCAGGCTGTGCTCCCGGACCCCGATACCCCGGCCCAGCAGGAGGCTCAGGGCGGCCGTCAGGGACATGATGCCCAGCCCCCCCAGCTGGATGAGAACCAGGATGACCGTCTGGCCGAACTGGGTGAATCCCGTCCCGGTGTCGCGAACGATCAGGCCGGTGACGCACACGGCGCTGGTCGAGGTGAACAGCGCGTCCAGGGGGGTCAGCGGCATGTTCACGGGTGTGGACCGGGGCAGCAGGAGAAACCCCGCGCCCACGAGAATCAGTAACATGAAGGCCAAGACGAAAGCCGCCGCGGGCCGGACCTTCAGACTGGCGTACCTCGAGTGCAGATGCGGGAGTTGAACCGCGAACACGGACACGATGTAGATCTGGATGATGATCAGGTAGGCCCGGGTCACCGATCCCACCGACAGCCGGCCCAGTACCGAATTCAGCCAGGTTGTTTCCCTCCCGGCCAGAAGGGCCGCCGTCTCGAAAAGAAGCAGGACCGAAAGGGTGAAGGTGGGCCAGCGCTTCCGCAGATAGAGGCGGAAAGTGCCCAGGTCCCGCCACGACACCACCTGCTCCAGCAGGAACAGCCCCACGGCGGCCGAAGAGAACACCCGGGCGGCTCCCAGAAGAAAAGGCGAAGGATAGGTGCCGTATTCAATGACAAGGCCCGCCAAGCCGAACAAACCGGCCAGAACCAGCAATAATCGCCTGAATATGAAACGACCGCTGGTATCGAGATACATACCGTCCCCGCCACGCCGATGGAAATTGTTGAAAATTCCGGTAAATGCCCGTCCCTATTCTGCGATACCAGTAGGGAGAAACCCGGCCCGGATCCTATTCGCGGCCGGAAATGGATCCTTGCCCGCGGGCGGGATCATCCAATGTTCTGACGGAAGATTCAACAAGCGAATGCGAAACCCCAACTGGACAGGTTGTCGTATGAAGGTGTCGCACCCCGTCATCGGGCTTATCCTCGTGGTGACCTGCCTCGGCCTGGCGCCGCAGCCGGCCAAGGCAAACCCGGCCCCCCTGGACACCCTGATGGAATACGATGCTGATGGTGTCGAAAGCGATCCGAGGTACGCGGGGTCGGATCTCAACATCAGCAGGAAACTGCTGCCCGAAGCCAAGGCATCCACCATCGAAAAGACCCGCGCGCCCGAAAGGCCGCCCCGTCTGGACGATCCCCTTGCCGCCGCCTATCGCTTCCAGCTGGCCCGCCAGGCGGCCATGTCGAACAATCCCGCCGGGGTCACCGAAAACCTGGCCGCCGCCATCGAGGCGTCTCCCGGGCATCCCCGCTACCAGTGGTACCAGTTCGTCCAGGCCCTCAAGTCGATGGACACCGCCACCCTGGTCCGGGTCCTGCCGACGTCGGTCCGGGCCCTGCTCGGATCCCCCGTCGGCCGCGGGCATTTCATCGTCGCCTGGCACCAGGGAGCCCTCCTGGCCAACGGGTTCTTCTGGACCGTCCTGGTTTCGGGCCTGTACCTGGCCTGGTGGCGCAAGATGGCCCATGACATGGGCGCCACCCTGCTGAGCGACACCAAGCACCGACCCCGCTTCCTGCTGCCGTTCCTGTTGCCGATAATCCTGATCCTGTTCAAACCCGGCTGGTTCGGCTTCCTGGCCATCATGTCGATACCCCTGGTGGTCCATGCCCGCGGCCGCATTCGCGTCCTGCTGCTGGCCACCTGGATGGTCGCCCTTTGCCTGGTCTTCCCCGGCTGGCCGGTCCTGCGTTCGGCCGTGCCGACGATCGACCCCAACAGCGAGGTCACCCTGCTGGACCGGGCCTGCACCCTGCCCCCTTCGGCGGGCATGATCCAGGAGCTCAAGAAACGCATCGCGGACTCGACGGACCAGAACCGCACCAACCGGCTGACCAACGCCCTGGCCATCCAGGAGGCCCGCCGCGGCCAGTACCAGGAGAGCAGCCGCCTCTTCCGGAAGGCCCTCGAGACCGAACCCGACAACTTCACCGCCCTGATGGGCGTGGCCAACAACACCTACTACCGGGGACACATGGACAGCGCGGCCAAGGCCTATTCCAAGATCTCGCTGTCGCACCCCGACCGCGGCGAGGCTCCCTACAACCTGGCCCAGGTCTACTTCAAGAAACTGTTCGTGCCCGAGGCGACCGACGCCATGGACAAATCACGGTCCCTGGGCTTCATCCCCTCGTTCTCGACCACGGCCAACAACCCCCGCAAGGGCTACTCGCCGGTGGTCTACCCGCCCCTGACCAACCAGGCCATGAAGGAGGCCTGCCAGTACGAGGCGGGCGCCTACCCTTCCCTGGTCGTGGTGTCCTCATGGCGGTACCTGC
>Ga0210065_1000050_pt1 | contig 37389 bp, 28 predicted proteins | sample Muzzi_PWB_D1_FD_185533 | JGI IMG/M metagenome (GOLD analysis project Ga0210065, IMG submission 185533) | Wetland microbial communities from San Francisco Bay, California, USA, that impact long-term carbon sequestration - Muzzi_PWB_D1 (SPAdes) | ecosystem: Environmental > Aquatic > Marine >... | reverse complement strand
CGTGGGGGGGCTGTCGGGGGCGGCGCTCGGCAACGGGGTGGTGCCGGTGATCGGCGCGGTCATGGGCAGCTTCGCCGGCGGTTTCGGGGGCGCGGTGCTGGGCGAATACTACAATCGGGAAAAACTGGAGCCCAGCCTGCGCATCGGGGGTCACGCCTTCCTGGGACGGCTGCTGGCGATCTTCATCAAACACGCCATCGCCCTTCTCATGGTTTTCCTGATCCTGAAGGCCACCATCCCCGTATCCTGAAACAGGGCTTGAATCAGCATGTTCATGATTGCGGCCGGCCCGGAAACCGACTAAAATGGGGTGGTTTAATCCCCTTTTTCCGAATTCCCCCATTGCCGGGAGCGCGAGATGATTGGTCGGACCATAGGTCCTTATAAGGTGAGCGAATTGATCGGCCGCGGCGGGATGGGCGAGGTCTTCAGGGGCGTCGACACCAACCTGGGGCGGGAGGTCGCGCTGAAGGTCCTGCCGCCCGAATTGGCCCGTGATCCCGACCGCCTGGCGCGCTTCGAGCGCGAAGCCCGGGTGCTGGCCTCGCTGCAGCACCAGAACATCGCGGCCATCTACGGTCTGGAAAAAGTGGATGACCAGCCCGTTCTGGCCATGGAACTGGCCCAGGGCGAGGACCTCAGCACCCGCCTGCTCTCCGGCCCCCTGCCGATCAACGAAGTCGAAAAGATCACCCGGCAGCTGGCCAAAGGCATGGAGTTCGCCCACGAGAAGGGCATTGTCCACCGCGACCTGAAACCCGCCAACGTCAAGGTCGCCGGCGACGGCCGCGTCAAGATCCTGGACTTCGGGCTGGCCCGGGCCTTTTCGGCCGAGTCCTCCCGGGAGAGCGGACCCGGATCCGCCTTCAACGCCACCATCACCCAGGCCCTGACCGGGGCGGGCACTGTCCTGGGGACAGCGGCCTACATGAGCCCCGAGCAGGCGCGCGGCTACGAGGTCGATCGGCGCAGCGATATCTGGGCCTTCGGGGTCATCCTGTACGAAATGCTGACCGGCAGCCGCCTGTTCGAGGGCGAGACGGCGACCGACACGCTGGCGGCCATCCTGCACAAGGAACCCGACTGGGACGCCCTGCCCGACGACACGCCCAACCTCCTGGTGCAGATCTGCCAGCGCTGCCTGGTCAAGGATCCGCAGCACCGTCTGCGCGACATCGGCGAAGCCAGGGTGGCGCTGGAAGGCTCGGGCGTTTCGGTGCTGGGACTGTCCAGCAGTTCGCTGAAGAACATCCAGCTGCCGGAATACTCGGCCAAGTCCACCCGGCTGCCCTGGATCCTTGTCGCCGGACTGGCCGTGGTGGCGGCGGCCTGTGGATTTCTCGGATTTACCGGCGCCATCGGACCCAAACCGGCCCCCGTGCCGGTGGTGCGGTCGGACATCAACCTGGAAAACGGGCTCAGCCTCGACCTGAATCCTTCGTCTCCCGGGCCGGTCAAGATTTCCCCCGACGGCCGCTATCTGGCCTTCACGGCCACCGATTCAAGCGGGGTGATCAGACTTTACGTCCGGCCCCTGGATGATCCTGAACCCCGGCTGATACCGGGAACGGAAACGGCCTGCTACCCCTTCTGGTCCCCGGACAGCCGCTCGCTGGGCTTTTTTACCGATTCGGGCCACCTGGACCGGGTCGAGGTGGCCGGCGGTCCGGTCGTGACCATCTGCAATGCCGACAATGCCAAGGGCGGGTCCTGGGCCGAGGACGGGAACATCATTTTTGCCCCCAACCACATTTCTCCCATTCACCTGGTTTCGGCGAACGGTGGGGCGTCCAGGCCGGTCACCGACCTCAAGGGGGACGAGGGTGTGCGCTCCCATCGTTTCCCGGTGTGGCTTCCGGGAGGAACCCATTTCCTCTACATAGCGGTCAACCGGGCCGGAGGAGGGGACGGGCGCGTGGACAGCACCTTGCGCCTGGCCAGCATCGACGGGAGCGAAGTCCGGGACCTCATGCCCTGCCAGTCGTCGGCCGTGTACGCGGGCGGGCAGATCCTGACCGTCCATGACAACATCCTCATGGCGCGCCCGTTTTCCCTGGAAACCATGGATTTTTCGGGGCCGGCCCGGCCGGTCTGCGATGATGTCCTGGCCCTGCCGGCGGCCCACCTGAGCGTGATGGACGCCGCCACCAACGGACTCCTGGCTTATGCCTCCGGCGGCGGCGGATTCGGGAACTCCCACCTGTTCAAGATCGACAGCGAGGGCAAGGAAACCGGCTCTCTGGGAGAGCCGCTGTTGACCTACGGCAACTCCATTTCACCCGACGGCAAACTGGTGGCTCTGGCCCTTCCTGACCAGCAGACCGGTACGTTCGACATCTGGATCTATGAAATCAGTCGCAATCTCCTGACAAGGCTGACCTTCGAATCGGAAACCGAACTGGGTCCGGTCTGGTCACCCGACGGGAAGCAGGTCGCCTACTCCAGCGATGGGCTGGGGCGTTCCAACATCTTCGTGAAGCCCCTTTCCGGCGCGGGGGCCGCGGAACTGCTATTCGAATCGGAAGCCGATTGTTATGTCACCGACTGGTCCCCGGACGGAACCATGATCAGTTACATAATTGGCGATTCGACGGGCACGGTTTCGGTCGGAATTTTTGACGTGGGCCCCGATGGGGGGCCTCACCGCATCAACGACAGTACCTTCATCCAGTCATCGGCGACTTTTTCACCCGACAGCCGCTGGCTGGCCTACACCTCCACCGAAACGGGCACCTCAGAGGTGTTCGTGGAATCGGTGGAACCTTCGGGTGGACGCTGGCGGGTATCCTCACAGGGAGGGTTGTTCCCCATCTGGGCCGCCAACGGCGAGCGGCTCTATTACATGACGCCGAACGGGGACCTTCTGGCGACGGAAATCAGCATTTCCTCCGAGAGTGTCCGGTTTGGCCGGACCACCACCATTGCCAAGGGGCTGGAAGTGGGCAACACACCCAGTTATAGTGAAGACAGGACTGATGGCAGCCTGCTGGTCGTGAGGACGGCCCCCAATCGTGGAAATTCACAGTTGTCCCTGATCACGGGCTGGCAGGGGCTGCTTGGAAAAAACCTGAGAGACTAGAGGAAAACCGTGGAATTGACGCTCATCGGCATGGTCGACAACAAGGAACTGCGCCATCCCCTGTCCGAAGGAATCCACCTTATCGGCAGGGCCGACGACGCGGCCCTGAAACTGGTCCAGCCCAGCGTTTCCCGCCGGCACGCCGAGATCGCCGTCAACGGCACGCTGGCCACGGTGCGCGACCTGGGCAGCCACAACGGCACCATGCTGAACGGGGGGAAAGTCACCGATCCCATCCCCATCCGGATGGGCGACGTGATCGAGGTGGCCAACATCACCTTCCGGGTCGAGGGGCCCGGCGGGGCCGGCGCTTCGGCGGGCATGTCCATGTTCAACGAATCGGTGACGCTGGTCCCCAGCCATGAACTCAGCTGGGACGATGTGCGCAAGGACAAGGCCGACAACCGGGACCTCCAATCCCTGCTTTTCCGGGTCCTGGCCGACGCGGGCGATCTGTTGACCATACCCCGGGCGCCCGAGGACATGTTCGAACCCATCCTGGACCTGGTCGAGACCGCCCTTCTGGAGCCCGAGCGGGTCTTTGTCCTGCTGCTCGAAAAGGGCCATGAGGAGCCCGTCACCAAGGCCTCGCGTCTGAAGGGCAATCGGCCCGCCGACAGCCTGGCCCTCAGCCGCACCATGATGCGCCAGGTCCTGGATGAGAAAAAATCGTTCCTGACGTCCGACCCCCTGAACGACCCGGGCTTCGGCGGGATGATGAGCATGGTGTCCCAGGGCATCCGCTCGGCCATCGCCGTGCCCCTGTTCGACAACGAGGATGTCATCGGCCTGTTGTACGCGGATGATTCCCGCGCCGGCAAGCGATTCTCCAAGGACCAGCTGGCGGCCTTCACCCTGCTGGCCAACGTCATTGCCGTGGCCATCACGCACGCCCGTTACCACGAGCTGGAAAAGGAAAAACGCCTGCAGGACGCCCAGCTGTCCACCGCCAGCGAGATCCTGGACAATATTCTTCCGGCCAAACTTCCGCCCTGCGAGGGGTACGACCTGATTGCCCGGCTGGTCCCCTGCTTCGCGGTGGGCGGCGACCTCTACGACGGGGTCATGATGGAAAACGGCAAGTACGCCTTCCTGATCGGGGACGTGGTCGGCAAGGGACTGGGGGCGGCCCTGCTGGTGTCGCACATCCTTTCCTGGACCCGTTTCATGGTCGATCAGCAGTGGGACCCGCATGCCCTGATCGTCAAGCTCAACCAGCAGGTGTTCGACTGCACGGACACGGTGCGGTTCACGACTTTTTTCCTGGGTTACCTCGATCCGGCCACCGGCCACGTGACCTACGTGAACGCCGGACACAACCCGCCCTTCGTGATCCGGGCCGACGGTTCGGTGGAAACCCTCAAGCCGACCGGGATGCCCGTGGGCATCATCGAGGAATCGACCTATACGACGGGGGAAATGGTCCTCAATCCCGGCGACCTCATCACGCTGTACAGCGACGGGATTCCCGAAACGCAGGACAAGGAAGACGAGGAATACGGCGAGGACAATTTCGAGAAGCTCCTGGTCGCCGAACGAAACAACGACCTGGTGGGGCTGTTCGACAAGCTGCAGGGCGAGCTCAAACAGTTCCGGGGGGATGCGCCCATCGGCGACGACGTGACCATGGTGGTCCTTCGCCGCCAAGCCGTCTGAGCGGAGGCGGGACTGTTCATTTCCGCGGAATCTCTCTAGTATTAAGGGCAGAGGTTTGCCCATGTCACCTTTTAAAGCCCTGATGATCCTGTTGCTGCTGCTGGTCGGCCCGGCGGTTCGGGCCGGCACCGTCTCCCCGGCCCTGGAAGCCCGGTTGCAGGGGCTCGGGACCCAGGAAACCATCAAGGTCCTGGTCGTCCTCGCGGACCAGGCGGATATCAAGGCCCTGGACCGCGACCTGCGCGGGGCCAAGGCCGCCCTTCCTGTCCGTCATCTGCAAGTGGTCACCTCCCTGCGGACCGTCGCGGCGGCCTCCCAGGCCGGACTCCTGAACGATCTTTCCGCCAAGGCGGCCGGCGGCGGCGTGTTGGGATTCACATCCCACTGGCTGATCAACGCCGTGGTAGTGACCGCCACCGCCGAGGCGGTGCGGGAAATCGCCGCCCGCGCTGATGTGGATCGCGTCGAACCTGACCTGGCCGTCTCCCTGATCCAACCGGTTCCCGGACAAAAATCGACCCCGACCTTCGCCGATTCGGTGGGCATCGGGCTGGCGCCGGGAATCCAGGCCGTGGGAGCCCCGCGGGTCTGGCGCGAATTGGGCATCGACGGGACCGGAACCATCGTCGGGACCCTGGACTCCGGAGTGGACGGAACGCATCCCGCATTGGCGGACCGCTGGCGAGGAAACTTTGCCCCGGTCTCCGAGTGCTGGCTTGACGCCGTCGGCATCGGCGACCCAGACTTTCCCGTGGACCGCGACAAAAACCGGCACGGCACCCATGTGATGGGCACCCTGACCGGACTGGCCCCCGACGACACCATCGGGGTGGCCCCGGGCGCCCATTGGATCGCCGCCAACGCCATCATCGGCGGTCTGGGCGGTCTGGACAACGCGGTGCTGGCCTCCCTTGAATTCATGGCCGATCCCGACGGCGACCCCCTGACCTCGAACGATGTGCCCGATGTGGTCCAGAACAGCTGGGGGGTCAGCGAGGCCTTCGACGGATATTTCGATTGCGACAGCCGCTGGTGGGACGCCATCGACAACTGCGAGGCCGCCGGGGTCGTCCTGGTCTGGTCCGCCGGCAACGAAGGGCCCTCGGCCGGTTCCCTCCGCTCGCCCGCCGACCGGGCCAGCACGCCGCTCAACTGTTTTTCGGTGGGAGCGGCCGGTACCCTTCCTCCCTACGACGTCGCCGATTTCTCCAGCCGGGGTCCCTCGGGCTGCGGCGGGGCCTTCGAGATCAAACCCGAGGTGGTCGCCCCGGGGGTCGACATCTACAGCGCGGGCCAGAACGGGGGCTACCGCCTGCTCAGCGGGACTTCCATGGCGGGCCCCCACGTGGCCGGCGTGGTGGCCCTGATGCGCCAGGCCAACCCCGATATCGACGTGGCCAGCATCAAGGAAATCCTCATGGCCACGGCGATCGACCTGGGTGATCCCGGCCAGGACAACAATTCGGGTCACGGATTCATCGATGCCTATGCGGCGGTCACGGCGGTCATGGACAACGTGGGAACGCTGACCGGGACGGTCACCGACCAGGACACCGGTCAGCCCCTGGCCGGGGCGGTGGTCACGAACCTGGACGGCTTCAACAGGGTCGTGACCGATGCGGCCGGGAATTTTTCCATCACCATGCTGGCCGGATCCGCGAATTTCGGGGTTTCCCTCTTCGGGTATTTCGAGAACGGTTTTTCCGCCACGGTCACTCCCGGCGGGGTCAGCAACTACGAAGTTTCCCTCATCGGAAAGCCCACCGCGGTGATCAGCGGACAGGTCACCGGCCCGGACGGTCAGCCCGTCAGCGGGGCGATGGTGACCCCGCTGGACATCCCGGTAATGCCGGCGGTCAGCGACACTTCGGGTTTCTATTCCCTGGCCCTGCCCAACGGTCCGGCCGTGAACTACGACCTGCAGTGTACGGCCCCGGACCTGGGCTACGGCTACCGGTCCATCGAACTGGTGAACGACCTGACGGTGGATTTCCTCCTGCCCGAGATTTCGGTCGAGGACTTCGAGACGGGGGACTTCCTGTCCTTCCCCTGGACCGGACAAGGCCAGGCCCCCTGGACCATCGACGCGGACAACAGCTTCGAAGGCGCGTACTGCGCCCGCGCGGGGAACATTCTCAACGACCAGTCATCGGTCCTCCAACTCGAATATTACGTCAGTGTCGACAGTTACATCCGTTTCCGCACCAAGGTCTCCTCGGAATACTTCTATGATTTCCTGGTCTTCTATCTGGACGGGCAGGTGATGGGTTACTGGTCCGGCGAACGCGACTGGGAACTGTTCCAGCTGCCGGTGGCCCGGGGCCATCACACCTTCCAGTGGGTCTACCTGCGGGATGTCGCCTACCAGGAAGGCCAGAATACGGCCTGGGTCGATTTCATCGAATTCCCGACCACGGGCGAAGAGCTATTTCCGGGGATGGCCCTGAACGCCTATTCCGTTCCGGCTACCGTCGAGGCCGGGGCCTCGGTTTCCATTCCGCTGACCCTCACCAATACCGGCGACTGGGTTCTGGATTTCCAGATCAAGGTGGGGGACCTCCTCAAGGACGCTTCCCCCGCAACGGCCAACCCGGTGGACCATGTGCCCGCGGTCAAGGGTTCGGGCCCCGGGGAAGAACCGGTGGGGGGGGCCTCGGTCACCGCCGGTGGTCCCGACGCCTTCGGCTATCAGTGGCGCACCAGCGAACATCCCAGTGGGCCGGTCTACGACTGGGTGGATATCTCGGGGGACGGTTTGGTCGCCGGCACCGGGGATGAGGCGGTGCTGGGCCCGTTTGCCCTGGGATTCCCCTTCACCTTCTACGGAACCACCTTCAATACCGTGCGGATCAGCACCAACGGCTTTTTATCCTTCACCTCCGATGAGTCCGTATTCCAGAACCAGGGCATACCCGACCCTGCCGAACCCAACAATATCCTGGCCGCCTTCTGGGATGATCTGGACCCCGGCGCGGGGGGCACCATCTATTATCTGGCGGATCCCGGCGGCGAACGGTTCATCGTGCAGTATGACCAGGTCCTCCGCTACGAGACGCCGTACCCGGAAACGTTCCAGATCATCCTGCAGGCCGATGGGAACATCGTCTTCCAGTATGCCGCGGTCGAGGAGACGGGCTCGTGCACCGTCGGCATCGAAAACGCCGCCGGGGACGACGGCCTTCTGGTTTCCTACATCTCGGACGGCTTTCCGAAGAACGACCTTGCGGTAATGTTCGAACCGCCGTTCATCCTGGCGACGGTCGACCCGGCCCAGGGCCAGATCGCGCCGGGATCGAGTCTGGAGGTGTCGGTGAACTTCGACGCGTCCCTGCTGGACCCGGGGTTTTACGTGGCGGTGATGACCATCTCGAACACCGATCCGCTCCAGCCTGAACTTCTGGTCCCCCTGCTGCTGACCGTCAACGATGTCAGCGACACACCCGCCGCGGACCTGCCGGCGGCCGTCGTTTTTTCCGGGGCGGTGCCCAATCCCTTCAATCCGGCCACGAAGCTCAGGTTCAGCCTGCCTGTCGACACCGAGGTGACCCTGGATCTGTATGATGTCGCCGGCCGCAGGATTCGTTCCCTGGCCGGCGGGCCTCTTCGGGCGGGCCGTCACGAGGTGGCCTGGGACGGGCAGGATGATGCCGGGCGCAACGTCGCTTCAGGCACCTATTTTGCCCGCTTGACGGCCGCGGGTGTTTCCCGCGTGAAGTCGGTGACACTGGTCAGGTAAGCGGCCAGGTCGAGGACAACCCCTGGAAAGGATGAACCTGGACATGACGGGAACTATTCGGCGCGCTTCTGCTGTGGTTTTGTTGTTGCTTACCGCGGGGGCCGCCGGACCGGCGGGCGCCGCCCTGATCGAGGCCGGATGGACCCACGCCTACGTGGGCCTGGAAAACGAGGGAGACGGGATCTACCTGAGTTTCAGCAACGAGATTCCATGGAATAATGAGGTCTTCGACGCATCCTACGAATTGGCCTACGTGCAGAAGGCGGGCAGCCAGCCGACTTTTTTCTCGGATCCGGTGACCGGGTTCACCACCGAGGATGCCGAAGTGACCCTTCATTACCTTCAGCCCGGCATTTTCCTGGGCGCCCGCGTGCCGGGTCTTGATTTCGTGCCGCGAATCTATACGGGGTTTTCCATCGACCTGAAGGTCAGCGAAAACTGGTCGGGGTTCCCGGGAATCGCGAGCGAGGAATACGGCTACAAGAATACCGATCTCGACGTCCACGTGGGGGCCACGTTGGGCGTGGGGCCCGTCCTGGTGGATTTCCGTTTTTCCCAGGGCCTGACGGGCCAATTGCTGCAGGACAACCAGCCGCTGCCCCTGGCCAAGGCCGAGGAGCCGCCTGAGGGCTACGAAAAGCCGGTGGTGGGCGCCAAGATCCATCACTACCAGTTGGGCGTCGGTTTCGCCTTCTGACAGGTCAATTCCGGATCAGCAGCATCAGGCCCAGAACCGCCAGCAGCAGGCTCACCAGGCGCCGGAAGGTTCGTTCGGAAATCTTCAGATGCAGGTGGTGCCCGGCCCAGGCTCCGGCCAACACGGCCGGCATGACCAGCAGCGCCGACCACATGCGCGGGGCGGTCACCAGGCCGTTGGCCGCGTAGCTGGGAACCCTGACCAACGTCATCAGCAGGAAAATGGTCATCAGGTTGGCGCGAAAAGCGCTTTTGCCCGTGGCGGCCAGGTGGTACCAGACGATCAGGGGCGGTCCTCCGGTTCCGAACAGCCCGGTCAACAGGCCGCTCAACAGCCCGGTCGGCACCTCGAGGTACGAGGGCGGGGTGATCCGGCCCCCGGTCGGCAGCTTGATGAACAGCAGGCCCACCCCGATCAGGAACCAACCCAGAATGGTCAGGATGATCCGCGGGTCGGAAAGGCTCAACACCCGGGCGCCCACCAAGATGCCCACGGCAATGCCCGCACCCAGGCCGACAATGGGTCGCCACCGGACCTCGTGCCGGGATTTCCAGGATACCAGCAGTTCCGCCGGCAGGTTCACCAGCAGCAGCACCACCACCACATCCTTGAGCTCCGGAAAAACCAGGGCCAGGGTGCCCACGGCGATCAGGCCCGACCCGAATCCGAACACCACGTAGACCACCTGCGCGACGAACAGGACCACGCAGGTGAAACCGAATTCAAGGGGATGGGTGAAGATGGTCTGGGGCAAGAACGCTCCGGTCTGTCGAAGGCAAGGGGCCGGCCGGTCGGGCATCGTCGCGATGCATTATCGACCGGCCGGCCCCCGTTGGCAACTCCCGGCTACCTGTCGGTATTGACCTCCGCTTCACGGCGAAGATCGGCCGCCCGGCGGATGAGATCCGCCAGTTCCCGCACCTGGGGATCGCCCGGCAGGGCGGCGGCCAGGCTGTCGGCCACCGGCACCAGGTCGGCCAGCCGGCTTTCCTTGGCCCAGAAGCTTCCGCGCAGGATCTCGGCGAATTCCGCGGCCACCGCCTGCACGCGCATCCGGGGGGGAGCCGCACCGAACCCGCCGGTCAGGCTTTCCAGGGTAAGGGGTTCCTCGATTTCCTCCACCTGCCCGGCCCCGGTGACGTCGTGGGCGGGCCGTTGGTACCGCAGGCGGACCATCCCGGCCAACTTGTCGGCGCCCGTCTCGTCCCCGGCGGCGGCCGGGTCCAGCTTGACCTCGTACAGGGCGGTCACCCGGTGACCCGCGCCCACCTCGCCGGCGTCCACGGCGTCGTTGCGGAAGTCGCGGTCGGCCACGTCGCGGTTCTCGTAACCCAGCAGGCGCCAGCGTGTGACCACCGCGGGATCAAAGGCCACCTGGACCTTCACCTCGCGCGCGACGGTCTGCAGCAGTCCGGTCAGGCTCTCCCGGAAAATGCGTTCCGCCTCTTCCTGGCGGTCCACATAGTAGTAGTTGCCGTCCCCGTTGTCGGCGAGCTTCTCCATCATGACATCGTTGTAGTTGCCCATGCCGAAGCCGATGGTCGAGATGGTGATGCCCTCATCGGAGGACCTGCGCACCAGCGACAGGATCATATCCGCCTCGGTGCTGGCCCCGTTGTTGGCCACGCCGTCCGAACACAGGATCAACCGGTTGACCTTGGCCGGTTCGTAGTACTTGCGGGCCATGCCGTAGGCCAGATCCAGGCCTTCATACACGTTGGTCGATCCGTTGGTGACCAGGCCGTCGATGGCCGCCAGGATGACTTCGCGGCGGCTGGCGTCCGTGGGCTCCAGCCGCACTTCGCCCCGGGCGCCGTAAACGACAAGACCCACGCGGTCGCCTTCTCCCAGTTCATCGACCAGGACACGCAGGGCCTGTTTGACCGCGCCCAGGCGGTCCTCGCGGTCCATGCTGCCGGATATGTCGACCACGAAGATCAGGTTGGCGGATTTGCGGTTCCGGGCATCGACGGATTTGGCGACCACGCCGATACGCAGGAGGTTGTACCCTTCGCCGAAACGGGAAGCGGCGCCATCGCTGTGGATCCTGAAGACCTCGTCCGTGTGACCGGGCCAGCCGGGATCAAACGCGTTGACGAATTCCTCGACCCGGACGGCGTCCTGCGGGGGAAGCATGCCGCGCATCAGGTAGTTGCGGGCCATGGTCCACGAGGCGTTGTCGACGTCGACCGCGAAGGTGGACAGCGAGTCGTCCTCGGTGGCGACGAAGGGGTTGACACCGGTGTGCTCGAAGTACATCAACTCGACCTGCTGGTCGTTGGGTGGCCTGGTGCCGCCGGTGACCGAGCCGCCCTCACTCCAGGCCTCGTTGGTTCCCGTGGCCTGGCGGCGTCCTTTCTCTTGCGGCGAGGGGGCCTGGGATTGGATGAGCTCCCCGGCTCTCAGGGGGACCCCGGAACCCCTGGACAGGGCCTCGTCGGCCGAATCGAGGGAATTCTTCTTGATGGTCCCTGAGCCGACGGTGTGTTCGGTGACGGCGCTTTTGACCTCCACCTTGTATTCCGCTCCGGCCACCTCGAAGGGCTCGACCGTTTCGACGATCTCCGCTTCCAGATTGAAGGCGACCTCGAAAGAACCTGCTTCGGGAACATCGAGGACCCGCTCGAAGGGAGCGTAGCCCAGCATGCTGACGACCAGAGTGATCTCCTGTCCGGCCGGCAGGTTTTCAAAGCGAAACGCTCCGCTGGAGTCGGCAGCCGCGCTCAAGGCGGTGCCGCGGATCATGACGGTGGCGTAGGGAATGCCCTCGCCGGTTTCCGGATCCAGAATCCTGCCGGTGAGAGTGGCGCCCGCCGCAGGAGCGGGGGACGCCTTGGGGGCCTCCGGTTCCGCCACGGTCAGACGGGTCACTTCGACAGGACCTCCGTCCAGCAATCCGGGGTTGGTCGCCCGGATCTTGTCGGTCTGGTTGCTGTCGATCCACCACACGCCCAGCGCCGCCAGGGTGGCCACGGTGGTCACCGCGACCAGGGTGGGCCGCAGGGGTGGCAGCCAGGAGGTCCGCCGGGACGCCCCGGGTTTCAGCTCCCGCCGGATGCCGTGCCAGAGGGATTCCCGTTCCTGGTCGCCGAGTTCGTAACGGTCCTGCTTCAGAAAGCGTTTCATGATGCTGCTCCTTCCGCGTTGCCGCTGAACACGAGGTCGTCGCCGTTTTCCAGCCACGTTCTCATGTTGCGGCACGCACGGTGGTAATGGACCCGTGCCGTGGACTCGCCGCAGCCCAGGGCGGCGGCGATTTCGGAAAACGGCTGGTCCTCGAGTTCGCGGAGGAGAAGCGCGGCCCGTTGCCTGGGGGACAGGCGATCCAACGCCGCCTGAAAACCATCGCCCAGGCCGGGGAACGTCTCCTCCGCGCCGGTCGCAGCAAGGGGGGTGTATTCGCGGGCGAAGATCGCCAGCTTGCGGATGTTCAGGGATATCCGCCGCCGCCAGTCCAGGCATTTTCTCAGCCCCACCGCCCGCAGCCAGCTCAGCAGGGTGCCCTGCCCGCGGTAGGTGTCCAACCGGCGCAGGGCGGTCACGTAGGTGTCCTGCATGAGGTCACGGGCGGCATCCCGGTCGCCGGTCTGGTAACAGAGAAAATTGTAGAGCTGGCCCTGGGTCTGGTCGTAGATGCGGCGCCAGGCCTGTTCATCGCCGTCGGTGGCGGCCCGCGCCAGATCAAGATCATCCTGGTGGATATTCGCGTCACTCATGGTCGTCCTCCTCGCTACAAGGACAGAGGACGGGCGGGGGGGCGTATCCGTTTACCCGGGGCGACAGGAATTCCTGCCGGGGGCCGCTCCGAGCCGATATCAAAATCCGTAACCCAGGGTGATCGAGAGCCAGGTCGAGCTTTCGACCCCGGCCAGCGCGGCGCTGAAGCGGGACAGGCCCTGGGGTTCGCGATCGGTCAGGCCCAGGTCCAGGACCACGCTGCCGGTGTGCAGCCCGATGCCCAGCCCCAGGGGTATGTGCTCATCGGACTCAGGCTGATCCACGTCCCCCCGGTTGTCGAGGCTCTCGTATCCCGCCGAGGCGCGGACGGTGACCCAGTGGGCCAGGTGGGATTCGAAAGCCAACCGCATCAGGAAAACCGAATAGTCCTCCTGCCAGGCAGCGTCGAGGTCCCCCGCCAGGTCGTTGATGGCGTGATCAACCTGGCCGTCGAGGTATTCCAGGGAAAAGAGCAGGAAGTTGTCCGTGTCGGGGAAGAAGTCGAGGCCCGCGCCGAAGCGCACCATCTGTCCCTGGTTGTCCGAGGTTTCCCCCAGAAGCCCGGCCCCGGCGAAGGTGGTGCCGGTGAAGTCCTCGCTGATGTATTCCAGCAACGGCACCAGGGCCACCCTGTCGTTCAGGGCGACAAAGGCACGGGCGCGCAGGCCGAAGTTGTCCCACGAGCCCAGGGGGCCCGTGTCCCAGGTGATGTCGGGGGTGGCCGACCCGCTGGCGCGCTCGCTGAGGTAGCGGATGTCCCCGGCCACGTCCAGATAGGCCTTTTCCGAGACATCGAAACGGGCGCCCAGACCGATGTCCTCGCGGGAACGTTCGAAGGTGCTGGAAAAGGGAAGGGCCAACTGGTCGCCCGAGCGGAATTCCGTGTCGGCGGTGTGCCGGTACATCACCGCGCCCGAAACGCCGACGAAGTTCCTGGCGTAGAGGATCGACACGCTGCTGGCCAGGAAGCTGCGATGCAGGCTGCCGGGATCGCTGTCGTCGGAACGTCCGTTGAAATACAGCCCGCCGGTGCCCCAGCGTCCCGCTTCGTCGAACTGGACGTTGATCCCGCCGCCGGGACCGGAGACGGTCTTGCCCCACTGGTCATCGTACCGGTCGGTCAGGTCGAAGTGGCCCGTCTCGATGACGGCCAGGTCGGGATAGTCGGTCAGGCTCCCGTACCAACGCAGGACGTTCATGTGATCCTCGAAAAATCCGCCGGATCCGCCGAGGCTGTTGATGCGTGTCGATGAAGCGGCGACGGGTTGCGGCCAGCCGAGGGCCAGACACCAACAGGCGCAGAGGATTCCGCCGAGGACTTTGCAACAGGGGGCTGGGGTGCCGGACAGCTTCAATTTGTCATCCTTGGGTCGGGGTTTGCTGGAATCTAGCACAGGCGCACGCGGCGGCCAACCGGCATCCGGGGTTGCCAGCGGCGGCATCCTGGCGGAAAATCGGATCAACCCAATCCAGGAATCACGTTCAGGGGACGGAGGACCGCATGACGGACGACAGCAGCCGGAAACCCGTGGTGGAATATCCCTGCCTGTGGGGCTACAAGGTCATCGGGCTGGACGAGGAATCGATGCGCGCGGCCGTCAAGGCGTGTCTGGAGGAATGCCTGCAGGAAGAATCGGGCGACCGAGAATTCGAACTGGGGCAGTCCCGCACCAGCAAGGGCGGCAAATACGTCAGTCTGAGCCTCAACCTGACGGTGACCGATGAAAGCGAACGCAACGCCATCTTCACCGCCTTGAGCGGTCGGCCGGAGATCCTGATGGTCATCTGATTCCCGGGCGCGGGTTACCTGGGTTCGGGCGGCCGCGCCAGTTCGGGCAGGGCGCTGATGTCCACCTGCGGCACCTCGGGATTGCCCAGCGGGAGCTGGTCCAGGGCGGGCTCGGGGTAACGCTCCACCAGCCGGGTGTACATCCGGTAGCGATTGATGATCTCCTCGACGTAATCCACCGTCTTTTCCCCGCCGTAGAAGCCGTGCCGGGTTCCGCTGAAATATTTCTGATCCATGAGCCGCGGCAGGGTGACGTTGAGGGAACCGTCCCAGCGGTTGGGATCGCGTCCCATCTCGATGGCCAGGCGTCGGGCATCGGTGAGATGGCCATGACCGGCGTGGTATTCGGCCAGGGTGAACCGCCAGCGGTCGAGGGAGTCCAGGTAGGCGTAGGTGTTGTAGGTGCCCTTGAGCATACGCAGGCCCGCGGTGAGGTTGGCTTCGGGCAGGAACAGGCTGTCCGCCTGGTCGCCGGCGAATCGCGGCAGCACCTGCATCAGCCCGCGGGCGTCGGCCTTGCTCCGGGCTCCGGCGAAAAATTCGGATTCCTGGTAGATCAGCGCGGCCACCATCCGCCAGTCCAGGTCCACCTCCTCGGCCTTGCGCCGGATCAGGTCGTCGAAGACCGAAATCACCCCGCTCTTGTCCGGACGGTGGGCCGGCTCCTGGTACTGTTTGATGGTCAGGGGGTTCTCGAAGTACCGGTCGTAGATGGTCCCGTACATCCGGCTGCGGCGGACGCGTCCGGTTTCGGTCACCGTGAGGTGCTCCTTCAGGAACGCGTTGAGGGAGGCCTTCAACTCGGGACTGTTATCCCGCACCAGCCAGACCGTGGGCTGCCTTTCGCCCAACTCGGCCCCGATTTTCAGGTTGGGCAGATAGGCCCCGGCGCTGTGGGCGAGGTTGTCGTTGACCACGGTGGCGGCGGCCTGGTTGCTGCTGACCAGGGTCAGGATGTCCTCGGCCTGGTCGCCCGGCCGCCCGGCGGTGACAAAAAACTGGATGTTCAGGGTTTTCTTCAACTGCTGCAGCTGGTCCCCGAAAGGATCTCCGGCGGGAATGGTGATTTTCAAGCCGCGCAGGCTGCCGAGGTCGCCTTCCCGGCGGGAATTCGCCGGCAGGACCAGCACCTTGTGGACGAAGTTCACCGGGCGGGTCCAGTCCACCCAGGGATCCAGGCGGGCGTTCGGTGTCTGGTCGGCCCCGACCAGGTCGCCCTGGCCGGAGTTCAGCAGGGTGACAAAATCCTCGCCGGGTTCGGGGATGACGACCTCGACGGTCAGGCCCCGTTCGCGGGCGAACCGCCACACCAGTTCGTAATCGAACCCCGCCTGGCCGCCGCGATGGATGAAGTAACTGCTGGAATTGTAACGTGTGATCAGGCGTATCACCCCGCTGGCATCGATATCGTCGAGATCCCGCTCCACCAGGGGATGGGGGGCCAGCGGAACGCCGGCGCCGGCCCGCGGATCGGCGGAATCGATCCTTTCCTGGCAGCCCGCGTTCACCAGGCAGACCAAGGCGAGAGACAGGACGGCCCGGGCCGCCTGGCCGATTCGGGCAGGCATTTGGAGGCGAAGTTTTTCCATGACAGCAGTTTAAAGCAGGAATTGGGCCAGATTTGACAAGTATCCCGCGGAGGGTGGCAATCGGCTTTCTTTCATGACAATCGGGGGGTTTTCCCTTAGGTTTGCACAGTGACAACCGGGAGGCCACTTTGGACGATGTCAGGACCATTACCGGCACTTTGACGGCCGATCTGGTGATGAACGAGGCGCGAACCCTCAAGGACCGCCGGGGGCCCTTGCGGGCACTTTTGCAAAAACTCAGGAATCAGGGGCTGGCGGTCGCCCAAGTGGGGCCGCCGGACCTCATTCAGCGCTGTTTTCTGGCCATTGGAGCGGTTTCCGGCGAAGAATCCCTGGTTTCGGCCCAACTCGACGCGGCCGAGCGGATCATCTTTGCTTCCGATTTCGAGGTCGGTGACCTGATCCGCCGCATCCAGGTGGAATCGTTCCATTCCGGCTGAATCAGCTTTTTTGCCAGCCATTTCCAGGAGCAGGGCCCATGCAGTTGATAGACCTGAGTCACACGATCTACCCCGGAATGCCCCAGTGGCCCGGTGACCGCCAACCCCTGAAGATTCACCGGCACAGCCTGCACGGGCCGCAAAGCCACATGTCCAGTTCCCTGGAGTTCGGGTGCCATGTGGGGACACACATGGATGCCCCCCTGCACTTCCTGGACGGGGAACCCGGCATCGATCAGCTGCCGCTGAACCGGTTCGTGGGTGAAGGGCTGGTCATCAGGGCCGGAAAGGGGGAAACGGCCCGGGCGCTTGGGCCCGAAGTCTGCGAAGGCATCGACCTCGGGAAAACGGATTTTGTCCTTTTCGACACGGGTTGGGATCGCCACTGGGGAACCGAGCGGTATTATCGGGAGTGGTCCTGGCTGTCCCCGGAATTGGCCGAGCTTCTCGCCGCGGCCAACCTGAAGGGGGTGGGCCTGGACACCCCGAGCCTGGATCCCTTCCATGGTCAGACAGCCCACGATATCTGCGCCCCGGCGGGACTGATCAACCTTGAAAATCTCGCCAACCTCGGCGCCCTGCCCGCTCAGGGCTTCACCCTGCTGGCGCTGCCCCTGAAATTGCAGGGGACGGAGGCCTCACCGATCAGGGCCGTGGCCCTGGTGCCCGGCCTCCGGGAGAATTCATGACCACCGTCCTTGCCCAGTCCCTGATCTTTGCCGGCGGCATCCTGCTGCTGATCGGCGGGGCCTGGTCGCTGATCGGCGGAGGGTCGCGCATGGCGGCGGTGCTGCGGGTGCCGGCGGTGATCGTCGGGCTGACGGTGGTGGCCTTCGGCACTTCGGCTCCCGAACTGTTTGTTTCCATCGTGGGGGCGGCCAAGGGCAACACGGGCCTGGTGCTGGGTAACGTCATCGGGTCCAACGTGGCCAACCTGGGCCTGATCCTTGCATTGGCCGCCATGCTGCGGCCGGTGATCGTGGAAAAAGGGCTGGCACGCAAAGAGGTTCCCTTCATGCTGGGGGCCACCCTCATCTTTGTTTTCCTGGCCTGGGACGGTCGTCTGAGCCACCTTGACGCGGGCATCCTGGTGGCGGGATTCATCGGGTTCATGGTGTGGACCCTGTCCAGCACCGACCGGGGCGCCACGGTGATACCGGGGGCGGAACTGCCGGTCATCGATCCCGGCCACAAGGTTCGGGAAATGCTCAAAGGGGGGGCGATGACCCTGCTGGGCATCGCCGGACTGGCGGTCGGGGGGCACTTCATCGTTTCGGCGGCCCTGGTCCTGGCGCAAAACCTGGGTGTGTCGGAAACCCTGATCGGATTGACGCTGGTGGCCGTGGGCACCAGCCTCCCGGAACTGGCCACCACGGTCATGGCCGCCATGCGCAACGAGGACGATCTGGCGCTGGGCAACATCGTGGGCTCGAACATCTTCAATATCCTGGCGGTGGCCGGGCCAGTGGGCCTGATCCGCACCCTGGATGCTGAAAGCGCCGAGACCACGCCTGTCTTTGCCGGGGTAACGGGGTCGCCCCTGCAGATCCAGATGATCTGCATGATCCTGCTGACGGCCATGGTCTTCACCATGATCATCAAAGGCAAGGGGCGGATCGGCCGGAAACGCGGCCTGGCACTAGGTCTGACCTATCTGCTTATCATGTCACTTTGGTCGGCGCTCAAATAGAACCCAGCAACGGCAGTTCAACGGAACCGGAACCATGGCCAAGAAGAAACACGACAATCCCAACGCCAACTCCACGGTGACCGGGCCCTGGAAGTTTTCCCGACCCATCGGGTTGGCCCGGGCCCTGATGAAGGCGGGCTACGGCACCAGGAAACAGACCGCCCAAATGATTGCCGATGGGCGGATTTCCGTGGATGAAGAGGTCGTCCTGAATCCGAACCTGATGCTCGAACCCGGCAGCAGGATCTTCCTGGATGAGGAACCCCTGAGCGAGCTAAAACACAGTTATCTGGCCTTCCACAAACCCGTGCGCACCGTCTGTTCCCCCAGCGACGGCGCGGAAAAAAGACTGGTATCGGATTATTTTCCAAGGGATATCCCCGGCCTGCAGACCGCCGGAAGGTTGGATGCCAGGACCTCGGGGCTGCTTTTGATTTCAAACGACCGTCCGTGGAACAACCTGGTCACCGGCTCGTCGACCCTGGAGCAGGAATACAGGTTCCAGGTCGCCGGCGAGTTGACCGATCTGGAAATCAGCGTCATGGGCTCCGGGGTCATCCTGCCGAGCATGGGACTGTTCAAGCCACTTTCGGTGAAGGTGGTGGAAATCCTGAACGGCCGGACGGTGGTGAACATGGTGGTCAGGGAAGGGAAAATCAGGCAGGTCCGTCGTATGTTGAGTACCCTGCGGCACAAAGTCCTGCTGGTGAGGCGGATCAGGGTGGGCTCCATCCGGTTGGGCGATTTGCCCGTGGGCGGGATCAGGCACCTGACCCCCGGTGAGGTTCATTCCATCGTGCTGGCCGGGCCCGTGAAGGAACAGAAATCCAAGGGAAAAAAGGGAGAGTGGTAGCGGCCAGCCTTCCGGGAGCGGGATCACCGGGGATCCACCCGTCGCGGGATCGGCCGTTCGAAATCGATATCCAGGATCAGTTGTTGTCCCGTTAACATATTTTGACGACCAACTTTATTAATATTCGATACTTAAAAGAAGAGTATTCTGGTCTTGAGAAGCCCTTCTAGCCCGCCGTTCTTGGATCCTGCAACTTATTCTCAAATAAGGTGATAACCTATTTGACCCCTGGGGGATGTTTGCCAATAATTTGCCTGTCATTGAATTCACAGGTTCCTTCACTTCTCTTGCGGGAGTTGCTCGATGTCCTCCTTCCCGATGCCCAGCCCGGCCTTCCCCTGGAAACGGATTTCCCATTTCCTGGCGGTGAGTCTGTTCCTGGCCCTCGTGTCCGCCCCGGCCCCCGTCATGGCGCAAACGGCCCAGGATTGCCTCGATTGCCATGAGGATGAAGACCTGACCAAGAACGTTGAGGGCACGGTCGTATCGCTCTTCGTGGATATTGCGATATTCCAAAATTCCGTTCACGGGCGTGAGGGGCTCGTGTGCGTCGACTGCCATGCCGACCTCGAGAATTTCGACGGCGACCATGACGAGGAACTTGCCGATGTCGATTGCGGGATGTGCCACGACGGTGTCGCCGAGATCTACGCCGGCAGTCTTCACGGGGTGGGTGTGGCCGAGGGGATTCCCCTGGCGCCGCGTTGCTGGTCCTGCCACGGGGCGCACGACATCACCCCGCCTGAGGATCCCAACTCCCGCGTGAACAAGTTCAACATCCCCATCATGTGCGGGCGCTGCCACAAGGAGGGCGCGGGGGTCAGCAACTATGCCGCGGTTTCCCAGGACAGCGTGTTGGCCCACTACTCCCTGTCCATTCACGGGGAGGGCCTGTACCGCCGGGGCCTGACCAAGACCGCCGTCTGCTCCGACTGCCACACGGCGCATAACGTCCGCAACCACAACGATCCCCTGTCGACCATCTACCGGGACAACGTCGCGGCCACCTGCGAGCAGTGCCATGGTCTGATCGAGAAGGTGCACCGCAAGGTCATCCAGGGCGAACTCTGGGAGAAGGAACCGGCCAAGGTTCCGGTCTGCATCGAATGCCACCAGCCTCACGAAACCCGCCGGGTCTATTACGGCGAAGGCATGTCGGACAGCGAGTGCATGGTTTGCCACCAGAAAAACGATCTGGTGGCCGCGGCGCCGGGCATCGAGGGCAAGTCCATGTTCGTGGACCACCAGGTACTGGGCGGGTCGGCCCACCAGAAGGTGTCCTGCATCCAGTGCCACACCGGGGCGACGATCAACCACGAACGGCCCTGCGACACCGTTCCCCGCCGGGTGGACTGTTCCATCTGTCATGCCGAAGTGGTGGATATCTACAAGAAGAGCATCCACGGCAAGCTGGACATGCAGGGGGACAACGATGTTCCCGATTGTATCAGCTGCCACGGCGAGCACAACGTGCTGAAGAAGGACAACCCCGAATCCCGGACCAATGTGCGGAATATTCCCGACCTGTGCGGATCCTGCCACGACAAGGGCGGCATCGCCGACAAGAGGTATGAGGGGTCGGATCACAGCATGGTGGCCAACTACAAGAAAAGCGTGCACGGCCAGGCCCTGGAAAAGGCGGGGCTCGTGGTCACCGCGACCTGTGTCGATTGCCATTCCACCCACGCCATCCTGCCCAGCAAGGACGCGGCTTCGACCGTGAGCCGGGCCCACGTGGCCGACACCTGCGGCAAATGCCACGAGGGTATCGACCGGACCTTCCGGGGGAGCATCCACTTCACGGGCCAGAGCATGGACGGCCACGAGCTTCCCATGTGCGACGACTGCCACAGTTCGCACGAGATCGCCCGCATCGACGCCGAGGGGTTCAAGCTCCAGATCGCCAACTCCTGCGGCGTCTGCCACGAGGAAGTGACCAAGACCTACTTCGAGACCTACCACGGCAAGGTGTTCGCCCTGGGGTACACCGAAACCGCCAGCTGTCACGACTGCCACGGGCAGCACAACATCCTCAAACCGGATAACCCGGCTTCGACCCTGTCCCGCGACAACATCGTGGCGACCTGCGCCCAGTGCCATTCCGGCGCCCACCGGCAGTTCGCGGGTTACCTGACCCATGCCACGCACCACGACAAGGTCAAGTACCCGGTCATCCACTACACCTGGCTGTTCATGACCTCCCTGCTGATCGGCACCTTCGTGGTGTTCGGCATCCACACCCTGATGTGGATGCCACGCAGCTTCCAGGCCTTGAGGCACTCGCGGCAGCTTCGCCAGAAAGCGAAAGGGGAAAAGCAGTTCCGCCGCTTCAACCGCCTGCAGCGAATGCTGCACGCGACGGTGATCATCAGCTTCCTGACCCTGGCGACCACCGGAATGACGCTCAAGTTCTCCTACCTGCCGTGGGCCCAGAAGCTGGCGCATCTGCTGGGCGGCTTCCAGTCCGCGGGCACCCTGCACCGCATGGGCGCCCTCCTGACCTTCTTCTACTTCTCCAGGCACATCTATGACGCCCACTGCCGGCGCAAGGCGGCCGGCCAGACCTGGGGCCAGTTCATCCTCGGTCCCGGCGGCATGATGTTCAACAAGCGTGACGGGGTCGAGTTCATCGAAACGATGAAATGGTTCATGCACAAGGGCGAACGTCCCCAGTACGGGCGCTGGACCTACTGGGAGAAGTTCGACTACTTCGCGGTCTTCTGGGGCGTGGGCATGATCGGGTTCAGCGGGTTGATCCTGTGGTTCCCCGAATTGTTCACCTACGTGCTGCCCGGCTGGTTCATCAACGTGGCCTCGATCATCCATTCGGACGAGGCGCTGCTGGCGACCGGGTTCATCTTCACGATCCACTTCTTCAACACGCACTTCCGGCCCGACCGGTTCCCCATGGACCCGGTGATCTTCACCGGCCGGATGACGCTGGAGGAGTTCAAGGAAGACCGGCCGCGCGAATACGAAGAGCTGGTCGCCGAAGGCCGCCTGGAAGAGCACATGGTCGAGCCCCTGCCCGAGGGCTTCGTCAAGGCGCTCAAGACCTTCGGGTTCGTCGCCCTGACCATCGGACTGAGCCTCGTCCTGCTGATCATCTGGGCGGTGGTCTTCGGTTACAGGTAGTCCCCGGGGTGTGATGCCCCGCCCCCAAACGGAGAGCCGGCCCGGTAGCGGACGGCTCTCCGCTTTTTTATAATATCCTCTCCTATGGACCCCAACTCGAGGGAGATATGATGATAACCAAGAAAATCCTCACGATGGCCTTCCTGCTCACGGTCGCGCTGACCGCCTTCGGGGCCGCCGCCCAGGAGGACGCCTCCGATCAGCAGGCCGGCATGGAGGCCTGGATGGCCGCCGCCACCCCCGGCCCGTTCCACGAATTCCTGGCGCAGAAGGAAGGCTCCTGGAATATCGCCGGCAAGATGTGGATGGCTCCCGACGCCCCGCCGATGGACAGCCAAAGCACGGGCCAGGCGGAAATGATCCTCGGCGGCCGCTACCTCCAGGAAACCATGGAGGGCGAAAACATGGGCATGCCCTTCGAGGGCATGGGCGTCACGGGGTACGACAACTCCACCGGAATGGTGACCTCGGTCTGGTACGACAACATGGGCACCGCCACCACGGTCCTCATGGGGCCCTATGAAGAGCCGGGAACCCCCATGGAGCTGTTCGGGGATATGTTGGACCCGGTGACCGGCCAGCAAATGACAGTGCGCACCCTGTCGACTTTCATCAGCCACGACGAATCCCTCTTCGAGTACTTCGCCACGCCTCCGGGTGGGGACGAGGTAAAAGTCATGGAGCTGAGGTATACAAGAGCGCCGTAGGTGGCCGGGCCCCAGGGAGCCTGCAAAAAAGAACCGGGGTGTCCTCGGCCTTCGGCCTGCGGATTACCCGGTTCTTTTTTGCAGGCTCCCCTGGGGCCTCAACCGTCTACTCGGCGTTCTTGATGCCCTCGATCTCCAGGGTGATTTTTATCTCGTCGCCGACGACCAGGCCGCCGGCCTCCAGGACGTTGTTGTAGGTTAGGCCGAACTCCTGGCGGTTGATCTTCGTGGTCGCGCTGAAGCCGGCGCGCTCATTGCCCCAGGGGTCGGTGACCGTGCCCAGGAACTCGAAATCCAGGGAGACGGATTTGGTCACCCCGTGAATGGTCAAATCGCCGGTAAGGACCCCTTCGTAGTCGTCTTCCATACGCACTCCGGTGGAGACGAAGGTGATGGTGGGGAAATCCTCGACGTTGAAGAAATCGGGGCTGCGCAGATGGTCATCCCGTTTTTCGTTGTTGGTGTTGACCGAAGCGGCCTGGATGACGGCCTCGCAACTCCAGGTCTCGGGCTGGCCGCGTTCGAAAGAGAAGGTTCCGGTGTAGTCGTCGAACTCGCCGTTGGTCTTGCTGATGGCCATGTGGCGTACCTGGAAGCCGATGGTGCTGTGGGCGGGGTCGACGGTGTATTCGGCGGCGGCCAGGGGACCGGCGGCCCCCATGGAAATCAACAGCAGCAGCGTGAAAATAACGGGGACAATCCTGTTCATGGTCATTTCTCCTATGGAAAACCGGCCCCCGCTAGGGAAGGCCGGTTGGGTAAAACCCTGGTGTTCAGGCCTGGTAGGCTGCGGCGATCCGATGCTCGTTGAGGCCGTTCCAGAAGGCCTGGACCCCGTCGAGCATTTTTCGTCCGCCTTCCAGGAACTTCTCCTCATCGAAGTCCTCGGTGAAATAGAGCTCTTCGAGCTCGTCCATGACATGACCGGCATGTTGATCCTCGATCCGGTCGTGCCAGGTGAAAAAGGCAAGGGGCAGTTTGGGCTCCTCGACCTGCTTGAAGGCCTCGAGGCCGGCCACCAGCTGCTTCCAGAAGCCCGCCGCGGCCCAGTTCTCGACGGCGAAGCTGGCGCCCTCGGCAATGTTGGGGTCTTCATTGCCGTAGATGTCCAGCAGTTGGTCGCAGAAGAACAAGGTGGATGGGGTGCCGTTGCGCCTTTTGCCCATGTCGTTGAAACCGAGCCCCAGGATTGCGCCCATTTTCAGGAGCCATTCGAAGTGGGCGGCCTGGAAACGGAAGGTGCCGCCGTCGACCGACCCCTCGGTCGACACGATCGCGGGGTCGCCCTCCCGGTCCGTGTCGTCCACTTTCTTGGCACTGGATCCCGGTTTGTGGAAGATGACCCCGAGTTCGTTGGCCAGGATCTCCTTGGACGCGCGCATGCCTTCGAGCGAGCCGGCGTTGATTACCTTGGAAAGCTGGGCCATGAGGAAGAGGTTGGAGAAAACCGAGAACTGGACGATGAAGTGCTTCACGATCTCCTTGTCGGCGGCGCCGCTGGCGAACCATTTGCAAAACTTGTTGTCCGTGATCACGGGATGAGTCATCAGCTCCTGGTTGCAGGTGTCCACGAAGGCGGAAAAGCGCCCGGCTTCGTCGCCGGTCAATTCGCCGTTGCTGACCTTGGTCTCTATGTGGTCCGATACTTTCAGTTGCATTCATGACCTCCCGGGGTCAGGGGAAGAGGTGACAGACGGCCGATATCTGCAGGACATCCTTTTGTTCGCATAAGGCCGGCGAAGGGTCCGCCGACCGGTCGCCACAGGATAACAAGAAATTAATAAACCCGCACGGCCCACGGACACGGGCTTTGGGGCCGGGCGCACCGATGCAACAAGGCATTGAGTTCCTGCGTTTGGGGTGGATAATGGGCGGGCCAGTGGTCGGGGGGCCTGGGTGGGAAAATCCGAACAATTGAGGAGCTGTCGTGGGGGAATCCGGGAATTCGGGAAAAAAGTGGCTGGTCGGCTGCGGGGTGGGCTGTGCGGTCTTTATCCTCCTGGGCATTCTGATATCGGTGGGGGGCGGTATCTACATGATGCGACCCTTCAACAAGGCCATCGATGCCCAGAAGGAGCTGGAGGCGGAATTCGGCGCCCGGGACACCTTTATTCCCGGCCCGCAGGGTGTCACTGCGGACCGGATGGAAAAATTCCTGGCCGTCAGGCGGGAACTGCAGCCCATGTGCGAGGAATTCCGGAAGATCGGCGACAGTATCGCGGCCATGGACGAACTGGACCAGGGGGCCGAGGAGCCTTCCAAGGGCGAGGTGTTCCGGGCCGTCGGCAGCCTGACCGGTGAAATTTTCGGGATGGTGGGCAATCTGGGCGAATTCACGCGGCAGCGCAACGAAGCCCTGGTCGCCAACCGGATGAGCCTGGGCGAATACGCCTGGATCTACGTCCTGGTCTACAACTCCTGGATGCAGCACCAGCCCAACCAGGATTTCGATGAATCCGAGGGCCGGGGGTATTCCGCCTCGGAGCGCACCCTCATCCGCACCCTGATGCTGAATCATGCCGAGGCCCTGGAGGCTGCCGGGAATCAGGAAATGGCGGACCTCTGGAAAAGCGAGATTCAACGCATGGAGCGGGACGAATCCGGGGTTCCTTTCCAGGACGGCGGATTGCCCGGGGAATTGATCCGGCAGTTCCTGCCCTTTGAAACGGAATTGGCTCGGTTCTACTGTGAAGCGACGTCAAGTTTCGAGCTGAACCGCGTCGTGAAGAAGGGTCTGAGCATCCATTCCGACTAGGCCCGGGGGATTGATGGCCGAACGGGGCGTCAGGGGGCGGTGAACAGAAGATAGAGCCCGCCCATGATGACAAGGACGCCGCAAGCCCTCTTGAGGGCTTTCCCCAGCGGCGAGGACGAGTTCCAGTCCAGGACCTTCTGGGTCCAGGCGGCGCTGGCCCCGGCGGCCACGATGACCAGACAGTGCCCGACCCCGTAGGCGGCCAGGAGCAGGGCCGCGTAAACCGGTTGCTTGTCCGCCACCTTGAAGGTCACCGCCAACATCGGCGCCATGAAGGCGAAGGTGCAGGGGCCCAGGGCGATCCCGAAGGTCAATCCAAGCAGGAAGGCCGCCAGCGCCCCGCGGCGTTTCACGCCCGCCGGCTGGGGCGCGGTCCAGGACAGGGAAACGATGTCCAGGAACGCCATCCCCACCAGGATGAATATCCCCGCCACCAGCACGTTGCCCAGGGTGCCGACATCGCCCATCAGCCGACCGGCCGCCGCGGTCAGGGCGCCGACCGCGGCAATGGTCACCAGGATGCCCGAGGCAAATAACGCGGCCAACACCGCCGCCCGGCGGGGCGAAGCCACGGACCGGCCCTGGATAAATCCGACGATCAGGGGAATGCTGGCCAGGTGGCAGGGGCTGAGCACGATACTCAGCAGGCCCCAGGCAAATGAGGCCAGCAGGGCCACCAGCGGGGCACCGCCCACGGCCCCGGTCAGGGATGTGAACACATGGTCCACCGGCTAGGCGTCCGTTTCGGGAAGCTTCAGGCCCAGTTCGCGCCACTTGGCCAGGATGTCCTCGCGGCTGAAAAACCCTTCATGCCGGAACAGTTCGGTTCCTTCGGTATCAAAAAAGATCTGGGTGGGAATGACCCTGGGTCCGTAGGGTTCGGCCAGGTCGGGAAATTTCCACACATCGATGAACTCCACCGTGAAAGTTCCCGCGTAATCGGTTTTCAGGGCGTCCAGAATGGGGGCCATCATCTTGCAGGGAACACATTTGTCGGCGCCAAGATCCAGCAGCCGGGGGATTTCCGTCGTCACCGCCGGGGTCAAGTCGTTATCGCCGGTGCCGGGATAATCGGCGCCGGGCCTCCGGACATAAATGGCCACCGCGACGACGATCACGGCCAGGGCCACGCCGAGGCGGGCCCATCTGTTCCTCGTTCCCATCATCATCCTCCCTTGGATTGTCCTATTGCAGCAGGGCTTTGATTTCCTCGCGGGGCGGCACCTTGCCGACCACCTTCAATTCCCCGTCGACGACCAGCGCCGGGGTGATCATCACGCCGTAGGCCATGATGTCCTTGACCTGGGTTACCTTGTCGATGGTGAAATCCAGGCCCAGCTCTTCGGCGGCCAGCCTGGTCTCCTTTTCCAGCTTTTCGCATTTGGGGCAACCGGTGCCCAGAATCCTGATCTCCAAAGGAATACCTCCGCCGTTACGAGCCGTTGAACATGCCAAAGAGAAAACCGGTCAGGGACGAGAGGACCACCACCAGGGCGAGGAAGACGAGGGTCCGCCTGGTACCCATGACCGTGCGCAAAACGAGAATGCTGGGCAGGGAGATGGCGGGGCCCGCCAGAAGAAGGGTCAAGGCGGGGCCGTGTCCCATGCCGGCGCCCAGCAGCCCGTCGAGAATGGGCACCTCGGTGAGGGTGGCGAAATACATGAAAGCCCCCGCCACCGCGGCGAACAGGTTGGCGCCCAGTGAGTTGCCCCCGACCAGGTCCGCAATCCAGGATGTGGGAATCAGGCCCTCGCGCCCAGGTCGTCCCAGGAGCAGACCAGCGACCAGGACGCCCAACAACAACAGGGGCAGGATCTGTTTGGCGAACCCCCAGCTGGCGGCGGCCCAGTCCCGCAGGTCACCCTCTTCGCTGGCGATGGCCCAGGCGAAGGCCGCCGCGGTCGCGGTGAAGATCGCCGCCGGCCCGCCGGGCCAAATGGAGGCGACCCCACCGGCCAGGGCACAGCCCAGCGCCTTCCACCAGGGCAGGCCGTACCAGAGGATGAGCGCGCCCACCAGGGCCACGCCCCCTCCGCCGGCCAGCCACCATTTCACCCGGAAGACAGCCGCGAAAAACCCGGTGCCCCCGCCGCCCCAGTTGGCGAAAACGAGTATCGCGACCAGGGGCAGGAAGGTCAGTCCGGTCTGGTACAGGGGGCGGGAGGCCTCGGCGGGCATGGCGGCGGCGGCCAGGTTGGTCTCCCTGGCGTCACGCCGGAACACCAGATGCATCAGCAGACCGATGACGACACTGAAAACGACGGCGCCCACGGCGCGCGCCAAGCCGATGTCCGGTCCGAGGACCCGGGCGGTCAGGATGATGGCCAGGGCGTTGATGGCGGGCCCGGAATACAGGAAGGCCGTGGCCGGTCCGATGCCCGCGCCCATGCCGTAGATGCCCGCGAACAGGGGGAGCACCGTACAGGAACAGACCGCCAGCACCGTGCCGGAAACCGAAGCGACGACATAGGCCACGCTCTTGCGCGCCCCGGCCCCCAGGTATTTCATGACCGAGGTCTGGCTGACAAACACGGAAATGGCCCCGGCGATGAAAAAGGCGGGCACCAGGCAAAGCAGGACATGCTCCCGGGCGTACCAGCGGGTCAGGGCCAGGGCTTCGTGGACCGCGGCGTCGAAGCGGGGCGTCCCCACCGGCAGGTTGTACAGGACGATAAAGGCGACCAGGCCGATGCCGAGGGTCTTGGTTTCCTGCCAGCGACTCACTCGAAGGCCTCCAGGGACACGGGCCGGCTCCCTCCGTGGATCGCGCTTTCCACACAGCTGTAGAAGGAGGTGATGCAGGGACATTCCAGCCGGTAGAAAACCTGGTTTCCCCGTTTTTCGCTGGACAGGATCCCGGCCTGGCGCAGGACCGCGAGGTGCCGGGAGACCGTCGACAGGTCGGCGTCCACGGCCTCGTTCAAATCACAGACACACCGCTCCCCATCGACCAGGGCGTCGATGATGGCCAACCGGGACGGATGTCCCAGGGCCTTGAATACCTTGGCGCGGGCTTCCAGGAGTTTTTTGGGGTCAGGGCTCATGGTTTTTTCCTCCGCAAAGTCATCTTCTGGTCTATTTGGCAAAATACGCAAATAGATGGGAAAATCAAACCATTATATTTTTGTTGTTCCTTTTACTTGTGCCAGGAGTCGGAAATCAGTCCTGGTTGTCCAGGCCCACCAGGGCGTTGAATTCCTCGATCCGCGGATCCCAGGCCTCGGCCGCGGCAAAGGTCTCGGTCCAGAAATCCCGATCCCACAGTCGCCGGAGCTCGTCCACGGTCCGGCCCTGCTGTTCCACCCAGGTGAAATACTTGAAATTGTGCAGGGCCTTGCGGTCCAGGTAGCTGAGCTCCCGCACGTAGTCGGGGGTCACGCCCAGCAGGCGGCGGGCATGATCGGCCACGGCCCGGTCCCGGGTATAGTCACCGGAGGCCGCCTTCATTTCCGCCAGTCGCGAGGTGTACAGGGCGGCGGAATCGGTCAGGGGAAGGAAGATGATATCCCGCCCGTCCATGTCGTAATATTTCGCCGTCTCGATGGCCGCCACCAGATTGCAGATACTGGAGATGCCCACCAGGTGGAGGTCGTTCACCACCGCTTCGGGGACACCTGATCCGATCAGTTGGGCCTTGCCGGCCTCCTCGTTGAACAGGCGCAGCAGGTCCAGGCACTGCTGGTCGTCCACCGCGCAGACCATGTCCGTGTTGCGCACGTTGTGGACCCAGGGCACGTGCTTGTCGCCGATGCCCTCGATGCGGTGCCCGCCGAAACCGCTGGCGTAAAGGGTGGGGCACTGCAGGGCCTCGACCGCGGTGGTGATGAGGTCGGGATGCAATGTCTTCAGGAAATCGCCGGCGGCGATGGTCCCGGCCGAACCCGTGGCGGAAATGAAGGCGCCCAGGCGTTGACCGGGTCGGGCGACGCGCGCGAAGACCTCCTGGAGCATTCCGCCGGTCACATGGTAGTGCCAGATGGGGTTTCCGAACTCCTCGAACTGGTTGAAGATCACGCACTCGGGCCGGGTGGCCTTGATCTCCCAGCACTTGTCGTAGATCTCCTTGACGTTCGATTCGCACCCGGGCGTGGCGATCACCTCGGTGGCCACCTGGCTGAGCCAGGCGAATCTTTCGTCGCTCATCTCCTCCGGCAGGATGGCCACCGATTCGCAGGCCAGCAGCCGGGAATCGAAGGCCCCGCCGCGGCAGAAATTGCCCGTGCTGGGCCAGACGGCCTTCTGGGTGGTGGGGTCGAAGGCGCCGGTGACCAGGCGGGGCACCAGGCAGCCGAAGGCGGCGCCCACCTTGTGGGCACCGGTGGGGAACCAGTGGCCGATCAGCCCGATGACCCGGGCATCGATTCCGGTCAGGCTGGAGGGGAACTCGAGCCAGTTGCCGTCATTGAAGCCGCCGGATTCGGGATCGTTCTTCCAGGTGATGCGAAAAAGATTCAGGGGATCGATGTCCCACAAGCCGACGTTTTCCAGTTTTTTCCGGGTGGAAGCGGGGATGAGGTCGGGGTTTTTCATCTGCGCCAGGGTGGGAATGATGATTCCCCTTTCCCGGCAGCGGGCGGCCGCGCGGGCCACGACGGATTCGTCCACGATCGGCAACGTCATATCCATGGTGAAATCTCCGGTAGTGTCGGTTTGCGGAATTACCCTTGCTGGTATATGGTAGACCGTCAGGGTTCGGTAAACAAGAAGGTTGAACCGGACATTTCAAATTGGTTTTCCTTCACCGGACCGACCATTCCTGGAGATGACATGACCCGCATCGCGGTCCTATCGGATATACACAGCAACCTCCACGCCCTCACCGCGGTCTGGGCCCGGATGGATGAACTGGGGATCGATTCGGTCTTCTGTCTGGGCGACGTGGTCGGATACGGCGCGCGCCCCTCGGAATGCCTGGCCATGATCCGCGAGAACAAGGTGCGCACGGTGCAGGGCAACCACGACGCCCTGATCGCCGACGGTTCCCTTCGGCTGGACTTCAACGTCTATTCCCTGGCCGCCGTGGAGCACAATCGCAAGCTCCTTTCCCAGGACGACCTGAACTGGCTGGGGGCCCTGCCCACCTCGTTCCGCGAGGGCGAGGACGCCCTGTTTGTCCACGGGGCGCCTGACGACCGCGACCGCTACCTCATCTACCTCGATGACCTGCAGGATGCCGCGGCCTCGGTTCTCGATGAACAGGGCCCCGGGGTATGTTTCTTCGGCCACACCCACCACCCGGTGGTGTTCGACGGCCAGGGTTTCATCCCCGTGCGCCAGAAAAAGATCTTCCTGGAGGACAGCCTGCGCATGCTGGTCAACCCCGGCAGCGTGGGGCAGCCCCGGGACAACGATCCCCGGTCCTCGTTCCTGTGGTGGGACAAGTCCGACGGATCCCTCAATTTCGAACGGGTCGAATACGACATTCTCGGGGCCCGGCACGACATTCTCGAGGCCGGTCTGCCCCGGATCCTGGGTGATCGCCTGCTCGAAGGCCGTTAGTCGGGGAATCCCGGGAAAATCCGGGATATTTCCCCTCTGATTGGCTATTATTCCCCTACATATTCAAGTATTGATAGGACCGCGCGCCTGGGGGTGACCCGAGGCGACGTCCGGTTCCTGGCGCGGCAACGACCGTTGACAAGGAGAAGGCCCATGGCCATCGAAACGACCCCTGAAATGGTGAGCAAGGTCTACGAAACAACCCGCGAGCGCCTGAAGGTCGTGCGGGAGAGGCTGGGCCGCCCTTTGACCCTGGCGGAGAAGGTCCTGTTCGGGCACCTGGCCGATCCCGCAAGGCAGGAATTCGAGCGGGGAGAAGCCACCCTGGCCCTGCGCCCCGACCGTGTCGCCATGCAGGACGCGACCGCCCAGATGGCCATCCTGCAGTTCATGCAGGCCGGGCGTGACGAGACCGCCGTGCCGACCACCGTCCACTGTGACCATCTTCTGCTGGCCCACAAGGGAGCGGAATACGACAAGAAACATGCCCTGGACGTGAACCGGGAAGTCTACGATTTCCTGAGCTCCTCGGCTGCCCGGTACAAGATGGGATTCTGGAAACCCGGTTCGGGCATCATCCACCAGATCGTGCTGGAGAATTACGCGTTTCCCGGGGGATTGATCATCGGGACGGACAGCCACACGCCCAACGGCGGCGGGCTGGGCATGGTGGCCTGCGGGGTCGGGGGCGCCGACGCCGTCGACGTGATGGTCGGCCTGAACTGGGAGGTGAAGGACCCCCGCCTGATCGGCGTGAAGCTGACCGGAGCTCCCACCGGCTGGACCGCGCCCAAGGACGTCATCCTCAAGCTGTGCGGGATCCTCACGGTCAAGGGCGGCACCAACGCCATCGTCGAATATTTCGGGCCCGGCGCGGAGGCGCTCAGCTGCACCGGCAAGGGCACCATCACCAACATGGGGGCCGAACTGGGGGCCACGACCAGCATCTTCCCCTACGACCAGCGCATGGCGGCCTACCTGAAGGCCACCTCGCGGGCTGCCCTGGCCACGCTGGCCGACGCCAACCAGGATCTCCTGTGCGCCGACCCCGAGGTCCTGGCCAATCCCGCGGATTTCTACGACCAGATCATCGAAATCGACCTGTCCACTCTCGAGCCGCATCTGGTGGGGCCGCATTCGCCGGATATCGCCCACCCCGTGGGCCGGATGGCCGCCGATACCGTAGCCGAGGGGTATCCCGAAAAACTGACCGCCGCGTTGATCGGCAGCTGCACCAACAGTTCCTACGAGGACATCTGCCGGGCCACCGACGTGGCGCGGCAGGCCAAGGCCAAGGGCCTGAAGATGAAGACCACCCTGTGGGTCTCCCCGGGCAGCGACCTGATCTACCAGACCATCAAGAGGGACGGCCAGCTCGCCGCCCTGGAAGAGATCGGCGCCACGGTGCTGACCAACGCCTGCGGACCCTGCATCGGCCAGTGGAAACGGGACGACATCGAGGATGGCGAAGTCAACTCGATCGTCACCTCCTTCAACCGCAATTTCAAGAAGCGGGCCGACGGGAATCCGCAGACCCACGCCTTCATCGGCAGCCCCGAAGTGGTGATGGCCTATGGTCTGGCCGGAACGCTGAAATTCAATCCCGTCGCCGATTCCCTGGTCAACGAGGCCGGGGAAAAGGTCAAGCTGGACGCCCCCGGCGTGGCCGACGAACTGCCTCCCAACGGGTTCGTGGTCTCCACCGACGGTTACCAGGCCCCCCCGGAAAACGCCGCCAATGTGGAAGTGGTCGTGAATCCGGCCAGCGAGCGCCTGGCCCTCCTGGATGCCTTCAGCCCCTGGAACGGCACCGATTACAAGGGCATGCCCCTGCTGATCAAGGCCCTGGGCAAATGCACCACCGACCATATCTCGATGGCCGGACCCTGGCTGAAGTACCGGGGACACCTGGACAACATCAGCAACAACATGCTGATCGGGGCGGTCAACGCCTTCAATGAAGAGACCAACAGCGTCAAGGACCAGCTGAACGGCCAGTACGGCGAGGTCCCGGCCGTGGCCCGGCACTACAAGGCCGAGGGCCTTCGCTGGGTGGTTGTCGGGGACGAGAACTACGGCGAAGGCAGCAGCCGCGAGCACGCCGCCATGTGCCCCCGGCACCTGGGCGCCGCCGCGGTGGTCGTGCGCAGCTTCGCCCGGATCCATGAGACCAACCTCAAGAAACAGGGTGTGCTGCCGCTGGCCTTCATCGACCCCGCCGATTACGACAAGGTGAGGGAGGATGACCGCATCGACATTCTTGGTCTGGCCGATCTGGCTCCGGACCAGACGGTGATGATGGTTCTGCACCACGCCGACGGCAAGAGCGACCAGGTCATGGTCAGCCACACCATGACCGACGAACAGATCGCCTGGTTCCGTGCCGGTTCGGCCCTGAACAAGATCAAGGAAAGCCAGGTCCGGTAGGTGAGTTGACGAGGCCGGGCGGTTCCGGCCCCCAGTGTGGAGAAAGTGAAGCCCCGCCGTCGCCCCCCGGTGACGGCGGGGCTTCGCGTTTGCCGATTCGGGTGACGGAAGGTGCCGGACGCGAATGGCCCTATTCGGTCGAAGACCCCATTCCCGGGCCCCTGGGGATCACCACCGGTTCGCCCAACCCTTGGGCGGGTTTCTTGCAGCCTCTGGAAGGAAACCCCATTTCCTGGTACAATGTTCAGCTCCCCTCCGACCAGGGGTTTGCTGGAGCCGGGGAATAGGGTAGGCCCATTCCCCCTGAACGTCACGCGAGGTGTCGCCGTGTTTTTTTTCCGTAAGGCAGAGAGGCTTGCTCCCCGCTTGAGGGTCCTCAAAGCGGCCTTGATACTTGTTTGCCTGGTGGCCGCCGGCGGAGCCTCCGCGATGGGCGGCCTGGATCCCCTGTCGGTCCCCGGCCCGGTGGCGCCCGAGTTCGAAGTGCTGCCCCTCGACGCCCTTCCGGCGGTTACCACCTCCGCGCTGGATGCCGCGGCCGCCCGCGCCGAGGACCCCGCCCTTGCCGAATCCGGTCTCCCGCCGCGTTTTGCCCTGGAGGAGGCCGTGGACCTGGCTCCCCATACCGCGGGTGTCTGGGAACCCCTGGATTCCAGGTTCGATTTGTGGCGCCTTCGGATCATTACACCCGGGGCGCTGTCATTGAACCTGGGGTTCTCCAATTTCCGGCTGCCCAAGGGGGGGCGTTTGACCATCTACCCCAGCGACCTTTCGGACCCTGCCGATCCCCGGGGCGTGCGGGTCTTCACCGCCGCGGACAACGAGGCCCATGGTCAGTTGTGGACCCCGGTCGTGGTCGCCGCCGACATCATCGTGGAACTTGTTCTGCCGCGGCAGTCCCGCCAGGATTACGACCTGCGGTTGACCTCCATCAACCGGGGCTACCGCTTTTTCGGGGAGGATCTGAACCCGCCCGTCGACAAGTCCGGCTCCTGCAATGTCGATGTCGTTTGCCCGGTGGGGGACAGCTGGCGCGATGAAATCGCTTCGGTGGGGGTCTTCACCATCGGGGGTGTGTGGAAATGCACCGGGTTCATGATCAACAACACGGCCGAAAACGAACGGGCCCTCTTCATGACCGCGAACCACTGCGGGCTGAGCACGGGCAACGCTTCGTCGCTGGTGGTCTACTGGAATTTCGAGAGTCCCGGGTGCGGCCAACAGGGAGGCGGATCCCTGGCCCAGTCCATGACCGGGGCCACGTTCCTGTCCAGTTCGGCCGGGTCGGATTTCGCCCTGGTGGAGCTGGATGACCCCATCGATCCGGCCTTCGGGATTTCCTTCGCCGGCTGGAACCGGGGCAGCGAGGATTTTTCCGGGGTGGTGGGCATTCACCATCCCAGTACCGACGAAAAGAGCATCAGCTTCGAATACGATCCGACGACAACAACGTCCTATCTGGGCGACCAGGCTCCCGGTGACGGGACGCACATCCGGGTGGAGGACTGGGACCTGGGCACCACCGAACCGGGATCCTCGGGTTCGCCGCTGTTCGACCTCGACCACAGGGTGGTGGGGCAGCTCCACGGAGGGTATGCCGCCTGCGGCAACAACGATTCCGACTGGTACGGGCGGATGTCGGTTTCCTGGTCGGAGATAAGCCAGTATCTGGATCCGGCGGGCACCGGGGCCGTGACCCTCGATACCCATGTCCCGGTTTCGGTGAGCATGAAGGTCACTCCGGTCACCGGGGCCTCTTTCGAAGGCCGGGTGGGGGGACCTTTCAGTCCCGTGTCCGTGGCCTATCTCCTCACCAACAATGCCGATGTCCCGTTGACCTTCACCACCACCGTCGACGTGAGCTGGGTGGATGTCGTTCCCTCGGCGGGGCTGATTCCCGAAGGGGAAACACTGGTCCTGCTGGTTTCCTCCACCGAATCGGCGGGCGTTCTGGCCCGCGGGCAATACACCGGAACCCTGGAAATTCTCAACCTGACCGATGGCCAGGGCAATGCCCTGCTGCCCCTTGATCTGACGGTCGGCATTCCGGAACGTATTTATTCCTTCGATATGTCCTCGGATCCCGGGTGGAGCCCCCAGGGGGACTGGATGTACGGGGTTCCCCAGGGTGCCGGCGGGCAATTCGGCTACCCCGACCCCACCGCCGGGGCGACGGGCACCAAGGTCTACGGGTACGCCCTGGGAGGCGATTATCCCAACTATCTGGGCGAGGTTCACCTGGTCAGCGATCCGCTGGACTGCACCGGCCTGGAGGCCGTGACCCTGAAATTCAGGCGCTGGCTGAATGTCGAAGACCCGGAATTCGATCATGCCTCGCTGGCGGTGAGCACCGACGGTTCCCATTTCACCCCGATCTGGTCGAATCCGAATCAGATCACCGACCCATCCTGGACCCTGGTCGAATACGACATCAGCGCCCTGGCCGACGACAAGCCCGAGGTCTACCTGCGCTGGACCATGGGGACCACGGATGATTCCTGGCAGTTTTCGGGGTGGAACATCGATGACGTGGAAATCTGGGCCCAGCGAAATTATGTGGCTGATGCCGAGGCTCCCATCTCCTTCAAGTTGGGAGTTGCCAACCATCCCAATCCGTTTAATCCTGTGACCACCGTTCGTTTTGTCCTGGACAGGGAAGGGCGGGCCCGGGTCAGCGTCCATGACCTGAAGGGCCGTCTGGTGCGGGTATTGGGGGACGATTCCTATGCCGCCGGACCGCACGAGGTGACCTGGAACGGCAGGGATTCCGGAGGAAGGCGCGCCGGCAGCGGCGTGTATCTGGTCAGGGTGGTCTCGGGAACCGGGGCGGCCGAGCACAAGATGATTCTTTTGAAATAGGAGCCGACAGATGGACAACCTCACCGCGACCAGCCCCTGCGATCTGACCGGAAAAGGAGCCCTCATCACCGGCGCCAGCCGTGGGATCGGCAAAGCGGTGGCCGAACTCCTGGCCAGGATGGGTGCTCGGGTCGCGGTTCATTACGGAGTGGATGAAGGGGCGGCGGATAAGGTCCTCAAGGGGCTGGCGGGAGACGGACACCTGAAGTTGGCGGCCGACCTGGGCGATTCCGTCGCGGCGGGCCGCCTGGCCAAAGAAGCCGCCGAGGGTCTGGGGCGACTGGACATCGTGGTCAACAACGCCGGCATCTACGTCACCCACGACATCGCCTCCCTGGACGCGAACCATTGGCGGGAGTACTGGGACCGGACCATCGCGGTGAACCTTACCGGGCCGGCCCACCTGCTGCACGCGGCCATTCCCCATCTGGAGGCGTCGGGCGGCGGCCACATCGTCAACATTTCCAGCAGGGGTGCCTTTCGGGGCGAACCCGAAGCGCCCGCCTACGGCGCGAGCAAGGCCGGCCTGAACAGTTTGAGCCAGTCCCTTGCCCTGGCCCTGGCTCCTCGCGGCATCAAGGTCGTGGCCATCGCCCCGGGCTGGGTGCTGACCGACATGACCAGGGATTACCTGGAAGGCCCCGGCGGCGACCTTATCCGCAATCAGAGCCCCATGGGCCGCACGGCCACGGCCGACGAGGTCGCTCAGGTGGTGCTGATGGTCTGTTCGGGAAAGGCCGACGCCCTGACCGGCGGAATC
>Ga0210065_1000046_pt1 | contig 38677 bp, 46 predicted proteins | sample Muzzi_PWB_D1_FD_185533 | JGI IMG/M metagenome (GOLD analysis project Ga0210065, IMG submission 185533) | Wetland microbial communities from San Francisco Bay, California, USA, that impact long-term carbon sequestration - Muzzi_PWB_D1 (SPAdes) | ecosystem: Environmental > Aquatic > Marine >... | reverse complement strand
AAAGGCAGGAGAGTGACTTGCCGGCGGCTGGAAAAACAACCAGGGCGATACCTGGTAACCATAAGCTAGTCCGTGCGCTCTGATTCACTCCAGGCAAAAGAGCAATCCAGATGCGTGCGCACGGTAATCAGGCCACTTAATCCATCCTCAATCATGATCTCAAGCGGGCGACGGCGACGCAGGCGTTTGCACGGCTGTTTCAACCACAGCAGGCCGATATTGCCATTACGGGGAAAGGTGGTCCGCAATGCATCGGCAATACCCATCAGGTGCTCGACACGCTTCATTACCTCGGGGTCATCCGGCAGCGGTGTGTTTTCATGGTAACGTTGCATCTTGCGGCCCGGAGTACCATCCGGCAACGCCAGTAAATTGACCTGATCGGATGCCTTGATACCCCAGTCGTCGAGGAGATTGACGACCATGCGGGCCAGTTGAGAACGGTCTTCCTGGGTAAGTGCGGACATATTTTTTCCACGGCCCTGTGGCAAGGACTCGGCTGTGACAAATGCTATTCTAGCATGGCTCAAACGCTGTTCTTCGCCGGAATAACCACTTTATCCTTATGTTTATCATTCTGTGTAAAATGACCATAGCACCGTAGCGCATGCAAGCAGCATGGCGTAGAGGCGAGTGCCTGCCGACCCCACCAACAGACAACACCTGAATCATGGCGTCACTCACCCTGCTGCTCATCATTGCCATCCTGGTCTGGTTCTGGCAAATCAGCCAGCAGTGTCGTGACACGGCAATACAACTCGCGCGGCAAACCTGCAAACATCAAGGCTTGCAGTTTCTCGACGGCACCGCAACCCTTAAAAGCATCAGGCTCTACTTCAGGCGTGACAGCGGCCCGGGTTTGAAACGCACCTATACGTTTGATTACAGCGAGGATGGTGTGAACCGTCACAGTGGCTGTATTATCATGCACAATTCGCAGGTTTCGTCGCTCGTGCTCGATGGTCTGTAAGCCGATGATGACAGGGCGTGCCTGTCAGGCAGGTCGCTGATATAGTCTGATGATACCCGAGCAACCGCAGGAATTACCCATGCCCTACTATATCTATATCGTCACCACTATTGACACCACCACGAAGAAAGCCGTTGAGCATGTCAGCGAGTTTGAAAATTTCAAGCTGGCCAAGACCGAGGTCAGACGACTGCGCGCTGAACAGTCGCTGCAGGACAACCAGTCCTACAAAATCATCTTCGCCGAAGATACGGCAGAAGCGGAAAAGCACCTGATTGAATACCGGGAAGAGCCTGTTGCCAAGGAATGGGAAAAGTAGTTTGGCCGTCACACTGCAATGGAAGAAAAGGAGTACAAGGACACCTACCAAAGCATAAACCAGCGTCGCTGCGTCTTCGAAAAAGCCATCAGCTCTCGACGCTGCGGCTGCAAGCAGTCACAGCGCTTTCATCTTGCCGACCGTGAAGGCATCGCCTGCAAATCTGCCAGCGGCAATGCACTCTGTATCGAGTTCCTGAACCGCATGCGCAGCAATTCCCGATTTGCACTGCATCTGACCCACACTGATGCGCCGCTGCCACACGCAAAGGAAATCAGGGTCCAGACCGGAGGACTGCTGGGACTGCAGGGACTGGTCTTTCCGGATCGAGTGGATGACAACAACATTGGTAACGCCATCGGCGTAATCGACGCGGCTATCGAGCAGTACGGTCGCATCGAAAACCTCCCCTACGACATCATCATCCAGGCCATTGTAAAATTTGAAGGCCGCAAGCGGCGTCCCCGTAAAAATGATCCCTGAACCGGGTGATTGCAAATCACCGAGAGTACACAGATGACCGTCAAGGTAGACAAGGCCATCGATCGCCTGGCGGGGATACTGCCGCTGATGCAAAGGCAGCAGGCTTGCGATACGCAGATTAAATCCTTGCACCGGCAAATCCTGCGCTCGTTTGTGACGAGGGGGCGAATTCTTACCCGGGAGGAAATGGCAGAACATGTCAGCGATCTGGAAACGGCGGTGACTGTGCTGAAAGACAGCGACCTGGTGGTGTTCTCAGAAACCGGAGACCCGGTCGGCGCCTATCCCTTCACCATGGAGGAACGGGGGCACAGGGTTCGGGTCAACGGGCATCGGGTACAGGCCATGTGCGCCCTCGATGCCCTGGCGGTCAGCCCGATGTTCGGGATGAAAACACACATAGCCTCCACCTGCAGGGTCACAGGTGAGCCGGTCAGCATCGAGCAGTCGGGCACAGTCATCGAGAACCGGGAGGCAGCCGCGGACATCCATTTCGGCATTATCTGGGGGGCGGCAAGCGGTGATGCCTGCTGCGCCGACAGCCTGTGCATGGAGATGATGTACCTGCGGGACGGGGAAATTGCCCGGCAATGGCTTGCAGAGGACCCGGACAACAGGGAGACCTTTACCCTGCAGGAGGCCATTGAATTTGGCGCCCGTTTTTTCGTGCCGCTGATGTCCTGATGATGAGTATCAGTTCGAACCCGACCTGACGCTCATTGCCCCGGTTGTTTCTCCAGATCGAGCAGATCAATGATGAAGATTAATCGAGCATTGGCCGGTATCACACCCTCGATCTCTCTGGATCCATAACCGAGAGACGGCGGCACTCTCAGCAGGCGCTTGCCACCCGGCCGCATGCCGATCACGCCCTCATTCCAGCCCTGCATGACGCGCTCCGTACCGATCACAATGGCAACCGGCCCGTCCTGCTGACGGGAGTTATAGAACTCCTTACCCTTGCGGCCAGCATCATCCAGCCAGCCGGTAAACTGTATGGTGGCCACATCACCCATTGCCGCCGCTTCGCCGGAGCCAGGTTTCAGGTCCTTGTACTGCACACCCTTCGGTGTCATCTGAAAGGCATCTGCGACCACTAATCCCGCTGACAACAATGCCACCAGGATCAACAGGCCCGCGATGCCATGCGGGTGTTTCATTGTGTGCCTCTGGCCCATATGTTGCCTCTATCCGGCTCCATTCTCAGTTTTAGCATGAAGAATCACCGATACCCCACTGTGTCCTGCACCACTGTTTTTCTGCCAACAATGCATGTCCAGCGGTACTCGGGTGGAAACAGTCACCACCATTCACATGGGTGGATTCAAACCGTACATCATAGATGTCAGTAAAGTTCGCATTCGGTAGTTGGCCGGCTGCCCGGTATTCCTCCAGTACCGTCTGCAGGATCGGGTTATAGCTATCACGGATTAATCTGTGAAAAGTTTTCCTGCGCAGGCAGTTGGCGCCGTCACCCGGGTAGTCGTTATCCGGGTCTGTACGGGAGGTATCGCTTGCGCAGTCGTCTGCCGCGTTGTCCAGCAGGTTTTCACAGGGCACAAATGGCCATGCAAATACCCGGCACCAGAAACTGCCACGTTTTGCTTCCCACAACCAGTAGATCGCCGGGATCCCGGAGACATGGATACGGGCCGCGCGGGTGGCATCGCTTGCCGCGAGCACGTCCAGGCCGGCACGGTACTGTGCCTCGAACACGGCCGGGTCGGTCATCTCCGCCAGGCTCGGGGCGCAGACATCGTTATTGCCGAGGAACACGGTCACCTGACCGGCTTCACCACTCGGGGTCATTGACGCAGCCGTGATGACCGCCTGCGCCTGATCCGCAAAGTCGGCCATCTCCGCTCCACTGAGCGCATGGTTGAAAACTGCGTCACGGCTGGCGTTGTTCTCATAATAGTCACCCGGTTCGATGGCCTCGAAGCGCTCGTTGAATGAACTGACACTGTCGCTGCCGTTGTAGCCGGTTGACCACACGGTCTCGTGATGTGCCTCCCCGATGGTACCGTCGGCGGCCTCGCCCTCGCCGATCGAATCACCGATATTGAACTGGTTGCCGGGCAGGGAAAGATCCAGAAAGCCCATGGCCGCGCGCAGGATCAGCAGCACATCGCCGGTGTCGAAGACGCCGTTCGGAACCGACACCCCGTTAACCATTGGCGCCACATCGCCGTGTTCCAGTTGTGGCGAATCCAGGGTACGGCTCCCCAGCACCGTCTGCAGTCCCCAGAGCACATCGACGATATTGACCTCACCGTCCGTATTGATATCACCATCCGCCACCGTGGCCGTGGCTGCCAGCGGTACCAGGCTGCATACCCACAGAAGCATGAAGAGATAGACGAGCGGTGCCTGTTTCATTGCCTGCTCCGTTAACGGCGCTGCGCGGGTACATTGAGTCACAGTATAGAGCAGCCGATGGCCGCTGCTAACTGAAAGCGTCCTCGGGACAACCGTGCGGTCACTACATACCCGCTAACCGGAGGCTGCCGCGGCAGACTGTGTCTGCTCCAGCCGCTCGATCAACTGCGCGATGCCGGGATTATCCGGCTCCAGCGCCTGCAGTTCGCGTGCATACCGCAGTGCTGCCTGCCAATCCTCTGCCTGGGAGTAAAACACCACCAGGGCATAGACAATATCCGTGTCTTGAGCATCCAGCTGATACGCAGACTTCAGCAAGGCCTCCGCCTCGTCACGGCGCTCAAGCGTTTGCAGCAGCAGGGCGTAGTTGTACATTACGCGCGCGCGCTGCGGCAACAACTCGACCGCCGTCTTCAGTAACCCGGCGGCTTCAGTGAGGCGCTGATCCTCCACCAGTAATAGCCCCAGTGAATAATAAAGCTCGCCTGCTTCGGGTTCCTGGCCAATCGCGGTACGAAACTGAAGTTCGGCCATGCGGTTGCGGCCGGTGCGGTTATACAGATTCGCCAGGTTAACCCGGGCAGGCACAAACTCGGGCGCCTGTTCGAGCGCCTTTTCATAATAGCCTTCGGCAGCCGCCTCATTGCCGAGCGCGCTTTCGAGCACACCGAGGTTCAGCAACGCTTCCGGCGTATCCGCCAGTGCCAGCTGGGTATCACGGTATTCCTGCAATGCGGCATCCAGTGCCCGGCGTTGCTGCGCATCCAGGTGCTCACGCGGGATCGGCGCAAGGATACTGGCAGCCTCCAGGCGGACGGCGCGTACCGGATCATTCAATTGTTGCAGCATCGTCTCCAGGTCCGCCACCGATGGCATCTCGCCGAGGGTGCGGGTCGCCACCGCACGCACCAGCGGGTCTGGATGGCGTGCACCCTCGCGGAGTGCCCGTGCCGAAGGCGCTGCCGGACTGTACTGCGCGAGGAGTTCCAGTGCCGTGGCCGTTACGATTGCAGGCTGTGATGTATCCGATGCCAGAGAGACCAGTGGTTCGTATCCTGACGCCTCGCCCGCGCGGGCCGCTGCGATAATTTCGCCGTAGTGCGGTGTTTCGCGGATGGCCGTCCCGTACCACTGTGCCGTTTTTTCTGCCGCCCATTCAGGCGTCTTTTCGCTATGACACTGGTTGCAGGCATTGGGCACGCCCAGCTTGACGGACAGATCGGGACGCGGGATACGGAAACTGTGATCACGCCGCGGATCAACAACCATGTAGGTCTTCGCGGCCATATGACAGTTGACGCATTGTGCACCGGCAGAATCCGGCGCATGAAAGTGGTGCTCGGGCGTTGCGTAGTCCCTGGCCTTCAGGCTCGGGAAGCGCGCGGGCGGCGTGCTTGTATGGCATTGCAGGCACAATTCGTTACCACTCTTTTTCAAACGGGTGCTGTGTACGTCATGGCAATCGTTGCAACCCACCCCCTGGTTGTACATTTTGCTTTGCAGAAAGGAACCGTACACATACACTTCATCAAGGATCTGGCCGTCCGGGTAGTACAATCCCGTCTGCAGCGTCGCGGGTTCGAAGTCGTCCAGAAAGGCGCGCCCGTGGGCATCATCCGGGCTGACACGATGGCGCCGAGAATGACAGCGTGCACAACTCTCCACCAGCTCGTGTGCAGTCCCGGCTTTATAGTTGACGACGAGACCGGCATTATCCGCCGCTTCGCTGCCCTGCCCCGATTCCGCCCAGGCGACGTGTGCCGCACCCGGCCCGTGGCAGGACTGGCAGCTGACATTGATCTCGCTCCAGCGGGTGTTATAGGTATCGGTTGCGGCATCGAAGTTTTTCTGCAGGTTGGTTGAGTGGCACTCGGCACAACGCACGTTCCAGGTATGCATGCGTCCGGTCCAGTGGAGTGGGTCACCGGGGGGAGTCACCTCATCAGGCAACAGGTGAAACCAGCGCTGCCCGCCGTCTGCCGCCGGGCGACTGTCCCAGGCAATCGTCAGCGCCTGCAAACGACCGTCCGGAAACTCCACCAGGTACTGCTGCAGGGGATACACGCCAAAGGTATAGCTGATTTCGAAATCCTGCTGCTGTCCGTCCGCACCTTCGGTATTGACGTAAAAACGGTCGTCTTTTTTGTAGAACCGGCTGGCTTTTCCCTGGTGCATAAACTCACTGTTATCGAAATCACCGAGCACCGTATCGACGCTGGCCATGGACATCGCAAGATCATGCTGTGAGCCGCTCCAGCTGCTGGCTTCGGCCTGATGGCAGTCCAGGCATTGCCGGTTGTCTACGAAGCCGCTGTCGTTGACCGCTGTGGCAGGTGCTGACTGCAAGTTGTCTGCAGCGGGTTGTGTACCCTGCTGGTCGACCTGCTCGCAGGCAGTAGTCAGCATCATCAGCAGCACGGCAAGAATTCGCAGCAGGTTTACGCGCATCGGTCAGCATCCCGGAAGTCAGTGGTACGGATTCTAACTGATAAAGAATGAAATTATTGTCACGGAATCCACGCAAGAACACGGAAATACTTCTTGTAAGGCATTTATTCTTTCGTCTTCTTGCGTGGACTCCGCGGCTACTGTATGAGTATTTTTGACGCTCTACTGAACGATAATGGAATCACTTACCGTCCCCGAAAGCGTTTCGATGATGGCACCGTTTACGTTCGCATGACGCCGGACCTGGAAATAGACTACCTTTTTACCTGGCTCCGGGCTTAACTGGAAGGACGGCAGCGGAACATAGTCCTGCCAGTCTGCCGCCTGGAAATCCGTCCGCTCGCTGGCGCGATACTGCGTGGGTTGACCGTTCACCTGGTAATTGAGTGTGACCGCGCGGTCCGCAGTCACGGCTGCACCGTTGTCCAGCGCAAAATCACTGACACTCAGTCCATCGTTATACACCCTGGCCGCAGCATTGTTCTGCGGGCAGGGCGTGCCTCCGCCACCGGCCGCTAGAGACATCACCAGCATGCGATTGGCTGCCTCGGTCACCAGGGTTTCCTGCTCGGCCATGTAGCCCTGGCGGGACACGGTTACCAGTAATGCAGCACGCGGCACATCGGGAAATGACACAATGCCTTCAGCATCTGTCATGAGTGCGCCAAACTGGTCAATCCTGGCTGGCGTACCCAGGCAGACCGCCGCATTCGCCAGCGGCGTCTGGTTATCTCGCTCGAATACGCGTACCCGGATTTCTGCAGCAGATGCCGTCAGTGAGGACAGCAACAATACCGACAGCAACAAGACAATCGAGCATTTTTTCATAATATGTCCCTTCCCTGTCATCACTCTAATTATATAAAAATACATAGCGCTCACTGGATCAAGCGCTGGCAACACCCGCCTGCTCCTGCAGGCAGGCGCGTAAAGCAGTCTCGTCTACCGGAAACGGCAGTGCATGATGCACCGGCAGGCGTGCACGCAATTTATCAAACTGTGGCGTAAATTCCTTTTCATAGAACACGATCATACGGGTCGCGGGGCAGCGTTGCACAACAGCGAGCAGGGACTCGAGGCTACTGCTGCGATCGCGAAAATCTGACTGAAAATTGAATTCCGCCACAATCACATCCGCCTGGCGTTGCTTCAGAATACCGAGCGCCTTGCGCATGCGGGTTGCAACCACGACTTCATAACCGAACGCCTCGTACAGGGGTGTGAAATTGGGATAGCCGCCCAGTTCAATAATCGACAGCAGCAGTTTTTGTTCGCTCTCCACCCGCATGGGTCAATCATAACCATCTCCGGGAAATAAATAACGCGGGGATTCTCATTATCGAGTCAAACAGACAGCCTGATCGCGCGTGCGGGGTTGGCTTTGTGACATCTGACACCCTAGAAAGCGGTGATATAGCCTGAAAGCACTCTTGAGCAGAAAAAAAAGAAAAACATAACTCATTGTTATTCAATGTAATAACTATTTTATGCGAGATTCTTAAGGTATTTTTTAAATTAGTGTTTGCTTATTTTAGCAATTGCTTATATTATTCTTGCTGTCATTGCTGACAAACAAATCGTAAACACTGGTTTATTCACTCAAACTACTCATTTGGAGAACAACATGAAAAAGTTTTCAACAGTTCTGATCGCTGCAGCTATCGCTGTTGCATCAACGACCGCTTCCGCTTGGGGCAACTGGGGCCCTTTCGGTAACAACGGTTATGGTAACAACGGCTGGGGTAACGACGGCTATGGTGATGGTTATGGCGACGGCGATTTCGACGGCGACTTCGGCTTCAACATGAGCGGCAGTGGTCGTGGTCACGGTCGTGGCTATGGTAACGGCTACAATAGCTACCGTGGTTACAACGGTTATGGTTATGCACCTTATGGCGCTCCTTACGGTGCTCCTTATGGCGCTCCTTACGGTGCCGCTCCGTACGGCGCTCCTTATGGTGCCGCTCCGGTTGCCCCGGTTGCCGCTCCGGCAGCCCAGTAAGCATCCTTGGCAAGACCAGTAAAGCCAAACGGGGGCGACTCGCAAGAGTCGCCCCCGTCTTTATATCCAGCAGAAGATAAACCGCTGCATGCAGCGGTTATACCAGCTAGTAATCGTCGCCCAGATTGGTCTGGCAGAGTACGCCGCGCATGGTGCTGATGAGTTCGAGTAATTCCTCGTTCCGGACGCAATAATAGATCCTGTTCGCATCGCGTCGTGATTTCACGATATTCTTGTTGCGCAACTGGTCCAGGTGTTGCGAGACATTGCTCTGGGAAGTACCGATCTTCTCGACGATTTCGCCAACAGACATCTCGTTATTTCCAAGCGTACAGAGTATTTTCCAACGCAGCGGATGTCCCATGGCCTTGAGTGCTTCGGCAGTCAGGGTGATGTCTTCTTCCGGTTCCCGGGCTGGTTCTGAATCTTCCATCAATGACTCCAAATTAACCTGTCAGGAAGTGTACTCTGTGTATCATGAGTTGCAACCTGTGAACAGGATTTATCAACACCGCACCTGATCACTGTCCTTTGCAACACGCGTGTATCCCGTCATATCCTTTGCTATACAGATAATATCGGTAATCCCGCCTGCCTCGTCCTTGAGCGCGGTGCGTGAAAACAGCACCGGCACCCTGCGCTGATCCTTGGCAATAAAGCATGCCTCGATGCTGCTGATGGTACCGGTACGGATCAGCGCCTCCAGCCAGGTCCCCATGAAGGCATTGGCCTGCACCGTTTCCTCTTCCTCGAAGACGTCGCCAATCGCCATTCCCAGCAGATCCTGCTCCCTGTAATCCAGCATGCGACAGGCAGCTGGATTGGCCGCCGTGATCTTGCCACCCGGCTCCAGCAGCAGCAGTGCCTCGCCCATATTATTGATGACGTTCTCCAGGTACTGGTTTGCCAGACGCAGTTCGGCAGTACGCTCCTCCACCAGCGCTTCCAGCCGGCGATTCATGTCACGTTCTTTCTCGATCAGGCGCAGGTAGGTACTGATCTTGTTTATCAGCTGGTTATCATCAATGGGTTTGAGCAGATAATCAGCTGCACCTACTTCATAACCCTTTTGCTGAAACTCGTCGGTCTTGTAGGCCGCCGTCAGGAAGATGATGGGGATATCGCGGGTCTTTTGCCTGACTTTCAGCATCGAGGCGGTCTGAAATCCGTCCATATCCGGCATCTGCACGTCGAGCACGATCAGGTCAATACGCGGGTCCTTCAAGGCGATATCAAGTGCCGCCTGCCCGGAATCCGCCTCCAGCACTTCAACATCCATATGTTTTTCGATCAATGCACGCAAGGTAAACAGGTTGTTCTGGTTATCATCGACAATCAGAATCCGGAAGTCGGCATATCGATTCATAGGTGCATTCCTGTTACTTCAGTTTCGTTTTCTGTTATCGGATAAAAACTCATCCAGTGCAAGTTTTAGCGTCTGCGGGTCCAGTGGTTTGACAACACAGTCATTTGCACCGGCTGCCAGGCAGTGCTGCCGGTCTTCCTCACCGGCCTTTGCGGTCAGGGCAATCACCGGCAAGTCTGCGCCGGCGGGTTGCATGCGCAGCCGGCGAATGACCTCGTAACCATCCATGCCCGGCATCATGATGTCCAGCAGCATCACATCGAACGGGCCGGCAGTGTCCAGTGTTTCAAGGGCCTCCTGGCCGTCACCGGCCGCCATCACGTCAAGCCCCCACTGCTCCAGCAGTGGTGTCAATGCCAGCAGGTTGCGAACATCGTCATCAACCAGCAGAATGCGTGCATTCTGGTAGTTGGCAGTGGGGAGCGACTCTCTGGCTGGCTTGTCCTGCCTGGGTCCCGTCAACCGACTGCCGCCCTCTTCAGTCGGCATCGCCGGCATTTGCAACGGCAGTAACAGCGAAAAAGTTGTCCCCTTGCCCGGCTCGCTCGCTACACGGATCTCACCTCCCATCAACCTTGCGAGTTCCCGGCTGATGGTCAGTCCAAGACCCGTGCCGCCAAAACGGCGGCTGGTTGAACCATCCGCCTGCTTGAAGGCCTCGAATACCAGGTCCAGCTTGTCAGCAGGAATCCCGATGCCGGTATCGGTGACGCTGATACAGACCGGACCGGGGTCTCCGCCCTGCAGCCTGACAGACACGCCACCCCTGTCGGTGAACTTGACTGCATTGGAGAGAAAATTTACCAGTATCTGGCGCAGTTTTTCGCCATCAGAAACGATCGTCCCGGGTGCATCCGCATCAATCTGCAGCTCCAGTCGCAGCTGCTTTACGTCAAACTGCGGCCTGAGCAATTCAATGACCTCCGTGAGCAACGTCCGCAAGTCAACTGTCTCTGACAGCAGTAACATTTGCCGTGCCTCGACGCGCGAGAGATCAAGGATGTTATCGATCAGCGCCTTCAGGTCGGTTCCAGCCGCATGGATAATCTGTGCCTGCCGGCTTGCCTCACCCGACAGCTGTCCGGCACTGTATTCCGCCAGCATTTTGGATAACAGCAGGATTGAGTTCAGAGGGGTGCGCAATTCATGACTGACATTGGCCAGAAATTCGGACTTGTAGCGGTTCGATGCCTCCAGCTCTTCGGCATAATCGTGCAGCGCCCGGTTATGCTCGGAATGCGTGCTGGCCAGGCGCGTCAGGTGCGTACCGAGTTCGTGAAGCTCCTCGGGGCGTTTCCATGAAAACCTGACGGCCTCGTCGTGCGCCAGCACCCGTGAGATACCATCGGTTAATTCATGGCCAAGTCGCTCGGCCCGCACGGCAATCAGCCGGGCAACAACGAACACAACGATAAGCAAACCGGTCGCGACGATGGCAACACGTACATTGACGGCGCGCAGCAACATCGCCAGCGGCGACGGGTCGACGCTGCGACCAACCCAGATCGGCCCGGAATGCTCGGTATCAAACAGTGGCACCCACATGACCTGCTGACCCTTGTATGACCACAGGTCCAGTTCACCTCTGGCGAACAACTGCTCCAGTCCCGGAAAATCCTCGAAGGCCTTGCCTGCCTGTTGGCTGTGGTCGACATGCCCCAGGTAATGTCCATCACTTTGCACCCAGTAATTGCCGCGATAGGCAGTGGTCAGGCCGCCCATGTCGAGGTAGATAATGACTTCGCCGCGCCGCTCAGAGACATCACCGCTTTCAGGAGAGACGATCGGTATAACCACCGGGCTGATAAGAGTGAGTTGCATAAAGCGGTTCGGCGAGGTCTCACTCGCTGACGGGTCAATCACGATCGGACCGGTCATGACACCACCTGTCGATAGTGCCCTGCCCGCCTCGACCAGCTCGGGATTCACGTCCCGCAGTTGCTCTTCATTTGCCTGCAGGCGTCTGCTATCCAGATCGCGGTCCAGCCAGAACCGGGAGTTTCCGTCCGCGTCCAGAAACAGGATACGCATGATATCAAGCTGGTCCGCAAGCACCTGATTCACCCAGTCCACGTACCCACTGCGGGCCGTTTCAAGACCCGGCGCATCCTGCAGTTCCTCGTCGGACAGCAGCATGCCCGGTTCCGGGATCTTGGCGAGCAACCGCGCCATCTCCTGACGACGTCCGATATACTGATCCAGATCGCTGAACCTGGCCCGCAGGTTCTGAATATGGGCCTTGTGATAAAGTATCTCGATGCGGTCGAAAATCATGGGTATATTGATGACAAACGCCACCAGCAACGGAATCAGACCGAATAAAAACAGCAACAGGGAAATCTGGGTGCGCAGCTTCATCTGCAGTTATTCCAATACGTGAGCCATGTTACTTTACCATGGCTGAAGATGGCTGATTTTACGAAAATGCCGGCAGCGGGGAACGTATGAAGCAAGCAGCATTCAGTCTCAGGGATATTGGCCCTGGCCTGGTGATTGCCGCCACCGGTCTGGGCGCCGGCGACCTGATCGCGGCCTCCGTCGCCGGTGCCCGCTTTGGCACCGCGATATTATGGGTTGCCATCGTCGGGGCAATCATGAAGTATGCCATGAATGAAGGGCTGACACGCTGGCAACTGGCCACCGGATCCACCCTGCTGGAAGGCTGGGTAGAGCGCTTGCCAAAAATCATCTCGCTGTACTTTTTTATCTATCTCGTGCTGTGGAGTTTTGTTGTTGCCGGTGCATTGATAGCCGCAACCGGCCTGGCTGCACACGCCCTGTACCCGGGACTGTCAGTGGAAGTCTGGGGCATCCTGCATTCACTGCTGGCGCTGCTACTGGTGCTGATTGGTCGTTACACGCTGCTCGAACAGCTCATGAAATTCTTTATGGCGCTGATGCTACTGGTTGTTGTCACCTGCGCGGTACTGGTCGCACCCGGCATGTCCGGCATTGTCAGCGGCCTGTTCATGCCGTCCATTCCCGAGGGTTCCGTGCTGTTTATTTTCAGCGTCATTGGCGGTGTCGGTGGCAGTGTCACCTTGCTGTGTTACGGCTACTGGATACGGGAGCGGGACTGGACAAGCCGCGAGCACCTGCCGCGTGCCAGAATTGACCTGGTTCTCGCCTACGGACTGACCGGCCTGTTCGGTATCTGCATCATGATCATCACAGCCGGCATACAGGCTGAGGTCATTACCGGTCCGGGTATGGCACTGGGCGTCGCCAGTCACCTCGAATCCGTCATCGGACCCTTTGGCAAGTGGTGTTTTCTGATTGGCTTCTGGAGCGCCGTTTTCAGTTCCATGCTGGGGGTCTGGCAGGGCATTCCCTACCTGTTCGCGGATTTTGTCCAGCAATACACCTTTCGTCCGCAACAACCGTCGTCAATAGCTTGTCGCTCGGCAGCCTACCGCGGCTATCTTTGCTACCTGGCGATTCCCCCGATGCTGCTGCTGCTCGTAAACCAGCCTGTCTGGCTGGTCGTCATCTATGCCGTCGCCGGTGCCTTCTTCATGCCGTTGCTGGCACTCCTGTTGTTGATCATGAACAATCGCCGCTCATGGGTCGGCGACTTGAAGAACGGCTGGATAACCAATCTGGTATTACTGTCATCGCTACTGGTGTTCGGCCTGCTAATGTATACGGAACTGGGCCGACTTGCCGGCTAGCAAGCGGCCACAGCTTTCCACTATAATCAGCAGGTATTCACTTGCGGATATCCAGTCCGTCAACAACCATCAGGAGACCACATGGAAATCATCTCACGCACTCGATTATTCTTGCTTATGGTGTTGGTCACAATCAGCCTCACCGGATGCGGCGGCGGCGGCGCCACCATGGAAGCCCAAACCACTACCACCGGGCAGCAACTCATAGACCTGGACAAGGCCTATAAAGATGGCATCATTACCGAATCGGAATACGAGAAAAAGAAAAAACAAATACTGAGTAACTAATGCCAGGCTTGCATTGATTCATGGACCCGCCCCTCCGGGCGGGTCTTGTTTGTCAATACGCTTTCAGGCTGTTGAACCCTGAACATCATCCCGCTGGATTCGCACATCAATCGGCGTCGATACATCCAGGTGTACATCGCGCTGGGGGAAGGAAATACTGATGCCGGCAGCATTGAACTTGCGGTTGATCTCCTGATGCAGATTCGTGATGGCGGGGATACGGTGTGATTGCGACCCGACATAACAGCGCAGTTCCAGGTTAAGCGCATTATCACCGAACCCGTGGAATACAATATAAGGCCCCGGGTCTGAAATGACGGTCCCGTTCTGCCTTGCTGCTTCATCCATCAACGACATGGCCTTTTCCACATCACTGCCATAGGCGATGCCAACCGGTATCTTCAGACGTGTCGTCTGGTCTGACAGCGACCAGTTCAGCAGGCGCCCGGTAATAAACTCCTTGTTCGGCACCAGCAGTTCCTGCGCATCCCAGGTGCGGATGGTGGTCGCACGTATCTGGATGCGGCTCACCACGCCTTCAGTGTCACCGACGGTAACGACATCCCCCACCCTGATAGGCCGTTCAAACAGGATAATCAGGCCACTGATAAAGTTGGCCACAATTTCCTGCAGACCAAAACCGATGCCAACACTCAGCGCCGCAAACAGCCATTGAACTCTGGACCAGTCCATGCCTATCACATTAAAAAAAGCGATGAGTCCAATCCCTACAATCGCATATGTAGTCAGCGTCCTGGCCGTGTAGCGGCTCCCCGGGGTCATGTTGACACGATGCAGCAGCACAATTTCCAGCATTGGCGGCAAGCGTTTCATGGCGATATAGGTGAGAAAGGCGATCAGCAAGGCAATGAACAGACTCGCGAGCGATACCGGTACCAACGTTTCCACACCGTCAACGACCGACGATTTGTGCCACAGCGTCACCTCGTTCAGCACATTGAACGCTGGCAGGATATCCGACCAGACATACCAGAAGCCGAAAAAACCGACAATAACCAGCATCAGGTTGAGCAGCTTGCGGCTGTCCTCACTCAAGGCAAGCAGGTCAATATCAGGTGTTTCAACCTGGGCAGGCACCCCTTGCGTCTCGGCATCGACGGCCCCCCTTTCCTCGTGCACCGTACTCAGCCGTTCTCGTGCAGCCTGCAGTGCGAGCCGGTGCTGGGCCAGCAGCAACCAGCGGACCACCACCTGGTGGAGTACCACCAGGCCGAAGGCAATCCACAGGGTCTGGACCAGTCCGGCGCCCAGCATACCGGCCGTGTAGAAAAATCCGATAAACGCCAGTACGGCAAGCAGCAACGGGGCAGCGACCGTCAGTGTCAGCCAGAAGTACCGCTGACTCACCCCTGAACTGACCGATTGCCGTATCAACAGCCTTGAAAGCCGGTAGAAGAACTGTGCCACGACCAGCAAACCAATCACCATCGACAACCGTTCCATGCCGTCCAGCGAGGTCACCTGTTTAGCATCCGCAGTCATCACGATGATAAATATCAGCGGTAGCAGCGTGAGCTCGAGGAGACGAAACTCACGGTACAGTGATTTTGTCAGCCAGCCGGGCCAGCGGAAATGTTTATCCGCGACACCACCCGGCAGGCACAACACACTGAAAAACTGTATATAGAAAAACGTCGGCGCCATCTGCAGCAACCCGCCGGAAACCTGCTCTGGAAATGGTATGACATTCGGGCCAGTAATCAGCGCCAGCCCCAGGGTCAGGGTTAACAAGGGCCAGGGCAGAGCCAGTAACACTGTCAGACCAAGCGCCCGGTAGGTATAGAGGAATTTATCGACGGCGGGTTTGCCAACAGGCTCACCCGCGGCAACGAGCTTGCGCCGCATATAACGGGACTTCAGGAGCAACACTGCAAACAGCAGTAACAGCAGCTTGACCGGCAAGGAATCCAGCACCCCGGCAATCAGCGCGGCGGGTATCTCGAGCCAGCGTGAAGGTGAAAACAAGCGGCCGAATTGTCCCGGCAGATCGATAATTTCGGCCATGTCAGGCGGGGCTGCACTTCGAATCCAGAGCAGATTCTGTGCAAGGAATTCACCGTAGGCGGTACTTGAATCAAGCAGCTTTCGCTGACTTGTCTCCAGCTCAATCAGTGAGCGCAAATACGACTTGTTCAGCTTGATGGCCTTTTCGAGCAAGTCCTTGCGACTCTTCATCAGCCCCAGGAGATCATCACGCAGCCGTTCGACCTCACTGCTGTTCAACCCGCGGGTAAAATCGGCAACAGCTGCCTCGGGATCACGTAGACGTGTCAGCTCTGCCTCATACTGAATCAGCTGCAGGGTGATACGGGCATGGTCCCTGTCGAGCTGTTTCAGTTTCCTGCGCAGATTTACGGTATCGGGCAATGACTGGCGCTGCTTTATCAGCACTTCACCCAGAGCCTCGTTTAATCCGGCTATCTCCAGCTGCTCCCTGGCCATGCGAAAGTCGTCATCGACTCGCTTTGCCTGCTGCTCAATCGACGCGTCACTGGCATCACTGTCCTTCAGGGTAACCGCCAGGGCGGAGAGGTCGCGGGTCAATTCGGCATTCTGCGCCGCCAGTTGCTGGATCAACGGATGCTTGCCGGCGGCCTCATCAACGGCTGCCTCTGCTGCCACCTCGGCTGCTTTTGCCTCCACGCGTCCCTGCCGGCTTGAGAGGTCCTCCAGCACTGTTACCCTGGCAGCGATACGTTCGGCAGTACGTGCCAGTTGATCTCTCTGTGCCTCGAGCAGATCTGTACGACTTGGCAATGCCAGCAATTCCTGGTCAAGCATGCTGATTTCACTGCGCAGCGCATCGATCCGGGTGGACAGCACCCAGCCACGCACCTCCGTTACTATGGCAAGTTCATTGCCCGGGGCCGGAATTTTTTCCTTTGACTCGAGATCCTCCTTGGCCTGTTTCGCGGTCGCCAGCTGTTTTGGTATCGTCGCTGGCCGTTGCTTGACGGACTCCAGCAGTGCTTCCAGATCTAAACGCCTGGCTTCGACAGCGGCAAGATTGGCCTTTTCCTGCAACAACGCACGCTCGATCTCTTCAAAGGATGAATCAGTGCTCACGGGCAGCTTGATTTCAGCCGGGCCCTGGTCTTTTTTGTCCAGCTGCGCCCGGATAGCCTTTATCTTCGCCGGCGCTGTTTCCCGTAACTGGATATAACTCTCCGCGGTGGCCCTGTTATTGCCAGCCGTATCCAGGTTGGACAGCGCCTTGTTGATGCCCTCGGTGAGCGAGGCACGCGTATCCTCATCTAGCGTGGTCGATGCCTCGATTTCCTTGAGACGGATTTTCAGGGTGTCAGCGCTGACAATGTCGGGGGCAGCCACCACCGCAACATCGGAATCCGCGGGCGAGGCCAGGCTGAACGGCAGGCACAGCAGCACGAACACAAAAAGCCATACGGGCACTGGCAACATTTTCATCTGCCGGGTCCGGCCTGGCACACAGTTACCATTGATAACCCAGTTTGGCGCGATAGGTGGTATCAACCTTGTCAGTCCCCGGCGGCGAGCCACCATCATAATCAACCTCGGTCTCGACACTGGCCACGATTCCCGCATACAGCGGAAAGCGAAAGCCGGTCCAGGAATTGATGGACAGATCACCGACGTCTTCCGTCGACAACAGGCCGTTATCCCGGTGATAGAGCTGGATGCGGTCGGGGATGATAAACCAGTCAAAATCGACGTTCCAGGAGAAGGCCCCATACTTCTTGTCATCAGCGGCAATGAAATTCTCGTCGACGTACATCACACCGACGTCAGCACCGAGGTTCAGTACGGGTGTTTCAAAAAACTGATAGCCGAGATGAGGACCGATCTTTGACCTCAGCTGCAGATCCGCAAATTCATCATGCTCAAAACCGACACTGGCGCCGTAATAGAATTTTTCGGTCTGAAAATGATCATATTTGCCAGTCGCCTGCCAGTTCTGTGCAGTCGTCTCTCCAAAATTGCTGTCTTTCTCGAACTGACCATAGGCAGTTATACGATCATCCTTCCAGCGCAAACCGAGGTTGCCGTCCAGATCATTCTCGTTACTGACGGTATTGCCCCGCTGGTATACCAGTGCAACGTTCAGCAACCCGCTGAACTTGTAGCCTTCACCGTAACGCCACGGCTCCGGGTTGATATAGGCGATCGTGCCAGGCTCAATCGAGGCGGTGCTGTCATCGGTGATTGCCGTAACCACCGTGGCATCCTCCGACCTTTTAATGTCTGTCGCCTCACGCAACTCTTCATTATCGAGCATGAGTTGCACCGGTTTATCTGCATGCAGTTCGCTGACCTGATCCCACTTGACCTTGATCACGCCGGCATAGCCGGTCTCGAATTCCAGTATCCCGTCTTGCTGTTTAACCACCTTGCCAAGGAGACGGGAGCCATCCTTCATGATCAATTCATCTGCGAATGAAGGCAAAGCTGCCAGCACGAGAGCCGGCAACGAGACAAGACTGGCCAGCCGTCCGCTCAAAGACTGCATCATGGTCATTGTTCTCCTTAGGGGGATAAACATGTTGTCATTTCTGCCCTGTGGCAGCGGGAGAGCGATTCTACCCGAGATGGCCGGAATTTCCACGGACAGCCGTCAAGCGACAGTGATGCTCTGTTGCCTAGTCCAGATAGCGCGCCTGCCATTCCAGATACTTGTTATGGACATAGTTCGCATAGTCTGCCTTGTCACTGAAGCGCGCAGGGTCGATAGCATCGTAGACATAGTAGTTGGCCCGGTTGTTACGCGTGCTCATCATATGCCAGATCTTGTGCAGCAGCGTTTGCGGCTCACGCCATTCAAAATCGTCCTGTGATTCATAATGCAGAAACACCGGCAGGATGGGTATTCCGGTACGCAAGGAGATGTCAAAGGCGCCATAGCGGAAGGTTTCAAAGATACGCCGCCCCTTGCATCCGCCTTCCGGGTACAGGGCAATGTTAATACCCTCACGCAGTTTTGTCTCGATTTCACCGGCAGCCGCGTTGCGCGACTCTTTTGACTCTCGATGCACATAGAGGGTACCGGAGGCCGTACTGATGCGGCCGACCAGCCACCAGTCCCCGACCTCGACCTTCGCCAGTGAATGCACCGGAAAGACCGCCGGTATCCCGATATCTTCAAACGCCGAGGGGTGATTGGCAACCAGGATGTAGTGTGGCGGCAGCGCCTGCGTATTTTTCTGATGTATCCTCAAGTCCACACCCAGTGCCCGCACAAATGCACGGCACCAGACCCGGAACAGGGGAAAGTAAAATCCCTTGATCAGTGGTCGTGGCAGGTAGGAGAGCAGATAGAGAATCAGCGTGAAGACCGAGAGCTCAAGCCAGCAAATGATTCGCCACACAAGTCGCGCCACAAATTGGATCAACGCCGGTCTCCTCCCATATCAAGCAGCCTCAGCTTAACCAAATCGCGGACGGCGAGCAAAGCCATAGCAGTTATCTTATCAATTACAAAAGGATATGGAACCCTTGAAGAAACTTGATTACATTTTGTGCGGATCGAGGTCTTCAGGCACGTACACGCGCACACAGCGGAGCGCTGTGAGGCGGTTGATGCAGGACGGAAAGGACAGCCTCGCCGGCAACGGACTACAGCGACATGAACCACGCCCCCACGCAAGCGCGGGGATCAAGAGTCCGGTGTTTGCCGCGAACCCAGTTGCGACAGCACGTCTATGATTGCACTGCCATCCAACGGTTCCAGCCCGTGACTCACCGGCACATTAATCAGGGATGAGCGTCCCCGCAGTGCAGGTACATTGTTCATGTCCTGGCTGTAGGCTGGCACGATATAATCACCCCAGCCTGCCGGTGACGGACCACGGACAATAGAAAAGTACCGGATATCCGGATGCGTCCGGGCATTCAACCAGTACAGGAAGGTACCGGGTTGCGGACGCACCAGGTCAATATAGAGACTGCGCGAGCGCATTGCCGTGTGATAGGCGTCACCGCCGAAAAAATCCGTCACCACGGAAAAGGGAAACGGGATATCCGTGGCATCCAGCGCCTGCTCGGCACGGGACGTCCCCAGGTGCGGGCTCGCGATGGTGATCAGGGCCTGCACGTTTTTGTGGTTGCCGAGCACCAGCGCCGCACGCGCGACCACCCCACCGGCGGAGTGTCCGACCAGGATCACCGGCTCATCCTTGTGCACCTGGCTGATCGCGTCCAGGATTGCGTTTAACAGAGAGACCTGCACCAGCACCGGGGCTTCCGATGGCAGATCGACCGCATAAAATTTATTGCTAGCCTGTATGCCCGGCGCAGGTATCAACTGCACGCCCGCCGGACCCGCCGTATAGACGCCTGCGCGTTGCCAGTCGTGCTGCTGCAACAGGGCTGTCACGCCACTCTCATCCCAGGACTGCGCGCCGGCAAGGTAACCATGTACCAGCACCAGCACATCAGCCCGCACGGACAGTGTCAACAGGCCCGTGACAAGCATTAATATGGCGGCTAAGCCTTTTTTCATGTCTGTTTCCTCGTCATGCAGGTTAATACAGAGAAGACCGTTACAGCACCACCGGCCCGACCGCTATCAGAAAAAAGGGGGTAGCTCTTGCGAGCCGCCCCCTTTTGGCTTTCTGGCAGTTAAGAACGGCTTACTGGGCAGCAGCAGGTGCAGCCGGGGCTGCCTGCGGAGCGACCGGGGCGCCATAAGGTGCAACACCGTAAGGAGCGCCATAACCGTAAGGGGCGCCATACCCGTAAGGCCCATAGCCATAACCACGGTAGTAGTCACCATAGTAGTCGCCATAACCACGTCCATAACCCCGTCCGCGGCCGCTGCCGCTGCCATGCATGTTGAAGCCGAAGTCACCGTCGCCGAAGAAATCACCAAGGCCATCGCCCCAGCCATCACCCCAGCCATCGTTGTAACCACGGTTACCCCAAGGACCCCAACCGCCCCAGGCATGAGCAGAGGTAGTAGCAATCGCAATTGCGGCTGCGAATACTGCAGTAGTCATCTTTTTCATGTTCATTCTCCAATGGTAAGAAGTATGTAAATTGTGTTGGTCAATTATATGACCATGGATAGTATATAAGCATACTCTAATTTAAGCAAGTAATTATTCTGTTATTCTCAAATATATTAATATATTATTATATATAGCATATACATGAACTTATACAGTTTATATATTATTTACATTAACACAGGTATTCAGGGGTAATGTACATTCTTTAAGGATTTCCGAGAGTTACAAGAAAATAAAATATTTTCCTGACTACATCTGAATATACAAAAATTAATCAATCCCTATATACCAGTATTATCAGAACCCTACACTCAGAGACGCGGAACACGGGAAATTCGCGTCAATCTATTGTGGTTGACACTGCCGGTGGTTGAAGGCGTAATGAATAGCGTCGTAGGTCAGAGCTTGCATGCAAGGAGCGAACATTGGAAAACATTATCTTCGATGTCGACCAGCTGTCACGTCTGAGCAGGACCGAGCAGGCACAACGCCTCGAAGAGGCGGAGCGCCAGATCGATGACATACAACGTGCTGCCGCCGATGATCCCGCCTCGTTATTGTGGATTGATCAGCAGCGACAATACCTAGTGGATATGCAGCAACTGATATTTGAGTGTTAGCCCAAACACCAACCTCCTTTAAACCCGCCTGTTGGCGGGTTTTTTTTGCCCCGGGCAGGGTGACTCGCGCGCACGCTGACAACCGGCTAGTCTTCAGGAACGAACTACAGTCTGGACCCCGGCCTTCGCCAGAATGGCGGAAATGGAAACATTCAGACATTACTCGGGACGTCCTCGACAGGAGGCAGACACTGCTACTCACATGCGCATCTGGCTGATCAGTCACCTGTTATTTTTACTCGTCATCGCCAATGGTACACCGGTCCTGATCGGTCTGGTGCTGGGCCCGCGCTGGAACTGGCCGCTGGATAACCACCGCCTGCTCACGGACAAACGTCCCTTGCTGGGCCCGTCCAAGACGCTGCGTGGCCTCATGGGTGCCCTTCTTGCCACTGCACTGCTCGCACCCCTGGTTAACCTGTCACTGCTCGAGGGTGTCAGCTTTGCCTTGCTGGCGATGCTCGGAGATCTCTGTTCAAGCTTCACGAAGCGACGCCTTGGGATAGCCTCCAGTCGCTCGGTACCGTTACTCGACCAGTTACCGGAATCCATTCTGCCACTCTGGGGCATGCAAACGGTGCTTGGATCCAGCTGGCCCGAGATGACCCTGGCAGTGATCATCTTTGCAGCCATCGACCTGCTGCTCTCCAGTCTACTCAGGTCTGCAAGGGCCTGAGAGGGACAGCGGCTGGCCCTGCGAGGGTAACAACATTCAACAGCGGGTTATCAGGTCGCAACACAGTGCAGGTGATGCAGGGTAATCTCGGGTGGGCAATTCAAGCGCAGATCGACAACACAGGCACCGGAGCCGGCAGAGGTATAACCCGACAAGTTGTGATAACGCCAGGCACCTGTGCAGTATTTACGCGGACAGGCGGCATTGCACATCAGCGCAAAGCCACCTGGCAGGCATATCTGACCCGCGTGCGTGTGGCCGCACAGCATGACATCAAAATCCGCGTGCGCTGCATGCCGGTAGATTTCAGGGGAATGTGCCAGCAAAATCGACAGCGCCCCCTCGGGAATCGCATCGCCGGCCTTTTCAATATTATCGGCACGGTAGTAGTGCGGATCATCGATACCTGCAAGGTAGATCGCCTCACCCTCGCGTTGCAGCGCAACCTCTTCATTCAGCAGCATGCGGATACCCATCGACTCCATCGCCGGAACCATGCAGATCGTGTCGTGGTTGCCCAGCACGCCGTATACCTCACCTTGAAGATGGGTCCGCACCTGTTGCAACCCGTGCAGGGCGGCTGCATAGGGGCCGCTGGTTTCCGCCTTGAAGTCGCCGGTCAATACACACAGGTCATAATTCACATGGCGGACGGCCTCAATCAGTGCATGCGGAAAGTCATCTGCCATATCCAGATGCAGGTCGGAAATCTGCAACAGGGTGAAAGCCTCAAAAGCGGGCGGTAGTCGCTGCAGCGTGATGTGGTTGTGGCGAACCCTGATCTGGCGCGCATTGCGCCTCGCCCGCTCATGCAGCAAAACCAGCCGCAGGCTATTGCGAATAATGGAACGCAGTGCATGCCAGTTTTCGATATGGAAGAGAGTCCTGCCCTGACCGAAAACCTTGCTCTCATAGTCACGCTCGATTCCGAGACGTTGCCTGAGATGGGTCCTGCCTACTCGCTGTTGCAGCAATGCATAGGTCGCATCATCGAGTACTGGCAAAGTCATACCTCATTGTCAGGCGCGCTGGAAGAGATTTCAATCCATGCGAACCCGCCAGGCAATTCCATCAATACAGTATACAGGTCGACTGGCTGTTTTACTGTAAACTGCAGACACTTGGCGGACCACACCCGCCAGGCACATCAGGAGCATGGCTGAAGCACCGGGATTTGTTATCGCCAATGGCCTTTGCTACGGTTGCGGCAGGCAGACAACAATGGCCCGCGCAAGGCCATACACCCCGGGGGGACCGGTTATGAATCTGGAAAAAGTCTTTTTTGCATTCTTCATTGTCCTGGCGCTGACACTGAATTTCGGATTTTTTGTCGGCGGCATGGACAACCCCAATCATCACAATGTGTACGAACTGTATGCCGCACTGGTTGTCAGCCTGATTGCCACCGTCATGAAATTCGGCGACCGCGCACACATCGGTGCGGTATTGCTGGCCACCAGTCTGGTCGCCGATCTGCAACTCATTGCCGCCACTATCGTCTGGACCCTGTCCGTCCACGCCAGCGATGCCGGCATGACACCGATGGTACTGTCCAGCGTCGTTTCGCTCTCCGGTGGCGCATTACTGGCGAACATTACCTCCGTTGTTATCCTGGTGACCGAAACCGTCATGTTCCGTCGTTGAGCGATGACGAATACGCATCCGGACTAACGGGTAGCACAACCTGCCGTGAATAAACTCCTGTACCTCCTGTTGCAGCGCATGCGCCTGCCACTGATCGTGGTCATACTGGTGTATGCGATTTCCATCCTCGGGCTGGCGCTGATACCCGGCGTGGACGACCAGGGCAACACCTGGCACATGAGTATTTTCCACGCCTTTTATTTTGTGAGCTTCATGGGTTCAACCATCGGCTTCGGGGAAATCCCCTACCCGTTCACCGACCCGCAGCGTCTCTGGACGACGCTCGCCATGTACATGACCGTCATCTCATGGCTGTACGCCATCGGGTCGCTGTTCGGGCTGCTCAAGGACCCGGCCTTCAAGCGCATCGTTGCCTTCACGAAGTTTACTCGGGACATCAGAAACATACGTGAGCCTTTTTACCTGATTTGCGGATTGGGAGACGCCGGTCACCTGGTGATTCGCGAGCTTGCAGCCCACAATATTCTCTGCGTCATCATTGACCGGGATGATAGCAAGATCCAGCTGTTGCGCCTGGAGGACCAGTCCGTCGTCGTCCCCGGAATCAGCGGAGACGTAACCAATACATCCACCCTGCTCGCCGCCGGGTTGCAGAAACCGGAGTGCCAGGGAGTCGTCGCCCTCACCGGCAACGACCAGGTCAACATGACCATCGCCATCACCAGCAAACTGCTGGTACCGGGGCTGCCCGTGATCTGCCGGGCGGAATCGCATGACTCACAGGACAATATCGCCTCATTCGGTACCGATTACATCATCAACCCGTTTGATTCGTTCGCCAAGCGTTTTTCCATGATGTTCCAGTCACCGAGCATGTATCTGGTCTATGAGTGGATGACCAGCACTCATGAATCCCCCCTGAGTGATTTTACGGTACCGCCAAGGGGTACGTGGGTGCTGTGCGGCTATGGCCGCTTTGGCAAGGCGGTACGTGAAAGCCTGTCCTTCAAAGGCATACAGAGCATTGTTATCGAAGCGGACATTGCCAAGACCGGGGCGCCGGAGGGCACCATTGAAGGCAGGGGAACGGAGGCCTTTACACTGTATGAGGCCGGTATCGAGCAGGCGGTCGGTCTGATTGCCGGCACTGACGACGACGCCAACAATCTCTCCATCATCATGACCGCGCTGAAACTCAACCCAGACCTGTTCATCGTCGCCCGGCAAAACCTCAGCACCAATGACACCCTGTTTGCAGCCGCCGATATCGACATCACCATGCAGACCGGGCGGCTCATCGGCCAGCGCGTGGTTGATATGATCACCACGCCACTGCTGACGGACTTTCTGCGCATGGCCAGAGACCAGAATGAAAGCTGGGCCAATATGCTGGTCAGCCGCGTAGTCGGGGTACTGGACAAGCCGCCGGAATCCTGGGTAATGACGATCTCGCCACAACAAACCCCGGCAGTAATGGAACTGCTGAACAGTGACTGCCCGGTCACTCTGGGTAACCTGCTCACGGACCCGCGCGACATTACTGTTGCATTGCCCTGTGTAGTGCTCTACCTCAAGCATGCCGATAACAACGAGATACTGCTGCCGGGCAATGAAACACGGCTGCAGACCGGAGACCAGCTGTTATTCTGCGGCCAGGCGGATGCCGAGACACACATGCGCTGGAGCACCCGGAATCTGCACGCGTTGAGTTATAACTGCAGTGGTCATGACGCGCCCAGCGGGTCGCTGTGGCGCTGGCTAGAGGCGCGCAAGCAACGTCGTCGCGACACCTAGCCGGATATGGCATGTGATATGCAGCATAAATGTCGAACCTAAAGCGAGCCAGCCGTTTGTTGCGGCGCCAGGCATTACCGAGGTCCCGACATGAAAACACTTGAACTTCAGTTAATTACAGTTGGTCTTGACGATGGCAAACAGGGCATATTCATTGGCCTGCCGTTGTTGTCACAGCAGGCCGGTGATACCGGTGGACAGATAGAAAATATATGGTTTTCAGATGTTAAGCATGTCCCTGACAGCCTGACCATGAATGAACTGATGCAACTGGTGGTCAAGCAAATGAGCGACTGCATGACCACCGTACAGTAGGCACAAATCGCCAATTTACCGGCAGATCGTCAGTGAATTGCCGAAATTCGCGGGACTATTGACGCCATCCTCAGCCGTTGACGCGTCAGCAAGTCTTTGGCCTGGGCTCGATTCTGTTAGAGAATAGCGCCTCGACGCTCAATGCCACTAGCCCGCTCAGGATGAACATCTCGGTCATTATTCCAACCTGGAACCGCGCAGACCGCCTCGCCAGGGCGCTGCAATCGGTGATTGCACAGCGCCTCCCGCCAGCAGAAGTCATAGTCGTGGATGACGGTTCTACCGATGGCACGCACAGGCTGGTTCGTAGTCAATTTCCGGATGTCCGCTATCTCAATCAGCCGCGCAAAGGCGTCAGCAGCGCACGGAATACCGGCATACAGTCAGCAACGGGAGACTGGATTGCGCTGCTCGACTCGGACGATCACTGGCTGCCGGAGAAACTGGAACGGCAGGTTAACTATTTACGAGCCAGGCCGGAATATAAAATCTGTCACTGTGACGAAATCTGGATCCGTAACGGACGACGCGTAAACCCGATGAAAAAACATGCCAAACGGGGCGGCTATATCTTCCGGCATTGCCTGCCGCTGTGTGTCATCTCCCCCTCTGCCGTCATGATTCACCGCGATCTGTTCAGCGAGATCGGTCTGTTTGATGAAGTCCTGCCTGCCTGCGAGGATTATGACCTGTGGCTGAGAATCTGTGCCGTGCATCCGGTGCTGTATATTGATCAACCCCTTATTATCAAGGAAGGCGGTCACAGCGATCAGTTGTCGCGATACTACTGGGGCATGGATCGCTTCCGCATCCATGCACTGGAAAAGATTCTGGCTTCCACTACTCTTGATAGCGCGTATCGTGCCGCGGCCCTCGCAACCCTGCTGGACAAACTGGCCATCGTCATCAAGGGCGCCGTCAAACACGGCAATCATGAGCTGCTCAGTGTTTGTCGTGAGAAACAGCAACACTATCGGTGCAGCGGCACGTCTCCAGCGGGTTGTCCCGCATGATCAATCTTGTTGTTGCCCTGCCTGCCGAGGCGCGCCCACTGATCGAGTGTTACCGGCTTACAGGGAAAACCATTCTCGGCGGCTTTCGTATCTATCGACATGCGGACATATCACTCATAATTTCAGGCCCTGGCAAGGTCGCCTCGGCCGCCGCTACCGCACTGCTGGCCGGTGGCATACCCCCGGGAAAACACGCTGCCTGGCTGAATATCGGCATCGCCGGTCACGCCAGCTGCGCCACCGGGCAGTGCCTGCTCGCGCACCGCATTACCGACCGGGCAACCGGGCACAGCTGGTACCCGCCACAACTGCTTGACCTGGCAACCACCACAGCCCACCTGATAACCGTTGATGTCCCTGAAAACAGCTATCATCAGGAGGCGGCCTATGACATGGAAGCCAGTGGCTTTTATCCCGTCGCCAGCCGCTTTTCAAGCACCGAGCTGGTGCAGTGTTTCAAGGTTGTTTCGGATAACCGTGAACAGTCAGCCGACACGCTTACCGCTGCATCCTGTACCCGGCTGGTGACAGCAGGACTGGATGATATTGACCGGATGGTCAGGGCATTGATGGCACTGGCACATGACTATAACGCGTGGCATGCACCGCATGCAGAACTGGAACAACTGGTCAGCCAATGGCACTTTACCGTCTCGCAACGGCACCAGTTGACGGAACTCGCCAGGCGCTGGAAGGTGCTGCTTCCGCACCAGCCGCTGTGGCTCGACGGCCTTGAGAAAAAAACCCGGGCCGCGGCAGTATTGCAATGTCTGCAGCAGCACCTCGACGCACTAACCCCGGGCCCGGCAGAGGAATCAGCCGAACACCGTGTTTAACCACATATATATAGAGAAGCAGGTCGCCGAACACCCGCGCACACAGGCTGTTTGCGCGCGATTCCCAAAGGCAACGCGCGTTGAATGCGATCGCTATGGCGAGGTATTCAACCCGAACGCGCAGGATTTCCGCCTGCAAAAACGCAGGCCGTCCCTGATACTGGCACACAAGCACCACGGGCGCGTTCTGAAAACACCGGACGGCTACGGTCTTGGCGGCCACAGAAACTACTATTTTTCCCACCTGCTGAATTGCCTGTATGACTGCCGCTACTGTTTCCTGCAGGGCATGTACCGCTCGGCGCATTATGTGCTGTATGTGAACTATGAAGACTTTGGCGCCGATATCGACGCCCGGCTGGCGGAGGCTGGCAACGAACCGTGCTGGTTCTTCTCCGGCTACGATTGCGACAGCCTCGCCATGGAACCGGTATCGGCATTCGTGGAACATTTCCTGCCGTTCTTCAGTCAGCGTCCGCTGGCGCATATCGAGCTGCGCACCAAGAGCACGCAGATCCGCAGCCTGCTGAAACGGACACCGATCCCGAATGCGGTTATTGCCTTCAGCTTTACTCCCGAGGAGATCTACCGGGCACTGGAGCACAAGGTACCGACACTGGAGCGACGGCTGCAGGCGATGCTGCAGTTGCAGCAGGCCGGGTGGCGGCTCGGGCTGCGCTTCGATCCGCTCATTTACCAGCCCGGCTACCAGGCGCACTATCGCAGGCTGTTTCAGCAACTGTTCAGTCAACTGAACAGCGAACAACTGCATTCCGTCAGTCTGGGGCCGTTTCGTCTGCCGCGCGATTTTTTCAGAAACATCGTACAGCTCTATCCGGATGAGCCTCTGTTCGCCGGCAGCTTCAGCGATACGCGGGGCATGATTTCCTATCCGCAGGGACTGGAGCAGGAAATGACCGCGTTCTGCAGCCGTGAATTATTGCAGCATATACCCGAATCCCTGCTGTTCCCCTGTACACTGGCGACCTGATGCAACAAACAGGACACAAGACCGTACTGGTGACCGGCGCCAGTTCCGGTATCGGCCAGGCCATCACCACCCGGCTTCTCGACAACGGTTACCGGGTGATCGGCATGGCACGCGATTTCAGCAAGGCCCGCTTCGCACACGGGAACTTCACGTCAGTATCCGTTGACCTGTCACGACTCGAGGAACTGCCTGCACGACTGGATGCCCTGGTAAAAGACGAGCAGGCGATTGACAGCGTCATTTGTTGTGCCGGCAGCGGCCGCTTTGGCTCACTGGAGGAATTCTCCTACGCGCAGATCAGCGCCCAGCTTGACCTCAATCTCACCAGCCAGATCTACCTGGTACGCGCGCTGATTCCCGGCATGAAGAAGCGCGCCGCGGGTGACATTATCTTCATCGGCTCCGAATCCGCACGCAGCGGCGGCAAGCGCGGCGCCGTCTACTCGGCCGCCAAGTTCGGATTGCGGGGGCTGGCACAGTCACTGCGGGCGGAGTGTGCCGCCAGCGGAATACGCGTCAGCATCGTGAATCCGGGCATGGTCAAAACCGCGTTCTTCGATGAGCTGGACTTTCAACATGGCGATGAACCGGAAAACTATATCCTGCCGGATGACGTTGCCGGAGCGGTACTCACCATTATGCAAGCCCGCGCGGGCACCGTGTTCGACGAAATCAATCTGTCACCACAAAAGAAGGTGATCCGCCCGGTAAAATCACCTGGCGTCTGATCGCCTTCGGGTGCCGCCTTGCGATTGCATGGTGAATCCTGCATGCCTATTTCCTCACACTTTTCTATGAAATCCGCCCTGGTAAATTACTGTATACTTTCACGCCAACCTGAAACCGCATTCGGAAGTAATCATGGCAAGAGTCAAGATCTTCAGCACCGCAAGCTGTCCTTTTTGCACCAAGGCAAAACAGCTGCTCACGCAATGGAACATATCCTATGAAGAGGCAATGATCGACACTGACCACTCGGCAAGACGCGAATTTGCCACTGCCACCAACGGGGCACGAACTGTTCCGCAGATTATTATCGATGGCGAATGCATCGGCGGTTTTACCGAACTGACCGAGCTGCACATGGACAACAAGCTGGACCACCTGATCGAGCAATAACCGGAACACCGCATTGCATCATGACTGACGAAAAAATCTACCGTATTTCATTCTACAACCAGGGGGATATCTACGAGCTGTACGCCCGCGAGATACACCAGGGCAACATGTATGCCTTCCTCGAGATCGAGGGGATCATCTTTGGCGAACGTTCCGCGATTGTCGTTGACCCGGGCGAGGAAAAGCTGAAAACCGAGTTTCAGGGCGTCACCCGCACCTATATCCCCTTACAGGCCGTCATTCGTATTGACGAGGTCGATCGTGAAGGTAGCAACAAGATCATTGCGGCCGGCTCGCACAAGGGAAACATCATGCCGTTTCCGCAGCCTCCCAGCCAGCACCGGTCCGACTGAAGTGTGCCTGTGCAGGGCGTAAAACGCCCGGTACTTGCCTTATCCCCTCAAGTATCGTCAAATAACTGTCTAACAAGGCCTGTTCAACACAGGGTCATTAACAGGCCAAACCAATAACACACCTGGAGGACAAACATGGACACTTCCAACATCATTGAACCCAGCCGCCTCACCAACATGCAGGAGATGGAGGTACACGTCAATGGCCCTGATGGCGCCAACCGCCTGTTCATCTACAGCGGTATGGCAGAGGTTGAGCTCAGCGGCGGCCTGCCGCATCCGCGCTGGTCACTGGAAGTGGTCTGCTTTGATCTGGGCAGGAAATATGACTGCGATAACGGTGAAGGTGTCGTCAATATTGTCGCCACGGCGTCAATGGCCGGGGCACGCACCGACGGGGTCGCCAGTTTCGCAGGCTGGCAAGTCTTTGGCTGTGCCGGAGAACTGGATACTGACAGTTGTCGCGTTCGCATGAATATTGCCGCGGGCGCCCGTGATACGCAGGCCTTCCTTGAGCAAATCTCTTTTCACATTAATGTCCTGGCAAAGGTCAACGAATAACCGGGATTAAACCTTCCAGCTGGTTGCCCCACGCAGAAGGCAACAACAGCTACACAAACCCGGTAATCACAATCGCACCCGCCGGATTCAGTCTTGATCCGGCAGCGGCAGAACCCGCGCAAACAGCAGCGGTCCGGGCAGCAACCCGATAGCGCTGCGTTGTTGTAGCAATGCCGTGGTCTGCCTGCAACACAGGCCAGGGTCCCGGCCTGACCAATCGCGGTGAACACCTGCTGCTGGTGAACGTCATCATCCACTTGTCAGCCCCGGTCACCGGAATGGCAAACGCTGCTGCAGGAATAAAATGAAACAATCCGGCAAACAGACTGTCCATTGGCTAGACATTCTTCGATGAAAGGACCATGCCATGAACACCACCCGCCTGGCCTGCTGGCTCGCCCTGCTGCTGCTTGGCTGTGTTGCCTGCAACGGCAACGCAGCAGATGCCCCCGATAAAACACCCTATCAAACAGCAACGTTTGCCGGCGGGTGTTTCTGGTGCATGGAAGGACCCTTTGACAGTCTTGACGGTGTCATTTCGACGACTGCCGGCTACACCGGCGGCCACCAGGACAACCCCACCTACAAGGAAGTATCGCGCGGCGGAACCGGACATGCCGAGGCGGTGCAAATTGTCTACGACCCGGCGCAAATCAGCTACGAAGAACTACTCAAGGTGTTCTGGCACAACATCGATCCGACAAATGCCAACGGCCAGTTCTGTGACTGGGGCAACCAGTACCGGAGCGAGATCTTCTATAGCAATGCTGAACAGGAAAAACTCGCCAGGCAGTCGCTGGCCGCCCTCAAGGAGACAAAACCTTTTGATGCACCCGTCGTGACGACGGTGACCCAGGCCGGCCGCTTTTATCCTGCCGAGGACTACCACCAGGATTACTATCAGAAAAACCCGGTGCGCTACAAGTTCTATCGCTATGGCTGCGGCCGTGACAAGCGACTGGAAGAACTCTGGGGTGAAGACGCCGGACACTGAGCCTGCCCGGGCCGGGCACCTGTCTCCTGTTGAGTGTCCATGAAAAAGGTCGTCATCCACAGGCCCGGCGGCTATGAACAACTGGTCATCGAGCAACACCCCGACCTGACACCCGGACCGAATGACGTCATCGTGTCAGTCGCTGCCATCGGTGTAAATTTTGCCGATTGTGTGACGCGCATGGGCCTGTATGCCTCGGCAAGGCAGTATATCGGTTACCCCATCACACCCGGATTCGAGGCAAGTGGCACCGTACGTGAGTGCGGCAGCGAGGTTAACGACCTCGAGCCAGGCACCCCGGTCATCGTGCTGACACGCTTTAATGGCTACGCAACCCAGGTGTGCGTCAACAGGGAGCAGGTGTTTCATTTGCCGCCGGGGCTTTCATTTGAAGCGGCGGCCGCAGTCCCTGCCGTGTCATTGACCGCCTGGTTCGCCCTGTTCCGGCTGGCTCATGTACAGGTCGGTGATACCCTGCTGGTGCATTCAGCGGCGGGCGGTGTCGGCAGCATGCTGGTACAGCTTGGAAAGCTGTCCGGCTGCAGGGTGATCGGTGTCGTCGGCGCCGCCCATAAAACCGCCGCCGTCACCCGGCTTGGCGCAGATGCTGTCATCGACAAGTCGTCGCAGGACCTGTGGATGGAGGCGGAACGCCACGCCCCGGGAGGCTACGAGGTAATCCTGGATGCCAACGGTGTCGCCACCCTGAAACAGAGTTACCGGCACCTGGCACCCGTTGGACGCCTGGTGGTGTACGGCTTCCACAGCATGCTCGTGACGCATAACGGCTTGCCGGGAAGGTTCAGGCTGGCATGGGATTACCTGCGCACGCCGCGATTCAGCCCCTTTGACCTGACCACCAGAAACCGCAGCGTGCTGGGCTTCAATCTGAGCTTCCTGTTTGACCGGCACGAACTGATGGCATCAGGCATGCGGCAGATTCTGCAATGGCTCAACGAGGAAAAAATTACACCGCCGGCGATCACCCGCTACGCCTTCGACGCCGTCGCCGAGGCACACCGGGAGCTGGAGTCCGGCCAGACAACCGGCAAGCTGGTACTTGTCTGCGATCCGTGATCCTGACCTGGACGCACATGAAAAAACACACCAAAGTAATCCATCTTCCAGAAATATTTCTGTCGAAGAGATTCCGTCATGTCCCGTAGGGACGGCGCTCCTGCGGGAAGATTAATGCAATGCAGGGACTACTCTGCGAAATCCAGCCGCTCCTGAACACGGTCAATCCCCCGCTGTGCACAGGCTTCATCCAGGTCACCGCCCGGCGCGCCACTCACACCGACTGCGCCGATCATCGAACCGGCTACCGTCACCGGCAAACCACCATCCATCACCAGCAGATCGTCCAGCAAATTCAACTCATTGACGATGTCCGCGCGGTTCTTGCGCAGTGCGCTGGAACTGGTATTCGAGAGCACCACGGCATTGGCCTTGGCACGTGCCAGTTGCGTCATGTATTGATTGGCGAAGATATCGCGCATCACGACCTGCGTGCGGCCGCTGCGGTCCACGACGACCACCGAGATCTGGTAGCCATCCTTGCGGCAGGCGTCAATCGCGCCCTGCGCAATATCCACGGCAAGTTCGAGTGTCATCAGTTTAACGCTGATGACATCCGTCGCCCTTGCAGCCGGCATGGCAAACACAAAAACCAGAAGTCCAGCCAGAATCCTGCGCATATCTTGTCCTCCTCCCGGAAACCGGGCACACTGGAAAGGAGTTCAACATTATGCTGCAAAAGGCAACATTATGCGAAACGCCCACAACTGCTTATGACTGCCCGACTCTTCACGCTCGCGTTATTCAGCCTGCTGCCGCTTTATACCACGCTGTGTACGGCCACGGAGTCGCTGCCACAGGGTGTGATGCGCGTCGAAGGCACCGCGGCACCTGAACTGAAACTGGACACCATCGATGGCGAGCCCTATGACCTGGCGACAACCGGCGGGCACTGGCGTTTTGTGCATTTCTGGGCAAGCTGGTGCGGCCCCTGCCGCCGTGAAATGCCCGGTATTCAGCGCATGATACCGATGCTCGCAGACAGCGATCTGGAGTTCGTGATCGTCAACACCGCGGAGACTGAGGATGACGTGTTTACTTTTCTGGGTATCGTCGCACCAGATCTGGTGCCCTTGATGGATAGCGACGGGCTGGTGACCCAGGTGTGGGAGCCCAGGGGGCTGCCCTCGACCTTCCTGGTCGACCCCGCTGGCAGAATTCAGTACCTGGCGCTGGGAGGTCGCGACTGGGACACGCCGGCCTATGTCGCGTTTCTGCAGTCGCTGAAGTAGGCAACCCACGCCCTTCCGGACTACACACCCTGCAGGTGATTTTCTTAACAACAGGGTAGAGCCTACTCAAGCCACGTCAGCAGGTAGTAAATATATTGTCCTTCGGATGACTTGGATGGCCCCACCACGCGTGCGGCATGGCGCCTGTTTTCGGGATCAGCTGCCGCCAGCGCGGCTTCCTGCGTATCAAATATCTCCACGCAACCGGCCGGAAAACGCTTGCGGCTCTGGCGTGGCGTAAAGATCACGGCGAAGCGTTCCTGCGACACATTCGTCTGGGGATCCGGGGGAACAAGGCCGCGTAAACTCATCGCATCAAGCGCTTATACATCGGTGCACAATTCAGGCCGCAGCATCCAGACAATCACCCAGTGATGCGCACCTTCCCGTTCGAGGCAAACAACACTGCCGGGAGAAAAGCGCACCAGCTCATGTTCCTCATCACCGAGCGATAACAGTGACACCAGACGGGACATAAAGGGCAGATGGCCCACGACCAGGGTATCTTCCTGCCAGACATCCGCGTCGGAAGCGAAATCCGTGACCGGATCATTGGGACTGATGCCCTTGACATGCTCTGTCTTACGGCCGGACAAAACCTTCTTCGCCAGCAGGTCAGCCGTCTGGACAGCGCGCTTTTTGCCACTGTGCCAGACGCGTGTCACCCGAACACCGGCGTTCCCGAGCCGGGCCGCCACGCAGCGTACCTCCCGCTCGCCCAAATGACTCAATGGACGCTCGGGATCTTCCGCTTCAGTGACAGCGTTGCCATGCTGGACCAGGTAGAGTTTCATGGGCGCTTACCGGAATCAATAATTCGCACAGGGTTGACTGCACAGTTTACGCGTTAATGAAATCAACTGCAGCAGCAACGACTGCCGGGTTACGCAATATACGGCCGTGCCCAAGCCCGGTGGTTTTCAGAAAGCGCGCACCTGGCCAGGCACCGGCAATGATCTGGCCCTGCTCCCAGGGCACACTGCGGTCGTTTTCATCGTGAATAATCAATGCCGGCACATCGAGTTCACGCACATTGACAACGGTGGAAACAGTTTCCCAGAATCCATCCGGGAAACGGGCCTCCATGCGCCGTCGCAACACCGCGATTACCGCATCAGGAATACCCAGGGTTTGCGCAAAACCCGAGAGCAGGTATTCAACATGCGCCGGCGCACTGATCAAAACAGCCCGTTCGACCGACAGTCCGCTATTCATCGCAAAGGCAAGCACCATGCCGCCGAATGAGTGTGTAATCGCGCCATGGACAGCTCCATAGCGATGCTCGAAAGCCCGCAGTACGGCGGCACATTCAAGGATATTGGTCCGGTCACCCGGCGTGGCGCCATGTCCCGGGGCATCAATGGCCATGACCTGATAACCGGCGGCGACCAGCGGTTCAGTGAAGGCCGCAACCTGACTGCCACGGCCTGACCAGCCATGTAAAAACAGCACAATCGGACCTGTACCCCAGCGATAAACGGCGACCGGCAGCTCATCGACCATCAGGGTGTCACGCTGCGCCTTGCCGGCAATATGTTTCCCCGCGGCCGACTCGGGAAAGCGCCGGGTACGAAACCACAGCGCATAGGCCCAGCGACCCATCAGGCGGGGAAATACCGGGCCCAGACCCTTGAACAGCAGGCGCATGACGCGCAGCGACGGCGGGACCGGCCGATCCCCGGTGCGGCCGCCATGAAGTTGCTGTTTCCTATACAGGGCCATTGATCACTTCCGCCTCGGCATGAATATAGCTTTGGCCACGATAGTAGCGCGCCACCACCACAAACACAGCCGCGGTAGCCAGCATCAGCAGGGTGAAGAACAGGAAATAGTCCGCACCTTCAAGTGCGCTGCTGCCATCCGGATTGCGGATCATGAAATTTACCGCCCCGGTAAACAGGTTGCCCAGTGATATCGAAAGCATGAAGAAGGCCATCACAAACGATTTCATGGTTTTCGGGGCCTGGGTATAGGAAAACTCAAGGCAGGTGATTGACACCATGACCTCCGCCGCGGTCAATACCACATAACCCGGGAGCTGCCAGGCAATGGAGGGAGTCGCACCCTGATCAATCGACACCTGTATCACCGTGGGAATGGCAAAGGCGACTGCGGCAACAAACAGTCCAATGGCGATCTTGCGCAGCGGAGTCAGCGGAAAAACCCTGTTGATGGCCGGATAGATCACATAGGAAAACAGCGGGATCAACAACATCACCAGCAATGGATTGGCGGCCTGTATCTGGGCAGGTAGCAGTTCCATGCCAAACAGGTAGGCATTCATATGCTGCGCCTGCAGCACCCAGGAAGAGCCTGTCTGGTCAAACAATGACCAGAACACGGCAACGAACAGATACACGACCGTCAGTCTGCCGAGCGTACCGAGACCACGGCGACTGAAGGTTTCCTGCAGAAACCGCCGTCCACCGGGCGGTATGTGTATAAAGCGGTAACGACCCGCCCAGAATGTCAGGGTGGCAATCAGCATCAGGAGTCCGGGCACGCCGAAGGCCACCGCGGATCCAAAGCGTGCCAGCAACCACGGCGTCGCCAGGCTTGAAATAAACGCCCCGAGGTTAATCGAGAAATAAAACCAGGCAAAGGCGCGTGGCAACAGGCCCTGATTGGTCCGGCCAAACTGGTCACCCAGGTGTGATGAGACGCAGGGCTTGATACCCCCGGCACCGAGTGCAATCAGCGCCAGACCAATGACCAGCCCCTGGCGCGTGTCATCAAACGCCAGCGCCGCATGTCCGGCGCAGTAACACAGCGATAACAGGATGATGGTGCGGTATTTCCCCAGCAGTCCATCAGACAACAGCGCCCCCAGCAAGGGGGTCAGGTACACGGCAGACACAAACAGGTGATACCAGCCCTTGGCCTCATCCCCGGACATGACAGCCAGTGCGCCACTGGAATCGACCAGGTACTGCGTCATGAACACCACCAGGATGGCGCGCATGCCATAGAAGCTGAAGCGCTCGGCCGCCTCGTTGCCGATGATATAGGGCATGCCAGCTGGCATGTCGCTGCGGGCAACGGGCGCAGTGAGATATTGTGACACTGGATCGAGCCTCCGGTGCTTGAAGCCGGCGATGATACCCTGAAAAATCAATTCGTTGTTGCAGGGTCTTCCGCCGCAGTTATAAATCAGTATGATGGCCGGCGTTACCGGCCGTGTCCGGTGGCAATCAACAACCCAATTTATGCCCCGGAGGGTGGTATGGCTGAAACAGTAGATGAACTGACGATCAGGTACGAGGAAGACGGCATCGAGACGGTCAGGGAACTGGACAAAAAGATTCTCACCAAAGGCGCCTGGTCAACCGTCATATTCCGCTACCAGGACTGGAACCGCGCGAAGGGTGAATACGGGCCTGACAAGTACTCCATCCGCCGTTACCAGAAACGCAACGGCCAGTACCTGCCCAAATCAAAATTCAATATTTCAAGCAAGGACCAGGCTGAGAAAATTATCGAGGCGTTACAGGGCTGGACCAAATAATACGATGATCATGGGCGGGACTGACACAGCGCTGCGTGTCGCCTGGCCTGAGGGTTCCATGGCCATGGCCGCCTGCAGGGCGGATGCGGCCAGTCAGGGTATCGGGAATAACGGCCTGCAAAAGGCCGATATATGACTAACGATCAGCTGGACTCTTCGGGATCCGCGAAGACATCATAAATCTGTTCTTTCAGTATCTCTTCCTCATGCATCTCTTCGAGCTTTCGCCGTGCCATCGCCGCGCGAAGTTTACGTAATGCGCTCATGCTTTTGCGGCGCTTCTTTCCCCTGCTGCGTTTAACAATTACGTCATGTGTTACGGCACTCATCGCACTGTCTCCCTGGTTGCTTCCCCCACATCTGCAACGCTTCGTCTGGGGTCTGGGAAACCTATCGGCCACCCTTAAAGCAGCCTTAAGCGCAAAAATCCCGTGTCTGCAGCACCCGACGCATCATGATCAGCTAGACTCAAGGTAACCCTCACTTGCGAAGCGAGACATTACCCATGACATATACCGCCTGCCGCTTTCTGCTGATGCTGCTCACACTGATCGCCTCATGCGCCACTGCCGCAGAGGTCTACACCTGGGTCGATGACAACGGTGTCACCCATTTCAGCGAGACACCGCCACAGCAGCAGACGGACGACACACAACGCATTGACCTTGCGCCGCTACCGACACCCTCAAGCAGCGATGATGAGGACGATGATTACTACTCCGTCGTCAACCAGGCAGAACGAATGGAGGCACGACGCCTTGAGAATGAGAAACTGGCCGCAGAGAAAAAACAGGCCAGCGCGGAAGCCAGCAAGGCGCAGGCAGAAGCGGCCGCGATACAACAGGGTACTTACAATGACAATGCCAGTGACGATAGCCGTTATTATCCGGTTTACCCGTACTACCCGCCCTATGGACGTCATCCCTGGGGACCCGGCCACGGACCGAAACCGGTGCACCCTGTCTATCCCGGAAACACACGCCCCAAAAACCCGCGGACCTCGCTCGGCAAGACGCCCGGCATGCCCGGGCAAAACGGTTCATGGCGATGATGAAC
>Ga0210065_1000044_pt1 | contig 39207 bp, 32 predicted proteins | sample Muzzi_PWB_D1_FD_185533 | JGI IMG/M metagenome (GOLD analysis project Ga0210065, IMG submission 185533) | Wetland microbial communities from San Francisco Bay, California, USA, that impact long-term carbon sequestration - Muzzi_PWB_D1 (SPAdes) | ecosystem: Environmental > Aquatic > Marine >... | reverse complement strand
TGGCAAAAACCGGTGGAAAACGTCGGCGGAACGGCAGTGTTCAAGTTTAGCGACCGGGATAATGCCACCTTCAGCTACACACCTTCTGCGTTTTCTATTAGCGAATGGGGTCACACGACACCCATCGTCGACCTTCCTTTAGTGAAGATTTTCGGGATACCCGCAGATAAATACTTCGATACATCCGAGTAAATTGGGCGTCTGTTTGTGACTTATATACCCGTCCTGTGTTCAACAGGACGGGCATAAATGATTATTTCTATGGGATTGCTTTACATTGGATATACAACCTAAACCGTATGAATTCTCCCCTGCGGATTCAAAAGACTCAGCCACAAAATTTTTGCATAGCTCAATCGTGGCCTTATTTTTGGCTACGTTCTTTGCCATCACGGGCAACATCGCCTTCGCGCAGGTGATCTGGAGCGAGGAATTTGACACCGGAACAGCTCCTGACCCTTCGATATGGTCATATGACCTGGGTGCAAACGGATGGGGCAACCGTGAATTGCAGGAATATACAAGCGCCAGCCAGAATGTCCGCATAGAAAACGGAAATCTCGTAATTACCGTGCAAAAGAGTGAAAGTGGCTTCACTTCGGCCCGGATTCGCACGGAGGACAAACTCACTTTCAAGTATGGCAAGATCGAAGCGCGTATGAAAATACCCGATCTCGCCGATGGCTTATGGCCGGCATTCTGGACCCTGGGGAATAATTTTGGACTGGTTGGTTGGCCCGATTGTGGTGAACTGGACATCATGGAGATGGGCAGCGGACAGGCCATTGCCCAAAATGTCATCAACCGTCGTGTCGGTTCAACAGCGCATTGGGATAACCTGGGTACACGGGCGCTTTACACGCGCTTCATTGATACCCCGGTCAATCTCAACGATGATTTTCACGTTTTCACCATGGACTGGACACCTGAGCGGATTACCACCTATATCGATGGTCAACAGATATGGACCTTCTATATCAAGAGCGATGCCTGCGCCGATTGCAGCGAGTTTCACCAACCGCACTTTATCATTCTCAACATGGCTGTCGGCGGGACTTACACCGGTCTGTTAAGCACTGACCAGATAAGCGCCACGACACCCGCCGAATTGCTCGTCGACTATGTGCGTATTTCTGACAATGGGTTTACCGAAATGGGTGGTTCCTCGGTGCAAATGGAGCCCGGTCCGGAATACTCGGGTTCCTGGTACAACCCGGATCAAAGCGGTCACGGTTTCTCGATTGAAGTTGGGCAACTGGAAAATGGAACACGCCGGGCAGTCGTCTACTGGTACACCTATGACGATAAGGGCAACCCGGTTTTCATGCTTGGCAACGGGGTCTTGGAAGACAACCGGGTGGAAATCACATTTGAATCACCCGTTGGCATGGTATACGGGGTGTTTGATCCGGGTACAGTACCGGATCCCCGTGACATTGGTGGTGTCGCAGTCTTCGAGTTTTCCGACCAGGATAACGGTACTTTCAGCTACACACCTTCGGAGTTTTCAAGTTCAACCTGGGGACATTTATCGCCAATTGATTCATTACCCCTGGTCAAATTGTTTGCAATACCTGTTTCCGGTTCGGATCTGCCTGAATAAGCCTGGCCCCCGGCTTAGTCGTTAACCACAAATGCAATACAAAAAACTGCGGTATTCTGTAATTTTTTGCTTTTTGAAAAAACCAGCCACCAGGGACAAGCCGACAGGCCTTTAGTAAACCACGGTTTGAATGGCACGCGCCGGGATGGTCCATTCCGCTTCCTGGCTGCCCACATAGAAATTAAAGCTAATCGGATTATCAGTCTTGTTCAGGATGACCGTGGCGAAAGATCCATCCGGGTTAACAAATGAGGCCGACAGTAAAAAACTTTGACTGACCGTTGTGCTTACACGTTTTGCACCCGGCTTGATAAATTTAGAAAAGTGACCCAGGTAAAAATAGGTTGGTGTATAGATGAGCTCACCCGTCTTCGTATCCGCATGTATCGGCGCAAAACAGAAATTGCCAACGTGATTGGGGCCGCCGTTTTCATCAAGCAATATATTCCAGTCGGTCCATCCGACTACACCTACATTGAAGTCATTGATCATATCGTTCGCATAACGCTCGGCGTTCGGCCAATACTGAAGACGCCCTGCGTCAAAAGACTCGATTGTGCCTTCGGTGAAGAGAATCGGTTTATCGGGGTAGGATTCGTAAACATTCCGCAGGTTACTGTGTTTTGCATCGCTGCCCGTCCACACCTCGTACCAGTGATAACCGATACCCCAGGCGTATCTGGACGCTTCGGGATCACCAAAAATGGTATTGGCCCGGTTACCGATCAGGTCCCGGTTGTGATCCCAGACAATTATTTTTTTATCACCGAGGCCTTCTTTTTCCATCGTCGGGCCAAGATAGAACTTCAGGAAATCGCGCTCTTCTTCGGCACTGTAAATCGACGACTCCCAGCGTTGCGTGGCCATCGGTTCGTTTTGAACGGTAATACCCCAAACTGGAATACCCTCTTGCTGGTAAGCCTTTATAAACCGGGTGTAGTAGTTTGCCCAGGACTGGTAGTACTTCGGCAATAACTTTCCGCCGTGCAGCATATCTTTATTGTCTTTCATGAATGCGGGCGGACTCCAGGGACTGGCATACAACAACAGTTCGCCACCCGCCGCCTGGATGGCACGTTTGATCAGTGGAATACGAAATTGCCTGTCATGTTCGATCGAAAAGGTGTCGAGTTCACCATCACCCTCTTCGATATAAGTATAGCTGCCACTGCCAAAATCAGCGCTGTGTATGGTCGTGCGTGCCAGTGAATAAGCGAGACCGTCAACGCCATAATAGGCATTTAAAAACTCGTCCTGCACCGCGGGTGATAGTTCTGCAAATACCTCTGAGCTGGCGTCGGTAATCGCTCCACCAAAACCAAGCATGGTCTGAAAGCGGATGCGGGGGTTAACAAAGATGGATATTTCATTTTCAGTGGGCTGAGTGGCCTCCCTGAAAGTGACGTCATTACTCAACGCAAGCCGAAGACCGGAATCCTTCGCAGTGGTGAAGATTGTTGCGCTCTCCGAAATGCCAGGCACAGGTTGCCTTTCCCTTCCTGAGGCTTCAGACGGGCCCGCAGCCTGTGGCGCAGATTCGCGGGGTGTTTGGCAGCCAGCAAGCACCACAGAAACGCACAATCCAAATACAAGCTGTTTAAGTATTCCCATGGCCCCGTCACCTTTTAAAAATTCAATTGCACCGCATCAGTGTCTTAGCTTGCCCCGGGGTAGGTCAACGACTACTTTCCTGACGCGCTTTTCACGTCGAAACAAAGACCGGCTCCAGGCCGCGCCCAAGCCGTTTCCCGGGATCAACTCCGGGTCTCCGTGCTCGGGATATACGTGTATACCGCTTTCTTCCGCCAACCGGTAAATAACCGGTACGCCACACAACGTGAACGCCATTGAGCCGCTGGCCAGCTCTTCGGATTGCATTTCGCCGCCAACCGAGAAGTCCCAGGTATGGGGCCCGGATATGAATTCATTGCGCTTGAGCATCGCCGGTGCAAAGGAGATTTCACCATTGCTGACAGTGACGCCCAGCTCGTAAAAACGTGTTATCACATCCTCTTTTACCTGACCGGTCATGCCCGGTTGCTGTACACCGGAAAATCCGGTGGTATGGGAATATGGATCAACAGGGAAAGCGCCGTACAATGCCGGAGGTTTGTGCAGACCGAGGCCTTCCTTGATGTCATCAAAGCGTTCCAGCAACGGCGACAGCTGTTCCATCGTGAAACCATTTTCACCAGCTGATTTGATAACCTCGGCGGTTGCAAGCAGTAGTTTCGAGACCATGTGCCAGTAAATACAACCGAGACCTTCATACTTGTACATGGATCCGGAGCGACCGGTGAATTTACGGTGGTTGAAAACGGTTTCGTAGATACCACATAGCGCACGCTTGTCTTTCCCGCTGATACCGGTGTCCTTGGCAAGGGCCCCACGCAATTCCCTTACGTTTCTGAAGGCGCTGTTAAAGTGTATCTCTGCGTTCAAATCCTGCTCGATATAATCATTTCGACCTGCTGACAATTCATTCCGGATCCAGTGGTTACCCTGAACCAGGGACGGATCAATGACATTCTTTTCGCGAAAACGCGGCAGGTTTCTATCCGGATAGAGCAGGTAGCTGTTCTGGTCCGGCCGATAGATCTTGCTTGACCTTAAGGCCGTCAACAAATTCAGGCATTGCCGTTCATCGAGGTGACCTGAGCTCAATACGGCAACCTGTCCCTCCAGCATCTCGTAAAGATTTTCCACCCCGTGACCGTCAGCATCCACGTGGAGCAGGTTATAGGAGTGGTACAAACCATCTTCCCTCTGGTTCTGGGCAATGCTGTGGTCAAGATAAGTCTTTGCAATATCGATAAATGCCGATATTCCTGCTTTGCTAATAATGGATTTTCTGCCTGAGAATCCGGCATAGACACGTTCACGATATTGTTCGGCGCAGTATCCCATTTCATCCATGAAGCTTTTACGCGCCTGCTTACTGACGGCGGTATCCAGCATGAAGGCAAAATTTCTGAATACATTCCCAATGGCCGAAAATAACGATAGCACCTCGTCTGAGACCGAATATTCCTGCGACCTGTCGTTATCCAGTAAAACCTCGAGCGAAACCAGGAAGCGGCGCAGGTAACACAATGTGACCATGGATAAGCCGTAACCGACCAGTGCGTTATTGGCATCGTTCCATTCGGGACGCCGGGTGTTCATCCAGATCCCACCACCGGGCACAAGATTGCCAAGCTTTGTTAAGGTTGTTACCAGTATTTTCTCGAGGAGATTCGCCCTGCAGATTGAACCATCCGATAAGACAAGCAGTTTACCGTCACTCCCTGTTTGCTCAACACGAGCGGCTATCACACCAGCGCGTGCATCGTCGTATGTGACACTGGTCGCGGGATCTTCCAAAAGAGCCTGGTATTCGGCAATCCGGTAGGGCACGTCAGCGTAAACAAAAATTTCCCGGTGCAGGTAATCAGCGATTTTCCCGGGGTGGTAGTGGCTGGAAAACTCGATCAATTTGAGCAGGTAATTGATCTGGTGATCACCCCAGTAACCGATGTTGGACCAGGCGTTTTCCGGATGCATGACCTCCCACTCAAAACCATCTTTTGTAATCCGGTAGGGGTTGTAACCATCGGCTGTCGAAGCGTTCACAAACTTGCTGATGAAACTCTCTGCAAACTCCGGATAGGACCCGGCCAAGGCTTCCCAGTTTTGAAAAATGTCACGCCAGTTACCCTGGTAATAGAGTTTGTCAGTTCCGTCCGGGTTCCTGATATCGATGGAAAACTCATTCCACGGCCGGCTGGGGTCACCGTGGCGGCGGCTGAACGTCAGTGGCAGGTATTCGAGCACGATACGTTGCATGTCGACATCACCGCTGCGCTCAGCCATAGCCAGCATCGATTCCAGGGTTTGGCCTTGATCTTCTGAATCGATCAGGGTCTTTAATTTTTTTTGCAGCGGTTTGTTCCAAACGCCCGCAAAATGCACGAAATCCTGTAGCGGAAACCGGTACTCATCGTAAAAAGTACCACCCCGCATGATGTTGAAAAGTGTATTGGAAAAATGCCTGCTGTTGACCAACTCGTCAGATGAAAATTGACAACCGTCAGCACTACCCACCAACGTCAGTAACCGTTGTGAACCGGCTTCGATGTCCCGCTGAATAGTGGGCAGTGAAATACCACGATCAATGGTATCCAGCAGCGTAGCAATCCCGGAAGATCCCTGGTTGACATCGGCCAGTATCTGCCAGCTCTTTTCGCTATCCGGCTTAATTTCAAAACCGGTCTGCACAAAAAATGCTCCACGTTTACCCTTGCTGGTGACCTCATTCTTCAGCGGCAATCCGCCACAGAAATTATCGACCTGGTCTTCCGAAAGCAGCACCCTGGGATTTTCCAGTCCGGTACTCCAAACCACTGTTGCGTTCAGTGCTTCACTGGGTTCAGCCTGGTCGGTCAGAATGGAGCTCATGGTATAGACGGCCACGATATGGTCCTGCAAGACCTCGGCCTGTTTGTAAGCATCCACCAGTGTGCTCATTTCAGCCTGCAACATTCGGGTTACGCCAAATGGAAGCAGATTACGCAGACCATCAAGCACGCTGACATTCAGACCGGTATTGCCAAAATTGCGTATTTTCGAGTTTCTTACAAAACCAAACCGGTCACTGCTCGACCAGCTGTATGAAAACACCAGGCCGAGGTCGTGATTAATTTCTTCGAAAACCAGCTTGTTACCAACCTGGTTTTTGTAAAGATTACGTTCGATTCGATAGACATTGACGTCCTGCCCCAGCGGCTTCCAGAGGTATGTCCTGCCGTTTTTTTCAACCAGGCATATCGTCTTCGGCCCGGTGGTTGAACACGCATCGTGTATCTTGTCATCGGTGTAATAAGGAAAAAGTGAATTTTGCGGATTAACCCGTCCGCAAGTCAGACCACCTGTGCTTGAGACATACATCCAGTGGTCATAACCACTGACGATTGACATAAAAAAAGCCGGCATCGTGTGATAGTTTGAGATTTTGTAAAACACCTCATCGTCACGAACGAGGAGTTCGCCATCGCCACCCTCGAGAGTTCGCCTGACCGGAGAGTCACCCCAATAGATATCAGTCACTATTACTCCACCAAGAACGGGATATTGGCATGCCCGGCATGCCCCTGACCGTCTCGGACATAAACAAATAGACGGTAGGCGCCGATTTCTGCGGGTGCTTTGACGACGATCCGGTCGCTGTCGGCATGCTCAATCAGCCCTTCCATGGCTTTTGGTACTTCCTCCGGGTCACCGCCTTGCTCAGTGGCTTTGCTTTCGTGCAGGATTTCCCAATGATAGTGCAGCTTGTCACCGTCAGGATCTTGGGCTTTTACTTTGGCTTTATAGGTTTCATTGGCAGCCAGCCTGATATTTTTTACCGATGTCTTCGAATCAAGCTGCATTGACTTGATCTGTGGCGAGCGGTTGGCGGGCCAATGACCGTTCCACAGGTAATGCATGACGTCGATGGTTTCCGTTTCAGATCCATCCGCCAGAAACATGCCGTACCAGGTCGGTGTGCGCTCCTGCTTTTGGCCCCACAGGAATACGTAGGAACCAATGACCTGATCGGGATTCGAGGCAATTGCGACCTTGTAGCTTTTCAGGTAATTCGCCGCTTTTTCACTGCTGTTTTGCTCAATGGGTGCACCCCAGGCCGTTTTACCCACTTCCCAGTGTCCTATGGAACCCCATTCCGTGACGAAGTAAGGCCCCTTGTATCCGGTGTCTTTAATATACCGTGGCAGATTGACGATATCGCCGTACATCTGGATGCTGATGAAATCGAGGTCCGCTGCGCGTGTTTCGATCAGTTCAGCCAGTTGCCCATTGAAGCCCGCCAACGTGGTGGTGGTCGGGTGATTTGGATCCAGCTCGTGGATCATTTTTGATATTTCATTGACCGCATCAAAAACCTTGGGGTTTCTGAATGAGTGGTTTACCTCGTTACCGACAATCCAGACGAGCAGTGCTGGATGATCCTTGTATTTCATGACCTCGCCACGCGCATATTCCAGTTGCGCGGCTACCGCTTCCTCATCGTTGTAATCGAAACCAAGTCGTTCCCGGCCAATTTCGATACACAGGGCTACCGTGACGCCATGTTTCGCAGCGTTATCAAGTACTTCCAGACCGGTATATTCAGCATTGTCCGTGCGCCATGTACGGATTGAATTTCCACCGTGTGAAGCGAAAACGCCAAGATCAGCGAACTCGGTACCTGCGCCATGGATGTCATAAGGCTCACCTCCCCGCAACAACTGGAAGCGCCCATCTTCCTGCGTAATTTTCACCGGAATTGCATCGGCCTGACTGACAACACCAGCCGAAAAACCAAACAGGAGGCTAAAAGTGATTACGACCGATTTAATGTATTTCATACCTGAACCCCCGATCATTTTTTAGTGACCAGTTCTGCCTGGAGTTGCTCCAGGCTCCTGCCTTTTGTTTCCGGCAGGATGCGCATCACAAAGATCAGTCCGATGATAGCGAAGGAGCCATATACCAGGAAAGTGGTGGCGGGACCGAAGTTCTCGAGTTCCCACGGAAACACCAGTTGCACGATAAAACTGACACTGGAGTTGATCAATCCGCAGAATGAAATTGCGATACCCCTGAGCCGGTTAGGAAATAACTCCGAAAACAATACCCACATCACCGGTCCCAGGGAGATACCAAAGCCGGCAACAAAACTGAGGATACCAATCAGCACCATGGTGGCATTCATGTCGATCAATTCGCCGCCCGGTCCGTAGCTCGCTGAAGAAAAACTGTATGCGAGCAGCAGCATGCTGCTTGCGATGATAACCAGGCCGGTGATCAGCAGGGGACGTCTGCCCAGCTTGTCGATCAGCGCAATTGCAACCACGGTGGCTATGAGGTTCACGATTCCGACCAGCACCGCCTGCATAAACGAGGCATCTTTGCCGATACCGGATTGCTCAAAAATCATCGGCGCATAAAAGAACACGGAATTGATACCGGTGATCTGCTGAAGAATGGCTATGACGATGCCTATTGTCAGCACCAGCCGCATGGCCGGTAAAAACAGATCCTTGATCGAACCCTTTTCAAGGTGGGCTTCAGCATCCAGGGATTCCTGCACGGCACCAAGGACTGTTTCAGCCTGCGTCTTTCCACTTACCCGCGCCAAAATTTGCAGCGCCTCCTTGGCCTTTCCACGCATGACCAGCCAACGCGGGCTTTCTGGTACGAGGAACAGTGCGAAAAAATAGACAATGGCAGGTATGGCCTCGACACCCAGCATCCAGCGCCAGGTCCAGTCATCAATACGCAACGATTGCGCCCATGCCAGGTCGGACTGACCAAGGCTCAGGATCAGGAAATTGCTGAAATACGCAACTGATATACCTATAACGATATTTAATTGGTTGAAGGAAACCATTCGTCCACGTATATCAGCGGGCGCGATCTCGGCGATATACATCGGCGCGATTATCAGTGCTGCACCGACACCAAATCCACCCAGCATGCGTGCAATAACCAGCGTAAGGTAGTCGGGCGCGATGGCTGAAGCAATGGCTGAAAGTGTAAACAGGATGGCTGCCACCCTTAAAACCGGTCTGCGGCCGAAGCGGTCACTGATAGGTCCGGCCGTCATCATGGCGAGCGTAGAGGTCAGCGTCAGTGATGCTACCGCCCAGCCAACCTGGATTTTGGTCAGCTCGAATTCCGGCCCTATGAAACCCACCACCCCTGAAATAACAGAGGCATCAAAACCCATCAGAAAGCCGCCCAATGCAACGATAAGTGCGACCCTGATTGTGTAACGTGTATTTGCGGTCATATTATTTTTCTGCTATTTATCTACTTTTGACTGATTCCCTCAAGACCAGGTCCGGCTCAAAGGTATTTTTTATTTCAAGATCGCTTTCACCGTAGGCATTTTTCAAAACACAACGGGCGGCCATTAGACCCATCTCCTTGATTCTACAGCCAATGGATGTGAGTTTCGGGTTTAGAAAATTGGTGAATTCAACGTTATCGAAGCCAACGACGGATATATCTTCGGGTATCGACAAGCCTTGTGAACGGGCGGTATCCATTGCACCTGCCGCCATTTCATCATTGGCACAAACGACCCCGGTAAAAGGAATTCCAAGCTGCAGAAAATGTTTCATGGCCAGTCTGCCGCTTTCTTCCTCGAAGTCTCCTTCAAACATTAGCCGCTCGTCCAACGCGAGGCCAAATTCTGCCAGCGCCCGCCTGTGACCAGTCACGCGTTTGAATGAATCCACTTTCCAGTGCGGACCGGAAACATAGGCAATTTTTGTATGACCGCGCTCCAGCAGGCATTTTGCAGCGACATAACCACCGTGTTCGTTGTCCAGGCTGATGCAGTGGTCGGCAATCTCCGGTATGTATCGATTTAGCAATACGATGGGGACCGGGCCTTTATTCAACCCGATAATAAAGTCATCAGGAACCGAGTAGACATGCAAAATGAGCGCGTCACAACTGCTGCCGAGAAGAAACTCGATACTGTCTCTTTCCTTGGTTTCGTCACTGTGTCCAGCCGTGATGACAACGCGTTTGCCGGCGCGTCGTAATTCTTTTTCAATGCTGCTCAACATGATCCCGAAAAATGGTCCGTATAACTCCGGAATCAGGATACCAACACTGTTTGATGTTTTGGATGCCAAAGACTGCGCCAGCGCGTTGGGTCTATAGCCAAGTTCCGCTATTGCTGACAGGACTTTCTGACGGGTTTTGGGGGTGACTTTACCGCTGTTATTCATGACCCGGGAAACGGTCGCAAGAGATACACCGGCAAGTTCCGATACTTCGTATATTGTTGCCATTGTGCCCTTTTCCCTTAATAATGTAAGCGGTTACATTCTATCTCTTGTCAGTGAAAAAGTACAAAATTGTTTTCATACCGGACAAGGGTTGCAGACACTGCAGGCTACTGGCGCTCACGATTATTTCATCGCCTTACAATATTGATCTACATAAGCCTGGTGATTTGGCAAACTGGCGACGGTTTTATCCACTTGGGTCTTGATGTCCTGCATAAAACGGGTCAGTTCCCGGTCGCTCATGACATCGGCAACCGGGTGATACTGTTCCGGCATGATACCCTGGCCCAACATCACCTGGGTCCAGGAATTCTCACCGAAAAGTTCATTGGATACCTTGAAAACCCGCGCCGAGTCACTGAACAGGTCAATTCTATGTGTAAGCGAGTCAGGCACCGGCATCGACTTGCAATAACGCCAGAAATCACTGTCGTGCCGGTTGGTTACCTTGTAATGAAGAACGACGAAATCCCTGACGTGTTCTATCTCAATTTTGGCCTGGCGGTTGAACTCATCAATATCAGATTGTTTGATACCGTGTAACGGGAACATCTGCATCAGGCGGATCACGCTTCTCTGGATCAGGTGAATACTGGTCGATTCCAGGGGTTCAATAAATCCACTGGACAGGCCCATTGCAATCACGTTTTTGTTCCAGTTCTTCAAACGTTGGCCAGGCTTGAATCTGATCACGCGTGGTTCTGTCAGTGTCTCACCCTCGATGTTGTCCAGCAAAAGTTTTTTAGCATCGTCATCACTGATATAAGGACTACTGTATACCAACCCGTTTCCAACACGATGTTGCAGGGGTATGCGCCACTGCCAACCGGACTCATGTGCAATTGAGCGGGTGTATGGTATGGCCTCGCCAACTGACTCGGTCTGTACCGCGACGGCGCTGTCACAAGGTAGCCATTGTGACCAGTCCTCATAACCGGTTTTTAGCGTCTGCTCGATCAGTAAACCACGAAAACCGGTGCAGTCGATGAACAGGTCACCTTCAATGATTTTGCCATTATCCAGCATGAGAGATTCAATAAAACCATCTTCGGGGCGTCTATTGACCTTGACTATTTTGCCCTCAATACGCTTGACGCCATACCTTCCACAGAACTTTCTTAAAAATTTTGCATAGATGGTCGCATCAAGATGATAGGCATAATTAAGCTCATCCTTGGGCAGGTGGGCAAACTTATTTTGCTCCGCCGCTTTCAGTTCCAGGCAGTAGTTTCCAAAGTCTTCTGTGGATCCACGTTCCCGGTCCTTCAGCCAGAAATGCTGGAAACCGGCCGTCCAGTGATCCGTTCCGGTCTCACCAAATGAGTGGATGTAATCTTCACCGACATCGCGCCAGCCTTCAAATGATATACCCAGCTTGAAGGTCGCCTGGGTGGCCGCCATAAACTCCTGCTCTTTGATACCAAGCAGGCGGTGAAATATGATCAAAGGGGGAATGGTCGCCTCGCCAACCCCAACGGTGCCGATCATATCTGACTCGATCAGCGTGATATCAAGCACTTTACCGAGTATCTTTGATATGGCTGCAGCGGCCATCCAGCCTGCGGTACCGCCACCGGCGATAACAACTTTTTTGATTCCTTTTTCCACTATAACCTCGTCTTAAAGCCTCTAACGATTGAGCTTGCTGAGTAATTGCGCCCGCAGTTTCCTGGCGGTCATTTCATCCATTGGTGATAGAACACCCCTTTTGTCTTCCGGGATATGTGTCACCGTGTCTTCGTCAAAATCGAAAATATAATACTTGAATAGCTCATGCCAGGCCTGCCGTTGTTCTTCCGGCAGATCCCGCAGGCTAAGCAAAGCGTGGTTCAGCACATTCAGAGGCGAATCCATATAGGCGGGTGACGGCCGCCACCAGTAATTGATCAACACATTAAGGTTGCTCAATGCCTCGACATGATGCCACCACATACTCGGTATGAAAATGGCGTCACCTGGTTCCATTTCCGCCACTTGCGCATTTTGAATGGCATCCCGGAATTTGGGGTACTTTTGATAATCCGGTTGATGAAAATCCACCATGCTGATGGCCTGGCCGGCGGGTGTGAAATCCAGCGGGCCGGGGTAAAGGTTGACCACTTCGGATGGTGGAAACAGGATAAACCGACGACGCCCTACTGCACAGCAGGCAATGTTGTCCGGTACATCAAAATGAGCCGCAACCCGTGTCCTGTTGCCCAGCCAAATGCTGGCCAACGGATCGATATCACCAAAATTAATGTCATTTTCGGCCCGGAATCCGGGCAGGCATGTTTCAACGGTGGTAGAACCCACATAGAAAACAGGTGGCTGGTCTTCATAGGTGTGCTGCTGGATCTTATTCAGCACCGTGTCCAACTTGATCATCACACGTTCGAAATTGAAACCTGTCATATCCTGGTTGTAGAAAACACGACCTCCACTATGGGCAGCACCGAAAAAAGCGCCGACAGTCGCACCCTGGTAAAACTGACGAATATACTGATCAGCCGCCTGGACGGAGGTCTTTGCGGCCTTCACAATGGGCCACTCAGCCAGCATTCCCTTTAGCACCAGGGGTTCTGTTGAACACAGAATCTCAGACGGTAACGAATCCGGGCCAAGCCCGGCTATTTCCCTGACGGATCTTTCAATCGCTAACATCGGCCCTGTTGTCTTTCAGCAGCTTATTTTTCATTTCGACCAGTGTTGATATATTGGACATGGATGCGATGGCCATATAAATGGGTTCCAAATGGCCATTATTATTGAGTATCACCAGGTCATCACCGGTCAGACCCAGTAACGATTCTTCATTGATGGTATAAAAGCCCGACATACGATGTTGTGAGCCATCATCAAGTTCAACATCCAGTACGAAAGACTCAAGCAGATCCATTCCCATCAACATATCGATAAATGGACTGTTGCGCTCAAAACCCTCTCTGATCAGGTTCAGTATTGAGTTGACCTGGTCCAGGTAACCGGTGTTGCCACCATGCTCCAGGAAGACGGGCTCTCCTTCGGTTTCGCTGACCCGCGGATTGTCCATATCGACCGAGATCACCATCTCCTTGATGGGAACGCCGTCCTTTTCGGCTTGCTGGAAGCCGATCAAAAACGGCTGCCGCATGATACTCAATGGTATGTAACTGGCATTCCAGCCATTATCATCCAGGAACAAATTCTCCCCGTCCTCAAACCCCAACAGGGCCACCGCCTGAAATTGCCCGGTCTCGGTATTTTTAGTAAAGACGATAGGGTAATGCTTTTGCAGGTTTCTGAATTCCTGTGGAAATGTTGGAGTAAACCAAACACTATCGCCGAGCGCTGCCGATCGATTGATATTGACCCTGAGATTCTTGTGATCAACGTTATTCAATAATTCAATTTTAGCCATGTTGGTTTCCGTCTAAGGACAATAGCAATTTTTTATCATGTTAATAAATAGGGTTAAATCGTCTGCATTCCATACTTCATGACATGATGCAGCAGTTCACGATTTGATGGCAGGCCAGCAAGAAACTTAGCGGTCATCCTGGTATTTTCTTCAAATAATCTATTAGCCAGCCTGGTGTCATGTGATCGTCTTTGTGGTTGCTGTTCCGCCTCGAAACCCATTCCGTAAAGGACGTATTGATAACTGGCCGACGGAAAAATCTCTTCGATCTGGAACAAATCACTTCGTGATGGCGGTTGATACTTCCAAAGCTCCATTAATTCGAGCAAATGGGATGGTATGGTTTCTGGCTTTCGGTTATCCAGCCAGAAATCCGAGTCGCTGCGCTGACTCAGAACATAATGCAGCTTCAGAAAATCTATGATGCGATCCCAGCGGTAACGGAACCGTTGGTTAAACCGTTTGGCCACGATATCCATGACTATCCGTGTAGCGGGCAACTCGTTGGAAATCATCGCCGCGGAAAGTTCGATCAATGCCAGAGCCGATGCTTCCAAAGGCTCAATGAAACCGGCAGAAATACCCACAGCAACGCAATTCCGGTGCCAGAAGATTTCCCGATGCCCCGGGTTGATTGAAATTTTACGGGCGATACCTGCCTTGCCGTCTCCACCCGTATTCCCTATATATGATCTTAAAGACAATTCAGCCTCTTCATCCGTGCAATGGCTACTCGAATAAACATGCCCGATCCCGCGTCGGGTTGGCAGGCCGATATCCCAGATCCAACCGGCTTTTTGTGCGGTGGAAATTGTATTCGAAGAAATCGGGCTATCGGTAACTGCATACGGCACTTGCAGAGCGAGTGCGGTATCGCAGAATAGTGTTTCTTTACTGCTTATGAATTTTATACCGTAATGCTGGCCAAGCAGCAGGGAAGCGAAGCCGGTGCAGTCAATGAACAAATCGCCTTCGATTTGACCGTTGAACTCGGATTGTAGAGAAGCAATATCACCATTGTCGGTGGAGTTGACACCCCGAACGTGATCCAGTACATGCTCGACCCCTAATTCCTCAGTACAGAATTTTTGAAGGAATTGACCGAATTTTCCCGCATCCAGGTGATAGGCATAATTTGCCACGGCCGCCCATTCAGGCGTGGTGATCTGTTTGGGTGCACGTCCGTGATTACACAGGTGAACCTGGTGACTGACTACTTCTGCGTAAGGCCTTTTAGATGGAAGTGACTGCCACTGTGAAACCAGGTCTACATCACCATAACCGTTCGGCAGAGCGAACGGATGGTAATAGCTGTCATCATCCGCACCGGTTATCCAGCGGTCAAACCTTGATGCCTGTTTGAACGAAGCATCACACTCGCGGACAAAGTCCGTTTCTGAAACTCCCATTTTCCTTAGGGTATCGCGCATGGTTGGCCAGGTCCCTTCACCGACACCTATAGGGTTCACATCGGGGGATTCAACCAGTTTCACACGCAGACCGCCCGATGAGTTGGTCCTGTGCTCTGCTGCCAGAATACCCGCAGTTAACCAACCTGCAGAGCCACCACCGACGATTACAATTTGTCTGATCCTGTTATTCAAAAGAATAAATTCCTGCTACAACTCTTTAAAATCCACGAAAATGTTGCTGGTTAATCTGCCTGTCCTTGGGTCGGAATTGATGTCTCGGCCCGGATCAACCAGACCAGAGTGCAGCAAGCAACCCGGGTAGACAACCAGCCGATTGGATTTGTACTTGATGCGATCATATAACTCATAGTGCCCGGTGCTGTCATCAATATACTTTTGCGGGGGCTCTCCATGGGTTTCGATAAACGTTTTGCTGGTTTGAATAAACTCATGAAGTCTGGGTTCGGTTATCTTCTCAAACCCTGTTGGCTTATGACGAAATAGACCGGTGTCACAAAAATTGCCCGGGTTAAGGTAATGAAGAACTGCAAGGTAAAACGGTCCATTACTGTCAAAATGAGGAGCACATTGAGCAAGCACCAACTCATCTACCGGTGTTGAGATCAAGGAATAAACAGTATTAACCGTTCTCATGCCCAGGTTTTCAGGAACAGAGTAAACCTGGAACAACAAACGATAAATTTTATTAAGCACCTCACGCACATAGTTACGTGGCAAAGTACCCCTTACACCCGGGTAAGCTGAAGTACTATCGGGGCCGTAATTCACAGAAGTGCAGGCATAGTCGATGAGTGGTTTCGTATCCATGGCAAAATCATCAATGATGATCACCGGGGTTTTTTCGTCACCGACGTTCCGCACCTGGAGAGATGCTTTTGGATTGATGTGAATGCTGACGCTTTGCATGGCTTCACTATACCCGTCTGACAAGAAAAAGCCGCTAAATCAGCGGCCTTTTCTGCCTTTTAAATCAGCCCGAGACTAGAACGTCCAACGTGCCCCGATGCCATATCTGCGACCGGTCGTGGTTACAAAGGTCGTCTGTGGTTCAGCACGGCCATACAGGCGGAGGTACTCATTGGTCAGGTTGAAGCCTTCAGCATAGATGGTCCAGTCATCGGTGATCTGGTAGCTTAGCAACGCGTCGATCTGCCCGTAAGACTGGGTATACATCGGGTTGGGGAGTCCGTTGCCGTCAAACCTGGCGGTCAGGAAATCATCCCGCCAGTTATATGCTACCCTCGCGATCCAACCATTCTTATCGTAAAACGCGATCAGGTTGGCAGAGTCAGCCAGACCTTCAATGGCGAATTGCGGGCCAAGACTCAGGTTGTCATACGCCAGGTCTGAATTGACAATGGTGTAGTTGGCAATGAGACCGAAACCACTATTACCGAACAATTGCTGCCACGCGAATTCCCAGCCGTCAATTTCGGCGTTTTCCTGGTTGGCCGGTACAGAGATCTGGAACGTACCGATGTCGTCACCCGGTTGGCCATAGATATTACCCGTGGTAAAACCGTTTGACCCAACACCCGTGATTTCGACGTACTGGCTGTCAGGGTAGGTATCAAAGATGTATTGGCGAATAGCCTGCGGATCAGTACCGCCCGTTGCCGCAACCGCCTCATCATACCAGGCACCCTGGGCAGGATGAGGAAGATTGAACGGGGTTCCTGTGATCTGAACCGTTCCAACGTAGTTCTTCACGTCTTTGTGGAAGTAGCCAACTGATAAGTAACTACCCTCGCCATAATACCACTCGGCTGAGAAATCGATATTCTTGGATTCCAATGGAAGCAGTCCCGGATCACCCTGCTGGCCAGTACCACCGTCAATTCGAGCCAAGGTGTTGAGGGTCTGTCCACCCTGGATATCACCCCAGCCCGGACGGCCAATGGTTTTACTGTAGCTGGCTCGTAAGATGACGCCTTCTACAACTTCGATGTTGAAGTCAAAGTTTGGCAACCAGTAACTGTAATCGCCTTTCAGGTTGGTAAAGTCAGGTTCTGCCTGGGTAACGGTGAATTCGTTGGTTCCAGCCCAGACGATTCCTGTGGATATCGGAACCAGTGCGCTTGAATTGACATCGGTTTTCTCGTAACGGACACCAACCCTTAAGTTCGAAGGCATGTTGCCAATATCAAAGTGCCATTTGTACTGCAAATACGCGCTGTTAGAATCTTCCTTGGTCGTGCGGTCGGTAGTGAAATCATCCGATGCCGCCTGTGATTGACCTGTGGAGGCTTCACGGTAACCTGCAACGGTAGCAAAATCCCAAACGAACATCTGATTGAACAGTGCAGGGTTACTATGACCCGGCACGTTGCTAAACAGGGATGCTACATCCCTGATACCCCAGATATCATCCGGAAAGTCATCTGCAGAACCAATGCCGCCCCAGTTGTCATACTGGACATTTGAAAATGCTGAACGGTTTGTGACATCGGTTTTTTCATAGCCGAAATCAAGGCTCATAGAGTCGTTGATATCCCAATTGCCACTCAGGTTGAGCTGCTTAACCGTTGCTTTCATGTAGGAGTTTCTGTAGCTGGCGCCACCAGTCAGCATCTTGCTCGGATCGAGACCGCCATCCGGTGTTGCCATGGCCATTACCGGGAAATCTTGCGAAAAATCAACACTTGTCGTACCACGGTAAAAGCCCACGCCGCCAAGTACAGCATCGGTGCCATAAGGGCTGTCGCGACCGGATTTGTTGGTTGAATCGTGGTAATCCAGTGCGAATGTGAGACTGTCAGAAGCATCCCATTCGAGGTTGAAGCCAAGCGAACCGCCTTTGTTCTTGGTGCCGGATTGACCGCCGCCGCCACCGACGTCGGTCGGGTAGCCGTCATATAGTTCTTCATAAAAAAGTGGTGATGCTACCGGACCATCAGTCCACACGGAAGTGGAAGGACCAAAGTTGAACCAGGCGGATAACTCGCTGCGTTTTGTTTGTATTTCAAGCTCGGAATAAGTGTAATCCAGGGTTGCCGTTACCGTCTCAACAGGACGCCACTGCATAACGATCTGGCCATTGGTTCTTTTACGCTTTACTTCGTTCATGCCATAGAAAATATTCTGGGGAACAGAGTATGTGTCGTCCGGACCGGGCCGATTGATAATATTTTCTGAGCCTGGAGTACCTTCCTGTGGAATGGTGCCCCAATCGTTGGTGGAACCCTTGAAGGCGCGCCAGCCACTGGTGGTCGCTGCCTGGTTATAGCCGAAATCCCGCTTGGCATAACTACCGTTAAGGGTGATACCGAATTTACCATCCGCAAAAACGTTGGAATAAATACCTGAGACTTCCGGTGTCCAGCTACTGTCCTGAGCTGACTTGTCGGTACCCAATTTGGCACCCACACTTGCCCGGAGCTCCCCAATATCGAGCGGACGTCCGGTTTTGATATTAATTGTGGCGCCAATACCACCTGTTGGTATGTTTGACATACTTGTCTTGTAAACATCTACCACTGAAACGGCTTCAGAAGCCAGTGCCGCAAAGTCAAAAGCACGTGAATTTGAAGCGCCGGTTGCCGCAAGGGAAGACGCGGGCATCTGACGACCATTCAACAATACCAGGTTGTAATCCGGGCCTATACCACGGACGGTAATTCTTTGTCCCTCACCCACCGGGCCACCGAAACTTTGACGCTCAATGGATACACCCGTGATGCGTTGCAGCGATTCAGCCAGGTTGGTATCGGGGAATTTACCGATATCCTCGGCGGAGATAGCATCTACCACACCCTCCGAATCCCGCTTGATTAGTGCGGAATCCATCAGGCTCTTACGAATACCTGTGACAACTACTTCTTCCAACATGTTCTCATCTGAATTCTGTGCAAGAGCGGGTTGGACTGAAATAGCACTCAGCGCCATGGCGATACTACTGGTTAAAGGATTCAATTTCGGCGTGTGATTACTCAATGGTTGTGCCCTCGTGGTCTGGTGCCTTAGCTAAATTTCTATGTTCTAAAATGATCTGATTTTTTTAACGATGACTTTTAATATACCCCCAAGCGTTGAGAAATGGAAGCGCTTACATGAAAAAATGTAACCGCTTACAAATTTAGACGAAACCGCTTTCTTTGCAATTGTTCTTAAACACTCATGCCAATGTAGCGGAATTTTCTCAGATGCAAGCCCTGGCCAAGCCACCATTCACCGGGTGATAGATCCCGAAGACAAAAGTGACAAACATAAGCAGGTATTGCCCCCTTGGCGTTGAATAATTTTGACGGGTTTCAGAATTTTTCCGCCAGGCCAGTCAATGGCAATACATGGAGCTTGCCGAGGATTAGCGTCATATTGAAGAACATTCGATTTCCTTAATAAACCAATTCTATTTATACTTATCAGCCCAGACCTCCTAACTAAAGAAGGTTTGTATCACCAGCGAGGTAGCTGAAATGAACAGCACAGATTTGAAACCCGGTATTGATCCGAACACCATGTCAATCATTGTTACCAAGGGCAGTCTTGACTGGGCTTACCCGCCTTTTATCCTCGCAACCACCGCGGCGGCCATGGGTCTGGACGTGACCATGTTCTTTACTTTTTACGGTCTTCCCCTGTTGAAGAAGGATCTGAGTCTTCAAATAAGCTCGCTGGGTAATCCGGCCATGAAGATGCCGATGATGGGTATGCACATGGGTATGCCCAATATTGTTTCTGCCATCCCCGGCGTGGATGCGGCAGCATCAAAGATGATGAAAAACCTGATCAAGAAAAAAGGCGTAGCATCCATCCCTGAACTCAGGGAACTTGCGGTAGAAGCCGATGTGCGCCTGATTGCGTGTCAGATGACCCTGGATCTGTTTGAATATTCAACAGATGACATGATCGATGGTATCGAGATCGGCGGCGCCGCTACCTATATTGAAGTGGCGACAAAAAGCCATATCAACCTGTTTATCTGATTTATTGACAGTCTTATTTAAGGAAAATACTCATGGCAGACCAAGTACTAGACGCAAAGGGGCTGAATTGCCCATTGCCTATTCTTAAAGCAAAGAAAGCGCTGAAATCACTTGAAAGTGGCCAGGTTCTGGAAGTGCTCTCTACCGACCCGGGTTCAGTAGCTGATTTCGGAGCTTTTTGCCGAACTACCGGTAATGAGCTGGTCGAACAAAATGAAGAGGGTGGTGTATACACCTACCTGATTCGCAAGGCTGGTTAGTTTTCTTATACGCGGTTGTCGATACCGCGCCGGCAAATATCCATTCGAAAGACTGGACCATATGGTTCAGTCTTTTTTTTGTGCAGCCGGAAACAGGTGCATATCAACCAGGGTGCTTCGTAATGCAAAGAGAAAACCCTCATCATCCATCCGGTAGTACTCAACTTTCATCGTAAAAGCGCTGCCAAAGATTATACTGACCAGCGCCAGCAGGGAACCAAGTGCTAGCGTAGACATGCCGGTTATACCCTGCCCGATGGTACAACCAAGCGCCAACACACCACCAAACCCCATGAAAACCGCACCCAGCATATGCCGGATCATATCAGCCCGGTCCACGAATGATTCCAGTCGGAACTTTCCAGTCACAATGACATAAAGAAATGAGCCCAGGATTACACCGAAAACGGCAGCGATTCCGAAATTGATGGTTGACCCGGTAAAGGTCATCAGATACATCAGGCCTTCGGCTATCGGCCCGGTAAACGTGTAAGACTCCAGGCGAAGGGGTTCAAAATCATCAAATCCAACCACGCCGGTGATATACCAACCCGCGGGAATGATCAGCCCGATAGCAATGCCCGCGAGAATATTGTCGAAACTGCGTCTGAGCTCCTTTCCTTTAAACGCATAAACAATCAAACCGCCCGCAACAAGTATCGCGACAATATTATGAACAAGTGCCGTGTTACCCAATCCCAGTGCGCTACCGACAAGTGTCGGGATACCCTGGTCGGAAATCTCATGTGAGGCCAGGTTGATGTTGGTTACTTCGAAGACATTTATCCTTACCAACGCGAGCAGGCCACGCATGGTCATATATGCAGTCAAACCGATAATTATCATCACCACCAGCGATTTCAGATTGCCGCCCCCCACCCTGACCAGGGTTCGGTTTACGCAACCGGAGGCTAACGTCATACCAACACCGAATATAAAACCACCGAGCAAATATCCGAGCCAACCAAAATTTGGCGTCAGGTAGATGCTCTGTCCCAAATCTATAATGCCTTCAAACTGCAGCGTTTGAGTAACCAGCGTAGCTATGCCAATCGCCAGAAACCAGGCGCGTAACCGGCCCTTGTTACCCATGTTTACCCAGTCACTGACAGCACCCATGGTGCAGAAATTGGTCTTGTTAACAACGGCACCAAATATTATTCCCAAGAGGAAACTCAGCATGGCTACCTTGTATACCGGCTCCCATTCCATCATTGTTTTTCTCCTGACGCTGAATTCGATTTTGTTCCGGCGGGGTCGCCCGCCAGCATTTATTGATTTTCTGTTACACCGGTTTTAGTTTGAACTTTCTTGCACCGGTGTTACAAGCACATCCCCTGGGTTCTGCAGTCCTCGCTCGCTCGCGTAAACTTTGAACTCCGTATCAAAATAATGTTTTCCTTCGATATATTCACCCATAGCAAGTAATTCTTGCGGGGTTTTCACCATACCTGTATGACGGTAAATTTCGGCACCGTCAAGATCGATAAATGACAGTGTCGGTGTCAGGAAGACCCTTCTGTGCTCTGCGAATACTTTTTCAGGAAGGGTGATTTGATCAAAATCTTTTATTTCCACATCACCATGTATATCAATGGCAAAACACAAAAAATGCTCCCGATACCAGTCCTGAATCTTTTTTTGACTTAAAACATTCTTGAGCATGGCCGCACAGTACGAACATCCATCCGCCTCGAAAAACAGTAATATTCCCAGTTTGTGCTGCTCCCTGGCGGTCTGCATTTCCTCCGGCATGTCCATAAATGACTGCTTGAAAAAAAATTGCCGGGGATCGCGGAAATCTTCATTGCTTGCAAGAGCACTGGCCGTGGTCAACAAAAACAGCATCAGGATAACGGCAGACCGCGCAATTAAATGATGCCTGGTGTTTGTGTAATTGAATTTGTCCATTCCCTGGGCTCCGGAACCAACAGGTCTGCGATTATCACCCGGGCGGAGACGCCCGGGTGCCGTGAAGTTTTATTGCGTTCCGGTCACCGCAAGCTTATTGCGACCAAATGGCTGTCAGCTGAACACCGATGCGATTGCCGATACCATCAACATTGGCGTTTGGACCTGCTCCGGGGCCAAATTCAGGGGCATTGGCACTACGAAACTCGTAGTTAAACGCTATCCTTACCCTGGGGTTAAAGAAGTACTGTACACCAGCGGTCGTGCGTTTAAAATCGATCTCAAAGCGATCTCCGTCGAGTCGATTGAACTTGTCATAGCGAAGGTCAAGCTCCCACTTTGTACCCGGAAATCGATAACCGCCTTCAACATAGTACCCCTTACCTTTGCCATAAGCGCCATTACCCGGGGCATCGGGGTTACCCTGACCTGGTCCGAGTCCGAAGCTTGGATTTTGCGGCGCCTGCCAGATCATACCCTTGCCATGCATATACTCTGCTGTTACCCGAATGCCCTTGCGAAGGTACTTGGCACCAAGGCCCCAACGATCCCGGTCATATTCCACCGGGTCGTAGATACCATCATTGGTCAAATCGGCCGTGCGTGTGCCATTCTGTGACCAGGCAAAAATCTTGAGTCCCTGGCGACGCGGTCCGGTGCCTGCGTAGACCTTTTCAGCGGAGCCATAAAAGTAAAGGTCCTTGTTATTGTCATTATCAGAAAAATTGAGACCATTGCCGTTTCCGATCATCGCGGCGTAGGAAAGCTCCCAGCCTTTTCCAACATCAAACCAATCAAAAACCTGCACACCTACGTCACGGAATGCGCCAACACCCCGGTCAAAACCATTCAGCGAAACTTCTGGCGGAAGGGGCTGAGGAGGTATGTTCGCGGTGTAATTCCGGTTCGGAAAACGTTCCAGCAACATCTGGCCCGTCACCCAAGTGAAATTGATGTAATCAAACACATGGATCGCTTGAAGGCCTTCCTCGGCACCTGGATATTTGAACAAGCCGGCCCTGATCCTCGCGCCCTTTATGTAATTGAAAGTGACGCTGGCATCTGTCATCTTGGCAAAGGAGTCCCCCGGATTGGTGATGCCGTTGTTACCCATTTCCAATAACAGAAAATAGTTGATTTTGGGATCCAGCGGCATAGCGACACCGCGAACGCCAATCCTTGCGCGATTCACGTTGAAAGCCGATTGTGAGTCAAACTCAGGGCCTATCAGTTTTGGGGGTATGTATCCGCCCGCCGCATTCGGGTCGCTCTGGTCATCCTGGTACTGGACCTGAACAAAGCCCCAGACCTTCGCAAGCTGCTCCGAGCCTGCCGGTTCTGTACCCTGCAGTTCAAGCCAATTGGCACCGAAAGCATTGATGGATGCCATCAGCAATCCAATACATGCACTCCCCGAAAATATGTGTTTTTTATATTGATGAGTCATCATTGTTTTTACTCTCCCTAACGAATTTATATTTTTGTTTGTGGCAACTTTCTATGGTTTTACCAGCAGGTAGCCCTGATCAGTCAGTTCCTTGATCCGGACAATGCCGCCTTTGCCTGACGATGCATGGGCGTTGATTTTGATTGGCTCACCCAGTGTCTTTGACATGTTATTGATGGTGTTTTCGCAAGCAAAAAAGCGAACGCCGCTAGAGACCAGACCGTCGATACGCCCGCTGTTGCTGTTACCCTCAAACAGCAGTCTCAAACCGGGTCCGAAGGCGACGATTTCGATGTCAGCCTGATCCTGTCCGTAAGCCTTAAGGATGTTACCGGCTACATTGAGAACCAGCGTTTGCTTGGACGGATCCATATCACTGATTTGAAGAACAAACTTTTGCTCCGCAAACGGTTTTTCTTCCTGTGCCAACAGTGGCCCCTGCAATAAAAATATAGCTATCAATGCAAGGCTGCCCGACAGGCCAAGATATCTAAGAATTTTCATGGTGCCTCCTGGGTTGTAACCAGCTCTGGGTTACTGGTTTTATTATCCGCAAACAACAGTTGCTCACGGTTTCAGAAGGTAAAGACGTTGGAACTCCGCAAAATAATCCCTTATATTTCAATTTCTTTTTAAAAGTGGAATAAAACACCCCTGGCTTGCGTCTTAAATAGGTAAATCGCAAAACACCGAAAGGGTTACGCTTTATGGCTTACAAAAAACTATTAATAATCAGCCAACGAAGGGCATTCAGGAGACTCCTTGCAAACAACAGGGATCGTCTGTATCGAATGGCTTTTGCCTGGACGGGCAACCCCCAGCTTGCAGACGACCTGGTACAACAGACCTTATTGAAAGCGCTGGATAACCAGAAACAATTGCGGGATTTTTCTGCTGCTGAAGGTTGGTTGTTCAGAATACTGGCTAATTGCCTGACCGATTACCGGCGGGCCAAGCGGGAGTTCCTGTCCGGTGACAACCTGGAACTTGTTGATAAAGCAACACCCGAAAACAGGTTTAAAGAGGAACAGTTGGTACAAAAGGTTCGCAATGCTGTTCAAGCCTTACCCATTAACCATCGCCAGGTCGTTACCCTGGTGGATTTGGAAGAATTTTCGTATGCGAGTGTTGCGCAAATACTGGATATCCCGGTGGGAACCGTCATGAGTCGCCTGTGTCGCGGCCGCCGTGCGCTGCGCGAGCGGTTGCTTGAAATCAAGCCCCATGAGTCGTTTTCGCCTGCTGTAAAAATCAAGAGAGTCAAATGAACAAGGATGAGAAAGTATCCGAGGAGCAACTCAACGCCTTTATAGACGGTGAGTTGGAACCCGAAGAAGTCAGTAATGTGTATGACGAAGCGGAGCAATCTGCGGAATTGGATCAGCGACTTTGCAAGCAACGCAAGTTGAAGGAACTCGTTAAGCTCGCTTACCGGGATGTTCCTGAACCAAAACGGCGCTCACATGTTCGCCGCATGCCAAGTAGCGTGCTTGGATTGGCCATGGTGGCTTCGGTGCTTTTGGTTCTGGGTGCTTCTATAGGGCTGTTTTTACATGACTTTCTTCAACAGAAATCCCCCACGGCAGGATATTACACCGCCGGGAACCCTCAGACCGTTGGCACGATGGAGAACTATATTCTTCATGTCGCCAGTGGCGATCCGGAACACATCAAACGCGCATTGCAAACGGCACAAGACCTGCTATCTTCCGCCGAGCCGGGCGCGCCTCGACGAGTCGAGATTGTAGCCAATGAGCAGGGTCTGAATTTGTTACGCAGCGATATTACACAATTCAAAAATGAAATCAGGTACCTGGCAAATGAAAATGTCGTATTTTATGCCTGCTCCAAATCCATCCAGAGACTTGAGGAAAAGGGTGTCGTAGTAAAGCTCGTGCCTGAAGCGATTCCGGGATATACCGCGCTTGACCGCGTGGTTCTCCGCATGAAAGACGGTTGGGAATACATCAAGATCTAGGTATCTGGCGGGCGGTTTTACTGTACGTTTACCGGTCCGCTGGTTTGGTTCCCGGTTGAAGAAATAATCAGAATAAAGCCCGAAGGAGCTTATCACCATGAAAATAGTCACTCAAATGCTTACAGCTGTTTTTTTTGCCAGCCTGGTTACCCAGGTATCAGCGGAAATTGACGATGACGGACATGGAAATGACTACCGGACTTTTCATACGAATGGCGAGGTTGAATACGGTGCCATTGAAAACTCCTATACGGCTGACCTGGTGATGTATCTTGCCGGCAATCAATTTATGGTCATGCAAGAGTTAATTACCGATTTTCAAACTAAAAATCCCGATATTGAATCCGTTTACGTCGAAACCATTCCGCCGGGACAAATTCTTAAAGGTCAGTTATTAGCACAGGGTGAGATCGAGGGAACACCAACCGCAATGAATCCTGACATTTTTGCGAGCGTCAATATTGATCACCTTAAAAAGTTGCACGGCAAAGACTTGATGAATGAATATATTATTTACATTCACAACAAACTTGAACTGATGGTGGCCGAAGGAAATCCAAAAGGTATCAACGGCCCGGAGGATCTGGCCAGGGATGACCTGGTGCAGTCTCAACCCAACCCGCTGACAGAAGGCATTTTCAAGTTTTACGGTAGTGAAATGCTGAGAGACCTCGGCATATATGAAATTGTCACCGGTAACGCAGAATGCAAAGCTTGCTGGGCAATCGAAGGCAAGACCTGGTTTACAGCCCGTCATCACCGGGAAACACCGGATCGGATTGAAAAAGGTGAGGCTGATGTGGGTATCGTCTGGGCAACCGAGGTGGTACATGCAAAAGCCGAGGGCCGCCCAATTGGCGGTGTAGCTATCGCCCCGCCATTGAACAAACAGGACAAGGTAAACTATGCAATCGGTATCATGACCAACGGACGTAACACAGACAATGCGGCACGATACATTGCTTATCTTGGTACGGATTCAGCACAGTCCATCTACGAAAAATACGGCTTTATCCGGGCAACAACGGAAGAGTTGCAACCCAAAATGTTTTAAAGGATTAAGCCGAGGTATTGCAACAAAGAAACCTACGCCAGTCGTGTCTCAATTTCGTCTGTCTCACCAAGATTATCAACCCAGCTTGCCTTCAAAATATCCCCAGCACTGGCGCCTTCAAAACTGAAGCCAAAGAACGGATTTTTGGATACAGCAGTACTGAAGTTGGCAACCATGACCGTTTTGCCGTTATTGGTGAAAATCAATTGGGTTATATGATGCGCGGGAATTGTGTTACCGGTATCCGGATCGATACGTGAGCCCGTTTCCATCGGGTGAAACATCAGGCTTTTAATATCCGCAACATTTCCATCAAGTTTTGCGCTAAGTTTTATAGTCGGTGTCATCATCCTGTTTCCTTCATTGTCCAATCAGCCCCCACAACCACCGATGGTGACTTTCACTTCACTTGAAGCGCTGTAGATTCCATTGCCGGTCTTAATTACGGCCATTACGTCCGAGGTTTCACCCATTTTTATCCTGGTGGCTATTCTCGGTAACGTACCGGGCGGAATTTCAAACGTCGCTGCCATAGGCCTGGGATTGTTCTTTACCACGACGCTGATCGACTCGACATTTTCGAGGCTTGTCCTGATGGTAACCGGCACCACGGCACCGTTTTCCGCAATCTCGGGAACTTTTAACTCTATCTTGTCGGACGGAGTTGTAACATCCGTACCCAGCAATGCTGTGAGGGCTTCACTGGCCGCTGATGAACTGAAGGATTTTTGCGGCCATGCTGCGGCCATAAGTAAGCGTGGCAGACTTGCCAGCGCAAGCAATGCCAGGCTGCTTTTTATTATCATTCTTCTCGCGATTTTCATTTTAATCTCTCCATATAACCAGGCCAGCTCCAGGGTATGTATAAAAATTCCGCAGGCTGATCAATACAGTCATCACACTTAAGGACGGACCATTGCTGCCATTTATTCCCTTTGCATAGCCTATGCCATGGCTATCGGAAAAATTGTTTGTCAAAAATATTGCCGGGCTGTTACCGGTCCTTAAAAGATGATGTCTGGATAATGTCCGTGAAATTCGTGCCGATCATTTTCCGATACAGAAACTGGAAAAAATAGCACCCAGTAAATCATCGGGCAGGTATTCACCGGTGATTTCTCCCAGGGATTTTTGTGCGAGGCGCAGTTCTTCAGCCAGTGTCTCCGGTGCATTGTATTCTGCCAATTGCTGATGCCCGGCCCTGATGTGATCCTGCGTTCGTTTCAAAGCGTCAAGGTGTCGGTTTCTAGCCGAAAAAACACCATCATAGCTCTCGCTGGCGCCGACCGTGCTTTTTACCATGTGGATCAGCCTGTCAAGACCCTGGCCTGTTTTAGCTGATACCCAAACCTTTCTCAACGCTTCATCTTTCGTGTGTTTAATCGTGGTCAGATCAACTTTATTGTGAACTTCTATACAGGGAATATTTGCCGGAACCTCGGATTTCAGGGCCAGTTGCAATCCGGGTTCCTGGGTAGAATCTATCACCAGCAGAACAAGGTCCGCGGTCGACACCGCCGCTCGAGCCCTGCGCACACCTTCCACCTCCACCTGGTCGGTAGATTCGCGGATACCCGCAGTATCGGAGACGTGCACTGGCAGACCATCCAAAGATATGTATTCACGAAGTACATCACGGGTGGTTCCGGGAATATCGGTCACAATCGCAGAATCACGTCCGGCCAACGCATTCAGGAGGCTCGATTTTCCGGCGTTGGGCAGTCCGGCAATGGCAATATTAATACCGTCTCTCAATAATTGACCCTGGTGGGCCTGGTCCCGAAGAGTCTGAAGCCGCTTTTCCGCCTTGTTAAGCTTTTCAAGAACATCGCTGTCAGCCAGAAAATCAATTTCTTCGTCAGGAAAATCCATCGCGGCTTCTACAAATACCCTCAGGTCGATCAACTCCTTCTGGAGTTGATTAACCTGATCGGAAAACACGCCCTCCAGCGAACGCTGGGCCGCTCTCGCGGAGGCTTCAGTAGAGGATTCGATCAGGTCAGCAATGGCTTCAGCCTGGACCAGGTCAAGCTTGTTATTAAGAAAAGCTCTCTCTGAAAACTCACCGGGGCGTGCGGGGCGTGCGCCAAGGTCAATAACCCTGGACATTATCATTTGAAGAATTTGCGGGCCACCATGTCCCTGCAGTTCAAGTACATCTTCCCCGGTGAATGATGCAGGTGCGGTGAACAACAACGCAATCCCGGAATCGATGGTCACTCCCTGCTCGTCCATGAAACGGCAAAAGTGCGCCCTCCTGGGTTGTAGCGAAACACCAAGCATCTGATTTGCAATGGGAATACTCATCGGCCCGGAAACCCGGATAACACCTACGCCCCCGACACCGGGTGGTGTCGCGATGGCGCATATGGTATCTGAAGCAGACCTTTGTGAGCTGTGACCTTCCATGGCCACAGCTTAATGGATAATAGAGCTGACGTTAACTACTATCCGGCGGCTTCTATTTTTCGGGTAATGTACCACTGTTGCGCCAAAGAAAGACCGGCATTGGTTGCCCAGTAAAGCACGAGGCCAGCCGGGAAAAACGCAAACATGAAGGAGAAACCAATCGGCATGAACTGCATGATTTTACGTTGCAACGGGTCCATGCCCGCGGTCGGTGTCAGACGTTGTGTCAACATCATGAAGGCTGCATTAAGCACCGGCAGGACAAAATAAGGATCTCGCGCAGTCAGGTTGTTGATCCACAAAATAAAGGGCGCCTGGCGCAATTCAACTGACTCGAGCAATACCCAGTACAGTGCGATAAATATGGGAATCTGCACAAGGATAGGTAAACAACCGCCCAATGGATTGACCTTTTCAGTCTTGTACATTTCCATCATGGCCTGGCTCATACGTGTGCGGTCATCACCATAACGCTCTTTGAGTTGCTCAATCCTTGGTTGTAACTTCCGCATCCTCGCCATTGAACGATACTGTGCTTCGGTCAGTTTAAAAAACAACAACTTGATTAAAACGGTCAGCAGTACGATCGCCCAACCCCAGTTACCAACCACCCGGTGAATGTTGGAAAGTAACCAGAAAAGCGGTTTGGAAAATATCGTAAATATTCCGTAATTAACCGTATAGTTGAGCCCCGGTGCGACATCATCGATCTCATCCTGTAGTTTCGGTCCGACATACAAGCGGCTTTCAAATTCATGGCTGGCGCCTGCGGGCACATCAACCGATGGTGATACGGCCCTGGCAATATAGCGTGGGAATCCGTCGGGTGAGAAAACCTGGGTTGAATAGGTGTCCACCTCCGCCTGGGGAGGAATCCACGCGGAAAAGAAATAATGTTCAACCATAGACAACCAGCCACCGCTGAAACTGCTCTTATACGGTTCACTGGCAACATCATCAAACTTTATTTTTTCGAATTTTTCTTCCGGACTGTAAAACCCGATACCTGAAAAGCTGTATCTACCCGGATTCTGGAATCCACCATCATCTTTGTTTTTGTCAATTGAGCGCTGCAGTTGGTCATAGCGGCTACCGGACCAGCTTTGATCGCTATTATTTGTAAGTGTGTGGCGAACCATGATGTCATATTTGCCACGTTTGAAAATCAGGGATTTGGTGACTTTTATTCCCTTGCCGTCGGTCCAGGTCAGTGGTACGCGAATTTCGTCAGCGGTTTCGCCCAGCGTGTACGACATGCTGTCCGCCTGATAGGTAGTTGTATGGTTGGGTGCATCAGAACGGCTCAACAGACCCGATTGCGCAATGAACATCTCGGGACCACTGCTATGGAACAAATTAACCTTGATTCCTGGAACATCCAGATCAACCGGATAATTCAGCAACTTGGCAGACACCACGGTACCACCGACCAGGTCAATCTCCAGTTCGAGTACATCGGTGGTGACAGTTACCAGTCCACTGGCACCCGTCATAACGGGCTGCGTAGGCACTTCCTGGATCGCACCCTCAGGACCGGCGTCAGGCGTTGGCAGATCGCCTGCCGTTTGGGTCGTCGCTAATGGAGTGGGTGTCGGGGGGGTGTCAGACGATGGGTTGCCTGTTTCGGTCGTGGTTGTGGTTGGTGATTGTGGCTTTTCGCCATAATCCTTTTGCCATTCCACCCACATCATGTAAGAGAGGACAAGTAACCCCATGAACAACATCGGGCGAAGGTTTGCCATTATGTCTGTGTCCTTAAATGATCCGTCTGGCTTCCGGTTTTCCGGTCACCGGCTTTCCTGATCAGTTTTTGCCAATGAATCGAGAGAGATTCATCCAGTGTTTTATTGCTTTGTTTTGAAGCCTGCGCGGTTGGCAGAACAACGATATCCAGTGCTTCATCGGTTTCAGACCCGAGCATCCGGGAGCGAAAATTTTCCCTCACTACACGTTTGATGCGATTGCGACCAACAGCCTTTGCACAGGCTTTTTTTGATACGGCCATACCAAGACGATGCTGCTGTATTCCATTAGCCCTTGCCATAATTCTGAAATAATCATCAAATGACCGAATGGGCTGTTTAAATACCAATCTGAATTGTGCTGGTTTGAGTAATCGCGATTGCCTGGAAAATCTCATCATTCCTGGCCTTTAAACGGTTCGTGCTTTGTTTTCCTGATCTGGTCGCGTTAAACCGGTTTACCGGTAACGTTTCCCAGATTCTGATAAACGATCTGGTCTAAACCATTCAAGCACTTAAACGTTTACGGCCTTTGGATCGACGGGCATTTATAATGGCACGACCACCACGGGTCGCCATGCGGGCACGAAACCCGTGTCGACGGGCGCGAACAAGGACGCTGGGCTGAAAAGTACGTTTCATTTTTTTAGAACCTCAATTAAACCTATTTAAGACTGTTATTACCTTCGTACAAGCAGTCAAGACAAGAGGCGAATAGTATCCCGTATAGGCAAGTTATTCAAGCAATTGGAAGGATAATTTTGGAGTATACTTCAGTCGGTTGACAACTATAGCCAAGTTATCCACAGCACGTTAGACTAAGCTCCAATCGGGCTGTGTGACGTGGTACATCTGTAACGGCCTGGTGATAAAATCACTAAATTCTATTTAAGTTATTGAAATATAAATTGTGTTTTGGCTCTTTGACAGCAATTAGTTATTTTGCCTGAAAACTATAAACCCATTGGCTTGAACGCGGCATGACGCAAAATATCTGGCAGCTTTGCCTTCAACATCTGGAGCGGGAACTACCCGCTGAAGACATCAATACATTTATTCGTCCGCTCGAAGTTATCAATAGCAAAAACCGGACCCGGTTAGTTGCACCCAACTCATATGTCCGGGATCATATAGCGACACATTACCTGGAGCGAATCCGGGATATTTATGAACACCTTGATCACGCCAGGGCATCGGTCAGCATTGAGGACGGATTACCGGTCGAAACAGCAGATGCCACGAGACAAACACAATCACATGCTGGAGATATGCATCCGACCGGTCTCAACCACCGTTATCGTTTCGATAATTTCGTTCTGGGTAAATCAAACGAATTGGGTTTCGCCGCAGCGTCACAGATCGCTCAAAAACCCGGTGAAGCCTATAACCCGTTGTTGTTGTACGGCAGTACCGGACTCGGAAAGACACATTTGTTGCATGCCATAGGCAACAGGATACGGGAACACAGCCCTTCCACAAAAGTTCTGTTCCTGGATTCCGAGCGTTTTGTCAGCGACATGATAAAAGCCCTTCGCCACGGCGCCATCGATAATTTCAAAAAACATTACCGCACCGCCGGTGCATTACTTATTGATGATATCCAGTTTTTTGCCGGTAAAAAAAGCTCTCAAGAAGAATTTTTTCATACTTTCAATACCTTACTCGATAGTAAACAACAAATTGTATTAACTTGTGACCGCTACCCTAAAGAAGTTGAGGGGCTTGAGGCCCGACTCCGTTCCCGTTTTGGATGGGGTTTAACTGTTGCAATTGAGCCACCTGATTTTGAGACCCGTGTCGCCATATTGATGAACAAGGCCCAGGAAAAAGGGGTTCAGCTTAAAGAACCCGTCGCTTTCCTCGTTGCCAAACGATTGCGTTCACATGTCCGCGATCTCGAGGGGGCTTTGAATACACTGATAGCCAATGCACGGTTCACGGGCCGTGAGATTACGGAAAGTTTTGCACGCGAAGTATTGCGGGATTTACTGACTGTACACGACCGTTTAATTACAATTGAAAATATTCAGAAAACGGTGTGTGAATATTACAAAATCAGGATGGCGGAGTTATTATCCAAGCGCAGGCATCGTAGTATTGCCCGTCCAAGACAGATGGCAATGTCCTTGTGTAAAGAACTGACCCAGCATAGCCTGCCGGAGATCGGTGACGCATTTGGTGGGCGCGATCATACGACAGTTTTGCACGCCTGCCGTAAAATAGTTGAGTTGTGTGAAACCGATGGACGTTTAAGGGAAGACAAGGTTAAATTGTTGCGCTTGTTGACCGCGTGATATTTTGTGGAACAATGGGTGGATAAGATCTTAACAAGCTGTTAATAAGTATTGGCTTTGATGGCTGGGTCTGTTTCTCCACATGTTATACACAAGCTTAAGCAATGCTATACATAAGATTCGAGAGCTGTATCTAGCTGTAATATAAAGATTTTGTTAGCTTTAATAACTTAATTAGCAGCACCTACTACTACTACTATATATATAATTACTATTTATATAACAGTAATAAAAAGGATCAAAGTATGAAATTCACTATATCCAGGGAAGTACTTCTTCAACCAATAAGCCAGGTTGTTGGAGTAGTTGAGCGCAGGCAAACATTACCGGTATTGGCAAACTTTATGCTGGTTGCAAGAAATAACCGTTTGACTGTTACCGGTACCGATATGGAAGTAGAGCTCATATCCGGTGTTCCAGCCCAGGTTTCCCAAGAGGGTGAAATCACTGTTCCAGCACGTAAATTTCTGGATATCGTCAAGGCTCTGCCTGATGGCGCCAATATTTCTTTCAGTGTGAGTGACGACAAGGCTACACTGACTGCCGGTCGCAGCCGGTTTACCCTTTCAACCCTGCCGGCTTCAGAGTTTCCTGCAACAGACCAGGTGGAAGCGCTTGAAAATATAGTTGTTTCTGAAGTAGCCCTTAAAAAAATGATGGATAAGACTTCATTCGCGATGGCCAATCAGGATGTTCGTTATTATCTCAATGGTCTGTTATTTGATTTCAGTAATAAGCAACTGCGCGCTATTGCCACTGATGGCCACAGGTTAGCAATTTGTGATCTCGAAAGTTCCATTGACATGATAAGTGACCGGCAACTTATCGTGCCACGTAAAGGTGTAATGGAGTTGACGCGCATGCTATCGGGCGAAGCAGACGAGGTTACACTGGCCATCGGCCGGAATCACATAAGGCTTGTGAAGGGTGACACGACATTTACGTCGAAATTGATTGATGGGCGTTTTCCAGACTATAAAGCGGTTGTTCCGGTTGGTGCCGATAAGCAGATGCTTGTGGACAGGGGGACATTTATCAATGCACTGCAACGGGCCGCTATTTTGTCAAATGAAAAGTATAAAGGTGTGAGATTGGAAGCTGAGGGCTCCACGATAAAAATTATTGCTCATAACCCTCAGCACGAAGAAGCCGTGGAGGAAATTGAGGCCGAATTCAATTTCGATCGCCTGGCAGTCGGTTTTAACGTGACCTATTTACTGGACGCGTTAATGGCAATTGATACGGAACAGGTCTCATTGGAACTTAAAGATGCCAATAGCAGTTGCCTGGTCTCCGCACCCGACTCTGATGTCAATCGACACGTGGTCATGCCGCTTAAGCTCTGAGCTGGATATTTATCGGCGATATGAGGGTAAAACCACATTTTTCACCAGTCGGTTTTCTGGTGAAATATGTTGGTTAAATCATTAAATATCAATAACTTAAGAAATATTTCATCGGCAAATATAGACCTCAATCCATGTCTGAATTGTTTTATCGGTGATAATGGTGCCGGAAAAACCAGTATTCTTGAAGCGCTTTCGGTTTTATCAAAAGGCCGGTCATTCAGGTCCGGTCAAATATCGTCACTGATTGGTCCCGCAAGCAAAAGTTTTCAACTTGTCAGTAAAATTGAAAGCCAGGTGGGTGATCCGCACCAACTCGGTATGGAACGAGACGAAGATCACTGGACCGCTCGACACAACGGCGAAGATGTTACACAACTAAGTGAACTCACCCAGTTATTACCCCACGTCCTGTTAGAACCCAATAGCCATATCCTCGTAAGTGGACCACCTGATGGCCGACGGAGGTATCTGGACTGGGGCGTGTTTCACGTGGAACATGCCTTCCTTATGCTCTGGCGAAGATACACTCGTGTCTTAAAACAGAGAAATGCGGCCTTAAGGCAAGCAGACCGGTTAGTTGTGGAAAGTCTTGATGAGCAATTTATTCGATTGGGTGAGCAGCTACATCTTGCCCGGGAAAATCATGTCGGTTTGCTCCAGGTTTTATTGCAGGAACAATTGTCACTTTTTTGCGAGACGCTGGAAGGATTGACATTGAGTTATAAAAAAGGCTGGTCCGGGGATGGTCTTGCTGAAGCAATTAAGATTTCGGAGGCGCGTGATATTGAAAGAGGGTCAACTGGACCCGGACCGCACAAGGCTGACTTGCAGTTGACTTTGAATGGCGTGCCCGCAAAAGAACGTCTATCACGAGGGGAACAAAAAGCCATGACGGCCGCATTGATAATGGCGCAAGCGCAAATGATCTGTGGGTCGGGAGAAAAACCGATTTTGATGCTGGATGATATTGCTTCTGAGTTTGATGAAGCGCACCTGGAGAAGGTGCTCAGAGCCGGGTTGGCACTGGGTGTTCAAATTTTGTTGACCGGAACGGCGCTAGCGCCCGCAATAGGGGCGTGTGAGAGTCCCTATACGGTGTTTCACGTGAAACAGGGCAATGTTTCAACCATTACCATGTGAGTCGTTAAAAAGCCTGAAAAACAAGCATTTAATGCGGTTCAGTGGTATAATACAATACGTTCTTGACTAAGTAATTCCGCAACAAATCAAATCTTTATTGCCGCCAAAAGAAGTGGCAAATGATTTGTATAAGCCGGTATCCAGAGGCTGTATGAGCAAGCAAAAATATGATTCCAGTAGTATCAAGGTTCTAAAGGGCCTTGATGCAGTACGTAAACGCCCGGGTATGTATATCGGTGATACAGATGATGGTACTGGCTTACATCACATGGTGTTTGAGGTGGTGGATAACTCCATAGACGAAGCCCTGGCCGGGCATTGTGATGCGATCAAGGTCATTATTGAAATGGATGGTTACGTCAGGGTTACTGATAACGGACGTGGCATCCCGGTAGATCTTCATAAAGAAGAAGGGCGTTCAGCGGCCGAAGTCATCATGACGGTTCTTCACGCCGGCGGTAAGTTTGACGATAACTCCTATAAAGTATCCGGCGGGTTACATGGTGTGGGTGTATCAGTGGTTAACGCCCTGTCTGAGGTGTTGGAATTGACCATTAGGAGAAATGGACATGTCTGGCAACAGACATATAGGATGGGTGTCCCTGTTGAACCACTTAAAATAACCGGAAATACAAGAAAAACCGGTACTGAAATCAGATTTTTACCCAGTACAGAGATTTTTTCAGACACAATTTACCATTACGATATTCTTGCCAGCCGTCTGCGGGAGTTAAGTTTTCTGAACTCCGGTGTCAGGATTGAGTTAGCTGATGAAATTTCCGGAAAATCAGACATCTTCGAGTATGAGGGCGGAATCCGCTCGTTTGTGGAGCATTTAGGACGTAAGAAAACAGCATTACATCCAAGCGTTATGTATTTTCAAGGCGATTCAAATGACATTGTTGTTGAGGTAGCAATGCAGTGGACCGACGCCTACCAGGAAAGCGTATTTTGTTTTACCAATAATATTCCACAACGTGATGGTGGCGCGCATTTAGCCGGTTTCAGAGCAGCGCTTACCCGTACGATGAATCAATATATCGAAGAATCCGGTTTAGCAAAGAAAAACAAGGTTTCGATGACGGGTGATGATGCACGAGAAGGTTTGGTTGCAGTGCTATCTGTAAAGGCCCCGGATCCGAAATTTTCATCACAAACAAAAGACAAATTGGTGTCATCTGAGATCAAGCCAGTGGTTGAATCATTGGTCGCATCCCATTTACGTGATTTTCTACTCGAAAATCCAGGGGAAGCAAAAATAATAACCATGAAAGCGGTGGATGCGGCGCGCGCCCGCGAAGCTGCTCGTAAGGCTCGTGATATGACACGGCGAAAAGGCGTGCTGGATATCGCAGGTCTACCGGGTAAGCTGGCTGATTGCCAGGAAAAAGATCCCGCCCTTTCAGAATTATTTATCGTGGAAGGAGATTCAGCGGGTGGTTCTGCAAAACAGGGCAGGAACCGAAAAACACAGGCAATTCTTCCACTTAAGGGAAAAATTCTAAATGTAGAAAAAGCGCGTTTTGATAAAATGCTGTCTTCTGCGGAGGTCGGTACACTAATTACAGCGCTTGGTTGCGGCATTGGCAGAGATGAGTTCAATATAGATAAATTGCGTTATCACACCATTATCATCATGACCGATGCTGATGTTGACGGTTCTCATATACGTACACTTCTACTGACTTTTTTCTATCGACAGATGCCGGAACTGATTGAACGTGGCCATATTTACATCGGTCAGCCACCGCTCTACAAAGTCAAGCAGGGTAAGCAAGAGCACTACCTGAAAGACGATACCGAGATGAACGAGTATATGCTGGCACGTGCAATGGATAATGCTTCGTTGGTTTTTGACAAGGATGCCCCACCACTTTCGGGTGCAGCCCTGGAAGGCCTGTTGCGTGATTACATGGCTGTAAAGGCAGCTAGTGTCCGTCTCGGGATACGTTATGATCCGCTATTTTTAGATCAACTTATTGATAATAAAGCGTTTTCTTCAAATTGGTCCGTTGCCGAAGCACAGCAGTGGTGTAATAAGATAGTTGAAACAATGAACAAAAAGTCACCACCAAGTGTGAATTATGCTTTGTCGGCTGAAGACACGGAACACGGTCTTGAATTGCTGCTGAGTAAAACCACCTATGGGGTTGTAGAAACCACGGCGTTGACGAGGGAATTTTTCCGTTCACCCGAATACAGGTTGACCAGTAAACTGGCCAATACCTTACATGACCTGGTGCAACCGGGTGCAATGGTACTGCGTGGAAATACAGAACAGGGCATCGCAAGTTTTGCCGAAGCACACGACTGGTTGATGAATGAAAGTCGTAAGGGTCGAACATTCCAACGGTTCAAAGGTCTGGGTGAAATGAACCCGGAGCAGCTTTGGGACACCACGGTCAATCCCGAGACCCGTCGCTTGCTCAAAGTAACAATTGAAGATGTCATAGCGGCAGATGAAATTTTTACGACCTTAATGGGTGACGAGGTTGAACCACGGCGCGAGTTTATCGAGAAGAACGCCCTTTACGTCACTAACCTGGATATTTGATTACAGCCCGGAGCCGTTCCGGGCCGTAAGTCTAAACTGGTTCCGCTGAAATTAACCCAGCAAGGCAAGGTTGGCAACCCGGTCAAACAGGCCTTTCAGTTCCGCCAGGAGATTCAGCCGGTTGCTTCGCACCGCCGGGTCGTCATCCATCACCATGACCTTGTCAAAAAAGGCCTCAATACCACCGGATAAACCCGCGAGCAGCGTCAAGGCAGCGGTATAATCCGCATTTTTGTAAAGCCGGTCAAGGTCGGTCGTGACTTTTTTAACTTCTTTGAAAAGACTCATTTCTTCTTCAATAACGATTATATCTTCGTTGATTTTGTCACTAACGTTAAACTCTGATTTACGCAGAATATTACCAATTCGCTTGTTCGCAGCAGCCAGATTGGTACCAACTTTATGACGCATGAATTCACCCAGGGCATCCAGCCGCTTTATAAGATCGGGTAAGGTGGTCAAAGGCGCATCAAGCGCTGCATTGACAAGACTGGTATCGTATCCCTGCTCACGCAGATGATGCTTCAGCCGATCCAATATGAACTGACGTAACTCCAGCAAAATTTGCGGTGATACCGGCAACTGCTCCTGTAGTGCCAAAGCAGAAATCGACAGGCACTTATCCAGTTCGATATCCAGTTCTCCATCCAGCAATATACGCACAAGACCCAGCGCCGCACGACGTAGCGCAAACGGATCCTTATTCCCGGAGGGTTTAAGACCCGTAGCGAATATACCGGTTAATGTATCCAGACGATCGGCCAGGGCAACTACTTTTCCAACCGCCTGGCTGGCCAAGCGGTCGCCTGAAAAAGCGGGAAGGTAGTGATCCCCGATAGCGGTGGCTACCTCGTTTTTTTCACCGTTTTGCAGGGCATAATAACGCCCCATAATACCCTGGAGC
>Ga0210065_1000041_pt1 | contig 40141 bp, 32 predicted proteins | sample Muzzi_PWB_D1_FD_185533 | JGI IMG/M metagenome (GOLD analysis project Ga0210065, IMG submission 185533) | Wetland microbial communities from San Francisco Bay, California, USA, that impact long-term carbon sequestration - Muzzi_PWB_D1 (SPAdes) | ecosystem: Environmental > Aquatic > Marine >... | reverse complement strand
GCTGCATGAGCCCCAGTTGAAACTCGCCCAGGCCAACCTGAAATCGGCCCAGGCCGCGCTGGACCAGGCCGAGCTCAACCTGCGGCGCTGCACCGTCACCGCACCCTTCGACGGTCGGGTCCTGGACTCGTCCGCCGACGTCGGGCAATTCATCCGTTCGGGAACCGCCGTGGGCACCATATACGCCACGGACATCGCCGAGGTCACCGTGTCCATCGCCGACGAGGACCTGGCCTGGATCACGGTCAACCGCAACCCCGGCAACGACGGTATTCCCGTCGACATCAGCGCCGATTTCGCCGGGGCCCGGCACCACTGGCAGGGCCAGGCCGTCCGGATCGGCGGGGCCGTCGACAGCAGCAGCCGCCAGGTGGCCGTGGTGGTCGAGATCACCGACCCCTACAAAAGTTCCGGTTCGCGGCCTCCCCTGATCGAGGGCATGTTCGTGGACGTCCTGTTCAGCGCCGCGCCCCCGGCCGGCGCCGTGGTCATCCCCCGCTCGGCCCTGCGGCCCAACGACAAGGTCTGGGTCATCGATCCCGAAAGCCGCCTGCAGATCCGCGATGTGCAGGTGGCCCGCGCCGGCGTCGAGCAGGCCATCATCACCGGCGGCCTGGAGGCCGGCGAAAGGGTCTGCACCAGCAACCTCCAGTACGTCACCAGCGGCCTCCCCGTCCGCATCGAGGGTGACCAGGAAAAAGGCGGTAGCAAATGAACGGCCTGATCCGCTGGTTCGCCGGCAACCACGTCGCGGCCAACCTGCTGATGGTGGTGATCATCGCCGCGGGCCTCATGAGCGCATCCACCATCAAGCAGGAAGTTTTTCCTGAAGTGGAAATGGACGTGATCACCATCCGGGTCCCCTATCTGGGCGCCACCCCGGCCGAGGTCGAAGAGGCCGTCTGTATCCGTGTGGAAGAAGCGGTGCAGGGCGTCAACGGGATCAAGAAGATCACCTCGACCTCGTCCGAGGGCATCGGGATGGTCTCGGTGGAACTGGAAAGCAACGCCGACAAGCGCAAGGTCCTGGACGAGGTCAAGGCCGAGGTGGACCGCATCATCACCTTTCCGGTCGAGACCGAGAAGCCCATCGTCACCCTGCTCGAACCGCGACAGCAGGTCCTGGACGTCGTCGTCTACGGCGACGCCACCGAGCGCACCCTGAAGATGCTGGCCGAGAAGGTCCGCGACGACCTGCTGGCCCTGGACGACATCACCTATGCCACCATCGGCGGCACGCGGCCCTTCGAGATCTCCATCGAGGTCAGCGAACGCGCCCTGCGGGCCTACGGCCTGACCCTGGGTCAGGTCACCGACGCGGTGCGGGCCAACAGCATGGACCTGCCCGGCGGCAGCCTGAAAACCGACGCCGGCGAGATCCTGATCCGCACCAAGGGCCAGCGCTATACCGGCCAGGAGTTCGGGCGCATCGTGGTCATCACCGCGGCCGACGGCACCGAGGTGACCCTGGACCGCATCGCCACGGTGCGCGACGGATTCGAGGATGTCGACTCGGCCTCCTACCTGGACACCAAGCCCTCGGCCATGATCCAGGTGTACCGCACCGGCGACCAGGGCGTCCTTAGGGTGACCGGGGCCGCCAAGGAATACGTGAAGGAGATGAAGGACCAGATGCCCCCGGGCATCGAGATCTCCACCTTCAACGACCGCTCCCTCATCTACAAGAGCCGCATGGACCTGCTGCTGCGCAACGGCATGGCCGGACTCGTCCTGGTCTTCCTCTGCCTGGCCCTGACCCTGCAGTTCCGCCTGGCGCTCTGGGTCAGCCTCGGCATCTTCATCAGTTTCCTGGGCGCCTTCTGGGCCATTCCCCAGTTCGGCGTATCGCTGAACATGATCTCGATGTTCGCGTTCATCGTCTCGCTGGGCATCGTGGTGGACGACGCCATCGTCGTGGGCGAAAACGTCTACTCCTGGCGGGAACGGGGCTTCAGCCCCCAGCAGGCCGCCACCCGGGGCGCCCTGGAAGTGGGCCTGCCGGTGACCCTGGCCGTGGTCACCACCTGCCTGGCCTTCCTGCCTTTGGCCAACGTCGAAGGCATGATGGGCAAGTTCATGTTCAATATTCCCGTGGTGGTCATCGCCATCCTGCTGTTCTCCCTGGTCGAGTCGCTCCTGATCCTGCCCGCCCACCTGGCGACCATGAAGACCATCGACCAGCAGGAGAGCGATCGCACCGCCGGCTGGTACGGAAAGATCAAGGACCGCATCGACGGGTCCCTGAAGTCCCTGGTCGAAGGTCCTTATCGGAAAACCCTCGTCTTCAGCCTGAAGCACCGGCCCATCGTGATCGCCGTGGGCTTTGCCACCATGATCGCGACCATGGGCATGGTCGCCGGCGGGCATATCAAGTTCACCTTCATGCCCAAGGTCGACGCCGACAACCTGGTCGCCGCGCTGACCCTTCCCCAGGGCACGACGGTCGAGGAGGCCCAGAAGGCCGTCGACCAGCTCGAGGCCTCCCTCGCCCTGGTCCAGGAGGAGTTCGACCGGAAGCGCACCGACGGAAACTCCGTCATCCTGCACGTCCAGACTTCCATCGGCACCCAGCCGCGATCGGCCGGAAACGGACCCGGCGCGGGCGGCGCCTCCAACACGGGGGGCGCCCATCTGGTCGAGGTGAACGCCGAGCTGCTGAAGGCCGAATACCGTCACGTGCCCAGCCCTGATATGGCCAAGCGCTGGCGCGAGCTGTGCGGGCCCATCACGGGAGCGGTTTCGTTGACCTTCTCGGCCAACCTGTTCCGGGGCGGCGATCCCATCGACGTCCAGCTGGCCTCCACCAACACCGCCGACCTTCTGACCGCGGCCCAGGAACTCAAGGCCAAGCTGGCCGAGTTCCCCGGCGTGATCGACATCTCCGACAGCTTCCGCGAAGGAAAGGTCGAGGTGAAGCTCGGGCTCAAACCCGAAGCGCGGACCCTGGGCCTGACCCTGGCCGATCTGGCCCGCCAGGTGCGCCACGGTTTCTACGGCGACGAGGCCATGCGCATCCAGCGCGGCCGCGACGAGGTGAAGGTCATGGTTCGTTACCCGGAATCCGAAAGGCGCTCCATGGGCAACATCGAGTCCATGCGCATCCGGACCCCGCTTGGCGCCGAGGTGCCCTTCAGCCGCGTGGCCACCGTCGAGGTCGGCCGCGGCTACGCGTCCATCGAGCGGGCCGACCGCCAGCGGGTCGTGTCGGTGACCGGCGACGTCGACCAGCAACGGTCCAACGCCGACGAGATCATCGGCATCCTGCGCCAGGAGGTCCTGCCCGAACTGCTGGCCTCCCACCCGGGCCTGCGCTACAGCCTGGAAGGCGAGCAGAAGGAGCAGGCCGAATCCATGGGCAGCCTGAAAAAGGGTTTCGCCCTGGCCATCCTGATGATCTACGTGGTGCTGGCGGTGCTCTTCAGGTCCTACTCCCAGCCCCTGCTGGTCATGACGGCCATCCCCTTCGGCCTGGTGGGCGCCATCTGGGGCCACATCCTGATGGGACTCGACCTGACCCTGATCAGCATGTTCGGCGTGGTGGCCCTGACCGGCGTGGTGGTGAACGACTCGTTGCTGATGATCGACTTCATCAACCGGGCCCGCCGCGAGGGCATGGACTGGCACATGGCCGTGGTCGAATCGGGGGTGCGCCGTTTCCGGCCGATCATGCTGACGTCGCTGACCACCTTCGCGGGCCTGACCCCCCTGTTGCTGGAAAAGAGCCTTCAGGCCAAGTTCCTCATTCCCATGGCCACGAGCCTGGCCTTCGGCGTGGTTTTCGCCACCTTCATCACCCTGGTGCTGATCCCCGTCATCTATTCGCTTCTGGCCGACATCAAGGAACGGCTGGGCATGGCGGAGGATTACGGAATGGACGCCGAGGAAGTTTGACCCGCCGTTTCCCGAACTTCACGGGCCGCCGGATGATCCGGCGGCCCACGCTTCAACGATTAATAATCTTTTAAATTGCATAGTTGTTTATATACGGCTATCATGGGTCCGTACAAAGTTGATAAAAACCCGGTTTGACCCCATATTGGGAAAAGACTTTCGCCAAACGTGGTCGGCGGCTTCTGTCTTGGAGGGCAGGGATTCGCCCGCACCGCAGGAACAAAAGAGGTAGTTGTGAGCAATCTCGATCTCATCAGCCTTTCCGACAGCGCGAACTCCGCCTTCGGCGGGTTCGACTGGACCGAACACGAGGGCAAGGGTGTCCGCCTTTTTGTCCAGGGCTTCGGCTGAGGCGGCCCGTCAATCGGCATGGCTCTGGATGAGCCTAATGATGACGACGCGGTCGTCGAAAACAGCGGCATCAAGTTCGTCATGGACAACCAGACGACCGATATCCTGAGGCAGAGCGGCGGGCTGACCATCGACTACATCGATGAATCCGGTCGGCGCGGCTACATGCTCAAGCTGGGAGCGTCCGGGGGCGACTGCGACTCCGGGGGATGCAACGGCTGCGGCTGACCTCCCTGCCACCGTCATGAAAAAAGGAGCCTCCCTGGAGGCTCCTTTTCCATTCCCGCCAATCACAGCCCGTTTAAAAATAGTCCATCTTGATGTCGAAGTCGTCGTCCAGGTCATCCAGGTCGTCGAGATCATCGTCATCATCGTCGTCGCTGAACCCCAGGTCGTCATCGAGGTCTTCGGGATCCAGATCCTCGTCCACCAGTTCATCGATGGCCGGCTCGCCCTTGGTGGCGAAATCCGCCTCGAATTCCTCGCAGCATTCGTCACTGCAAAAGGTGTGGTTGCGGAAATGGATGCCCTTGCCCTCGATCTCCCCGCCGCACTGGCTGCACACACTGAAGTCCATGGAACCCTTTGCTCCTCGCGAACCGGCTGCCGGGCGACAGCCTGCCTGCTCAGGTCATGCCCCGGTATTCATGCCGGGAGAGAATCCACCGGCAATTCTACCCCGATTTCGACCCCACGGGACGAAATTTAACAAAATAATTATTCTAGCGGAAAGCCAAAATGTAGGCCACCCAGGCCGGCGCCAGGTCCCCGGTGCGGCTGGGGGCGAATTCGCCGCTGGGCTCCCCGTCCTCGTCGGTGCCCTCCCAGTAGACGATCGTCTTGCGGAAGCCCGCCTCGGCCAGCAGGTCACAGGTTTCCGGAAGCGACCACAGCCGCCAGTCATAGGTGAAGGCGTTCTTGCGTTTGCTGCCGTTGGGGAACTTGAAGTGGATCTTGCAGACGATCTCGTTGGTGATGGGGTTGAACGTGTCCTGGTCCCAGATGTAGTCGAATCCCTCCTGCTCGCGCTCCTCGAGCTGGGGCACCTGGGCCTCGGGGCCGCCGTAGCAGTCCATCATCAGCATGCCTTCGTCCCGGAGGTTGGCGCGTGACAGGCGCAGGTACTCCAGGAGCTCGGCCCGGGTCTTGAAGCCCCACCAGCTGAAGTTGGTGGCCGCCAGGACGTCGGCGCGCGGTTCGGTGACGGCGCGGACATCGGCCTTGACCAGGGTAACCGCGCCGGCCCTCTCGCCCATGGGCTCGATGTTGTTCACCTTGCCCCACTCCAGGGTCGGTCCGTCCAGGTCCACCCCCAGGGCGGTGTTTTCGGCGTCGGCCAGGGCCCACTCGCTGCACAGGAGGGCCGTGCCGCAGAAGTCCTCGCGCAGGAACGTCGGCTTCCTGCCGTATTCCTTCCTGAAGACCTTGGCGATGAACTCGACTTCGACTTCGGGGTTCTGCACCGACTGCTCGTAGAGCCAGTGCACGTCCGCGTTCTTGGAGGTCAGCTTGCCCTTGGCTGCCAGCTTTTCCATCTGGGGTCCCACCCGGTCGGCCAGCTGCATTTTGGTGTTCGGCGTCATGTTGTTCATCTCTTTTTCGGCTCTCGATCAACGGAGAGGCTTGTGCTCGCGGTCAAAGTATTCCCTGGTCATTTTCTTGACCATGGGGGCCAGGAGAATCAGGGCGATGAGGTTGGGCAACGACATCAGGCCCAGGGCACTGTCCCCCAGATTCCAGACCACTTCAAGCGAGAAAATAGCACCCAGGAAATGCATCACCACAAAGATTATCTTGTAGGGCAGGATGTACGCCGTGCCGAACAGGTAGACGATCGACCGATCACCGTAATAACTCCAGCTGATGGCCGTGGAAACCCCGAACAGGACGACACCCAGGGTGATGATCAGGTAGCCGTAGTTGCCCAGGATCGGGCGAAGCCCCTCCTGGAAGGCCCAGGCCGTCAGGGGCGAGCCGTTCTGCGCCATGGCGCCGTTGAGCGTCAGCGAGGGCAGGCCGTCGGTGTTGATGTCCCCGTCCTCGACCGTCAGCTGTCCCGAGTAGAAGGTTCCGTCGCCCTCGGAGATCAACGGCAACTCCACCAGCGAATGGTTGCGCACCAGGAACACGTCCTGGGGCTTGCCGTCGATAACCTCCACGGTGCCGGAGAACTTGTCGGCGTCCCGGACCACGCCGTCGGTCAGCACCCGGGCGCTTTCGTGGACCACGGTGATGGCCGACTGGGCGTTGACCGGAACCGAGTCGGGCTTGTGGGAATGCCAGACGCCCGTCGACAGGATGACCAGGCCGGTGATCGAGCAGATGATCAAGGTGTCGATCAACGGTCCCATCATCGCGACCACGCCTTCACGCACCGGTTCGTCGGTCTTGGCCGCGGCGTGGGCGATGGGCGCCGAACCCTGGCCCGATTCGTTGGAGAAAAGGCCCCTCTTGACGCCCCAGGTCAGCATGAAGATGAAACTGCCGCCGGCAAAACCGCCGATCTGGGCCGCGGGCCGGAAGGCCGACGAGAAAATTTCGGCCAGCACGCCGGGAATGGTTCCCAGGTTCATCACCAGCACCGTCAGGCCGCCCACCACGTAGATCACCGCCATGTAGGGCACCAGTTTGCTGGTCACGTTGCCGATGCGCTTGATCCCGCCCAGGATCACCGCGGCCACCAGGCTCGCGGTCACGATTCCGGTGATCCAGGTGGGCACGCCCAGGTCGGCCCGGATCTGGTCGGCCACCGTGAAGGCCTGGATGCTGTTGCCGGAACCGAAGCTCGAGATGACCGCGCAGACCGCGAACATCACCGCCAGCCACTTCCATTTGCTGCCCAGACCCTTTTCGATGTAGTACATCGGCCCGCCCGAGGCGCTTCCGTCCGGCAGGATGGTGCGGAACCTGATGGCCAGGGTGCACTCCGCGTACTTCAGCGCCATGCCGAACACGGCGGTTACCCACATCCAGAACAGCGCCCCCGGCCCCCCGTAATGAAGCGCCGTCGCCACGCCGGCGATGTTGCCGATGCCCACGGTCGCCGACAGCGCGGTCGTCAGGGCCTGGAAGTGGCTGAGATCCCCGTCGTGGCTGGGGTCGTCGTATTTGCCGCGGATCACGTCCAGGCTGTGCCTGAGCCGACGGATCTGGATGAAGCGCAAGGTCGTGGTCATGATCAGCCCGGTGACCAGCAGCAGCGCGACCAGGGCCGGGAAGACTTCGGGCCAGCCCCAGATCCTACCGGACAGGCCGGCGGCGAATTCGTTGAGGAAATCCATGAATACCTTTCGGGGGATGCGGTCGGCGGCTAACGGCTGGATCTACGAATACACGAAAACGGGGCGGGAGATCAACAGTGATTATGATTCGCGAGGTCGGTACAACTGCTTCAGGAGATCGACATCGCTCCTTTTCAGCACCCGCAAACCGAACAGCGCCGCGGGATAAAGACCCGTCGTCAACAACACGGACCCGAAAAACGCCACCCAGCCCGCGGTCACCGGCAATCGGTTCCAGGCGATGCCCCAGGCCGGCAAAACCGCCCCGACAACCAGCACGGTGACCCCCCAGGCGACGGCCAGGGCCGCCGGGGGACCCAGCAGGGCCCGGGTCATCGGCGGCCGGTAGTCCGTCCGGTTCAGATAGAACACATGCAGCCAGAAACTGACCAGCATGCTGACGATGGTCGCCCACGAGGCCCCGAAATATCCGTGCCTGGGAATCAGGACCCAGTTCAACACGACGTTGACCAGCATGGACACCAGCCCGATCAGCACGAACACCTTTTCCTTGTTCGCGGTGATCAGGAGCCGGTTGTAGACCGTGGCCGCGGCCATCAGCGGCAGTCCCCAGATCACGATCTGCATGACCACGATCGAATCGTTCCAGCGCTCGCCCTCCTCGAACCAGTGGATGATCGGCGCGGCCGTGAAGGTGATCAGCAGGGTCAGGGGCAGGATGGCGACCATCATGAACCTCAGCGCCCGTTCGCCCAGCCGCACGGTGTCCATGGTGGTCTGCATCCCGTAACGGGCCATGGCCGGAAAAAGCGCCGTGCCGATCAGGCCCGGGGCCAGCATCATCACGTCGAACGCCTGGTGACCCTGACCGTAGATGCCCGCGGCGTCGGCGCTGACCATCCTTTCCAGCATGACGATGTCGATCTTGGTGTAGATCACCCCGAACGTCGTGGCCAGGAACAGCGGCAGGCCCAGCTTGGCCATGTCCCACAATCCGGGCATACGCCGCCCCTCGGGGTCGGTCCAGGTCCAGGGCCCGGTCTTGGCGAACATCAACGGCGCCATGACCGCCAGGCGTGTCAACTGGCTCGCCAGGTTCGCCCAGACGATGCCCATCACCCCGTGGCCCGCGTTCAACCACCACCAGCCCAGTCCGAAATAAACCACCGCCGAGGCCATCTGCCCGGCCGTCTGGTATTCCACCTTCTCGTGAGCCTGCAGCACCGAGTCGCAGGCCATGCCCGCGGACTCGATGAAGATGCCCAGGGTCAGGATCAGAACCGCCTCGCGCGTCAGGGCGTCGAACCCCGCCACGCTGACCATGCCGAAGATGAAGAGGTAGCTCGCCGCGCTGATCACCCAGCGGATCCGCATGGTCGCCCAGAAAAGCGGCAGGGTGAGCACCTTGGCGCGGGTGATCTCGCGGGTCAGCAGCACCCCCAGCCCGAAGCGCGACACCGTCAGCAGGATGGTGTTGATGCTCATGGCCGTGACCAGGATGCCCAGTCCGTCGGGGCCCAGGATGGGCGTCATCTTCTTGCGCAGGAACAGGGCCAGCACGCGCCCGCTGAACAGACCGATGGTCAGCAGGATGGTGTTCTTGGCGACGCTGCGTGTGGCGGACAAGGAAACGCCCCTCTAGAAGTAGCCGCGGCTGACGGCGGTGATGACCGGCCCGCCGGTCCCGTTCAGGTCCCAGGCCAGGTCCAGGCGCGCGATCTGGGAATTGCCCGACCGGGTCGGCCCGAATCGTAGCCCAAAACCGGCTTCCTGGCGAACGGCGTCTGGACCCCTGGTCTCATCCCGCCACCAGGCCCGGCCCCCGTCGTAGAATCCGGCGATGCCCACGCGGAAGAGCCCGGCGATTTCCCAGGGCATGGCCTTGCCCTGTTCGATGTTCCACCTCGCCAGCCGGTCCCCGGCCATGCCGTCGTATTCCAGGGTGCGCAGGCCGCGGTCCAGGCCCAGCCGCAAGGCCCGGGAACCCAGCAGGTTCCGGCCCTGGCCGTATTCCGCGAAGACCCGGGTGATCCAGGGCGTCATCTCCGCCCCGGTGGTGCCCACCCAGCCGCCGGTGACATCGTACAGGTAATTGCGAACCTCGGAACCGCCGGCGTCCCCCTCGCCGACCCCCTCCACGAACAGGAAGCCCCCCGCGGCGCGGTACCACTTGTTCAGGTGGGCCTCGGCGTGAAATTTCGACTGGGCGTAACCGGTGGTCGACCCCAGGGTCCCGCCGGCCGGTCCGGCCTTGATTTCGAATTCCAGATCCATGGGGATGTCCTCGATCGGCCCGTACTCAAGAACAAACCGGGCGGTGGTCCAGGTGCGGCCCAGGCTGTGCACCCAGACGAAGGGAAACACCGTGGTGCCCTGCTCGCGGGCAAACGGCTGCCCCGGTTCGTCCAGCCAATCCAGGTTCGCCGCGCGGCCGTCGGAAAGCTCGTAGGCGGACTGGTCCAGGTCGAACAGGGTTTTCCGGATCCGCAATCCCCCGCCCAACCTCCAGATGCGCCCTTCATTGTTACGGCTGACCCTCTTCTGGATCGCGCCGACCACCGCCGAGTCATGGAAGGGCAATTCCGCGTACAGGCTGGCCGCGCGCGAAGGATCGTCACCCGCGGGCCCGGCGTTGCTCAGGTAATAACGAACGTTGCCCAGATTGTCCCACAGATCCAGCTCCAGGGCCCAGGTGTCGTCCAGGGCGTAAAACGGCTTGCCCAGCTGGACCTGGCGCAGGTATCCGTCTTCGCGGTCGGCGTAGTCCAGCCCCAGGCGCAGACCGGTGCCGAACAGGCGCTGCTGCCGGAACCAAAGGTTCCAGTAGGAGGTGATCTCGTTTTCCCCCACCCCGCCGCCCAGTTCCACGCCCTGGCCCAGGAAGTTCCGGTCCGAGAGCTGAAGGCTCCAGCGCTGGTTGTCGCCCGAGGCGATCGAAAAGGAAAAACTGGTCTGCAGGGTCCAGGTCTCCCGGGTCGACACCCTGATGTTCACCCGGCCGTCGCTGGTGGTGTCCACGGCCGTCACCCGAATGTTGTTCAGGTAGCCCAGGGCGCGCAGGTTCCGCTCCGTTTCGGCCAGCCGGTCGGGATTGTATGGCTGACCTTCCTTGAAAAGGAGCTCCCGGCGGATGACGTACTGCCTGGTATTGACGTGCAGCCCGTTCATGGTTTTCCGCATCAGCCGCAGGGCCCCATTGGTGTGGTCGATCTCGCCCTGCGAAAAAATGCTCCGTGAATCGAAGGTGATCGTGCCCACGGTCAGGTCGGGGTCGTCCGCCGCCAGGGTGCGCGTACCCATTGCCAGGATACCTGTCAGGAGCAATAGGACAATGCGGCTGTCATGTATGCCATTTTGGCAGAATCGATATGACAGGACACCCCGCAAATTCGGATGACCGGCGGCCTTCCAAACCAACCGAAACCAATTTAACTTGTTGATATTTATATATTTAAAAAATGTCATGCCGGTGAAGATTCCAATTGGCACGGCCATTGATTATAGGCCGGTGAAGGCAAAATATCCTGGGCCGTGTTTGATCGGCTCAACTTCATAACACAAGAGCAAGAGGAGGACCAGACATGAATACCCTGTTTCCCGTGACCCGCATGCTGGACGCCGCGCTGAACAACACCTGGAGCGAAGGGGACGGCTCGATGGGGCGCACCCCCCGCGCCGACATTCTGGAAGGCGAAAAGGAATTCCGGGTGCTGATGGACCTGCCCGGGGTCCAGCACGACGACCTCGAACTGAGTGTCGAGGACCAGACCCTGTGGGTGAAGGCCGAACGCAAGGAAAGCGTTCCCGAAGGATTCGAGTCCCGGCGCACCGAACGCTCCGGCCACCTGACCTTCAGCCGCACCTTCAGCCTGGGCAACGCGGTCAACCCCGAGGACATCACGGCCGAATTCCGCAACGGCGTGCTGACCATCACGCTGCCCAAGAGCGAGAAGAGCCTGCCGCGCCGGATCCAGGTGAAATAACTCCACCGGAAGACACGGCCATCGCCGTGATGATCCGGAACAACCGGCCGGGAGTCCGCTCCTGGCCGGTTTCCCTTTTTTCCTGTTGGGGTCCTCACCATTGACACCGCCCCTTTCCGGGTGGTAATCTCCACGGCGGCGACGTCTATTCTTTAGTTGTTCATCATCATCATTCGGGCCCTGTCCCAGCACGGCCCTCGCAACAGGAGAACGCACCGAAAATTCGAATCGCGCCCCTGGACGAAAGGGTTCCCATGAAGCTCGCGACCTTTTCCCTGTGCCTGTTCTCCCTGGTGCTCGCCTGTCTCCCGGCTCTTGCCCAGCCCGCCCGATCTCCCGAAGTCGAAAAACACATGGTCGAAGCCCACCAGGCCGGCGTCTGGCTCAGCGAGGGCAATCTGGCCGAAATGGAAACGGCCCTGGAACCGGGTTTCCATGAGTTGGCCATCCTGCTGGGCAATTACCATCCCGACCAGAAAACCAACAACTACCTCAAGGACAGGGGCTGGGGCCAACTGGTCTGGACCCAGATCATGTACCGCCTGATGGCCATCCGGAACGGTGTCTTCGACGAGGAACTCGATTTTGCCGAAAGGGTGGCCCTCGAGGGCGTGGCCCTGTCGTCGCTGGAAACGGTGGAGCAATCCTTCGACCGCCTCCAGATCCTGCTCGAGACGAAGGTCAAGCTGGGCCTGGACCGGGAAATCGATCAGTTCGCCCAGGGGTTCTTTCCCGAACTGGAAGGCGAGAACGCCTACCGGACCATCATCACCGGCTTTCAGGTACGATTCCTCGAAAGGCGGGATGCCGTCATCGCCAGGCTGGAATCTGGGGAGCATCCCGGAATCGTGGACCCGGCCGAGCTTCCCGAGGGCACCCGTTTCCAGGCGGTCTATCTCGACCATCAGGAACGGCTGGAAGGCGAAAACAGGCTGGATGAAATCCTGAACCGGCTGGCCGAGGTCGACCCCCGGCAGATGCAGGCCCTGGTCGAGACGGCCATTCATGACCCGGATCAGGCCGAACGGGAAAACGCCCGCAACGAGATCAAGCTGCAGCTCATTCTGGTCGAGGATTCGCTGGACGCCTCGGAAAACGACCCCTCCGTCGCCCGGGCCATCGCCCAGCTGAACCACTGGGGCCTGGCCGCCTTCGACCCGCCGCCGCCGGTCTACCCCGACGACTTCCGCAACGCCATGGTCCTGGTCTACACCGCCCGGCGGAACCTGGTCGAGCAGACCCGGCCGGACAATCTTCGGGACCTCTACGCGATCGCCGACCTGGTTCGGTAACGCCGCGGCCGCGCTCATGAAAAAAGGCCGGGAGTAAACTCCCGGCCTTTGTCCTTTTCCCCAGGTTGTCGGCTAGGGCAGCAGGACCGTATCGATCACGTGGATCACGCCGTTGTCGGCCGGAACATCCGTCGCGATGATCATGGCGTCATTGATGTAGGCGCCTCCGTCCATCAGTTCGATCATCGTGCGCTCGCCGTTCAGCATCCGGATCTGGGAGCTGGACACGACATCCTCGGCCATCCGGCGGCCCTTGGCCACGTGGTACAGCAGGATGTTGGTCAGGGCGGCCTTGTCCAGTTCACCGATGTTGTCGGCGTTCAGGTCCAGCTTGGCGAAAGCCTCGTCGGTGGGAGCGAAGACCGTCAGCTGGCCGTTGCCGCTCAGGGCGTCGACCAGGTCGGCAGCCACCACGGCGGCGATCAGGGTCGAGAATTCACCGGTCTCGGCGTTCACGCCCAGGGCCACGTCCACGATGGTCGTGCGCTCGGAGGGCTTGACCTTGTCCACGCTGCTCACGGCCGTGGGATTGTTGTCTTCACTGCAGCCGCTCATGGCGAACACGGCGACCAGGAACAGGGTGGTAATCATCAGCTTCTTCATTGTATTGGTCCTTTCTCGTTCATTTATCGTTGAGGACGGGGGCTGAAGCCCCCGTCCAGGGGTTATCCATCTACTACGGATTGGGCATCACCTGGGCGGTCTGCCAGGGGAACGTGGTGGCGTCGACCAGGACCAGGCGGAAACTCTCGCCGATACCGCCGAGACTGCCCGCGGCGATGGCGAAGGCCTTCTGGCCGGCCATCAGCGACAGGTCGAAGGTCGCCGCCGGCGTGGTCGTCCCCGCGACAGCCACACCCACGCTCAGGTTCATGGCATTGATGGGCAGACCGGTATCCGAGGAGGCGTCGCCGAAGGCCAGGTCGCTGTAATCCGAGACGGGCGTGAATGACTTCCCATCCCAGAGTCCCACGTCGACCGTCGGTGCGTCGGGCGAAGCATGGACGACCCTTACCACCGGCGAAGCCGACTCCTCGAAATTCTCAACGTAGGGCAGCAGCGCGAAGCCCGGAGTCCCGCCGCCGACAAAACCGGAGGCGATGGCCAGGTAACGCTCCCCGGCCATCAGCTCGGGGGTGGCGACCGTGGCGGCCAGGGCGCCGCTGGCGGCGACCTTGATATCCAGGCTGTATGCTGCCGGGGGCACCTGCACCGCCGGGGAGAGGTTGCTGAAGGACAAGTTGTCCACCAGCTCGGTGGCAGAGCCCCCGACAAAGACGTCGACCGCAGGGGCGTCAGGGGACGCGTGCAGGACGAAGACGGTCGGGTTCTGTTTGATCATGCCCACGGTGCCTTCGGGACCCACGGCCAGCAGACCGAAGCCCATCTCGTCGCGGGGCAGCTCACCCAGCAGGCCGGTGGCGATCAGGATGATGTTCGCTTCGGGCAGGGCGGGCGTCTGGAACGCGGTCACGCGGCCCAGGGGATTGCCGGCCCAGATACCCACGGCCAGGCTCTGGCCTGCCGGAAGAGGAACACCCGCGGCGCCGGTGTCGGCGAACCGGGCGAAGTCCGGAACCTCGGGCGTTCCGTCGTTGCCGACATCGATGGAAACCGCCGGTGCGTCCGCCGAAGCGTGCAGGATCCGGACGGCGGCCATCCCGGCGCCGGGGTCATTCCAGTCCTCGATCATGGGGATCACGCGGAACATGTCCGCGGCGTCGCTGCTGCCCAGCAGGCCCACGGCCGCCGCGGTGATCACCGCTCCCTCGGGAATCTCAAGGTCGCCGGTCTCATAGGCGATGGCCGAGGTCGGGCTGGAGCCCGCGGCCCGCAACTGGATGTTGTAGGTACCCGGGTTCAGGTCCAGGTACGCGGTGGTGGCCATGTAGGCCACGTTGGTGACCAGGGGCTGCGCCACGCCCTTGGCGTAGACATCCACGGCCGGGGCGTCGGGCGACGCGTGCACCACCCGCAGCATGGCGCCGCTGCCCAGGTTCGGATTGACCGTTGTGGGATTCTCGTCATCATCGCTGCAGCCGGTCACCGCGATGGTGAGGGCCGCCATGGCCAACAGGGCCAGCAGGTTTTTTCTCAGGTTCTTCATCTATTTTCTCCCCAAGTGTTGGGTTCGCCCGGCCGGGCCGGGACGTTGGACTTGCCTTCGGTTTCTAGATCTCGGCCGGAATCAGAACGGTATCGATCACGTGAACGGTCCCGTTGGACGCTTCGATGTCCGCCTGGACCACCTTGGCGTCGTTGATCTCCACCCCGTCCTCGATGGAAATGATCACGTCGGTTCCCTCCAGGGTGGTCGCCTCGGTCAGTTCCACGATCTGGACGCTGGTCACCGAACCGGCAACGACGTGGTACAGGAGCACCTTCCTGAGCATCACCGGATCGGCCAGCAGGGCCTCGACGGTGCCGTCGGGAAGCTTGGCGAACGCCTCATCGGTGGGAGCGAAAACCGTGAAGGGTCCCGAATCGGTAAGGGTCTCCTCCAGGCCGGCCGCCTTGATGGCCGCCACCAGGGTGTTGAAGCCCGCGTCCTCGGCCAGGGTGAAAATCGCCAGGGTCCCGGTGCTGGCTTCGGTGGCGGCTTCGGTATCGTGCGCATGGTTGTCTTCGGACCCGCAACTGCCGCAATGGGCGCTGGCGGTCAAAGGAGCCGCGAGAATGGCCAGGGCGGTCAGCGCGGCCAGGGTGTTCAGATTCTTCTTCATGATCTATGCCTTTCGGTTCGGTCCTTGTTTCCGGTCTGTCGTTTGATCTATCGGGTCAAAGGTACCGGGCCTCTCCCCGTCCACCTGGAGAACAATATACCACGTGTACAGCTTTTGTCAATGTTTTTATATATTTTTCTTATACAAAACTAGCCCAGAATGGAAAAACCCGGCCGCAGGGACCGGGTATTTTCAATTAACTTATTGTTATTATATCAGATAGATGCCAATATTCCACTCAACTCCTCCGCCTCGCCGACCATCAGGGCGCCAATTTCCACCAAGGTGCCGCGATAGGAAGGCACCGCCTGTCCCCCCACAATGATGGGCAGGTCCGGCCCGGCCAGTTTGCGCAGTTCCCGCAACTGGGCCGCCACCCCCGGATCCCCGGTCGGGAACACGATGCTGAGCATGATGGCGCGAACTCCCCGCGCCCTTGCGGCCGTGACGATGTCCTCGGCCGGAAGGCTGGGCCCGAGGTAAAGCACGTCCCAACCCGCCTCGAAGGCATGGGACGAAGCCAGCAGAGCCCCCAGTTCATGCAGCTGCCCCGACGGCGTCGCCACCGCCACCAGCGGCGCCCCCGGCAATACCTGGTAGCGCGCGTTCAAGGCCGTCAGGAAAGCCCCGACAATGGCCGTGGCCATGTGTTCATGGGAAATCCGCAGCCGCCCGTCGCTCCAGCGCTCCCCGATCCCCTCGAGCAACGGAGTCAGGAACTCGCGCCTCAGCAATGGCTTACTGAGATTCAACAGGGCCCGGTCCAGAACGGCCGCCAACCCGCGGTCGTCAAAATTCTGAACCGCGGCCAGGGCTTCTTTTAGAAGGCCGGCCGGATCCCGAACGCCGTCCGTTGATCGCGACGCGGCCGCCACGGTCTGGGCCCCGCTTTCGGCCACCAGGCCGCGCAATTCCTCGACCGACAAGTTGGCGATGTCCCCGATCCGGTGGTCGGCATTGGTGAGCATCTGCAGGAGAGACAGCTTTTCCAGGTCATGGTCCGAGTAGAGGCGCCGGCCGGTTTCGGTGCGGGAAGGGACCACGGCATGGTACCGCCGCTCCCACGCCCGCAGGACAAGTTGGCTTATCCCGGTCCGGCGGGACACCACGGCAATGGAATGTCGTCCTTGTGTGTGAAGATCTTCCTTGGGCGAGGCGCTCATCGGTTTCTCCATGGCATTGTGTATTTTACCCCCGTGGTTGCGTCATATATAATCAATGTATAGATTTTGTAAAGATAAGTCACGGAGAATTCTCCTCACTCATCCCCAGGTGGTCGCCGAATGTATCGATTGGATAGCGAACAACTTGTGTCCGCGCCCCCGAACGAGGTCTTCGCCTTTTTCGGCCAGCCCGAAAACCTGGCCCGGATCACCCCCACCTGGCTGGGGTTCCGGATACTCACCCCCGCCCCGGTGCCCATGCACCAGGGCGCCATGATCGATTACCTGATCACCCTGGGCCCGCTGCCCACCCGCTGGCGTACCCTGATCACCAAGTACGACCCGCCCCACTGTTTTGTGGACGAGCAGCTGTCCGGGCCCTACAGCTTCTGGCACCACACGCACCGCTTCGAGCCGGCCGGCCATGGGACCAGGATCGTGGACGAGATCCGCTACCTGCTGCCTTTCGGCCCCCTGGGGAAACTGGTCCACGCGGTGGCCGTGCGGCGCCAGCTCGAGGGGATCTTCGCCCACCGGCGCAAGGTCATCGCCCGGCAGTTTCCCGGGTCCATCCTGGCCCCCGTCCCCTGATCGCGGTGGACGCGGGATGATCCGTTTACCATAATGACCCCATGAAACTCATCACCATCTCGCAGGGGTTGCAGCCGCGAATCGGGCTGGCCCTGAGCGCAACCGTCGGCATCGACCTGCCGACGGCCGATCCGTCGCTGAACCTGAACTGGCATTCGTTGCTGCCTGACCTGGCGGCCGTGCGCGCGGTTTTCGAACAGCATGTCGATCGTCTGGAGGCCATGGAAAACCTGGTCCGGACCGGCGCCAACCTTCCGGCCCCCTTCCTGGACCTGGGCAAGACCCCGCTGATGGCGCCCATCATCCTGCCGTCGAAGATCATCGCCGTCGGTCTGAACTACCGCGACCACGCCGAGGAGCAGAACAAGCCCCTGCCGGCCAAGCCGCTTTTGTTCAGCAAGGCGACCACCTGCCTGCAGGCGCCGGGCCTTCCCATCGAGCTGCCCGAGGACCTCAAGCAGGTCGATGCCGAGGGAGAACTGGCCGTCATCATCGGCAAACCCGGCCGCGCCATCGACCGTGCCCACGCCCGCGATCATATCGCCGGGTACACCTGCTTCAACGACATCAGCGACCGCGAGGCCCAGTACTCGGACAAACAGTTCTTCCGCGGCAAGAGCATCGACACCGGCGGTCCGTGCGGGCCCTGGATCGTCACCCCCGACGAACTGCCGGACCTGGCCCACGGACTCGCGATCACCTGCCGCTGGAACGACGAGATCATGCAGCAGAGCAATACCGATCAGCTGATCTTCCCGGTGGATCACCTGATCAGCTACATCAGCCGCAACATGACGCTGCTGCCGGGGGACATCATCTCCACCGGCACGCCCGGCGGCGTGGGTGTGTTTCGTGAACCCCAGGTGTTCCTGAAACCGGGGGACACGGTCGAGGTCACCGTCGAGGGCATCGGCACCCTGGGAAATCCCGTGACGCGCTGGACCCGGCCGGGCCAAGGCTGATTTCCCCTTAATATTGCGGAATGCCATGTCCGGGAGGGTGTTAGACACCCTCCCGGCTGTTTTTCTCCACTGAAACCGGGAAAAATTCCCTCCTAAATTCCCGAAATACAGGCACCTCCCGGATTCCTCAGAAAGGGACGGATCTTTCCGGCGAGGGTGGAACATTCCTTGCCGTTCCCTCGGTGGAAGCTCTATCGATCGGGCAGGTCGCAACACGCGACCCGGACAACATCCGGGCCATTCAGCACCAGGCGGAGCCGAAACATGACCAACCCAGCCAGCCTCAGTTTTCCCGAAATGACGGACCTGATGGCCAAGATGCCCACCTACTCCCAGTACAGATCGGCGGCCGAAGCGGCCGAGGCCGAACGCGTGTTCCGCCAGGCCATGGGCCGTCTGCTGAAGGAGTGCGGCGAGCACCTGCTGGGGATCGCCGAAAACAAGGCCCAGATCCTCAACTCGGAAATGGAACAGCGGATCGACGAACTGATCGATCGGATCAGTCTCATTTTCCGCCGCCTCGACCGTGAGGGGGTGGTCAGCCTGGTGGGTGACAGCGCCGCCACCATCGCCGAACTCGAGGCGCTGGACACGCGTCTGATTCTCATGATCGAGGACGCCATGAACCTGGTGCGAAACCTCGAGACCGACGTGCCGGCGGCCAGCTGGTTCCAGACCGACGCGGACCGGCTCACCATCGGGCTGGCCTGCTTCAGCGAAATGGCCGAAGAGCGCAACTACCTGCTCGGACTCGGCTGGGAATCCGAATTCCAATGGATGGGGGGCCGTTGATCATGACCAGTGACCTACTGACCAACAAGGGTCTGCAGCATGGCCGGGACTGGGAATCCCTGCCGGCCGACGAAGGCCCGCTCGAATGGATCCTGGACCACAGGCAGGGGTTGATCCAGGGACCCCTGGATCTCGAATTCCTCAGGGGCCGCAGGATGGCGCTGGTCCTCGAACCGGGCCAGATGGCCCTGCTTCTCCAGGACAAGGAACTCAAGGCGGTCTACCTTGAAGGCGCCCATTACCTCGACATCGGGCACGGCACCCACCAGGTTCCCGCCGGGGGCTCGCTGGTTTTCCTGGTCGCCAACGGCGGCATCCACCTGAACTGGTCCCGCCAGGCACCGGTCAAGCTGGGGCCGCACCTGACCCAGGCCCTGATCGGGGGCTGCAGCCTGGCCATCGACGCGCCGGCCCGTTTCTACCACACCTTCCTGGACGCCGAGACCATTCCGGAACCCGAATTCCTGGGACGGCTGATCGACCAGCTGGTGCGGGGCATACTCGAGGACATCCTGGGCGGCCTGTTCCTCGGCGCGGCCGTTCCCGGACCGGGCGAGATCCAATCGCGCCTGACCCGGCTGACGCCCGCGGACCTGGACGACGACCTGGCTCCCTGTGGGCTTACCTGCGTCAACCTTGCGGTCTACACCGCCGCTCCCCCCGTCGAGGACGAATACGTCCGGCGAACGGAATACGAGACATCTGGACAACTCGACGGAGTTGGGCATAATTGATGACGACAGCCGGGATGAGCCCGGCTCCCCTGTTTCCTTCCCCGAGGCAAGGTCCGGCGTGCCGCGAATGCTGAAATCCATATTGTTCCTGTTTCTGCTTCTGATCCTGGCCGCCCCCGTTTGGTCCGCCCAGGATGACATGGAGACCGAGACCGATCCCGTATTGACGGCCATCAACATCGAAGGCAACTCCCGGACCTCCAGCACCCTCATCAAGAGAATCATGGGCCTGAAGCTCGGCCAGACCCTGAACCTGGACCAGACCGACCTCGCCTGGGACGCGCTCGAGGACTGCGGCTACTTCCGCTTCGTGGAAATCGATTTCGACGACAGCACCGACGGGGAAGTGGTTCTTGACGTCGTCGTCGAAGAAGACATGACCACTTTCTTCGGACCCAAGGTTCGTTACAGCCGGCGGAACAAATACCTGCTGGGCGCCTGGATCGAACAGCGCAACCTCCGCGGCCGCGGCGAAACCCTTCGGGCCGACATCTCGGCCTATTACATCCAGAACGGATTGGTTTCCTGGAAGAAACCCTGGCTGTTCGGCGTCGACGGCCTGGAAGGAACCCTGTCGGCCTTCGGCCAGCAGGCCGGTTTTGTCTTCCGGCCCTTCCGCTACTACAAGTGGGACCTGGACTGGCAGATGAAGTGGAATTTCGCGGGGCCGATCTACGCCCTGGCCGGAGCGGACTACGGATATTTCCGCCAGCGGGACTCCTACTACTGGAAGCTGCCCGACCGGGGAACGCCGCCCCCGCCCACGGACGTCTATTACGGCAGTTTCTCGGAAAACCACTGGGTCTTTCGCGGCGGGATCGGCGTCGACACGCGCAGCAACCCCTATTATCCCGAGCATGGCGTTTACGTCGAGGGCCTGGTTTCCGGGTTCAGCAGCAACTACTACGAATCCTATGTGGCCACCAGTCTGGACACCCGGTTTTTCATTCCCATGCCCCTGTGGAGCAGCGTCATGGCCCTGCGCGCCTATGGACGCACCGTCGACGGCCCGACCAACATCGATAATGCCCTGTACTACGGCGGCCCCATGACGGTGCGGGGGAACCCCTACGCCTCCGTTGAAGGTGAAAAGGGATATCTGCTGACCGCGGAATACAGGTTGCCCCTGTTCCTGATGCCGATTTCCCCCAACGGCGAGATCATCGGGGCGGGCCTCCACTTTTTCGTGGATGCGGGCGACGCCTGGTTCTATGGGGCCGAGGCGGGACGCAGCATGTTGGGTTACGGGGCGGGTATCGACCTTAGCGTGGACACGCTCCAGCTGCGGTTCGAGGCGGCACGGTCCCGCGACGGGGCCTGGATGTTCGAGTTTGCCGACAAGTTCAGTTTCTAGCCCCGGCGACCCGCCTTGATTTTCCACTGACAGGAATTCCACCGTAGACGAATTCAGCTTTCTGGAAGACTCTGAACTGGCGCCACGGTCCCATTTTATCGTCTCAGGGGCGACGGGGGCAGCGTCAATTGGGAGGGCTTGATGAATATTCTTTTTTCGACTAGCTTGTCCACGTTTGCCACAACATGCCGGGGTCCAGCCGATGGCACGTTGAGCATGGTGAAAACCTTTTTCCATAAATCAAGGAGATGCCATGAAACCGATCCGAATTCGAACGGCAGTGCTTGCCCTGTTGTCCCTCCTTGCTCTCCCCGGCATGGCCCAGGAACAGTCGGCAACCAAAATCCCCGCGGAGATCAGCACCCCCAACAAATACAATAGCCGCATCGGCGCACTGGAGTACAAGGACGGCGTGCCGACCCTCGATACCGTCGCGCGGGTCCGCGACACCCTGGATTTCACACGCGCTTTGAACGCGTACAACAACAGCTTCCGCGGAGCTTCGGCCTACGCGATTGGAAAGGGTTTCCAGAGCATCGGCGCCGAAGACAACAGCATTGTCATTTTCTCCGAGTTGATGGACAGCAGGTCGCTGTTTCTCACCCCCAACACCGATACGGTCTACTACCTGGGCGTCATCAACCTGTCGAAGGGTCCGATGGTGCTGGAGCAGCCGGCCAACGGACTGGGCACCATCAACGACATGTGGTTTTCCTGGATCATCGACATCGGCCGTCCCGGTCCCGACCGTGGTCTGGGTGGCAAGTACCTGATCGTGCCGCCGGGTTACGATGGGCCATTGCCGGAAGGCGGCTTTTTTATCGCCCACTCCAAGACCAATCGCGTCCTGTACGCGGCCCGCGCCTTCCTCGTCGACGGCGACCCGAAGCCTGCCGTGGAGAACATCAAGAAGAACCTCAAGCTGTATCCCTACACTCCCGGTGGCGTGGGCACCAGCATCGCCACGGCCCTCGATGGCGAGGTCCGGCTTGCGCAAAACCCCCCTGTTCCTGAAACCAAGTTCATCGAAGCCAGCGGCAAGGCATTCAACACGATCCCGCCCAGCGACTTCGGCTTCTTCGAGATGATCAACGAGAACGTGCAGCAGGAGCCGGCCACCAGCTACGACCCCGAACTCGCCGGCCAGCTGGCGGCCATCGGCATCCAGCACGGCAAGCCGTTCAAGCCCGACGCACGGATGAAGAAGATCCTCACCGACGCGGCCGCGGTCGGCAACGCCACCGGCCGCACCCTGAACTGGCGCTACAACTCGATTCACCCCGAATGGGCATACTACCCCGATTCGATGTGGGGCAGCATGCTGTGGGAGGGCGGCGCGTTCTTCGAGACCCCGCCTCCGGCCTTCACCAAGGACGGCATGTTCAAACCGTATCCGCCCACCGGTGCGCGGACCCTGGATTCCCGGGCCGCGTTCTACTATGGCTATACGCTCGATTCGCCGGGCATGATCATGAATATTCCCGGTGTCGGCTCGCAGTACCTCATGGGTTTCGTGGACTCCGAAGGCAATCAGTACGACGGCAGCAAGACCTACAAGGTCACGCTCCCCAAAGGCATACCCGCCCGCGCGTTCTGGTCGTTGATCCTGTACGACAACCAGTCGCGCTCGATGCTCCAGACCCCGCAGCTGTTCCCCCGGGCCGGCAGCCAGGGTTATCCCTCCCCGGCAGCCGAAGTCGCCGCGGACGGCTCGACGACGATCTACATGAGTCCGACCCAACCTGAAGGGGTCGCGCGAGGCAACTGGATCCAGACGGACCCCAAAAAGGGCTGGTTCGTCATCCTGCGGCTGTACAGTCCGTTGGAGACCTTCTTCACGAAGGAATGGCGACCGAGTGAGATCCAATTGGTCAAGTGACCGGGTCAGCTGAAAGAAGCATGCCGCGGGCCGGCGACCACGCCGGCCCGCGGCTTATCTGAACGGGCCCGTCAAAATCAGGGCGTTATTCGGGCAGGGAATCCCGCTTTTCCGCAAAGGGCGATGGCTTCTTGCTGATGAACGCGTCCCTGGCCATGACAAACTCCTCCCCCGACCATGAGGCGTGCCTCAGCTCGGCGATCTCCTTCAGGGCCTCGTCCGGGAGAATCTCCGCCTCCTCCAGAAGATTCAGGATGCGCCGGGTACCCCGCAGCGCCGCCGGCCCTCCCTTGGCCAGGGTATCCATGAATTGGCGGGCGGTGACCGCAAGGTCCTCGGCAGCCACCAGCCGATTGAAAAAACCCACGTGGTACGCGCGTTCGGCTTCGACCGCTTCACCGGTCATCAGCATCTCGCGGACCAGGGGCGAACCGAAACCCCGGATCATGCGGCGCAGCCCGGTGTGGGAATAGACCAGACCGAGCCTGACCGGCGGAACGCCCAACCGGACACCCTCGGCCCCGACCCGCATGTCACAACAGGCCAGCAGTTCCACCGCCCCGCCGTAGGCATCCCCCTGGACGGCCGCCACGATGGGGGCGGGATAGTGGACCAGGCGGGCCATCAGCTGTTCGAAGGGATCCGCCGCGCGCACGCCTGGATCCCGGTGGAAGATTTCCTCGGGAATGTCCTTGATCGAATAACCCGTCGAGAAATGCTTGCCCCTGGCCTTGATCAACAAAAGAGGCGCCTCTTCGGTCGCCAGGCGGTCCAGGGCCGCCACCAGCGCGGTGAGTATGTCGCGGTCCAGCACGTTGCGGGGCGGCTGGTTCAGGACCAGTTCGGTCCAGTGGGACTTGGGATGGATTTCCAGGGGCACGGACTTGCCTTTCACTTGAAAAGAAGCGTAGCCTGATTCTCAGGTGGGCAGGGAAATCCGGCGGTCCTTTACCCGGCAACCGCGACAATGTTCTTCTGATCGCCGCCGAACTTCACGCCCAATTCACGAAGGAAACCGAAGGGCGGGATGCCGCCCGCCAGGATGAAGACCTCGTCATTGGGCACGGTGACCGGCCCGGAGGGACCGTCGAGCACCACCCTGTCCTCCTGGATCGAGGTTACGGTGGTCCCGCCCAGGAAATCAAGGGCTCCGCTTTGAATCATCGGCTGGATGCGATCGGCATTGCGCTGCTTGATGCGCATCAGGTCGGGTTTGCGGTAGGAAAGAGTGACCCGGCAACCTTTCTGGTGCGCCAGCCCCATGGCGGCTTCCACGGCCGAGTCGCCCCCGCCGACCACCATGACGCGGCGGTTCTCGTAGGCCTCGGCGTCGATGAGCTTGTAAGCGACCTTGGCGAGATCCTCTCCGGGAACGTTGAGCCGGCGGGGGGTGCCCCGGCGGCCCAGCGCCAGCACGACGTTTCGGCAGCGGAATTCTCCCGCCGAGGTTTCCACCGAGAAATTTCCCTCCTCTCCGGCCACTCCGGTCACCCTCACCTGCGTGCGGATGTCGAGCCCGAACTCGGAGTGCAGCTTCTCCCATATTTCGAGCAGTTCTTCCTTGCTGTATTCCTGGCGGGGAAGTTTGCCCAGACGGGGAATTTCCACCGGTTGGACCATCACCAGCTTGCGCCGCGGATACTGCAGGATGGTGCCGCCGGCCCCCTGCTGGTCGAGGACAAGGCACGACAACCCATTTTCCGAGGCCACCAGGCCGGCGCTCATGCCCGCCGGACCCGCGCCCACGATGACGGCATCCAGGACCTCGGTGTTCCGGTTGGCCGGCCGGGCCGCGATCGCCTCCATCACCCGCCGCCCCTGCTCCACCGCGTTGTTGATCAACGCGAAGCCGCTCAACTCCCCGGCGATCCAGATGCCGGGCACCGTGGTCTGGTTGAATTCATCCAGGACGGGAATGTCGTCCCGTTTGGTGATGTCCCCCAGGCCGACCTTGATGGCGCCCACCGGGCAGACCTCGGCGCACTTGCCGTGGCCGATGCAGCGCGCCCCGTTGATCACCACCGCCTTGCCCATGACCACGCCCAGCACGTCGCCTTCCGGGCAGGCCGCCACGCAGGTCCCGCAACCGATGCAGGCTCCCGCGTCGATCAGGGGATACTGGCCCGAGGCCTTGTCCATGCCCAGTTCCCGGGTCTGCCGCAGGCGCTGCGTGTCGGCTACCCGCTGTCTGCGGAAGCGCACGGAATAGACCGAGACGCTGATGCCCACAAGCGCCAGGACGGCCGCCCATATCAGGATGTTCTCCACATTGACCTCGATCCAAGCGGGCTGTCAAAAACGATAGCGCATCTCGAGATACCAGTTGTTGCCGGCGATGTCGTCGCCCCAGTCCCGGCGGTAATCGCCGCCCACCGACCAGTGCACCGCGAAATCCTGGGCCAACCCGAATTTTGCCCAGGTGTTCGAGCGGGTCTGGTCGCTGAGTTTTCCGTTGTAGCCGAAATACCCGCCTTCGAGACGCAGGCTCAGCCCGCCCGTCGTGACCTTGGAAACCCCCAGCATCGGGGCCCAGCCCGACATGTAGGTCCCGTCGAAGCCCCGCACCGAAGCGTCCAGGGTCACCCGGGCGGCCGGCCAGTCGGGAGCGTACGCGCGCACGTTCCATGACGTGTTGGTCGCCCGGGTCTGGTCATCATCCCGCAGGGTCCCCGACAGGTTCAACCCCATGCCGCCGGATGTCCGCAGGTTCAGGCCCGCCCGCCACCCGACGCGACCGGCCTCGGTGAACAGGCTGTCGGGCAGGGACCGTGTTTCCCAGGTCCGCACCGGGACACGATCGTCGTAACCCAGGTTCACGTCCAGGCCGCGGCCGAAACGATAGCGTCCGGTCAGGGCCACGCTCGACATGGTCACCCCCGCGACCCCGCCCTCCTTGCGCCAGCCGCGGTTGATGTCGACTTCCGCCGCCTGCAGCAGACTCAGACGCCGGTCCGCCCGCCAGGTGGTGGTCATGGTCACGTATTCGCGGCTGATCTCGCCTTGGGTGTAGCGGCCTATGCCCGCGACGATCATGTCCAGCATGCCGGTCGGACCCGTCTGTTGATTCCAGTGGAAGGTGACGCCGGCCAGTTGGTCCTCGGTGCCGAAACCCAGGTCGCCCCACTCCGGGGCAAATCCGCCGAAGGCGCCCAGGCGGATTCCCGATCCCAGGCGGCCGCTGAAACTGATGCCGTCCAGGGGCCCCGCCGTGGCGGTGGTCACCCCGCCGACCCGCCCCACGGCGAAATGCCAGGTCAGGTCGCGCCCGCGGCGCACCAGGGCCACTTCCTGGATGCGGTTGCGCCACTCCGAGGCCGGGGTCGAGGCGCCGTAGTTTTTCCTCTGGATCCGGCGCACCGCGCCCCGGGCCCGGATTTCCATCTCGCCGCCCAGGTCGGCGACCCGCACCCGGAAAGGCAGGGTATACAGGTTGGATTCCAGACCGGGCGCCGGGTCCTGGTCCATGTGATCCCAGGTCACCGCCAGGGTGCCGGTGACCCTGGGCCCGGATCCCGGCCGGGCACCGGAGCTGGTTTGGAAGTTCGCGCGGGTCCGGCTCGTCACCGGAACCACCGCTTCGGCAGGAGTGTCGGCCGGCGGGACCACCGCCTGGAAAACCGCGCTGTCCCCTGTCCGGATCTCGCCCGTCTGGCTGATGATCTTGCACGACGCCGACTGTTCGGCGGTGTAAACGACCTCAAGTTCGGCGATCACCTGGCCGTCGCGCACCACCCGGACCGGCAGGCCCACCGCCAGCCCCGCGCCGCTGCCGACGTCGAGGTAGACATGATCGGCCGAGAGGTAACGCACCGAGCAGGTCACCTCTCCCGCGCCCGCCTCCGCGGCCAGCGCCAGGAAGGCCGCCAATATCAGCGCCGAAATGCCCGTGCGGCGGACCATCAGTGGGTCCCCCGCGGATGGCAGCGGTAGCACGCGGCGCTGTCGAAGCTGTAGTCGGATACCTCGCGGTGCTTTGGATCCATCAGGTCCCGGGTGTGCTCATGGCAAAGAATGCACTCGAAGGCCGCGTAGTTCGTCGGCACCACATGGCACTCGGTGCAGGACACCTGCCTGTGGGCGCCGCTGTTGATGGGGAACAGGCGCTCGTGGTCCCAGGTGGACGGTTCCCAGGCCGTCGTCGAGTGGCAGGACTGGCAGGTCGTCGGGAAGTTCGCCGCCACGTGGTTGGGAGCACTGGTCCCATCGTAGTCATCCTGGTGGCAGGCCACGCATTCGCTGGGCGTCCCCGTATACCCGTTCTGGTGGCAGGCCAGGCAGTCCTGGTTTCGATGCGCGCCGGTCAGGGGAAACGCGGTGAGGTTGTGGTTGAAAAAGGCCGGCTCCCAGGCCGTGGTGTTATGGCAGACGCGGCAGTCGGTCGGCATCAGCGCGGCGGCGTGGTCGGGATCGGTCGTGCTGTCGTAGTCATCCTGGTGGCAGGCCACGCAATCGGTCGGCGTGCCTTGGTAGCCGTTGCTGTGGCAGGACAGGCAATCCACGGTGCGGTGGGCGCCCGTCAGGGGAAAGGCCGACGAATGGATGAAATCGCCCGAACCCCAGGTGGCGGCAAACACACCGTGGCACTGGATGCAGTCGGTCCCGAAACCCGCGCTCTGGTGGTTGGGTTCGGTGGTCGCCAGATACTGGTCCGAATGGCAGTCGTAACAATCGATGGGGGTCCCCACGTAGAACGAACCCACCGGACCGGCATGACAGGCGCCGCAATCGGTCATCGCGTGGGCTCCCACCAGGGGCAGGGCGGTCGCGTCATGGTCGCGGCGCATCTGCGGGCGGTCCACCCACCCGTCCGGGGTGTGGCAATCCGAGCACACCGGGCCCTCCCGGCCCAGATGGATGTCCTGATGACAGTCCACGCACGATGTCCCCACGTGGGCAAACACCGGTTCGGTGTGGCAGTCGCGGCAACGGGCGAGCTTGTGCAGGCCCTCCAGGGCAAATCCCGTGACCGAATGGTCGAAATCCTGAGCCCGCCCCGCTTCATCCCAGGACTGTTCGGTGTGGCACAGCACGCAGTCCAGATCCATGTCCCCGTGGGGATTGCCGACGCGCGGCGCCTGACCTTCGTCCTGGGCCAGGGCGCTCGCCGCCAGTAGGAGCAAAAGAAGCAGCAGGCTTTTCATCGAGTATCCCCTCCAGGAGCCGGGACGTTGTTGTGGCAGTCTCGACAGGCGATCGGCAGCGGCTTGAAATGGAGCAATCGGTCGTTTTCCGACGTGACGGGCCGGTGGCAGGCGGTGCAGGCCACCCGTTCATGACCGCCCTTCAGGCTGAAGCGGCTGTCCCGGTCGTGATCGAATTTTTCGGCCAGCCAGTCGGTCGTCACGTGACATTGGCCGCAGGCCACGTACTTCCCGTCCGGGGTCTTTCTGTCGGCAAACTGTTCCTTGTGGACGTCCTCGTGACAGGCCCCGCACTCGTTGGCCGAGCCGCGGAAGCCCACCCCCGATTCCGAGCGGGGGTGGCAGGCCAAACAGGCGGCGGTGGTGTGGCGACCGTCCAGGGCGAACTCCGTCAGACCGTGGTCAAAGGAAACCCCGCGCCAACTGTTCTGGTCGTGGCACAACGTGCAACCCTTTCCGGCGGTGTACTTGTCGGTGCTGCCCAGATGAGGGTCCTGGTGACAGTCCGTGCAGGCGGCGAAAGCCGGAGCCAGATTCGCGGCCTGCGGATTCGGCCCGCTGCCCAGGGGCTGATGGCAAGCGAGGCACGGGGTCGCCTGATGGGCGCCGACCAGCGGGAAAGCGGCCGCGGCATGTTTTTCCTGGGTGAATCCCGCGGGCCGGAAACCTTCGACGGTATGGCAGTCCTCGCAGCGGGCCAGGCGAGGGCGATTCAGCTCGGCGCTCCGGTGGGCGTCGCCATGGCAATCGTTGCAGGCGGCGAAGGGCGGCTTTTTCCGGTCCTGGGCATGGCATCCCGCGCAGGTCACCGACGCGTGGCGACCCAGTAGCGGATACCTGGTGCGGGAGTGGTCGAAAGCATCCCCCTGGATGATCAGCCACCCGTCGGTGACGTGACACTGCCGGCAGTCGGGGCCCAGGGCGCCGGCGTGGGGATCCCGGTGACAGTCGGTACAGGCCGCGTGTAGGAGCCCGGTAAAAACCCGAGCCGTGGCGGCGGCGGGGGCGGCCACATGGCACTTGGCGCAATCGACCGTCGCGTGTTTTCCCGTCAAGGGAAACGACGTTTTCTGGTGGGAAAACAAGGGAGCCGGTTTCCACGCGACGGTGTCGTGGCATTCGGTACACGCGCGCGAGGGGTTTTGACCGCGGTCTTCGGCCTGGTGGACATCTTCATGGCAGGAGGTGCATGCCGAATCCAAACCCAGGAAAGTGTGGCCAAGATCCTTGCCCTGGGCCTTGAGGCTGCTGGCGTCCACCACGTATTTCGCGTTGTGGCATTTTCGGCATTCCAGCGGGGCGTGGGCGCCGGACTTGGCGAACCCAAGGGTCTGGTGGTCGAAGCCCTCGGGCCCGTTCGGCCAGTAGATCAGGTCAAATTCCTCGCCCTGATGCTCAACGTGGCAATCGACACAAACCCCGAAGTCGGACCCCGCGTGCATGCCCGGACCGCCCTCGCGCATGGCGGCGATTTCCTGATGGCATTCCAGGCATTTTTCACCCACGGAACGGGTGCCGAGCTTGTGGCAGTTGGCGCACTTCTTCAGGCCTTCGAGATGGGCGTGGGGTTGACTCAAAGGACCGGGAGAAAGCTGGGCCTGGGCAGGTTTGGTGATATTGAGAGCCATTATCATCGTGCAAATTGTCCACGCCGTCACCCAATCCGCCTTCCGGAAGGGACACCGCCCTGGACTGATCTGCCTAATTTTCATCGACTCCCGAATTCCCACGTGTAGCCGAGGGCCACCGCCACGGCCACATGCACGATCATGATCAGTATCATGATGAAGGCAAACGGTTTATGAAAAACGTGCCAGTAGTGGAACAGGTCCCGGATCAAGTGAAACAGATGCAGGCGGCGTGCCTGCAACACCCAGTTCCGCGCCAGATCCCGGGTCCGGGAACCCGTCTTGGCTGAATAACCCACCATCCAACTCTGCAATTGACGGGCCAAGGTGAAATTGATCCACGGCAGAATCAGCAGGGCCACCGGGGCGGGCCGGTTTTCCAGGGGCTTGAGCGCGAGTTTTTCCAGGGCGCCCACTCCCTGATCGGTCACCCCGTGGTTGGCCGCCAACTCGACCAGGATCTCTTCATTGCGGGTTTCGATCTGGTCGCTGCTCAGGGTTTCCCCCAGCATGTTGCGGGGGATCTGCTGGTAGAGGTAGCGTCCGAACACGCCGCTGAGCGCCACGGCAACCATGGACCAGTAACTAACCGCCACCAGGCCGTCCACCTTGAAAGTCGTGTGCAGGGTGATCAGCACCGGGCCGGCCACGCCCAGAAAAATGTGATACCGGAGCCAGATGCTGAGGTCGCCCCACCGCCGCATGAAACGAAGGCGTTTTCGCAGGGAATACACCAGCAGGGTGACGATCATCACGCTGCCGAGGATCCCCAGGCCGTGGCCCACCCGGCCGGCCGGGCGGAAGGCTCGAAAATCCTCGTGGCGTGGCCGCTCCGCCAGGGGGGTCAGGTAGTAATCGCCCCCGCCCCACAGGACCCAGATCACCAGACCGGCAGTCAGCAGACTCAAAATCAACAGGACCACCGAATGCGTTTTCTTTCCGACTTCCGACACGGGCATCCTTCCCAAAGGGCCGATATCACCCTAATCTTGTATGATAAAACATCTTATAGTAATCGCGTTTTCATTTTAAATCATTGACCCGGATTGAACAGCTTCCTTTTTTCAGGGAACAAACCTGTGGGAATTGCGCATTAAGTCATCACATAAACACCGTTGCCTCACCTGGAAGGACTCGCCCGTGTTTGCAGCCAAAGGCCGCCTGGCCATTATCCTTGTCTTCGCCTTCCTGTACATTCCGTTTCTGACCACCAACGGCTTCCAGATGGCGGGCAAGCAGAACATCGACCTGCCCTCTTTCTACTTCGCTTCCGACGTCACCTTCAATCATCATGAATCGCCCTACCGTGACGATGCCTGGCTGGACACCCAGCAGCAGCTCCAGCAAAAAGTGTTCCCCTATCTCTACCCGCCACCGAGCCTTCTGCTCTTCGTGCCGTTTTCCTGGTTTTCCTACGGGTGGATCAAGACCGCCATGCTGGTGGTCAACCATCTGTGCCTGCTTTTCCTTTTGTATCTGTTCCTGTTTCGCATCTTCGACCTGCCCTCGCCGTTCCGGGAGACGGAAGAGGGCGAGTCCCAACCCCTGCAGTGGCTGATCCTGCCCGTCCTGGTGCTCTATACCCTGCAGTTCCACCCGGTCGCGGTCACATTGGGCCACGGGCAGATCAACCTGGTGGTCATGGTCCAGATCACCCTGTTCTGGGTCTGGCTGCGCGAAGGGCGGCCGGCCGCCCTGACCGCGGCGCCCCTGGCCCTGGCCATCATCCTCAAGACCTATCCCGTCATCCTGCTGCCGCTGCTTCTGGTCAGGAAACAGCACCGCATCGCCGCCTGGGCCCTGGGATACACCACGGCCCTGACCCTGGTCAGCCTGCTGGTGCTGCCGGCGGGTACCTGGACGGACTGGATGCGATTCGTGGTCCCCACCGGCGGCTACGCCGAAGTGCCGTTCCACCTGTTTTCTCCGGCCATGCCCTGGAACCAGAGCATCAACGGCTTCACCGCCCGCCTCTTCCTGCACCCCGATTATGCCCTCGCGGTCAATCCCACGGCGGCCCAGTTGGTGCCCACCCTGCTGGCCGGCGTCATCGTCAGCGCCCTGGTCTGGATCGGCCGCCGCATGAACAACCGGCCCCGGCGCCGTTACGTGAACGAGGAGATGGCCACGGTCCTGCTGTCCATCTTCCTGATCGCGCCGCTGTCCTGGGAGCACCACCTGGTCTTCGTCCTGCCGGCGGCGCTGCTGGCCCTGGTCCACATCTTCCGCGGCCGGATGTCCATCTTCATCGCGGTGCCCGTGGCGCTGGCCATCGGCATTCTGGCCTGGCCCCTGGCTTTCCTGTTCCGCATCCGCGAAGGCGGGTTCATGGGACTGCTGGTGTCGCTCAAGTTGTACGCCGCGGTCACCCTGTGGGTCTATTTCGTGTCGTGCCTGTGGCAGACCCGCCCGGGGGGTAGACTTCCGGGCGGCGGGAGATTAGGTTAAGCTCCACCCATCGTTCCCAAAGACAACCATCCGCCATTTTGGCGCGATGACCCTGAAAGGCCGCATGCCGTCATGAACGACGACCGCCATCCCGACATCCCCGCCGAGGCGGGCGAGAACCTGGATTTCATTCGCGCCATGGTCAAAGCCGACGTCGAAGCCGGTGTCAACGGGGGCCGCGTCCACACGCGTTTTCCGCCCGAGCCCAACGGTTACCTGCACATCGGGCACTCGAAGGCCATCCTGCTGAACTGGAACATTTCCCAGGAGTTCGGCGGCAAGTTCAACCTGCGCTTCGACGACACCAATCCCGAGAAGGAAGAGACCGAGTACGTCGACGCCATCAAGGAGGACGTCCGCTGGCTGGGAGCCGACTGGGAAGACCGCGAGTTCTTCGCCTCCGACTACTTCGACACCCTCTATGAATGGGCGCAGCACCTGATCCACGAAGGCAAGGCCTACGTCTGCAGCCTGAGCGAGGCCGAGATCCGCCAGTACCGCGGCACGGTCACCGAACCCGGAACGCCCAGCCCCGACCGCGACCGGCCGGCCGCCGAAAGCCTGGACCTTTTCGAGCGCATGAAGGCCGGGGAATTCGACGAAGGCGCCTACACCCTGCGCGCGAAGATCGACATGGCGCATTCCAACATGAAGATGCGCGACCCGCTGCTGTACCGCATCCGCAAGATCCCCCACCACCGCACCGGCGACACCTGGAACATCTACCCCTTCTACGACTACGCTCACGGGCAGAGCGACGCCATCGAGGGCATCACCCATTCGCTGTGCACGCTGGAATTCGAAGTCAACCGGCCGCTGTATGACTGGTTCATCCGGAACCTGCCGGTGCCCTATGAACCCCATCAGACCGAATTCGCGCGGCTCAACCTGACGTACACCGTCATGAGCAAACGCAAGCTCCGGCAACTGGTGGAAGACGGCGTGGTCAACGGCTGGGACGACCCCCGCATGCCCACCATCTGCGGGCTGCGCCGGTTGGGCTATACCGCGGCGTCGATCCAGCGGTTCGCCGAAACCGTCGGCATCGCCAAGCGCAATTCGACGGTCGACCTGGACCTCCTGAAGTGGTCCCTGCGCGAGGAACTGAACCGCACCGCCGACCGGGTGATGGTCGTGCTGCGGCCCCTGAAGGTCGTGATCACGAACTATCCCGAGGGGCAGGTGGAAGACCTGGAGTGCGTGAACAACCCCGAGGACGAAGGCGCCGGGTCCCGCATGGTGCCCTTCTCCCGGGAGATCTACATCGAACAGGACGACTTCCGCGAGGAGGCCCCGCGCAAGTTCTTCCGGCTCAAGCCCGGACACGAGGTCAGGTTGAAGCACGCCTATTTCATCACCTGCGACGAGGTGATCAAGAACGACAGCGGCGAGGTGGTCGAACTGCGCTGCAGCTACGACCCCGAATCGCGCGGCGGCCAGTCGCCCGACGGCCGCAAGGTCAAGGGCACCCTGCACTGGGTCTCCGCCGCGCACGCGGTCACCGCCGAGGTGCGCCTGTACGACAACCTGTTCCGCGAACCCTTCCCCGAGGAGGGCGGCAACTTCATGGACAACCTGAATCCCGATTCGCTCGAAGTCGTCACCGACGCCAAGCTGGAACCGGGCCTGGCCGGCAAGGAATCCGGTTTCCGCTGCCAGTTCATGCGGCACGGCTACTTCTGCATCGACAGCCGGGATTCCACGCCCGAGGCGATGGTCTTCAACCGGACGGTCACCCTGAAGGATTCCTGGGCCAAGCTCGAAAGCAAGGGAAACGCCGGCTGATGAGAATCCGCGGTCTGGTCATCCTTGCGGTCCTGCTGGGGCTGGCCGACACCCTGCCCGCTTCGGGCTTCGGCTTGCGTTTCCGCCTGATCGAAGCCTATTGAGGGATCATTGACACGCCGGGCCAACACACCGATCCTGTAGCAGGCAAAGGAGGTGACCATGTCGAACGGGGAAAAGATCTACCTGACGAAGTTCGCCAAGAGCTCGGGCTGAGCGGCAAAACTGAGTCCGGGTGACTTGTCCGAAATCCTCGCCCCCATCCAGGCCGCGGCCGGCCCGAATCTGCTTGTCGGATTCGACACCGCGGACGATGCCGGCGTCTACCTTATTGACGACCAGCGCGCCATCGTTTCCACCGCCGACTTCATCACCCCGGTTGTCGATGATCCGCGCACCTTCGGTCGGGTGGCCGCCGCCAATTCCATCAGTGACGTCTATGCCATGGGCGGCACCCCGATCATGTCCTTGAACCTGCTGGGGTATCCCCCGGTGGGCCTGCCCAACTGGGTGCTTGGCGAAATCCTGGCCGGCAGCGGCGAGATATGCGCCCAGGCGGGCTGCGCGGTGGCCGGCGGACACACCGTGCGCGACGACGAGGTCAAGTTCGGGCTCAGCGTGACCGGAACCGTCCATCCCGACAGGATCCTGCGCAACAGCACCGCCAGGCCCGGCGACATCCTGGTCCTGACCAAACCCCTGGGCACCGGCGCCCTGGTCGCCGCCTCGAAAAAAGGCCGGCTGGACAGCGCCGGCAACGACGCCCTGGTCACCTGCATGACCACCCTCAACGACTGCGGCACCCGCCTTTTCGAGTTCGGCGTCACCGCGGCCACCGACGTGACCGGATTCGGCCTGAGCGGCCACGGCCTGGAGATGGCCAAGGGCTCGGGGGTCTGCCTGACCATTCGGACCGGCGCCCTGCCCCTGCTGCCCGAAGCGGTCGAACTGTGCGGTGAGGGCTTCACCTGCGGCGGGACCAAGGCCAACGCCAGCTTCACCGGCGGCGATATCCATTATGCCGACGGCCTGGATGAGGCCATGATCGGCCTTCTGAACGACCCCCAGACCAGCGGGGGGCTGCTGATCGCCGTTCCGTTGGCCCGGTGGGACGAACTTTCCGCGTTTCTGGCCGAAAGCGGGACTTTGGCCATGTCGGTCATCGGGGAAGCGGCCGCGCGCCGCCCCAACGGCCCCTGGCTGGACTTTATCGCCTGATTCCCGCCTTTTTGGTTCAACCCCACCCGATTCCTGCCGATAAAATTCCATGAAGACACCGTTTTTTTAACCGGGCGAAGGAGCGTGTCATGTCCACGGTGCTGGAAAAATCCCTGCTGGATATCCATCCCCGCGAACTGAAGGGGATGGTCAACGACATCCCCACCCTGCCGGCCATCTACCAGAAGCTTTTCGACAAGCTCAATGACCCGGATGTCTCGGTACCGGAGATCGCGGAAATCATCACCCAGGACCAGGCCCTTTCGGCCAAGATCCTGCACCTGGTCAACTCCGCGCTTTATGGAACCGGAACCAAGACCATGACCATCAACCGGGCCGTGGTGATCCTCGGATTCCGGGCGGTGCGCGGGGCGGCCATGGCCAGCGGCGTCTTCGACTATTTCAGGGATGAAGAGGGTTCCGAGGGCATCGACATGATCAAGTTCTGGGAGCACAGCATCGCCGTGGCCTGCATCAGCAAGGTCATCTCCCGCGACCGGCGCCTGCACCACCGCGAAGAAGCCTTCGTGGCCGGCCTGCTGCACGATGTGGGCAAACTCATCGAGAAGAACTATTTCTCCTCGGACTTCGACCAGATCACCGTCACCGCCGAGGAAGAAGACCTGTCCTGGTTCGAAGCGGAGAAGAAACTCTTTCCCATCCACCACGGAACCATCGGCAAGACCGTGTTCCGCAGCTGGAAATTCTCGCCGACGGTGGTCGACGCCGTGCAGTTCCACCACAAACCCGGAGCCGCGTCCAGCGCTCCCGAACTGACGGCCCTGGTCCACGTCGCCGATTTCATTGCCTACGAACTGGGCTACGGCGCGCCCGGCGCGCGCGGGCCCCGGGAATGCGATCCCGAGGCCCTGCGGATCCTGGGGATGACCCTGGACGAGACCCCGGGGTATTACGACCGCATCCACGAGGAGATGGAGCACTCCCTGGATATCCTGGACCTGGTGGAGTAACGGTGATGAAGATGCAGCCCCTGATCGACGGCGTCGGTCCCCTGCTCGGCCGGGTCTCCTATTTCCTGGTCCACAAGACGGGGGGGCCCCGCACCCGGATCGCCGGCGGCGTCCTGCTGCTGGCGGTGTCCTCCCTCGTTTCCTTCACCTGCAACCCGGTCGTCCGCGATGCCAGGGTCCCGGGCCTGGTCCTGGAGATCGATGCCCTGGGCATCGTCCCCGAAGGCGAACTTCAACCCCACGCCAGGATCCTGATCGCCGTGGGCGACAGTTCCCAGACCCATATCCTGCTGCCGCCGCCGGTGCCGCGCCCCGGGGATTTTATCCCCCTGCTGGCGAAGGTTCATCGCAAGGGTGACATCGACTACTCCCTGGACCTGGAAAAATGGGTCCGGGAAGGGCCGTCCTAGACCGCCGTCCCCATTCCCCAAGACAGGCCGGAATAAACCTGTTACCTTCAGGCCGGTGGAGTCGTTTGCCTCCCTGGCCTATCCATTTTCCGGAGCTTCATGATGCCCCCCGAACCCTCGGTCAGGATTCTTTTTGTCGGCGACATGCATCTGGGACGATTGCCGTCCCGCGTGCCGAAATCCGCCCTGGACCAGGCAGGGGTGGGCCTGCGGGATCTCGGACCGGCGGCAACCTGGCAGCGGATCGTCGAGAGCGCCCTCGCCCACCGGGTGAACGCCGTGGCCCTGGCCGGTGACCTGGTCGAACGGGAAAACGCCATGTTCGAGGCTTTCGGGCCCCTGGCCACCGGCGTCAAGAAGCTGGTCGATGGCGGCATCCTGGTCGTCGGGGTGGCCGGCAACCACGACACCCTGGTGCTGCCCAGGCTGGCCGACGAGATCAAGGGTTTCCACCTTCTGGGCCCCGGCGGCACCTGGTCGAGCGTGAAGATTCCGGGACACGGCGGGTTGTCCGTGAAACTGGCGGGATGGTCGTTCCCCGCCCGGCATCACTCCGGCAGCCCTCTGGCCACGCCACCTCCCCCGCCGGACGGCGTCACCTTCGGCCTGCTGCACGCCGACATTCTCGATGCCGCCAGCCGCTACGCTCCGGTCAGGGCCGCCGACCTGCAAGGCCTGGGTTACCGCGGCTGGTTCCTGGGGCACATCCACAAACCCGACCCGCTTCCCTCGGACGGGGCGCCCTTCTACCTCGGCTCGGTCACCGGACTCAAACCCACCGAAACCGGATGCCATGGCCCGGTCCTGGTCGACGTGGACGGGGGCGGCCGGATCGACATGCAAAGGCTGCCTCTGGGTGTCCTGCGCTGGGAGGAACGGGACATTGATTGCCGCGGCCTGGCTGATCCCGCGGTGGACCTGGCCGGCCATCTGCTTCACGAGCTGCGGGACCTGCACGAGGCCCTGGCCGACGAGCTGGACGCCACGGCGGCTCTCGGGGTCCGGGTCACCCTGTCGGGCGATGTCGACAAACCCGCGGCGCTCGAACGGGCGGCGCGCGCCTTCGACCCCTCCGAAGCGGTCGTCAAGCTCGGGGAAACGGTCCTTTTCGTGGAGAAGATCACCAACCTGACGACGGCCCGGGTCAACCTGCGCGAGGTGGCCCACCGGACCGATCCGCCCGGGCTGCTGGCCCGCCACATTCTCGCCCTGGAAAACCCGGGGCAGCCGGTGACCGGCATCCCCGACACCGCCGCCCTGGTCGAGGAACTGGTGGCCGCGGCGAAACAGGAAATCGCCAAGGTGGACCGGGACACGGTGTTCGCCCCCCTGGTCGGCGAGACGGACGACCTGACGGTCGCGCGGATCCGGGACATGCTCGCGCGCTCGGGCCGCCTGGCCCTGGCGGGACTTCTGGCCGAGGCGAATCCCCGGGAGGGCGACCATGCGTCTGGCTAGGCTGCGCCTGGTGCGCACCCCCGGTATCCGCAACGCCTTCACCCTGGAACCGCGCCCGGGCTTCAACCTGGTGACCGGACCCAACGGCGTCGGCAAGAGTTCGGTGTGCCGGGCGGTTCTTTCCCTGTTGTGGCCCGACATGATCGGAGCCGAACCGTTCGAGGCCGAAGCGGTTTTCGAAACCGATCGGGGAACCCTGCGGGTCTCCCGCCGGGATGCCGACACTCCCGCATGGGACGGCGGCCCGCGACCGAACCTGGGGCCCGCACACCTGTCGGGCCGCTACCTGCTCGGCGTGCTCGACCTGGCCCGGCCCGCGCCGGGGGCCGATCCCCTGGCCAGGGAAATCCGCAGACACATGGCCGGGGGTTTCGACCTGGACACCCTGCGGGAATCGCTTTTTCCCCGCCGGACCGGGCGGTCGGAAAACACCGCGCTCAAAACAGCCCTGGCCGAAGTCGCCCGCCTCAAAAACGCCCAGCAGGCCCTGACCTACGAGCAGGATCGCCTCGACAGTCTCGAAACCGAACGCGAGCTGGCCGCCGCGGCCAGGGGTCGTCTGGCCGCCCTGGAAGCCCTCCGGGAACTGATCCAGAAGAACGCCGCCCGGGACCAGGCCGTCGCGCGGCTGAGCGACCTTCCCGAGGCCTGCGCAAGGATCCGGCCCGAGGATCCCGGCAAGCTGGACGATTTGCGGCGCCGGGAGCGGGAACATCGTCACGAAATCGAGGGGAAAGCCGGGTCCCTCGCGGCGGTCGAGGCCGAACTGGCGAAACTTGAAGCATCCGCCGCCGACCAGGCCGGTCTTTCCCTGGGGCTGCTGAAAAAGAAGCGGGCCGACCTGGCGGACCTGAAAAACGACGTCCGGCAGGCCGAGCACCAGACAGGGGGCCCCGCCCTCGAGACGGTGCTTGCCGAAGCGGCCGCCGCGCCGCCGCTTCTGCCGATCGTGGCCATGCTGGCGGCGGGCGTCTTCCTGATGATCGCGGGTCTATTGCTCCGGTTGCCGGGGCCCTACTGGCTCTGGCTGATCGCCGGCGGAAGTGCCTTCGGCGCCGGCCTCCTGGGTCTGGTCAACCAGGTCCGGGGCGCCGGCCAGGTTCGCCTCGCCCTGGAAAAAAGGCAGGAGATCGCGCGGGCCGCCGACCATCTCGACGGCTGCCGTAAACGTCTTGCCGAAGCCCTCGCCGCCTTCAATGACGACCTCGGCGGGCACGGCCTCGACCCCATCGCCAATGTGGAGGAGGCGGCCCAGCTCCTCGATGACCTGGCCGACAGACGGGACAGGGTGAACATCCTGACGGCGAGCCGCCAGGCTGATCGTGAACTTCTCGAAAGCAAACGACGTCACCTTGACCAGGTCCGGGCCGATATCCAGGACCTCCTGGAAAGACTGGGGCTGGCGGACGATCCCCGTCCCGACGCGGAAGTCGCGCGGCTGCTGGAACAGCGCCCCCTGTTCGAAAAAGCCGTCCATGACCGCGAGGATGCCCAGAGGGAAATCGACCGCCTGACCGGACTCCTGGCGGCCCACCGTGGTCAACTGCGCGATGGAGAAAACACGGCAATGGCCGCGGAAAAACTGGGCGGCCTCATCGAGCAGGAACAACAACTCGCCGACCGGTGGGCCGAGCTGGAAAAGGAAATCGCCCGCATCGAAGCGGACATCGCCCTGACCCGGACCCGGCACGACCTCGAGGAAGCCGGCGCCGCCAGGGATTCCGCCCTGGCTGCCCTGAGCGACGTCCGGCAGGGCAACCGTGCTTCCGCCCTGGGCCGCCTGCTGCTCGAGCGGGTGGAACATCAGCATGAACTGGAATCGCGTCCGGCGGTCCTGGAAAAAGCGGATGATTATTTCCGCACCTTCACCAACGGCCGCTGCGGGCTGACGATCGCGGCCCAGGACGGAAGCGAAGCCCGGTTCCTGGCCCTGGACGAAGGCTCGGTCACGCCGCTGGAGTTGGCGGAACTGTCCGACGGCACCCGCACCCAGCTGCTGCTGGCGGTGAAACTCGCTTTCCTGACCGTGGATGAAGAGGGGGAGCGGCCGCCCATCTTCCTGGACGACTCCCTGAGTTCGGCGGACCCCGAAAGATTTGCCGCCATGGCGACGGCCCTGGGCCGC
>Ga0210065_1000039_pt1 | contig 41038 bp, 33 predicted proteins | sample Muzzi_PWB_D1_FD_185533 | JGI IMG/M metagenome (GOLD analysis project Ga0210065, IMG submission 185533) | Wetland microbial communities from San Francisco Bay, California, USA, that impact long-term carbon sequestration - Muzzi_PWB_D1 (SPAdes) | ecosystem: Environmental > Aquatic > Marine >... | reverse complement strand
CTACGATCTGCAGGGACGTCTTGTTCGTGACCTCGTCGGCGGGGCGCGGTTTTCCGCCGGAACCCACCGGGTCTCATGGGACGGCCGCGACCGGAACGGGCAGTGGGCCCCCAGCGGGGTCTATCTGGTGCGGGGAACCAGCGGCCGGGATGTGGCCGGCACCCGACTGGTCCTGGTCCGATAGAAAAAGGGGCCGCGACTTCCCCGGGAAGACGCGGCCCCATTTTATTTATCGTCCGACTAGTCGAGGTTGATATTCAACCAGAGGTCGGTCTCGTGCCAACCCGCCTGATCCAGGGGCAGCAACTGGTCCTCACGATTGAACTCCCGCACCACGCCGATCCCCGGCGCGATCCAATAGGTTGTCATTTGATTGCTGGTCATCTCGCCGCCCATGAAGACATCCAGCGTCACTTCCACCCGCCACACATCGGTCCAGACAACCCCGAAGCCGCTTCCAGCCGGCCCAATTTCCAGGTCCTCCTTGCCGATGGCCTCCCCGGACATGGTCGCGGACACCGTGCCGTCAGGAAGGGTGACCGACGCGCTCGAGGTCCAGGTGTTTCCCGCCACCAGGGGAAATTCGGTCTGGGTCAGGGGATTGGTCAGGAAATATTCCATGAGCACGGCCTTGGCCTCTTCCGCAATTCCCGTCAGGAACACACCCTGACCGGTGACGGTCTGGATCATGTAGTTGTCCAAAGTGGTGTAGCTGGGATCGCTGAATTTCTGCAGATCCCACTGGTTGGCCGCCGCCCGCTCCTGGAATTGGTAATAGACCGCGTAATCCCCGCCGTCGGTCGGGATATCGCTGCCCGCGGGGCCCGTGGACCAGGTGCCCATGCTGGTCCAACGGTAGCCGTCGGACACCGGGTAGGGATCGGCCGTGCCGGCCACGGTGCAGGTCCAGTCGGTCTCGGCGGGCTGGACAACGCCGTTGGCGTCGGCGTAACCGGCGAACTTGACCTGCAGGGGCAGTCCCGCCGGAAGATCCGCGGGCAAAGGCACGGTCAGCACGGTGTTGCCGGCGCTCCACTGGATCGACCCCAGGGTCTGGCTGATCAGCCAGCCGAACTGCCCGCTCATCATCGTCGGGGAGAAGTTCTGGACCTCCATCGGCTCGCTGAACACGATGGTGATGGCGGCCTGGTTCGCCGGCATGATCGAGCCGCTGGCCGGATCGATGCTCACGATGGTCGGCGGGGTGGTGTCGATCACGTTGTTGGTGGTGAAGCTGAACATCACCGCTTCGGCCAGGTTTTCGCCCTGGCTGGTCCGGACACCTGTGCCCAGGGTCACGGTGATTTCCGTCGTGGCGGGCAAGGGCTCGTCAGGAACCAGGTAGAACAGGTACCCGTTGATGTTTTCCACCGTGAACGGGTGAACCGCCTTGGTGTTGTCGCTGATGGTGACCCCGGTTTCGAGACTGGAGGGATCCATGAGGTCCGAAAAGAGAAGATTGATGGATGCCGTGCGGTCGATATTCACCGCCCCGTCGGCGGGCGTGAAGTTCATCACCGCAAGGGTGGTGGACATGGTCCACATGGAGACGGAAAAGGGTCCGGCAAGGGGATTTCCCGCCGTGTCCTTCAGTCCCACTCCCGCCGTGACGGTGACTTCGGTGCCCTCGGGCCAACCGGAATAGGTCACGGCAAGAGTCATATCGTCCGTCCAGGAAAGGCCGTCGACGGTTCCCTGGGACACGGTCACCTGGCCGGTGGCGCTGGCGGGATCCATGGCTTCGCTGAAAGTGAAGACCACCTGGCCGGCGGTGGCGACTTCCAACATGCCGTCAGGTGGAGAAACATCGGTTACCCGGGGTGCGGTGGTGTCGGTGCCGCCGCCGGGGTTCGTGGGGTCGTCATCGCTGCTGCAGGCCGGCAGCAGCAAACCCAGGCAGAGAATGACTGCCAGACCCAAGACTCGCTTCTCGGAAAAGTTCATGTTCTTGCTCCCTCGTATGGGAAAAACTTCCGTTTTGGTCCCGTGATGGATCACTTGATCAAGGTCATGCGCCCTTGGTCATTGTTTCCCGCTGCTTTGAAATGGTAGAGGTAAACCCTGAGTCCGCCGCTCGCATCGGTTCTGGCCGTCAGTCAGGGAATTGGTTTCGGTAACGGATTTCTGGCCCATGCGGCGGGGCGATAGCCCGGTTCCGTTACCGGTGTGCATGGGATAGGTAAATCCAATCATGTTGATATCGCCGGGGAATGGTTCCGACATGTCGGACCCCTCTGCTGATGACGAATACTGGCTGTTTTGGTATGCATGCCAGTCCCCCGACCGACATGAAACACCTTACCGGAAGTTAATCCTGTTGACAAGGATGATTCCCGGCGGAGCCTAGTCCACCACCCGGATTTCGTCAGCCCGCCTCGGGATCCAAGCCCCGGGAGCCTCCCCCCCGTCCCCGGCCGCCCTTCGCACGGCCTCTGATCTCCGCCCTGGCCATCAGAACCATCAGCAGCGACGTGGAAACGATGGCCCGGAAGGCATAGACGGTCGCCAGGGTCCCCTTGCTCGACAACAGCGAAACCACCGGCGCCAGCAGCAGGGCGGACCAGACGGCGAAGGACTCGGTGTTCCGGTCCGAGCCGAGCAGCCGTTTGATCACCGGGAAATAGGCGATCACCAGGATCAACTGGATCAGGATATTGGACGTGGTGTGCCGGCGGGTGAAGGCCCAGAACGTCAGGATGACCAGGACCGCGACCAGACACCCGAGGTCGAAGCGGTTGAACCGGGTGCTCTTGTCCCCGAACAGGAAAATGATGACCGACACATACGAACACAGCAGCAGGTCGGACGAGTTGAGGATGTTGTCCAGCAGGGAATAATCACCCTCGAACAGATAGGTGGCGAGGCTTCCGCCCACGGCCACGGAGAAAAAGGTCCACATGGCCAGGGAGGGCTGGATGGTTCCCCTGCGGATGAGCACCGTGTACCGGACGGCGATGAACAGGTTGATCAGCAGGACCGCGGCGATGGATACCGGGCGCATGAGCGGTTACCAGGCCCGCGCCCGGACTCTGCCCCGGATCGCCCTGAAACTGACCATCTTCTGCTTCTGCTCGTCCCAGAGATTCAGGGCCGCGGATCGAAGGCTGCGCTTCAGGGTCAGGGGCTGGACCGCCTGCAGGGCGGGCACGGCATCCTGGCAGGCCTGCAGGTAATAGTTGGGAATGCGGGGCCTGAGGTGATGGATATGATGCAGCCCGATGTTGCCGGTGATCCACTGCAGAACCTTGGGCAGCTTGTAGTAGGAGCTTCCCTTGAGGGCGGCCTCCAGGGGATCCCGCCGGTCCGCTCTCACCCAGTAGGCGTCCTCGTACTGGTGCTGCACGTAGAACAGCCAGACGCCCATGCTCCAGGAAATGACGATCACCGGGAGCTGGACCAGAAGATAGGTTTGCCAGCCCACGGTCAGGGCCGCGGCCGTGAAGACCGAGGCCAGGGCCAGGTTGGTGGCCATCACGCTGCCGGCCGCCCGCCAGCCGGCGCCCCGATGGGGGATCCGGTAGGCGATCAGGGACAACCAGACCGGCACCACCACCAGCAGGAATATCGGATTGCGGACCAGCCGGTAGCCCAGGCGTTTTCGCCGGGAAGCGGCCAGGTATTCATCGACGGTCATGGTCCAGATGTCACCGGTGCCGCGATGGTCGAGGTCGCCGGCGGTCGCGTGATGGATGTTGTGGCTGCGTTTCCAGTCATCAAATGGCGTGAAGGTCAGGATGCCCGTGAAAAAACCCACCACCCGGTTGGCCCGCCGCGAGGCGAAAAACGAGTCGTGGCAGCAGTCGTGGAAAAAGATGAAGATGCGCAGCTGCAGGGCCGCCACCGGAATGCCAATGGCCAGGGTCACCGGATAGGGCCACCCCCGGACCCTGCTGAAGACCATCAACGCCATCAGGACCAGGTACGGAACGATGGTGTTGGCCAGCTGCCAAACAGCCTTGCGCGTGTCGGAGCGGCTGAAGGCGGCAATGGAACGGCTCCAGTCGGGTCGGCCGCCCTGGATCCTGGCCTTGATGGAATCGGAGTTCATGATATTTCCTGTCGGCGGATGAAAGCCGGTCGGGTGGGAATACAAGGTGAGGGCTCAGTGTGCCGGGTCCGGCCTCTTTCGTCGCAAATATAACCTTTTATGGGGGGCCGCGCTATCTTTCCCCACTCCCATTGCCCGGGGATCGGCGGTCCCCTCAACCCTTGCCGTTGCGGTTGCGTCGGCGGCCGCCCTTTCCTCGGGCGGGCGCGGCCTTGCGCAGGGACGCTGCGGAGGTCGACCGACCGGCCCTCTTGACCACCGGACCGGAACCTCGTCCCTGGGCCCCCGGCACCAGGCACCCGGGTCCCGACCCGATCAGGTCCGACCGGCCCATGCGCTGGAGGGCCTCACGCAGAACCGGCCAGTTTTTCCGGTCGTGCCACCTGAGAAAAGCCTTGTGCAGGTCGCGCTGTTTTTTGCGTTTGTGGGTCTCGACCGTGTCCAGCGGCCTGGCCTTCCGCACCACCTTGCGCAGCGGATTGCGCCCCGAATGGTACATGGCCGTGGCCACGGCCATGGGCGTGGGCATGAAGGACTGCACCTGGTCGGGCTTGAACGAGTTGCGCTTGAGCCACAGGGCCAGGTTCAGCATGTCCTCGTCGGTGGTGCCCGGGTGGGCGGCGATGAAGTAGGGTATCAGGTACTGCTTCTTTCCCGCCTGGACCGAGAATTTCTCGAACATGGAACGGAATTTCTCGAAGCTGCCCACCCCCGGTTTCATCATCTTCGAAAGCGGGCCCTCCTCCGTGTGTTCCGGAGCGATCTTCAGGTATCCCCCCACATGGTGGGTCACGAGTTCCTTCACGTACTTGGGCGACGTGACCGCCAGATCGTAGCGAAGTCCCGAGGCGATCAGCACCTTCTTGACACCCTCGACCTTGCGCGCCTTGCGGTAGAGGTTGATCAACGGGGTGTGGTCCGTGTCCAGGTTGGGGCAAATTCCCGGATACACGCACGACGGCAGGCGGCAGGCCGACTCGATCTCCCGCGACTTGCACGCCAGGCGCCACATGTTGGCCGTCGGACCGCCGAGATCCGAGATCACGCCCGTGAATCCAGGCACCTTGTCGCGGATCTGTTCGACTTCCCTGAGGATGGATTCTTCGCTGCGGCTCTGGATGATCCGCCCTTCGTGCTCGGTGATCGAACAGAAGGTGCAGCCGCCGAAACAGCCCCGCATGATGTTCACCGAGGTCTTGATCATGTCATAGGCCGGAATCCTGGCCTTGCCGTACGAGGAATGGGGCACCCGCGTGTAGGGCATGCCGAAAACGGCGTCCATTTCCGGGGTCGTCAAGGGTATGGGGGGCGGATTGAGCCAAACGTCCCGGTCTCCGTGCCGCTGCACCAGGGCCCGGGCGTTGCCCGGATTGGTTTCCGCGTGCATCACCCGCGAGGCGTGGGCGTAAAGCACCGGATCGTCGACGACCTGCTCGTAGGCAGGCAGCCGGATCACCGTGTGGTCGCGGTCCCCCCAGCGGCTCCGCAGTTCACGGGGGGCCTCGGCCAGGGCCACGGGCGCCGAAGGTTCGGACGTCGCCGCGGCGGCCGCGGAATCCGCGGCATTGCTGCAGCCGGGCATGGTCCAGGCATAGGGGTCGGGATGATCGACCAGCAACCCGGGGGTGTCCAGCTCGGAGGAATCCATCTCCACCCACCCTGCCGGCACGGTCTTGCGCATGAAGGCCGTGCCGCGGATGTCGGTCATCTCCGCGATGTCCTCCCCCGCTCCCAGGCGATGGGCGATCTCCAGGATCTGCCGCTCGCCGTTGCCGTACACCAGCAGGTCGGCCTTGCTGTCGACCAGGGCCGAGCGCCGAACCTTGTCCGACCAGTAGTCGTAGTGGGCGATGCGGCGCAGGCTGGCTTCGATGCCCCCGACAATGATGGGCACGTCCTTGAAGGCTTCGCGGCAGCGCTGGGCGTACACCAATACCGCCCGGTCCGGACGCCGGTTGCCCGCCGCGTCGGGAGTGTAACTGTCGTCGTGCCGCAGCCTGCGCTCGGCCGTGTAGCGATTGACCATGGAATCGAGGTTGCCGGCGGTCACCCCGAAGAAGAGATTGGGCCGACCCAGTTCACGAAAGGGATCGGCGCTGTGCCAGTCGGGCTGGCTGATGATGCCCACCCGGAAGCCCTGGGCCTCGAGCACACGCCCGACCACCGCCATGCCGAAACTGGGGTGATCCACGTAGGCGTCGCCGGTGACGAGGATGACGTCGCACGCCTCCCACCCCAGCTTGTCGACCTCGGCCCGGGTCATGGGCAACTCGGGGGCGATGCCGAAACTCGCGCCCCAATACTTGGGTCGCGAGAACAGGGGGACGGCCTGCGGGGTCTTCTGAGGGGACATCAACGAAAGGCCTGTCGGAAAAGGGTTTTCGGATAGCGGGAACCTAGGCCATACTAAAGTTCAATCGCCGGACGCCGTCAAGGCGCCCGGCAAAGCGGGAAGGGACCGACATGGCCCGGGACAAGGGCAACAACAAGGGTCCGCGGCGCGGTCGGGATGGTCTTTTGCAGGATCACCTGGTTCGTTTGTGGAAACGCCTGACGGCCGCCAAGGAGCCCCCGCCCCTGGACCGCTGGCTCAGCCGGGAACTGGCCGGTTTGGACGGGCTGCCGCGGGATGAACGGCTCCTGTTGGGAGAACTGGTCATCGACGGCGTGCGTTTTGCCGCCCTGACCCTGTTCTGCGAACAATGGCGGCAGGACAGCTGGCGGGAAGATGACGATCCCCAACGGAAGCTGGAATCCTGGTCCGGTAGGGAGGGCCCGGAACTCTGGCGCCGGCTGCATCGCCTGGCGGTGCCGGTGGTCTTTTTCTGGACCTTCATGCGCAAGCGCGAGGAGGGCGCCGTCCTGCCCCCCATCGCCCCTCCGGGGCCCTTTGCCCTGGAAGTCTGGCGTTCGGTCAAGACCTGGGCGCCGGCCGCGAACGACCCCGCGGTGCGCGCCCTCTGGGCCGGACTGCCGGTGTCGGTGGCCCCTTTGGTGGCTGAACGCGCCTCCCTGTCGGAATGGACGGACGCCGACCAGCGGACTTTTGTCCGCAACCACGCCTCGCGTCCTCCCCTGTGGCTGCGCTTGTCCGATTCCCGCCGACGCCCCGAGGTTCTGGCGGAACTGGCGCAGGCGGGATTCACGGTCCTGGCCGAAACCCGATCCGCCCTGGCGGTGGCCGGCCCGCGCGGAATCTACGAGTTGAAAGCCTACAAGGAAGGACTCGTCGACATCCAGGACCTGGCCAGCCAGGCCATCGGCGCCGCCGTGGATCCCCGGCCCGGGGACACGATCTGGGATTGCTGCGCGGGTGCCGGCGGCAAGAGCCTGCAGATGTCCCCCCTGCTTCGGGGCAAGGGCCTCATCCACGCCACGGATCTTTACGAGGGACTTTTGAACGACCTGCGCAAGAGGGCGCGCCGGGCGGGATGCACCAACGTCCAGCCCCGTCTGTGGGACGGGGAACGGATCCCCGACTTCGGCCCCGAAATCGCCGGTCGGGGCGGATTCGACCGGGTGCTGGTGGACGCCCCCTGCTCCGGCAGCGGCACCTGGCGACGCAATCCGGACGGGCGGTTGGGTTTTGCCGCCGGTCAGCTGCCCGACCTGGCCGCGGTGCAGCGGGACCTGCTGGATCTGGCCGCCGGCGCGGTCCGGCCGGGGGGAAGACTGGTCTACGCCACCTGTTCCTGGCTGCGCGCCGAAAACGAGGAGGTCGTCTCCTCCTTCCTGGCCTCGAAACCGGGTTTCGCTCTGGTCAATCAGGGAATCCACGGCAGCCCGGCCCAGGACGCCGACACAACCTTCACCGCCGTCCTGGAGCGTCGGGACAATCCCGGCGACTGACATCACGCCAAAGTTGGGGTATCCTGTCGGGCATGAACAATCCTTCTAAAAGCATAGGGCCATCATTGCCCAAATTCGGCTTCAGCATTTGGAAAACGGATGTCTGGGCAGCAACTTTGACAACGACTCCTTTGCCTTCGTGCCCGAATCAAAGCACCGTGATCATGGAAAGAGAGATGAACCATGGGAATTCGCAGCAATGGCTTGTTGGTTGTTCTGGTCCTGTTGGCCGCGGCCGTCTCGGGTTGCGGCAGCGCCGGCCAGACCATCCAGTCGGCTGATCAGACCGGCCTGGCTAAACTGTTGTGGAGCTCTTTTGGCGACGCCTCGAGGGTCCTGGGCTCCATTACCGATTCCACCTCGGCGGAAAACGCGGTGCCCGAACTTCAGGGGATCGGCGACGAACTCGACGATTTGATCCTGCGGTACGGCGATGCCTCGGAAGCCAACAAGGAAGAAATGGGCAAGACGGCCACCGACCAGATCCCGGTCTTTCAAAAGGCCGTCGACACCGCCTATGCCATTCCCGGGGTCAAGAACGTCATCAAGTCGCAGGTGGATTCCCTGATGTCCAAATTCAAGAGTTTTTGAACGCCCTCCTGTTCCCCGGAGGGCTCTCCTCCGGGGAACCTGCATGAGCCCGCCGGGGTTACCTTCTGATGTGCTATAATCTGGTTTGTTCCGCGTCACCGGCTTTTCCTCCTCCTTACAGCAGGAAACTGATAAAACGATGAAATCTTGTGCGAAAACGGGTTTTCTGGTCGCCGCCGTCCTGGGTTCGGTCCTCCTGGGTTCGGTCCTCCCGGCCGCGGTCGCCGAGGCCGTCCCGGTCACCTTCCGGGTCCGCATGTCCCCGCAGGTCCAGCTCGGCAATTTTGATCCCGGCCAGGATTTTGTCGACCTTGCCGGATCCTTCAACGGCTGGGGCACGGACCCCTTGACCCCCCTTGCCGATGCCGATGGCGACACCATCTACGAAATCATCCTCAACGACTTTTCCGCCGGCCAATACATCGAATACAAGTTCCGGCTGAACGGCCTGTGGGACGGCACCGAGGAGTTCCCCGGCGTGGGCTTCAACCGGGTCTACACCGTCGCGCCCGCGGGCAACCTCATCGAGGTCTGGTACAACGATCAGGAACCGGGCGGCGGAGAGGTCCAGATCGGTCCGCTGCACTGGTGGAACGACGCGGTCTTCTATGAGATCTTCGTGCGCAGCTTCAGCGACAGCGATGGGGACGGCATCGGCGACCTGGCCGGCCTGACCCAGAAGCTGGATTATCTCAACGACGGCGATCCGGCCACCGCTGACGACCTGGGCATCACCGGCATCTGGCTGATGCCGATCAACGACGCCCCCAGCTATCACGGGTACGATTCGACCGACTACCGGGCCATCAATCCCGACTACGGCACGATGGCCGACTTCGAAGCCTTCCTGGCCGCCGCCCACGCCCGCGGCATCAAGGTCATCATCGACTACGTCATGAACCACTGCTCGGACCAGCACCCCTGGTTCGTCGCCGCGAAAGAGGGCGACCTCACCTACCGGGACTATTTCCGCTGGTCCCTGAACGATCCCGGCCAGGTCGGTCCCTGGGGCCAGGACGTGTGGCACTGGAGCGGGACGGGCTGGTACTACGGACTCTTCTACGGCGGGATGCCGGACCTCAACTACGACACCCCGGAAGTGAAGACGACGATGTTCGATACCGCCGATTTCTGGCTGGACACCGTCGGGGTCGACGGTTTCCGGCTGGACGCGGTTCTCTACATCAACGAGACGGGCGACCAGCTGCAGAACACCCCGGAGACCCTGCAGTTCTGGCATGACTTCAACACCCATGTCAAAGCCGTCAAGCCCGAGGTCCTGTCCGTGGGCGAGGCCTGGACCGGCTCCAACACCGTGCTCCAGTACGTGACCGACGACCGCCTGGATTTCTGCTTCGAGTTCGACCTGTCCTACGCCACGGTCGGGTCGGTGAACAACGGGGACGCGGGCTATCTGGAGGCGAAGGCCGACCAGGTCTACAACCTTTACCCCTACCTGCAGTTCGGCACCTTCCTGACCAACCACGATCAGGACCGCGTGCTCAATTCCGTCGGCTTCGACGAGGGCCGGAACAAGGTGGCCGCCGGCATCTACCTGACCCTGCCCGGGATTCCTTTTGTCTACTACGGAGAAGAGATCGGCATGATCGGCAGCGGGGCCCACGAGAACATCCGCACGCCCATGCAATGGACCGCCGGGACCAACGCCGGCTTCACCACCGGGTCCCCCTGGCAGACGATCAACGGCAATTATCCCCAATACAACGCGGCGGTGGAAGACACCGATCCCGGCTCGCTGTTGAACTGGTACCGGAATTTGATCAAGGTGCGCAACCGGACGCCCGCCCTGCGCCGCGGCGTCCACGAGCCGCTGGACTGTTCGGAATCCGCGGTGATGGCGTTTGTGCGCCGGGACTCCCAGCAGACGGTGATGAGCCTGGCCAACACCTCGGACCTTCCCCTGGGATCCTTTTCGGTCACGGGGTCGGCCCAAAGTCTGACGCCGGGCGACTTCACCCTCGTCAATCTGCTGGATCCCGCCGACACGCGAAGCGTGACGGTCACCCCCACCTACGAAATCCTCGGGTTGAATCTGGATGCCCTGGACGTCCGGGTCTACGAGTTCAAGGGCGTCTCCCCGGTGGGCCCGGATCAGGTGCCGAAAACCGGACTGCTGTTGGAGCAGAACCACCCCAATCCGTTTAATCCCTCCACGACCATCCGCTACACGCTTCCGGCCCGCGCCCATGTGCGGGTCGGCATCTATGACGTCGCCGGACGGGAAATCGCCCTGTTGAAGGACGAGGTGCAGGACATGGGAGAACAGGAAGTCCGCTGGAACGGGGAGGGCCACCGCGGGCAACCGATGGGCGCCGGCACCTATTTTGTGCGCCTGGAATCGGGACAGGAAACGCGGCTCGCCAAGATGATGCTGGTCAAATAGAGCGCCGGCCTACCGTCCCCGGTCAGGTGAGGTCGCTTTTCCGTTTCACCGCCAGACCAGCCAGGAATATCCCCGGAATCCAGACCAGCATCCAGAACACGACCGCGTACCCGAACCGGTCGGCCTCGTTGTAGCCGAACGGTCCCCGGCAAAGGGCGCCCGCATAGGTCAGATCCAGGCTCCCCAGGGGATGTCCGGCTCCATCCCGGATGACCACCGCCCGGCCGTCGTAGGTCACCGTCACGGTCCGCCAGCTGTTGTCCTGCAGGATCCCCGGAACGATCAGGGCCGGGTCGCTGCCGTTGGCCCCGGTGAAGGGGGTCCGCAGCCTGAAGACAAGATCCCGACCTTCCTGCCCCAGAGTGAAGTTCCGTTGGTAGGGATTGCCCGAAAGGGAGACGATGCGGCCGGGTCCGGTTTGGGCCGTGTCGGCCGTCGCGAACCGGACGCTGATGGTGAATTGACCCGTTTCCCGGATGATGTCCGACAACACTTCCCCCGCCCCCTCGGAGGACAGCCAATGGTCCTGGTTCAGGACCACTCCCCGGTTGTCTCCCATCTCCCCGGCTGATCCGTGCCAGGAAAAGGCGGGCAGAGCCCCCAGGCGGTCGTCGAGGTCGTCGGGCCCGGCAAGGTCATAACGACACACCAGACCTTCCCCGGATCGGTCGGGGGGACCGGCCGGGTCCACCGCCCGGTCCCAGATCCGCAAGCTGCCTACCCGGCCGCTCCAGGGCCGGTCGGCGGTCGCCTCGTTCCCGCACAGAAGCGGGAAGGTCTCCCAGTTATTTAACGAGGACCCTTTACCGGCTGCCTGGAACAGGAAAATCACGACCACCAGATGGAGAGCCAGCAGCGCCCCGAGAACGGGCATGTTCAGGCATTTCCAGATCCTTGACACGGCCCGCAATAAAATCCGCACCGCCTTTTCCCACCACAGGATCCCCAACAGAAAACCCATCATGTTGGCCAGGACGTCGGCCAGGGCCGGGGACCGGGAGGGCAGGAGAACCTGGACAAATTCTATTCCCGCCGAAAGGGCGCCGGCGGCAAGAAGCCCCAAAACCGCCAGACGCCACCGGCCGGGGTCGCGAGGTGTCAGGCAGGCGGCGGCCCCCACCCCCAGGGGCAGGAACAGAAGGATGTTGGCCAGGAAATCCAGGGGGTTGTTGATGGGTCGAAATTCGAACCGGGCCCCGAAGGCGGCCTTCCATGACCCCGGCCCAAGCTCATAGGGAAACAGGGTGAGAACAAGAATCAACACCAGGACCGCAAGGACCAGACCCCAGCGGCAGGCGCCCTCCGGTGTGTCGTGGCCCGTTGCTCGGTTTGGGCTAACAATCATGATTGACATCCCCGCGCCCAACTATTTTCAGTTCCATGAGATTCCATTATAGTCCAAGATCTGTCTGTAGGATCGGAGGAAATCCAGGTATCAATCGGACCCTCCGTTTCGAAAGAACCCCAACGACGGAGTCGGCATGAACCACACCAAACCACTGGCGATCCTGGAGAACGATCTGGTTTCCCTGGCCCACGCCGATTTCTGCGTGGTGCCCGGCTATCTGGTGATGCGCATGCGCACCGGGGCCGAATCCTTCGGGGATCTCTCCACCGGCGGGGCCCGGCTTCTGGGCGGATTGCTGGCCTCGGCGGCCGCCGCGATCGAAACCGTGGTCCGGGCCGACCGGGTCTACTGCCTGTCCTTCTGCGAAGTGGACCGGGTGCTGCACTTCCATCTGTTCCCCCGTTCCGCGGCCTTGCTGGCGGCGTACCGGGAGGCCAGCGGCGTCCCGGGCGGACCGGTGGACGGCCCGGCGGTGTTCGCCTGGGCACGGGAGACCTTCCCCGCCGGGACCGTGCCGCCGGCCGACTGGCCCAAGGTGGCCGACGTGTGCCAGGCCCTGCGGGAAATGCTCGCCTGAGGGGCCCGCACCCTCAGTCATCATTCGCCGGGATCATCGTCCTTCTCACCGCTGGGCAGCAGGGGCCGCACCGAGAATCCCCCGTGCGTCCGCAGGCCGAACATGCGCCACCCGATCTGGGTCAGGGACGGCCGGGTGCCGCGCACCAGGCCGGCCAAAACCAGGGGCGCACTCATCGCAACCAGGAAACGGCCCATCATGCTGATGGCGAAGATGTCCCGGAACCCGTCGATCCTGGGCATGAACAGGAGCGACGCCGTCAACACCCCCAACAGCTGCATCCAGCCGTTGCCGAGACTCTGCAGGGCAAACAGGTAGGGACGTTCGCGGCTGCGGCTGTTTTCCAGCAGCAGCGACAGGTAGCCCACTTCGAAGGCGGACCACGACGCGCCCGAGATCACCTGGGCGAAGATCACCATGCCCAAGCCGTTCGCCCACAACCAGGGCAGGGGTACCAGGGCGATGCAGAACATGCTGACCAAAAGCACGCCCCGCGCGCCGTGCCTGTCGATGAGGCGGCCCCAGGGCAGGCTGCCGGCCATCTTGGCCAGGATGACGCACAACGAGGCCACCATGTATTGCAGGTACGTGAACTGCAGCTGCTCGAGCATGAAGGGAGCGAAGAAGGGCGAACCCCAGTAGATGGTGAAGTGGAACAACGCGCCGAGCAGGAGAATGCGCAGGGCCTGATTCCCCTGGCGCGTTCGCGCGGCCATGAAGGCCTGTCGGCGCGGCAGCAAACCCCGGAACCGGGGCTCCGGCGCCGCCAGCAGAAGGGCCCCCGAGACAATGCGGAAGGCCGCCGCCAACCCCAGCAAGACCCCGAAGGCTCGCTCGCTGCCGGGCGCCGCCACGCCACCGGGCGCCAACCGGTGCATGATCAACCCCCCGATGACCAGACCCACGCACGTGGCCAGATAGATGAACCGGTTGCGGAAGCTGAACCAGCGCCCGCGGGTCTCGGCGGTCACCAGGTCGCCGTACCAGGAAGCCCAGGCCGTGCCCGCCCCCTGGCCCGCCATCTGGTAAAGGCAGATGCCGGCAATGAGTTCGGGGACACCGAGCCGTTCGCTCCGGAGCAGGAACACCAGCCCCGAGAGAACGGCGACCTGCATCGCGACCGCTGCCCCGGCCAGCGGCCGTCGACGGGGCCGCCACCGCAGCAGGGCGATTGTCGCCAGGGGCCCCAGCCCCCCCAGGGCCAGGGGCAGGGCGACGACAAGACCGATCTGAAGGGGCGTGGCGCCCAGGTGGACGGCGATGGCAATGAAATAGCTCTCGGCCAGACCGACCATCAGGGCCCAGGCGCTCCCCTCGGCAACGGACAACCGCAGGGCGCGGCGCTGCGAAGAAGCTTCCAGTGCGGACATGGACCTCCAATCGAGGGGTGCTGGCGGGGCCCGGGCCGAATGTTGGCGGGCAGGCCGAACGGAAATCAACAAGGCGGGATACTAACACCTATCCAGTCGGGACATGGCGTTTCTCCCAAATTCGGTCCCATGGTAAACAATCTCAATAGTAGCAGGAAGACGTCCCCATGATGCCACCTCTGGTGCCCATGTCATCACAAAAACCTGGAAATTGATCAGATACCGGTAGAGCCGGCAAACGGATTTCGCTAAGCTCCCCGAAACCGTCACCCCGGAGGATCCATGAAAACGTTTCGCATCATTTTTTCGGGCCTGGTCCTATTGACTCTTGGCGCGGGATGTGGCCCGGCCGATCCTGAAGACCCCTGGCAAATCATCCGACTGGACACCGATGCCGAGTTCCGGGACATCTTTTTCCTGGATGCGGACAACGGCTGGATGGTCGGTGCGGTAGATCTCTCGGTTCCGGGCGGCATCCTGGCCCGAACCACCGACGGCGGGTTGACCTGGAAGTACAGGACCGGTGTGGCCGGCAAGCGGAGCCGCACCCATTCCGTGGACCTGAACGCGGTTCATTTCACCGATCTTGACCATGGGATCATCGCCGCGGAGGCCGGGACCATCCTGCGCACCGAAGACGGCGGGGAAACCTGGAAGAAGGTCCCGCCCACCGGGCCGGTCTACGCGCAGAACAAGGACATCAGTTTTGTGGACTCAATGAACGGCTGGATCATCGGGCGTCAAGGCGTGCTCCGTACCGAGGACGGCGGCGCGTCCTGGGAAATCGTCAATGAAGACCGGGACCTGACCGGAAACGCCATCCAGTTTTTGGATCTAGACCATGGCTGGGTCGTCGGCAAGTTTGGCGACGTCCGCCGCACCGAGGACCGCGGTGAGACCTGGAAAACGGTTTCCGCCGCGGGTAATCTCGAGGGTAAATCGGGTGACGACAAACCCAATTTCCAGGGCCTTCACTTCATCGATGAAAACCATGGCTGGCTTGTCGGCTACCGGCGCGAAATGCCCGCCCTCGACCAGTTCGACTACGGGCTGATCTATCACACCGGCAATGGCGGCAAAACCTGGACCAAACAGCTGGACCAGATTGATATCCTGCTGCGGGACATCAGGTTCATCGACAAGAAAACAGGTTGGGCCGTGGGTTACAATGTCAAGGACGGCACGTCCAGCGTCCTGGCCACGACCAACGGCGGAAGTCGGTGGGAAATCCAGAAATCGGTACCTGGCGAAAAGCTCTTGGCCCTGTTTGCCCTGGATGAAACCGTCTGGGCCGTCGGCGACCGGGTGCGCAATGAAGGCCAGAAACTACTGCGCCTTGTCCCCGCCCCCTCCGGTAGTGTCGATGAAGGCCATTGAGCCGGCCATTTCGGTGAAAGCCGGCTCCATCAACTCAAACTGGCCCTGCTGGGTGTAGAGACCAAGCAATTCCCGCTCGTTGATCACGAACAGGAAACGCTTTCGGTATTGATGACTGACCACATCCCAGGTCTCGATCATCCGGGCGTCGCGGCCGCTTACCTGAAGGGTATCCCGAAAAGCGATTTCCCGGCGTTCATCTTCTCCAAGCATTTCCAGGGCGCGCTCCACGACTCCGTCGATGTTACCGCCCATTCTGCCCATGTCCTGGAGCGAAATGCGTTCGAAATCCCTGCGCCACTGGTGCTGCTCGCCATAATCGAAGTGTTCCCAGTCGGGGGGATGGATGACCGCGACGCGCTGGGTGCCGACCTGGATCGATACCGGTTCCGGTTTCTCGCAGGCGGCAAACAGCAAAAGCAGGCACAGGTAAGGGAAAGCGGCTCGGCGCATCAGGGTGATTCTCCTGCTGGGAATATAATCGTTTCCACCACGCGTTCGAACAGGGGCATGTTCGCCGGCAGCCCCAGGAAGGCCGCTTCGAACAGATGGTCGTTCTCCAGGACGTAATACTCCCGGCCGACCAGTGTCTTGTCGGGCATGTTCAAGGTGAAATCCAGGCGATAGGCTTCCCGGCCGGCCACGCTGTCGGGCACCATGGGCGCGATGACAAAGCTGTCCGGATGGATCGGCCACCCCTCGGTTGAAAACCGGGTCTCTTCGACGACGTCATCAAGCGTATAAGGTCCTTCATACCCTCTTTGCTCGTGGCGCCGGCCGACTTTCAGGTATTCCGAGATGTAGATGCGCTCGCCCACGGACCCCCTGTGTGTGAACCAGATTCCGAGAAGACCGCCCTGGTTGTGTTTTTGCCGTTCCCAGGTTGGCGGCGGGGGCTGGAAGGATACAGGAACCTGGCTCCAGTTGAAGGTTTCCGCAGGGAGAAGCGGCTCGTGGCGCGCCTTTCGTTCCGCCGAATCGCATCCCGAAACAAGAACCAGAAACAGGAAAAGGCGGAGCGCCCATTGGGCCGAAGGAAACGTATTGAAAGTCATGGACCTGGAGGCCTTCCGTTGGCACAGAAAAATGCGGCCACGTCCATTCTAGGCCAACCCCGGCAGACAGAACAGGGATAATCGGAACCAGGATATGCCCTGCCCCCGCCTTCAAGGAATTAGTAGGGTGGTGGCGCCAGGTTTGTTTATGTATTTATTCCATCCGGGAGTTATCCGGACCAGGCTTTTTCAAAGGAGGGGCCGGGTTCCCCGCCCTGGTGACAAGCTGCCTGAGGGGCAGGAAGGTGTGGTCTCATGGCGACGGCATTTGTCTTTCCGGTTGATGAATACATTGAGCGGATCCGCCTTTCCCGGTGGCCCCGACCGAACGAGGCCGGTCTGCGCGCCTTGCACCGGGCCCAGTTTTTCACCATCCCCTTCGAAAACCTGGACATCCAACTGGGACGGTCCATTCCCCTGGGCCCCGAGATGCTTATCGACAAGCTGATCCAGCGGCCCCGGGGCGGATATTGCTTCGAACTGAACGGCTTGATGGGCCTGGCGCTCGAGGCCTTCGGGTTCGAATGCCGGCCCCTGCTCGCGCGGGTGCATCTGGAATCCCCTCCGTCCGGGCGAACACACCAGGTCAACCTCGTCAACCTGGACGGCCGGCCGTGGGTGATGGATGTCGGGTTTGGCGGCGGTGGGCCCCGAGCCCCGCTGCGCCTGGAGGATGGAGCGGTCGAAGAGGACGCCGGCTTTAGCTACCGGATCGTTTCCCGTGAACCCTGGGGCTTCATGATGCAGACCCGCGAGGGGGGCACCTGGAAGGACAGTTACAGCTTGGACATGTCCCTGGCCACCCCTGCGGACATCCGGGTGGGGAACCACTTCACCTCCACCTCACCGGACAGCCCTTTCACCCGGGCCCGGATTGTCAGCTTGCCCGTGTCCAGGGGCCGGATCAGCCTGCGCGATTTCACATTGACGGAAATCAGCGATGGCGTTGTTTCCACCAGCGTTGTGGCGCCGGGGATCGCCTACATGCGGACCTTGAAGGACCGCTTCGGTCTCCAGCTCAACGCGGCATACGAGGATCTGAAGGAAATCACCTGTGGTTGAGGGGGCGGTCCGGGAGGGAAAATAGTATCTTTCACTTCACCAACATCATCCTCTTCGTCTCACCAAATGACCCGGCCTCGAGACGGTAGAGGTAGACCCCGCTCGCGGCCAACGCCCCCTCTTCATCACGACCATTCCACACCACCGAGTGATATCCGGCAGCAAGTTCCTCATTCAAAAGCCTGTTTATGAATCGGCCGCGAACATCATAGATGTCCAGCACGACACGCTCTTCCCGCGGCAACCCGAAGGTGATCGTCGTTATGGGGTTGAAGGGGTTGGGATAGTTGTCCTTCAAATCCAGGACGGTCGGGATGTTCTCGCGGTTCGAATCCCCAATATCGGCCACGGGACTGAGGACCAGGTCTCCTCGAATTTCCGCCCCGGGGTACAGTTCCGTGTGGATGAGAATGTTCACCCGACCGGCCCTCAGTTCCGCCACTTCAAACGGCCCCACCGGCCAGACCCCGACCTTGGGTGAGCCGAAGGCCAGGTTATGAAACACCGGTCCGATAACCCCAGGAGGAGCATTGTGGATATGGGCCACGGTCTCGGCGCCCACCAATCCACCATACTCGATGACGTAAGCCACCTCGGTTTCGGCCTCGTCGAGGACAAAGGTGGCCGTTCCGGATGCGGGTGATGCCGTTCCGGCCGTGGCGCCGTCGAGGACCGCGGAAAAGAAGGTGTCGGCATTTCCGGCCGCCGGAAAAGTCAAAACAAGGCCCACAGCAAGGACCCCGAGCCGCCGTTCGAGTCCGGAGATTTTCATGGCTGCTGCTCCTTGGTGAACCTGGCCAGACCGGAGGGCATTTGGCAATCCAACCCGCGTCCGGGGTGTGTCCTGATAATCCCCGACAGTATAAGGAGGAATTTGCCATATATCCAGGCGAGGTAGCGGTCCCACCAGAAGGATCCCATTGCTTGCAGTAGCAATCATCACTACCATTTGGTATCTCACATGACCCGAGGGGGGGCCATGAAACGCCTTTGGCTGTTTCTGGTGCCCGCCTGCAGCGAGGACGCGACCGGATTGAGGTCCAACACCCTCACCGGAATCTTCGCCGCGGGATTCGCCGGAACAATCCTGACCTCTCCATGACGAGGGTGCCTCAAACAGCGACCTTTATTTGTCTTCGGAACAAGGGCGACCAGGTAGAGTGGCCCTGATCCTGTTGGTTCGTTTCCTGGCAACATAAGGAACGCCACCCCATGATCACTGCTCGTATTTTCATTCCGGTTATCCTGGCGACCTTGACGGGTCTGCCTCTCTCCGGCTTCGGAAGTGAAGACCCCGATACCTCCGAACCCACTCCCGGAATCAGCCTCACCACGGCCTGCTTGAACGGCCAGACCGTGGCGACACTCCGGAACACCGGCGAGGCCATGCATGAAACCGGCCTGTTCGAAGTGGTTTTCGCCGACGGGACACGGGACACCCTGCTCATCAAGGCGGAGGCAGGAGCTTCGGTTTCCTGCCAGGTGAGCAATGTCCACGGCGGATATACGGTCACGAACCAAAAGTTGGGGCTCACCGCGACCGCCGACGACTGCCTTCTGGACACCTTCGGCGATCTCCTGGCTCGATTCGACCTTGGAAGCCTGATCCCATCGCCTCTGGGCAGCCAGGATATGGCGGTGTGCACCTATACGATCTTTATCAAAAATTTCAAATACGATGCCCCGACCTTCGAATTTGTCCGAACCGGGGGGAACCTTGTTTTGAAGTACGTATTCCGCAAAGTCCGGGGAGACGTCGAGGCGACCGGCAGCAGTTGGGCATGTGCGGACATCGACGGGAGCTTCAGGGTGGCCGCCATCGTTTCGGAAACGGCCATCATCATCAACGAAGGCGGGACGCCCGAAGTGTCGCTTGGCACCACCAAGACGTCGGTCCAGGGCCTCGAGGTGAACATTGCCGGGGGTCTCGGATTTGTTGCTGATTGGATCCTCGAATTTTTCCAGGACACCCTGACCACGAAAATTAGCCGCGCCATCGAAGGCGAGCTCAACGCACTGGCGGGATCGGACCTCAGCAGCCTGGTGATCGTCCGATCCGGCTGCGGTGAGGCTGAGTAGTCCCCCGGCCAGTAAACGTTGGCTTCACCTGCACAAATGACGGACACGGTTGTCACTTGAGGCCATGTCCGGACAACCAAGCGGCGATTGTCTGATAGAGCTCCGGTGACTTCCGCGGCCATACCCAATAACTCTCAGGCCAATTCCATTCGCCACCCTTCAGCGTGCCGTACGTCTCCATGCTATGGCCGACCTGGGGAATGACGTGGATGGCAAAATCTCCGTTCCCCGCTGCCGTCAGATACGCCCTCATCCGGTCAACATTCTCCTGGGGCGGTACAAGCGTGTCCAACTCGCCAAAAAGGGCCAAGGTCGGGATTTTCGTCTGCTTGAGCACGGGCGCCGGATCATACCGGATGAGCTGCCAACCCTTCAGGTCGGCCGCCGCCCCGATCGGGTCAACGTACTCCGCCCACGCACTGGCCTCTACACCGTCGCGCCTGGCAAACAACTCCGCCTGGCCCTGGCCGGTATAGGCGGCTTCGAAAACCTGATTTGTGTAGGCCACCGCCTCCTGTATGTCCTCCGCGCTGAATCCATCGTTGCGGAGTGAATATTCGACCCGATCCAACTCCTGCTCTCTGACCGTGACGGCCGGCCCCGCCAGGAGAATCTGGTAGGCAATGTCGTCTGTACGGGCCGCCGCCAGAGGAGCAATCCACCCGCCCTGGCTGATACCGAAAAGCCCGATCCGCTCCGGGTCGATGTCACTCCGCGCCTGCAGCAAATCAACCGCCGCAGCGACATCACCGGCCAGATCAGCAAAGGTCGCGGTCTCGAAATCTCCGGACGACCCGCCGACACCCCGCTTGTCATAGATGAGGGCCGCCACACCGCGGCGCGCGAAGAAATCACCCCAATAGGAATAGAAACCGTCTTCACGCCCCTGGCTCCCCGACCCCTGAACGACGACAACCACCGGATAGGGCCCGGCTGAGGCGGGAAAGACCAGAGTGCCGGCCAGAGAGACGGACCCGTTGGCGAACCGGACCTCTTCCTTCACCAATGGCGTTCCCGATGGTTTCGGCCGCCTCTTGACATGCAGCGTAACGGGGGGATTCCACTTGGCGTTCACTCCGGTCATCTCGCCGATTTCGGGCGAGACAACCATCCGGAACACGCCGTAGGTCACGTGGAAGGTGATGTCCGGGAACGCGCCGCCGATCTCCCTGATCGGTTCGCCGAAGATCGACAGATCGGGGATATCATAGGTGCCCTCCAGTTTGCCGTCCCGAACGGCGAGATCCATCATCATCGACTGTATCGAGCCCATGCGACCGTAGGCACCCTCCCAGTGTCCGACCATTGCGTCGACTTGCGCGCGGCCCGAATGGGGAATAATCAAGCACGAGGCCAGTATGACCAGGCCGGCGAAGAATATTGATTCGTTGAACAACGCACGAGGCTTCATAGGCACTCTCCGATTTGTGGTGACGAACTCTACGTCGGCTGAGGGCTATGGGTTTCCGGGGATAGGTATTTCAACCGCATAGTCCCGCCTCCCGACGTGCTAGACCGCACCTGATTCGGGGAGATTGTACAACCGTGATCGTCCCGTTTCAATTCGGAGGCCGGCAAAATGGCCGCCAGCACCCTCGTGAGGGTCGGTCAATCAGTGGTGTCCGGTGGGTTCAGTCCCAGCTGTCTTTGCCGCCGGTCTGGTCTATCTCCAGCCAGGCCGTCTGGGCGGCCGGCGGATCGAGGATGAAGGCGATGATCCGCATGGGCTCGCCGCAGCGGGGGCACGCCAGCCGGTCCAGCAGTTCCAGCGGGGTGAGGACCAGCTCGGTGCGGCCATCCATGGTCGGCTTGCGCAGGCTGTAGAGATGTCCGAAACCACCGTCAGTTGGTAAACCCCCGAGCCGTCAGCCACGACTCGAGGAGGTCGAAGTACTCATGTGATTGCGTGAGCGGCGTAACGGGACGAAACGGCGCAGCCGGATCCATCACGAGCATTCCGTGCCCTGTCTCATCGATTATCTCAACCGTATAGTCGGGATGCTCTCGCTGCTGCAGCGCGCGGGTTATCAGCGACGCGCTCTCTATCACGGGAACTGTATAATCGAGACGACCGTACACCACGAGCACCGGGCAATCCAACCGGCGGTATGGAGTGAGCGCGTCGTGATCAGGGTCGATGTGGAAGAACCAGGCCGGGTCCCCCATCGGCTGGAGGGCGTACATCGAATCCGGTGATACATTGCGGGACGACAACCCTTCGAAATCCTCGAGCCCCGGTTTCCCCTGCACCACTTCGAGTGTGGCGTCGAGGTCCGCGGCGGACGCCCTGCCTTGCCCGTAGTCGTACATGGCGTTGAGCGCGCTCGTGGCATATTCGATGTCAGCCGCGGGAACGTCCTGCATGGCAAGAATTCGGGATGTCATATACACATCCTGGCGGCGGGGCGTTGTACCCGGACCCGAGTGGTTGATCACGAACGCAATATGATCCGAACGTGCCGCCGCCAGCGGCCCAATCCATCCGCCTTGACTGATCCCCCATAAGCCCACGCGATCGGGGTCGATGTCGGAGCGCTCCCGCAGGAACGCGACGCCGGCCAGAACATCCCCGGCCAGGTCATTGAAGCTGGCCGTTTTCCAGTCGCCGCTCGATCCGCCACACCCGCGCTTGTCGAAGCTCAACACCGCCATACCCTGGTGGCTGAAGAAGCGGGACATCGACTCGACCTGCTCGCGCGTTCCCGGACCGGAGCCATGGATGAGCACGACGGCCGGAAACGGTCCGGTGCCGATTGGAACTTTCAATGTTCCTGTGAGGCACGTGCCATTGGCCTTGAATGAGACGGCGTGGTCGATGTACGTGTAAATCCGCTCTGCCGGGACCGCTGGGGCGTCTCCGACCACGAGCAGCATCCGGGTGACCGTGCCCTTCTCGTCGCGGACGAACGTGACCCGGGTCGGCGTCGCATTCGTCGGGACGATGAACTCGTCGGTGCCATCGCCCTGGAGGGGCCCCACGCGTCCCGTCAACCAGTCGATCAGGATCAATTGTGCAGCCTCGGTCACCGCACCTTCGTAGACCACCGACAGGACCCCACCAGAGGCGAGGCCGTACTCGCCGCTGTAGTCGGGCGGGGCAGCCCGCGGGACTCCCCCGACCGTCAAAAGCAGTGTGGAAACCAGCAAAAGCAATGGCATATGCATGTGGCGAAATATCCTATCTGACCTGCCCCCATACTTGTGTCCACACCCTGAATCAGGATGCCGTATCTAGAAAATACGGAGCAAGCGCCTCGGGTGGGGGCGGTCGGTTGTCCAGTGAGCTATGCGGCCGGACATGCACATCTCTGTGCCTTCAAGAGTGTTCACCCTCGAATCTCCATTCAGGAGTATGATCATTATTTAGATTAATCTAATTTTTATTTGGCAACCAGAATTCTCAGCGTGACATAGAGCCGGTTCCGGTCGATTGAGGCTCGGATGGTTTATCTGGTAGGGAAAGGATCATGAACCGGCCAGCGCATGGTTGGGGCTACCGCGCCAACCCCGCCGTCCAGTTCAGGATCAGCCTCGCCCCTATCTTGCTCTGGTTGGTGGGCGGAAACTCGTTGGTCAAAATGCGCTGTCCGTCCTCGCTGGGAGCGTAAAAGCCGTTCGAGGCCGCGACGTTGATCCCGAACAGGACCTTCGGCTCGCCGAAGGAAAACCCGGCTTCGGTGGAGATGGGGACGGTCATGACCGAGCTGCCCCTAAGGTAGAAGAGTTCCTGTCCGTCGCGCCTCCAGATCGGCCGTTGGGCGGGGCCGGTTCCCCTGTCGCTGGAAACCATCCAGCGTCCACCCGCCTCGGGGAAGGACTGGACGTAGGTTTCGACCTTGCCGGATTCCTGCGACGTGAAGGCGAGCCACCTGCCGTCGGGCGACAGGTTGGCGTTCTCGAACCAGTCCCCGGTCAACAGGACGTCCGCTTCTCCGGTCTCCATGTCGAGGGTCCAGATGTCCGAACCCCCATTGCTCGGGTTGATGAGGTTGAAGAAGATCAGGCGCCCGTCGTCGGACCAGTCCGACAGCTCGACCTGGTTGTCGGCCGTATGCAACAGGGTGGCTTCGCCCTGGCCGGATGACGGCCGGACATAGATCTGACCCTGGGTGGCCTGGGTGGACACGAAGGCCAGTCGGCTGTCGTCCGGCGACCACAGGGGTGTCCGTTCATCCGCGGGGTCGAAGGTGAAACGCCCGCGCATGCCCTTTTCCAGGTTCAGGATCCAGATGTCACCCACGGTCGGGCCGATGGCGACCGCGAGGCGCTTGTTGTCCATGGAAAGATCCAGTTCCCAGTTGCTCCCCGGTTCGCCGATGGTTTCCAGGATCTTCCCCGAGCGGTCCCGCCAGCTGATCTGGGTGCTCGTGGCGTCCGCACCCCGCATGTGGACGATCACGCCCGCCAGGGAGACCCCGAACTGGGCGCCGCCCCAGGATATTTCGCCGCCGGGAATGTCCGAGGATACGGGAAAGGAATCGCCGGTGAATTCCAGTTTCGAAGTATCGAAGGGTCGGGCCATGAGGGTCGATCCTGCGCGAAAGAGAATGTGCCCCTGGGAATAGGTGCCGCGGGATTCCGATTTCATGAGCATCCGGGGTTCACTCTTGTCGAGGGACCCGAGGTAGATGCCGCTGTATTCGCTCGTATTCGGATTCGTGGTGCTGACGATGTAGAACATGAAGTGCCGGCCATCGGGCAGGAAGGTCGGCCAGCGGTGGGCGATATCGAACCGGTCCGGGTTCAATGTCGTCAGGGGCTCGGGCGCACCGCCGCCGGCCCCCACGGTCATCAGGCCCTCGCTCCAGTCCCTCTGGAAGATGATCACCCCGCTGTCGTTCCAGGTGCCGCCCCGGCCATTGGCCACGTCACACAAGGGGATGATGGGGCCACCCCTCGCTTCGACCTTGTTGAGCTTGCCATTCGCAAAAAAACCGACCCATTGGCCGTCGGGGGACCAGAACGGGTAGGCGTTTCCAGTGGACTCGGCCAGTTTGGTGGCCTCGGGTCGGTCGAGGTGGCGAATCCAGAGGCTGTTGGTGCCGGGCGTTCCGTTCTCGATATCGGGCCGCGCGGTGGCCTCGAAGACCACCCGACTGCCTTCGGGGCTGACGGCGAAGGGCGACGCGGGGGTGAAGTCATAGCCGTCCGGGGGAAGCAGGGTCGATTGGACCATGGACGGGGCTGGTGCGGAGTCATTGCGGGAGGCCATGAAGGCGGCAAGGGCGACCAGCGCGACGACGGCTGCGATCCAGGTCAGTCGTTCCAGGCCGAAGCGGCCCCTTGGGGCGGCCGTTGGAGCGGCCGCTTCATCGGTACGGCCGGCCTCGAGGTCTTCCAACATGATGCGCGCCTCGCCGATGGCCTGCAGGCGCCGGGTCGGGTCACGGTCAAGGCAGCGTTGAAGCAACCGCCGCAGCGTGGGAGAGGTGTCTTTCGGGAGTTCTTCCCAGGGCACCTCGGCGCGCAGCACGCCGGCCAGGGTGTCGGACACGGTCTCGCCTTCGAATACGGGACGGCCGCTCAGCATCCCGAACAGCACGATCCCGAAGGCCCAGATGTCCGCGCGATGGTCCACGGCTTTGCCGCGGGCCTGTTCGGGGGACATGTAGGCGGCGGTGCCCAGAATGACGCCTGGCATGGTCATGGCGGTGATGGTCGGAGAGTGCTCGGGGGTGGATTCGGACATGTCGTCGGCAACCCCCGCGCGCGCGAGGCCGAAATCAAGGATCTTGAGCTTACCCTCGGACGAGATCTTGATGTTGGCCGGCTTCAGGTCGCGATGGATGATCCCGACGGCGTGTGCGGCCGTGAGACCCCTGGCCAGTTGGAGAGCCAGGTCAACGACCTCCTTCTGGGGCAGGGCGCCGCGTTTCAACAGGACGCTCATTTCCTCACCGTCGACGAGCTCCATGACGAGGAAACGGGTGGACCCTGCGGTTTCGAAGCCGTAGATGCTGGCGACGTTTTCATGTTGCAGGGTGGCCAGGGTGCGGGCTTCGCGATCGAAGCGGGCCAGCCGTTCCGGGTCCTTCGACATCTCTGTCGGCAGGACCTTGATGGCGACATCGCGCCCCAGTTTGGTATCGCGGGCTTGAAAGACTTCGCCCATGCCGCCTTTGCCGAGGGGGGCGGTAACTTCGTAGTGCGCCAGCTTGTCACCGGGTTGCATAGGGCTCCAGAGTGGGTTGGGGTGGCCGTCAGGATAGAAGCAAACCGGTTAGTTGTCCACTGGGGTGGGGCTGGGAGCAAGCGCCGAATGATCCAAAGTCTGATCCAACTTTTGAATCTGTTCCAAGGGACCAGGCCGGTAAGCAGTCCGGCCCCCAGGATTCGGTCATTTTACCAAAGTCATCCGCTTCGTCTCGCTATATGACCCGGATTCCAGGCGGTAGCAGAAGACTCCCGCGGCAACGGTCCTTCCCGATTCATCCTGCCCGTTCCATGAACATTCATGATGGCCCGCCTCCAGGAAGTCCGACTGGTACAGGGTGCGGACCAGGCGGCCGGCAAGATCGTAGACGCGCAGGCTGACGACTTCCGGCCGGGGCAAGTAGAAGCCGATGAAGGTTACCGGGTTGAAGGGGTTGGGGACGTTTCCGTACAGAACGATACGGGAATCCGGCAGGAGATTCGCATCGTCGTCAACGCCCGTGATCATGTCCACCGCATGGGTTTGGGCGGTGATCGTGTCGTTGAAGGCGTTGTTGTCGCCGGCCAGCTCAACGGTCATGGAAATATCGTAATCGACTCCGGTTTCCGAACCCACCGTCCAGGGCGCGAAGGTCACCGGCCGGGTTGTCCCGCCGGCCTGGTTCACGATCGCCTTGGTATCACGGAATACCTCGGTCCCGCCCACCGCGATCGAGCAGGTGACCTCGAAATCCTGGGCAGCGGACCTGAAGTTTCCCACCTCGCCCTCCAGCGAAAGGATCGAGTTCACCTCCACCTGCTCAGGGCTGTCGAGGCCCGCCACGCCCACATCGGATCCGGGACTGCCGAGGGCATAGAAGACTCCTCCCATGGTGCCGAAATACAACACCCCGTCGGCGCCGATCGAGGGTGAAGATTCGATCTGGTCCCCGGCCGGGAAACTCCAGCGCAGGGTTCCGTCCGGGTTGATGGCATACAGCGTGGAATCCCGCGACCCCACGTAGATGGTCCCCGAGCCGTCCACGACCGGTGATCCGTCGATCCAACCGCCGGTCGGGAACTGCCACGCCACGGTGCCGGAATCGCCCTCGTCCCGGATGGCATAGAGGTTGTGATCGAAGGAGCCCACGTAGATGGTCCCGTCGCTGCCCAGCGCCGGAGAGGACTCGACGCCGTCACCGAAAGTAAGGGACCATTTCAGGTCACCTAGGGGCGTAAAGGCGAAGAAGTTGTCCGGGACGGGAGTCATTTCCTCGATGATTCCCCCGTAGGGGTCCGCGCCCACATAGACCGTCCCGTCGGGCGCCAGGGCCGGAGAGGAATCGATGTAGTGGCCGTCCGGAAATTCGCCGGCGGAATAACTCCACCTCTTCCCTCCCAGGTCCTGAAGGTCCTCCAGGCAGTACAGGCTGTGGTCCTTGGACCCGAAGTAGATTCCTCCCTGGGGCCCGATGGCCGCGGAGGAAAAAACACACGATCCGGTGAGGTAGCCCCATTTGTAGGTGCCGTCGGGATTGACCGCATGAAGATTGAAATTGAGGCTGCCGGTGTAGATGGTGCCGTCAGCGCCAACCACGGGAGAACCGTAGATGATGAAGCCCAGGTTGGTTTTCCACTTCAGCTTGCCGTAGGTGACCGAGTCTTCCACCGCGTACAGAAAGTTGTCGATGCTGCCGATGTAAAGGGTACCGTCAGGACCGATGGTCGGGGAAGAAAACAGCCCATCGCCGGTGGGAAAGCTCCACTTCAGGCTGCCATCGGAGTTGAAGGCGTACAGGTTCGAATCGGTGACCCCGAAAAACGACCATCCCGCCCCAACATATACCGTTCCGTCTTCGGCGATCGCGGCCGACGAGACGATGCCGTCATCGGCCTGGAAACTCCACTGGATGGTTGGCTCGGCGGGCCCGGTATACGGGGAACGTCCACTGTGCTGCGGGTCGTGGCGGAACATGGGCCAGGGATGATCGGCCGCCGCGGTCAGGGCCAGGGAGGCAAGAAGGATCTGGAGGACCGCGATCGCCAGGAGGGGACGCTTGCTCTTCACAGGATCATCCTTCCGTAGTCACGACCTTTTCACAGGAAGAATTCCCCGGAGCTGGCCGCGGGCCCACCTATTTGTATGTGGATTTTCGTGGAGTGTGACAGAGTCTTTTTGGGAGTGCATCCTGAACATGTTGAAAAGTGAGGAATTTTTGATTTTGATTTTTTTTGTCGTCAAAAACCCTCCACCAGATCGATGACCGCTACTATTCAAATATGTGGACTTCCCCCGGTTTCGTAGACACCCAATTGCCAAAATTCTGTGTTAAGCAAAACACCCCAAAAAGCAGAGAAATCGAGACTCAGAGAGCGATTTCGAAGTCGTTTGGCGGGATCAATGTAGGCAAAAATTTAGGGTATTGGCTTGACGGAAGATTGCTGTTCCCTAACCGTTTGAAATCAAAAGTTTAAACAGAAAAGCGGCAAATTATCAGCCCAACCCATCCTCTCAGAAAGTTTGCTTTTCAAATATCCGCCTCCGCACCCGCAACTCAAACCAGCCCTACCTGACCAAGGTAATCCTGCCAACAACCTCTTCCCCACCCCACTCCCCAACCGCCAGATAAACGCCCGAGGCCGCCGCCCGCCCGGAACCGTCTCGGCCATCCCAGAACGCTCGATGCGCCCCTGCCGGCCGATACCCGTCGGCCAAAACCCGAACCACGCGCCCCCGTACATCCACGATCCTGATCCTCACCGCCGAAGCCCGCGGAAGTTCATATCCGATATGCGTCCCGGGGTTCGCCGGATTCGGTGTCACCGTCAGCCGCGGTCGGGCCACCGGCCCCACCACCACGTCATCCCGCACCGCCGAAACCCCGCCCCCCAGATCCACTTCGCGATCCGGCCAATCAGTCATGCTGACCGTGGAAAAAACCTGGATTTCGCTCAGCCCCACACCATGGCCGGCCAGCGGCAACACTTCCAGGCGAACGTGCTCCGCCATCACCGGCTGAGGAAAAACCAGCCAGAAGCCGTGGGCCAGGCGGTCGCCCGCCGGCAGGTCGGGAAAATTCTCCGCGCGGCCGTAGCCCCAGTCGAGGTGGTCCCCCGGAGGACTCCACACGTCATCATGCTGGATGACACCCAGGCTCGTCTCCCCGCCGAACGCATCCACCGCGAAGGCCGCGATGGTCCCCGCATGCCCGAACTCCGCATCGGGCTGGTGCGAGGTTACCCGCAGCGCCTCGATGGGCTGCTCGGTACCCAGATCTACCGTCACGGTCAAGGGGGCATCCCCCTCCCAATAAGCCACCTGGCCCTGGACCAGGCTGGAGGTTCTGTAGTCGGTGGGCGGAATGATCACGCCGTTGGTCAGCTCGACCCCGCCCGTGTCCGGATTGAGCGAGGCCGCTGGCCGCGACACCGTGTAGGGTGCTCCCAGGGCCAGGTCGTCCAGCCACTCCGCCTCGATCTTCACCTTGTCAATTCCCGCCCCCGGCCCCACATCGACCCCGTCGTCGTATCCCTCGGGCGAGCCCGGCCCCGCCAAACGCACCCTCACCCAGTTCATGGAGGGATCCCGGAAGCCCGCGACGTTCAGATCCCAGGTCTCCTCAGCCGAACGCACGACCCGGGAGTGCTGGCGGGTTACGTCGCCGACGGTGCGGTGCTCGGTCCAGGAATAGGTCACTTCGACCGGTTCAAACACGGGCTCATGCGGAAGGTATTGCACCGTCAGCAGGGCGTCCTGGATGCCGGTAGCCCCCCCTGACGGGGCCACCGAGCTTTCCAACTCGTACCTTAGCCACACCGACCGCTGGCCCGGTGGTGGGGGAGAAGTCGTCGCAAACAAGCGGGCGTCCCAGGTGGGGGCGGCCGCCGCGTCGAAGATGGCCCCTGTGGTGAAGTTCACGCCGTCCCACGAGTAGCTCAAAGCGACATAGTCGCCCGGCCCTTCCGTCCGTGTCATGAAGGCGCCGCCGATGGCGGCTCCCAGGAGGTCGGTGGGCGTGTCGAAGCGCCACGTCGCGTACCCGGCCACCCCCGGAGAGCTGGGCACCAGGATGGGGCTCGAGTAGCCGACCGGATCATCACGTGAGGTGAGCCGGGCGTGGCTGTCCGCGGACACCGCCCAGTTGTACTGGGACCCGAGGTGCAGGGAAGGTCGCAGGGTCAGGGTCTCCGTGGGGGGACCGCTTGCGAATCGCACACGGTTGGCGCCGCGCTGCAGCCGGGGCAGGGTGAGGGCGTTGACCTGGGTGACCGCCTCGACGCGGAAATCGTCCAGGCCGCAATCCAGGCGCGTCGTGTCGGGCTCCAGACGAACCCGCACCAGCAATTCCGGGGCTCCGCCCACCATGGTCGAGGGCAGGTCGTGCCAGCCGGCGAAAGAACCGGTCGGCAAAGCTGAAACCGGCGACCACGTGCAGCCCGCGTCGCGCGAGTACTCAAGGGTGACCTGGTCGCCGGCGCCCCGCTGTCCCGCCACGTAGACCCTTGCCGAAGTGATGACGTTGGCCGAGTCCACCTTCAGGACCGCGTCGGCCCGGGTGGCCCCGGCAGCCGGCCGAAGCGTCGGACCCGATCCGCCATCCTGGTCGCGATGCACCACCCCCACCAATTCGTGCCATCCATCGGCCGGATCGGCCGATCCGAAACCCGGCTTGATCTCCCATAATCCGTTGCCGCGGATCCCGTTGGTGACGTACCCGTCGTTGGGGTCCTTGCCGTTGCCGTTGAGCCGCGCGTACTCCGCCCCCGAGCCGAGCGGGGCCCAGAACCGGGTGTAGGTGTGGCCGGGGTGCGCGTGGAGACGGTTGCGCCAGCCGTTCCGGATGTGGGTGAAGGCCGTCTGAACGTCGAATCCGTGGGTATAGGAGTCCGAACCGTTCCGCAGGGTCCGCGCGTAGGGGATGGGATTGTCCGCGGCCTTCCGATAGCCGCTTGGGTAACCCAGATCGGCAAATTGTCCCGGCGCCGGCGGGTTGGTCATGGCCTCGGGCGTCGCGTGGTAGACGTAGAGGTGGCCTGCCTCGGCCCCAAGGTCCCCCCAGAAGCTCGACAGGGCGCAGCTCTGGGCCTCGGCGATGTCCGCGCAAGCGGCGATCTGTCCGTCGTGCTTCCGCGCGAAAACCACCATCGAAGTGTCGAACATATGCCAGGTCGCCCCGGCGTCCCAGGACAGCTCGCAGACCGTGTGGTCGCTCAGCTCGATGTACCGATGCCGCCAGTCCCCACCCATTTCTTCGGCAAAGGCCGTGAGAAAGGAAGCCACGTAACCGCAGTTGGTGTTGGGGTAGCTGCCGAAGAACTGGATCGCGTCCCACAACGGGACACCGTCTTCCCGCGTGGGCGTGATCTGCTGGCGGCTCCGCACCATCCAGCGCCACAAGGCCACCGCCTGGTCCTCGGGATCGTCCCAGGCGCCGGTGGCCGTGGTGACGAAGTCCTCCACGGAAACGAAGTCGGGCGTGCTGTCGGTATAGAGGTGGATATCGTGAACAGACCCCGCCTGGGCCGCCGAAACGAACAGCAGGGTCAGCAGCAGAAGTCGAAAAACTGATCGCAAAATGGGAACCCTCCGACTGCCAAACTAGACCGCCGAAGGGAGGAGTGTCAATTACCGGCTCCCTTTCCCGTAATTGGGAGCCTCTTTCGTGATCTGGATATCATGGGGGTGGCTTTCCGCCATGCCGGCCCCCGTGGCCCGCACCAGTTCGGCCCTCTCCTGGAAATCCCCGATGGTCCGGCACCCGCAGTAACCCATGCCGCTGCGCAATCCCCCGACCATCTGGTAAAGCACATCCTGGGCCCGCCCCTTGTAGGGCACCCGGCCCTCGATCCCTTCGGGCACCAATTTTTCGGTCTCGGCGATCTCCCCCTGGAAATAGCGGTCCTTGCTGCCTTGCTGCATGGCCCCCAGCGAACCCATGCCCCGGTAGGTCTTGTAGACCCTTCCTTCGAACAGGACCTTTTCGCCGGGCGACTCGTCGGTGCCGGCGAGCAGCGAACCGGCCATGACCACGTCCGCCCCCACGGCGATGGCCTTGGCCACGTCCCCGCTGTAGCGGATGCCTCCGTCGGCCACCAGGGGGATGCCGGCCGGTCGGGCCACCGCCGCCACATCCATGATGGCGGTGATCTGGGGAACGCCGACTCCGGCCACAACCCGGGTCGTGCAGATGGAACCCGGCCCGATGCCGACCTTCACCGCGTCGGCCCCCGCCTCGATCAAGGCGGCGGCCGCGGGCCCGGTGGCGATGTTGCCCGCCAGGATCTGGGCCTGGGGATAGTTCGATTTTATGGTCCGCACCATCTCGATGACGTTGCGGCTGTGCCCGTGGGCCGTGTCGACCACCAGCAGGTCGACCCCCGCCTCGACCAGCAGTTCGGCGCGATGCGCGGTGTCGGGGCCCACGCCCACCGCGGCGGCCACCCGCAGGCGGCCCTTGGCGTCCTTGCAGGCGGCGGGGTAGTCGAGCTTCTTCTGGATGTCCTTGACGGTGATCAGGCCCCGCAGTTCGCCGTTGCCGTTGACCACCAGCAGTTTTTCGATGCGGTGCTTGTGCAGGATGACCGCCGCGTCCTCGAGGGTGGTCCCTTCGGGAACGGTGACCAGGTTCTCGCTGGTCATCACCTCACGCACCTGCTGCCGCGTGTTTTTCACGAACCGCAGGTCGCGGTTGGTCAGGATGCCGACCAGCTTGGCGCCCTCGGTGATCGGCACGCCGCTGATCTTGTAGTGGTTCATCAGCGCCAGGGCTTCGTCGATGGTCTTGTCCGGGCCCAGGGTGATGGGCTTGGTGATCATGCCCGACTCCGAGCGTTTGACCCGCTCGACCATGGACGCCTGTTCCTTCGGCCCCATGTTCTTGTGCACCACGCCCATTCCGCCGGCGCGAGCCAGGGCGATGGCCATCTCGGCCTCGGTCACCGTGTCCATGGCCGCGCTCAGGAATGGGACCTGCAGGCGAATGGTCTGCGTCAGGCTGGTCGACGTGTCGATGTCCGCGGGAATGACCTCCGAGTAGCCCGGCACCAGCAGGACATCGTCGAAAGTCAGGGCCTCGCGGAACACGCGCTGGTTTTCTTCACTCATTCGCTTATGCCTTCATGATGCCGATGAACGGCAGGTTCCGGTACTTCTCGTTGTAATCCAGTCCGTAGCCGATCACGAACTCCTTGGGAATCTCGAAGCCCACGTAGTGCAGGGGAACGTCGGTGATGCGGGCGGCTTTCTTGTCCAGCAGGCTGGCCACCCGGATGCTGCGGGGGTTGCGCGTGCCCAGCAGTTCGACCAGGTGGGAAATGGTCAACCCGGTGTCGATGATGTCCTCGACCAGGATGACGTCGCGATCGGTGATGTTGCTCTTGAGGTCCTTCTCGATCTTCACCACGCCTGTGCTCTGGATCCCGCCCTCGTAGCTGGACACGGCCATGAAATCGACCTCATGCTCGACCGAGACACAGCGGGTCAGGTCCGCCATGAACGGATAGGCCCCCTTCAGGATGCACACGAAGATGGGCGTGCTGCCCTGGTACGCGCGGCTGATCTCGTTGCCCAGCTGGCGGACGCGCAGGGTGATCTCCTCCGAGGAGATCAGGATCCGGTCGATGAAGGGGTAGCGATGCAGGTATTCCTGGTCGTCGAAGGTCACGGTCAGCCTCCCGAGGTGATGATGACGGGAACCGGTCCGCCCGGCCCCCCAATCGAATCTATTCCGATTTCGCCCGCTCGATTTCCTGTCCCAGCGCCCGCAGCCGATCCCGCTCGCGGATGATGTTCTGGATCTTCACGGCGATCAGGTCGATGGCCACCTTGTTGAACCCCCCCTCGGGGATGATCAGGTGGGCGTAGCGCTTGCTGGGCAGGACGAATTGCAGGTGCATGGGCCGGACGACATTCAGGTACTGGTCCATGACCGATTCCATGGTTCGCCCGCGCTTGACGATGTCCCTTTTCATGCGCCGCAGCACCCGTTCATCGGCGTCGACGTCAACGTAGAGGCGGATGTCCATCAGCGCCCTCAGTTCGGCCGACTCCAGGACCAGGATCCCTTCCACGAACACGATGTCCGCCGGCGCGCAGGTGAAGGTTTCGGTAATCCTGCTGTGTGAGGCGTAATCGTACTTCGGCACTTCGACCGATCGGCCTTCCCGGAGCTCCTGCAGGTGGGCCACCAGCAGGGGGGTCTCGAAGGCGTTGGGATGGTCGTAGTTGATCTCGGCGCGCTTTTCGAGCGGCAGGTGGGAATTGTCGTGATAGTAGGAATCGTGATGGATGATCTGGATGGTCTTTCCGGGGCAGGCTTCACGCACACGATGGGCCACGGTCGTCTTGCCGGAGCCCGAACCGCCTGCGATCCCGATGATGACAGGCGGGAGTGGTTTGCCATCCAGTTCCTTCATGGCGGAAAAATACCCGCCAAGTGCCTGACTGTCAATTTGGTAGTGGTCAAAGGGCTCCCATTCGGGAATAATCCCCGGAAATCCGCACTGTCCCACCCGCCTGGAGGCCGTCTTGCTGGAAAATATCGTTTCCCTGCTGGGGATTTTCGTCCTGCTGGGCATCGCCTGGCTGTTGAGCAACAACCGGCGTCGTTTTCCCTGGCGCGTGGCGGGCTGGGGCATCGGCCTGCAGCTGATCCTTGCCGTTATCCTGCTGCGGACCCCCTGGGGTGTGGCCGTCTTCTCAGGCGCCCGCATCTTCGTGACCCGGCTGCTGGGATTCACCGACGCGGGAACATCCTTCCTGTGGGGCAACCTCTACCGCACCAGCGAGGACCTGGTGGCCCACGTCAACCCCGAGGCCGGCTACTATCAGGTCACCAATTCGATAACCGGGCAACTGGCCCCCATCGGCACCGTTTTCGTGATCCACATCCTGCCCACCATCATCTTCTTTTCCAGCCTGATGGCCCTCCTGTACCACCTGGGCGTGATGCAGCTGGTGATCCGGGGCATGGCCTGGATCATGCGCAAGACCATGGGCACCAGCGGCAGCGAAAGCTTTTCCTGCGCCGCCAACGTGTTCGTGGGCCAGACCGAGGCGCCCCTGGTGATCCGGCCCTACCTGCCGACGATGACCCAGAGCGAACTGATGGCTGTCATGGTCGGCGGTTTCGCGACCGTCGCCGGCGGCGTGATGGCCGCGTACGTTCGGTTCGGGGTCGATGCCGGACATCTGCTGGCCGCCAGCGTGATGTCCGCCCCCGCGGCCCTGGTGGTGGCCAAGATCATGTACCCCGAGACCGAGGTGTCGCCCACCCGCGGCACCGTGACCCTGAACGTGCCCCGGGAATACGCCAACGTGCTGGACGCCGCGGCCGGTGGCGCGGGCGTGGGGCTCCGGCTGGCGGCCAACATCGGCGCCATGCTGCTGGCCTTCATCGCCCTGGTGGCCATGCTGAACTACGGCCTGGGATTCGTGGGGTTGTCGCTTCAGCAGATTTTCGGCTGGATCTTCTCCCCCATCGCCTGGGTGATGGGCGTTCCCTGGAGCGAAGCGGCCACCTTCGGCAACCTGCTGGGCACCAAGATCGCGGTGAATGAATTCGTGGGCTACATCGAACTGATCGCCGCGCGGGACAGCGGGGCCCTGTCGCCCCGCAGCGTGGTGATCGCCACCTACGCCCTGTGTGGTTTCGCCAACTTTTCCAGCATCGCGATCCAGATCGGCGGCATCGGCACCCTGGTTCCCGGCCGCCGGAGCGACGTGGCCGCCCTCGGCCTGAAGGCCATGTTCGGCGGCGCGCTGGCGTCGTGGCTGACCGCGACCATCGCCGGGGTGCTGATAGGCTGATCCCCCGAGCTCCACGAACAAAATAAAGGCCCCCGAGGGGGCCTTTATTGTATTTCCGGCCGCCCTTACTGAAGTCCCGATTCCACGACGGCGATGTTGCCGGTCGTGTTGTTGGTGATCATGAGCAGGTTGTTGGGATCCCCCAACCAGGCCACATGACCCGGCCCCTCGGCCCCGGCCGGCAGGTTGGTCGTGACGTTGCTGAGCGTCGCCCCCGAAGGCGACAGGATGGTCACGGTAAAGGTGTTGTCGTTGAACCCGGTGCTGGCCACGGCGAGGTTGCCGCCATCGAGGGGCATGAGGTCGATGCCCACCGGCCCGTCCCCCACCGGGACCGTGCCGATCAGGTTCACCGAGGCGGATCCGTCCCAGCCCAGAACGCTCAGGTTGTCGGCACCGTAATTGCTGATCACCCCCAGGTTGCCCGCGACGCGAAGCCGGCGTGGCGAATCTCCGGCCGCGCCCACGAAGGTGGCCGCCGCGAAATAGTCCGCCCTGTCATGGAAATATATCCCCCCGGGGAATCCGTCGGTGATGACCAGGGCCCCGGCCTCCGGCCAGACCGCGGCGGTCACCGGGGAGCCGGTGGCCCCGGGAAACGAGGAGATGGTCCCGGCGGCATTGAACCCGGAATTAACCGCATCCCACTGAAACAGGCGCACGTTTCCGGCCGTGAAATCGGAAAAGACAACGCCCCCGGAGGAGGGATTGCCGCCGAAGGGCTGGCCGTCGGTGACGTTGTGCCCTATCAATGCCCCCTGGCTCCAGCCGAAGTCGTTGATGCTGTCGTCCCACGGGCTGAGCAGGATGCCCTGGACCCCGTACTGGAAATAGGTCAGGCCGGCGGTCACCGTATTGCTGGAGCCGTCACGGCCCAGGAAAGCGCCGTAGGCCAATTGCCCAGGAGTCTCGAAATGGTTGGAAATGGTCGCCAGGGGATTGGCCTGGGACAGGCTTCGAATCCGGGTGCCGTTGCCGCCGGAAGTAAGGACGGTGTCGTTGTATTTGAACCCCATCAGGTTGCGGATCCGGTAAATCCCTTCGCCCGCGGCCTCCCCGCCGTAAAGCCCCACGCCCAGGAAATCCGAACCCGAGCCCACGGGCTCAACCGTCAGGCCGATATTCTCCAGGTAGTGATCGACCCAGGTATACCCCTTGATGACCGGGGCCTCGAAGTCGGTCCCGAAAATTTCCGCGTAGTCGTGGTCCAGTTCGTAGGTCATTCCCATGGTCAGTTGAGCCGAACCTGTGGTCGCCGGCAGATATCCGATGGAATAGTCCCGGCGGTAACCTCCATTGGTGGTTCCACCTTCGGTCTGGAGGGGCAGGGGGTCCCCGTCGCTGAGGGAGGTGGAAAGGTTGAGCAGATCGGTCGCCTTGAATTGAACCGACGCCCTCAGGCTCAAACCGGCGGAGGTTTCCAGGCCCACCCGGTTCTCGAACGATTCGCCCTCCCTGGGCGCCTCGTTCCAATCATTGTAGGTGGCGAGGGAAGCCAGGAACGCATCTCCCCCCTTGCCGACGGGCACCCCGACGGCCCCTTCGGTGGACAAGCCCCTGAGGGTCACGACGCCTGTCGCCGGCGTCTTGTTCTGGTCGATGGTCAGATTCAGCCCTTCCTGGAGGGTTCGTCCTTGCGGGATATCCAGGACGTCGTCCGACACAACAGCCACGGGGATGGCCACCCTTCTGACCCGCGTTTTTGAGGGAACCGGCAGATCCAGGTCAAGGGTCAGCGTGGCCGGGATGGCGAACGGCAGTCCGGCCGGGGTCATGTTGAAGGCCCTGAGAACCTGCATGCCCGCGCCCACGGTAGGAAGGGCCGTGTCCTCGACTTCCTTGATGGAAATGTCCGTGTCGGCGGCCAGGGCTCCGGCCGGAACACTGAGTTCCATGGTTCCGTCACTTGATTTCAGGGTCCCTCCCGAGGCCCCCAGGGTTCCCGAAACCTCAGGAAGGGGGGTGGGCTCGGGGGTGACCGGGTCATCGTCCGAGCAGGCGGCCACCAATAACAAGGCCAGCAGAAAAAATGCCGAAATGGCCGTCAAGTGCCGTTGGCGGGTTCTAATCGAATGTGTCATGATGATCTCCCTCCCCAATCCAAAATGTTGATCGTTAAAGAGGATTTTACTCCTATTTGCCTTTGATCACAATACCGAGCTGCTGAACGGAGCCCGGTTTGGGCTTCCCACCGCCGGGACCATGTTCTAGATTGGACGGTCACCACCGAACCCCAGGCCAGGAGCCGGAAATCATGCCCCGCCTGAAATTGAAGCCCCTGGATTTCTATCCCTTCTCGTGTGAGATAGCCGTGCGCACGACCGACCTGAACTACGGCGGCCATCTGGGCAACGACCGCCTGGTTTCCCTGGTCCACGAAGCCCGGGTCGCCTTCCTGGCGGCCCACGGCCTGAGCGAACTGGATTTCGGCGGCCCAAGCCTGATCCTGGGGGATGCCGCCATCGTCTATCAGGCCGAGGCTTACGCCGGAGATATCCTCAGGTTCGAGGTCGCCGCCGGCGAGCCTTCGGGCAGCGGTTTCCGTATCTTCTACCGGGTGACGAGGCCCTCCGACGGACTTCCGGTCGCCCTGGTGGAAAATGGCATGGCCTGCTTCGACTATCAGGCGCGTCGGGTCGCCCCCTTGCCCGCCGCCGTGCGGGAATCGGCCTTTTTCGGGGATCGAAACCATGAGTGAGCCCAGGTTCGACATCACCAGCCTGCAGAATGACCGGGTCAAGGACCTGGTCCGGCTGCGCACGCGACGGGACCGTGATCGCGCGGAGCTGACCCTCATCGAGGAGCCCCTGGTCATCGAGCGGGCCCTGGATGCCGGTTATCCCCTTCAAACCCTCTTTTTGTGCCCCCCCCGGATCGCCCCCGAGCACAAGGAACTGGTGGACAGGCTCCTGGACGTCGTGGGTCTGGAGTGTGTTCGTGTCAACGAACCGGTCATGGACAAGGTCTCCTACCGGGAACAGGCCGAGGGACTTCTGGTGGTCGCGCCTCAGGTCACCCGAGACCTGGCCAGCCTGGACCTGGGCCAAGCGCCCCTGCTGGTGGTCCTCGAAGGCGTGGAAAAACCCGGCAATCTGGGAGCGGTGCTGCGGGTGGCCGACGGCGCGGGCGCCGACGGGGTCATCGTCTGCGGCGGCGGGACCGACCTTTTCAACCCCAACGTCCTGCGCGCCTCGCGGGGCGCCTTCTTTTCCGTCCCCACGGTGGCCGCGTCCCTGGACACGGTTCTGGAATTCCTGAAATCACACAACATCGCCTCGGTCGCCACCAGCCCGGTGGCCGATCATCGCTGGGATGAAATCGGGCTGACCGGCCCCACGGCCATCGTCCTGGGGACCGAACACGAAGGCCTCAGCGGCGACTGGCTCGCGCAGGCGGACCTGACGGTGGGTATTCCCATGCTGGGCCGGGGCGACTCCTTGAACGTATCAACCTCGGCCGCCGTTCTGCTGTACGAAGCGGTGCGCCAACGCTCTTCCCGGAAAGCGGACCCGACATGACCAACACGTTCTACAACGATTTCGACCGCGAGGAACTCGACCCCCGACCCGAGGACTACCGCAGCGTCTTCCAGAGGGGTCGCGACCGGCTGATCCACAATGCCGCCTTCCGGCGCCTGCAGGCCAAGACCCAGGTTTTCCTTTCCGGGGAATACGACTTCTACCGCACGCGGCTGACGCATTCGATCGAGGTGGCCCAGATCGCGGGATCCATCGCGCGCTACCTGAACAGTGCCAGTCCCCAGCTCAGGGACGATTTCAAGATCGACTATTCCCTGGTGGAGTCCTCGGCCCTGGCCCATGACATCGGCCACCCCCCCTTCGGGCATTCCGGCGAAACCACCCTCCACCGCCTGATGAAACCCTTCGGGGGATTCGAGGGCAACGCCCAGACCCTGCGCCTGATCACCGAAATCATCTTCACCAGCGGGCACAACCGCCGCGGCATGAACCCCACTCGCGCCTTCATGGACGGGGTGCTCAAGTACAAGACCCTGTTCAGCCAGTGGGACGATCCGGTCAACCATTTCCTCTACGATGACCAGGCCGCGTTCCTGGACTTCGTGTTCGGGGGCGCGACCATTCCGGCGGACCTGGCGCCGGGCAAGCCTCTCAATTCCTTTCGCAGCCTGGAATGCCAGATCATGGACTGGGCGGATGACACCGCCTACTCCCTGAACGACCTGGTCGACAGCGCCAACGCCGGATTCGTGACCATGGACCGGGTCAGCCTGTGGGCCGCCGACCACGACCTGTCCCCCGAGGACGCGGCGGTCGTCGAGAAACTGATCCAGACCATGGCCGGCGGCGGCCTGGAGCGGGCCATGAACCGGAAAATCGGTTCTTTTGTCGAAGCCTGCCGTCTGGTCGAGCGGGAAAATTTCATGAGCGACAGGACCAACCGGTACCGGTTCGGGGTGGAGATCGATCCGGTGATCGTCAGGGAACAGAAACTGTACGCCCGGCTGGCCGTGGATCTGGTCTTCAAGTCCCCCCAGGTCTGCCAGCTCGAACACAAGGGCGGGTTCATGCTCGATCGCCTGTTCGGCGCCCTGAAGGCCAACTACCTCGCCGATGACGGGCCGCGGCTGCCCTTCCTGTCGCGCGATTTCGAGCAGGAGATGTCCACGGCGGGGTCCGACCAGGGGGTGCGGGCCAGGATCATCTGCGACTATCTGGCGGGGATGACCGACGGGTTCGCGACCAGGATCTACAAGAGGATGTTTGATCCGGATTTTGGGTCCATCGTGGATCTGGTTTGAGGCTTTCCGGATTGGTGGGTCGGGTGGGCCCGTTTGAAATGTCCTCGTTCCTGCGGATTATTCAAACGGGCCCACCCGACCCACCAATCCGGAAAGGCTCAAGCCAGGAAACGGTGACCGAAAGCAGTAAAGCAGCTATTGGGAATTGAGGTCTGGGGGGATTTCACTCGACTGACCCGTGGACTCGGGTTTTTTCCGCAGATTCAAATCCCGCTTCACCTCCCTGGCGATCCGGAATCCCCTGGCGGCGTACCACAGGACAACCGCGACCAAACAAATGCAGAACACCAAGAAAAAAGAATCGGAACCGAACCAGGGGGTGCCCATCAGGAGAGTCGGGACGACGATGGTCGCCACACCGATCCACAACAGGTCCCTGGCGCTGCGGGCGTTGGCTTCGTACCAGACTTCTTCGTTTTCCAGCGTTTCCTGGACCCTTAACCCGTACAGGGCATTCGGCCGCACCCTTCGCCTCAATAGAGGGATGGCCAGCCCGATGAAAAGAAGGCCCAGGAGCCAGAACAGGAGGATCACGGGTGCTTACCTTTTTTTGGGGTG